>OGMP01000150.1_pt1 | contig 74051 bp, 57 predicted proteins | sample 1573261 | NCBI WGS metagenome assembly OGMP01 (sample SAMEA2581878, study PRJEB24529) | metagenome | biome: Human gut stool | place: China | collected 2011 | reverse complement strand
GATTTACACTCGGATATTTCTGATTAGTTTTGGTTGTTCTATGGTTATAAATACAATTCCGGAATGCTGAATGTGGGGAAACCTTCAAAGTATACGGGATTGTTATTGTTATGAGTTCCTGTTGCAAATTTTAATTCATAACCTTTCTTTGATAATGAAACCATTGTAGATGCATTTTTATCATACATGGAAAGAATGTGTCCATCCGTTATATCCTTGGTCCAGAAACAGATACTCCATTTTCGTGTTCCATTCAAGGATTTGGTTACAATCATTTTAGATGAATTGTCAGCTTCTATTTTCAGAGCACTTCCCTGACCGTATACTCCAGAAGCATAAACCGGAGTACCAGAGAAGAATCCGTTAATCTTATTTTCGGTAATGTCATTCAGATTATTATCGAAGGTATAATAAGTGTACAAACTCTGTGGCACAACGAATGAAGGAACTTCTGCTATATAATTAGGTTTGTCTTTTTCATAAAGTGCCGCAATTTCTTTCTTATTGATTGCACGAGAACTGTAGATTCTTAAATTGTCGATAGACATATTGGTGGCGTTTACAGAATGTTTCATTTCACCACCAAATGTTAATTTCACACCATCTGTATTATATGTGAAAGTTTTCTGGTCCTGATACTGATTGTCGATATAGAGATTTACTTTTCTTCTTTCATCAATAGAATCATAGGTTACTGTCAATAAGATATGATGCCATTGACTATCATTGATGAAAGAGGAATTGAAACTTGATAAGCCCCAGAAATATACGGAATTATTGTTATTCTGTCTAGAATCTGCAAATCGTAGTTTACCTTCATTAGCTGACAAAGACATAATTTGTTCTCCACTAGCTGTTTCTGCATGGAAGATACTTCCGTCATATAAATCTTTTCCCCAGAAAGAAATAGTCCAATCTTCTCCACCAATCAGTGCTTTGCTGATGTTCAGCTGAGAATTCTTTTCACGGTTGAATTTGATACCTTTTGTATCTTTCTTGGTTCCCTCTACGAAACTAACATCGTTGGAATTGGCTATGGTTACTCCGTTGGCAACAGAATTCTGAAAACTGCCTTCAAAAGCAAAGTCAGCATCCAAACCGTAATTGAGGTCCACTTTCTCTGTACTACCTCCATCTTCTTCCTCAAAAAAATCCTTGATTTGTTCGCAAGAAGTCAGCATCATTGTTCCGGTGATGCATAAAGCTGTTAATAATAGGCTCTTTCTCATAATCGTAAGATTTTATAAAATTGTTATAATGATTTACTTTACAGATAAAATCCAATAAGACGTTTGGTGTAATTATCTTTTGTAATCTTTGTTGCTTGGGATAATTTAGTAATTGGGTTATTATTAAATAAGTTCAGGTCGACTAGTCTTATTTTTTGCAAAGATATAGAGAAAGATTTATATTGTAAATAAAAACAATATTGTTGTATTTTTGTAAAAATCTTGTTTCTTGAGTGTCTGATTTCTTGATTTTCTTTAAAATGTTAAAGATTTGTTGGGGGTATGAACGGCTTTCATTTTGATAGTAGAAAATGATTTTTACTTACATGTGCTTAGTTTGTTTGGAGGCATTCCGGATAATCTTTGCATAAATATTCATATTAATTCTGAATAATGAATGCATATATACTGTTTTTATACAGATTTTTTCGAGTGGAAGGAAAAGGATTCGCATGGTGGGCGGCAAAAAGCACCACGGTGTTTCGACAAAATCAACACCGCGAAGTGCAAAAACGTTCAGGATGCTTTTAAAAAGGCTTCAAAAGGGAGCGGAAAAACCGTCTTTTTGGTCTGTATGGGAGTTCTCAAAGAACAGAGAAAAACGGTATAATACTTTGAATATCATGATGATAATAAGAAATCTGACCTCTGAGATTCAGTTTTTTCCGGATAACCCGGAATATGGATACAAAAACGCAAATCTGAACCGACTGATTTTGACAGTTTGTCAGCAACTTACTTTTTGTTACATAAAAAAAATCCCCTGCTCCGGGCAAGGGAAACCTTGTTTTTTGGAGCAGGGGATAGATATGATGGGAAATATTTTTTGTAAGATTCGGCCTCATTAAGGTTTGATAAAGGAGCCCAGTGTGCGCGAAAAGCCTTTCTTTTCCAGCGTGCGTACCTGATACACTCCCTTTTTCAGTCCGTCCGTGCGATATTGTTTCTGATAAGGCACCGTATGCAGCACTCTGCCCTGCATATCCTGAATCATGAAAAATTCCGCTTCGCTTTCGGGCAGTTTCAGAGTCATTCCGTCTTGATCCAGAATGACCTTTCCGTGAGTCTGTGGGGTAGTGCATACGGGGGCAGCCGAAGGATTCCGAAGAATGGCTGCCACACTTTCGTTGCCCGAGCGGTCGGTGGCGGTGATGGCAAAATGATAACCGTAGAGCCCCACGAACATCGGATTGAATTCGAATACCGTGTCGCGCATGGCGGTGCGGATCAGATTGTGTGCCTGCGTCACATCCACCGGAAACGTGCGTGAGGCGTAGATATTGTAGCGCACATCATGTCCGTTCACGGCATCATAGGAACGGTTCCACGACACGGAGGCATGATATTGCGACATGCTGATTTGCGGATTTCCCGGAGCAGACGGAGCTACGGAGTCGCAACTGTTGCACACCGGAGTCAGTGCCGGATACGGATAATAGAACGTCTTCAGGTAGTCATACAGTCCTTTCACGTTGTCCAGCAGGAAGTCGGCGCGGAAGTAGGCCTGTCCCGGAATCTGTTCCTTGCGGATGAACTGCAGTTCGCGTTCAATCACCTCCAGATCCCAGTTCTTTTCGCGTTCGCTCAGGAAGTAGATGCCCAGTCCCGGCACCACCGGTTTGCCGCCCGAATCTTCTTTCCAGTCGGCCGCAAAGGGGTAGAAGTGGTTACCCTGAAAATACATCATCGGGAAGAGCATGTCGTGGATTCCTTCTTTCATCCATTTCTGGGCGTCCTGATACACGGCATCGTAGGCATTCCAGCCGTAAGACGAGAAGCGGGTCAGGTCACGATATTTGCCGATGGGCGAGCTGCTCACCTTGACCCACGGCTTGAGGGTCTTTATGGTGCGGTACATCCGTTCCACGCAGCGGGTGATGTTGTCGCGGCGCCAGATGGCCTTGTCTTTTCCCTTGCCGTATTTGCGATAAGTGGCCTGGTCGGGAAAATTGCGTGCGTTCTCGGGATAGCGTATGTAGTCAAAGTGGATTCCGTCTACATCATAATTGCGGACTATTTCTTCGCACAGCGAACTCAGATAGTCGGCTGTGCCCGGCATGCCGGGGTCGAGATACCACGTGTCGTTGTGCTTCTTGCAGAGCGACGGGTGCTTTTTCAGCACGGATTTGCTGCCCATAGCCTTGGCGGCCGAGGTCTTGAAGCACGGGATGGTCACCATCCAGGCGTGCAGCTCCATGCCCCGTTCGTGGCAGGCTTCGATGGCAAAGGCCAGCGGGTCGTAGCCCGGATCGCTCCCTACGGAGCCGCTCATGCAGCCGTCCCACGGTTCGATGGCCGAGGGGTAGATCATGGTGCCCCGCACACGGGTTTGCAGCAACACCGTGTTGATACGTATTTTTTTCAGGCTGTCCAGAATGTCGCACAGCTCCTGCTGCTGTTTCCGGCGCGATGCCTCGTCGGTAGCTTTGGTTTTCGGCCAGTCCAGACCGCTCAGTGTGGTGAGCCACACGGCGCGGCTCTCGCGTTTGGGAGCCTCTACAGGACCCACATAATCCGCAGCCAGCGCCGGGATGCCGCATAAGAATACCCAGAATAGACAGAATAGGGATTTCAATTTCATAGTTTCCAGTTCGTTTTATCAATAGCAACTACAAAGGTAAGATATTCTGGAAAGGTTGGAAAAGTTTTTTTTAATTCCACTCTCTAATAATCCTTAAATTTGTTACATTTGCAGGGAACAAATAAACAATTTATCATGACAACCTTTGTAATAGCGTTATGTGCCCTGGTTTTGGGCTATTTAATCTATGGCTCCTTTGTGGAGCGCGTGTTTGGAGCCGATCCCACGCGTAAGACTCCCTGTTATACGCACCAGGACGGAGTGGACTACATTCCGATGCCCACCTGGAAAGTCTATCTCATCCAGTTTCTGAATATTGCCGGTACCGGTCCCATCTTCGGTGCGATCATGGGCATTCTGTTCGGTCCTGCCGCCTATCTGTGGATTGTGCTGGGCTGTATTTTCGGCGGTGCGGTGCACGATTATTTCTCCGGCATGATTTCCATACGCAAGGCCGGCATGAGTCTGCCCGAAATTGTGGGCGACGAACTGGGAGGCGGAGTGCGTCAGGTGATGCGCGCCTTTTCGCTGGTGCTGATGATTCTGGTGGGCACTGTCTTTGTGACCACACCCGCCGGACTGCTGGCTTCGATGACACCCACCTGGGGATTCTGGGGAAGCGCCACTTTCTGGAGTGTCGTGATTTTCATTTATTATATTCTGGCCACCCTGTTGCCGATTGACGCGCTCATCGGACGCATTTATCCGGTGTTCGGCGGTGCGCTGCTCATCATGGCGGTGGGTGTGCTCTACGGACTGTTTACCCACGACAACTGGATGCCCGAGATTACCGAGGCCTTTACCAACCATCATCCCAATGCCAACCTGCCCATCTTCCCGATGCTTTTCATTACGATAGCCTGCGGTGCCGTGAGTGGTTTCCATGCCACACAAAGCCCCATGATGGCCCGCTGCATCAAGAACGAGAAACTCGGTCGGCGTGTGTTCTACGGAGCGATGATTACCGAAGGCATCGTGGCCATGATCTGGGCGGCCGCTGCCATCAAGTATGCCGGTGGCTACGGACAGTTGCAGGCATTGCTCAACTCCGAAGGAAACTCCAACCCTGCGCTGATCGTGAATTTCATCTGCAACGACTGGATGGGTACGGTCGGTGCCGTACTGGCCATATTGGGTGTGGTGGCTGCTCCGGTCACTTCCGGCGATACCGCTTTCCGCTGTGCCCGCCTCATTGCATCCGATTTTCTGCAATTCCGACAAGACAGTCTGTGGCGCCGTCTGGTCATCTCTTTGCCGCTTTTTGTCATTGCCGCCGTTTTAATGAATATTAATTTTGATATATTGTGGCGTTATTTTGCGTGGTTTAATCAAACTTTGTCTATCTTTACTTTCTGGACAATCACAGTGTGGCTGGCGCGTCACCGGAAGAACTTCTACATCACGCTCTTCCCCGGTCTTTTCATGACAGCCGTGTGCACCTCTTACATACTGGTGGCCCCCGAGGGCTTCTCGCTCCCTTATTTCTGGAGCATTGCCGGAGGCTTGGTGGCATCGGTCGTGCTGCTGGTCCTGTTTGTCCGCTGGTATTACAATTTTAAAAAAGAATTAGCATGAGAAAGAACAAAATAAGAAAGTCCACCTGGATACCTTTGGCCTTTACCTTGTATTCCATCGTCATCTATGCCTATCTGTTGCCGCGCAGCACAGCCGGTACGGGAACGATTATCTTTGCCATTGTTCTGAATGCCCTGATTATTCTGGCTCTTTGGTGGCTCTACCGTAAAAAAGAAAAGATGGCTCTGGAGCGCGAACGCGAACTGATGGACCGCACGCGTAAAGGCGGGGACAAGACTCCTATTACTAATTAATTCCCAAAAAACTACCTTATGAAGAAACTACTTTTAAGTTTGATGTTTGTGCTGATGGCAGTAGGAGCCAAAGCGCAGTTTGAGAAGAACACCTGTTATTTTTCTACTTCTTTTTCAGGGGTGAACCTGTCTTATAGCAATAATGAGAAATTTACCTTCGGCATGGATCTGAACGGAGGTATCTTTGTGGAAGACGCCTGGATGCTCTATGGAAAACTGGGTTATGCGCATACACGCTATGAAGACAATGTGTCGCTGGGTGTAGGCGGCCGCTATTATATCAAGCAAAACGGCCTTTATCTGGGATTGGGCTTGCAGTATGAGCATGTGCTCAAGAATGTCAACAACCTGCAGCTGTGCCCGGAAATAGGTTACGCTTTCTTCCTGAATGAATTCATCACATTGGAGCCGGCCTTATATTACAACATGAGCCTGAACAATTTTGCCGACGGCAGCAAAGTCGGACTGAAACTGGGCCTTGGCTTCTACTTCTGATTCGAACAGATATAGCAGACAGATACGGTCCGTTTTTCTTTTTCAAGACATTGGAAAAGGGGCGGACCGTTGCTTTTTTGCAGGGAGTGTTTTTCTTTTGTAAAAAAGTGATATTTCTTTGTAATAATTACAAGAATGTATTATATTTGCTTCGTGGTTATGTCATTTCATATTGAACTACCTTATTAATAAACAGTAAAAACATAATGGTTTATGAGAACAAATTTAAGTTCACAGATTAAACTGAATCAGATTCCTACGCGTTATTACAAGCCGGAATCTGAATTGGAGCGTTCGGCTTTGACCAGAAACGAGCGCGTGCGTACAGATATTTTTGAGTCTGCCTCTGAGGGTGCCCAGGCTTTGGCACAAAAGGTAAGCAAAATCATACGGGAGAAAGAACAGCAGGGAAAGGATTGTGTCATCGGACTGGCCGGTGGTTCTTCCACTGCCGAGGTATATGCACAGCTGGTGCGCATGAACCGCGAAGAGGGTCTGAGCTTTGCCCATGTGATTTTCTTCATCGGTTATGAATATTATCCGCTGCCTTCGGCCGACGGAGCAAGCAACTACCGTTTTATTCAGGATGCTTTCCTGAGCAAGATCGAGTACAAGAAATGCTATGCGCTCAACGGAACCGTGCCACAGCAGGAGGTATCGGCCGAATGCCGTGCCTTTGAACAGGCGGTGCAGGACTGTGGCGGTTTGGACATCATGTTGCTCGGAATCGGTCAGGGCGGTAATGTACTGCTCAATGAGGCCGGTTCACAGCCATCATCCAAGACCCGCTTGATGCTGTTGGGCAACAACTCCCGTCAGGAGGCCGTAAAGGTATTCGGCAGCAAGGAGCATGTGCCGGTTTGTGCCTTGACTATGGGTATCGCCACTATTCTGGCTGCCCGCCATGTATTCCTGATGGCTTGGGGCGAGGAAAAGGCCGATGTGGTGCGTCGTGCGGTAGAGGAGAAGATGTCTGAGTCTGTTCCGGCTTCTTTCCTGCAGATGAACAGTGAGGCCCGCGTTTATCTGGACCTGACTTCTGCGGCTAAGCTGACCCGCATCCAGCGTCCTTGGCTGGTTACTTCCTGCGAGTGGAACAACAAACTGATCCGAAGCGCTATCGTGTGGTTGTGCGGCGTGACCGGCAAACCGATTCTGAAGCTCACCAATAAGGATTATAACGAGAACGGTCTGAGCGAGTTGCTGGCGCTCTACGGTTCGGCTTATGATGTGAATATCCGTGTGTTCAATGATTTGCAGCATACCATCACCGGCTGGCCGGGTGGAAAACCTAATGAAGACGACACTTACCGTCCGGAGCGTGCCAACCCATATCCGAAGCGCGTGGTGATTTTCTCTCCGCATCCTGATGACGACGTTATCTCAATGGGTGGAACCTTGCAGCGTCTGGTGCGTCAGAACCACGAGGTGCATGTGGCTTATCAGACTTCCGGAAACATTGCCGTGGGCGATGAAGAGGTAATGCGCTTCCTGCACTTCATCAACGGCTTCAACCAGCTGTTCAACGACAGCAAGGATGAGGTGATCCGTGAGAAGTATGCCGAGATTAAGAAATTCCTGAATGAAAAGCAGTCGGGCGACTTTGATACCCGCGATATCCTGACCATCAAAGGTCTGATCCGTCGTGGCGAGGCCCGTCTGGCAAGCACTTACAGCGGTATTCCGTTGAACCGTGTGCACTTCCTCGACTTGCCGTTCTATGAAACCGGAAAGATCCAGAAGAACCCGATCAGCGAGGCAGATATCGAAATCGTGCTGAAACTGTTGCGCGAGGTGAAGCCGCATCAGATCTTCGTTGCCGGTGACCTGGCCGATCCGCACGGAACACACCGTGTATGTACCGATGCCGTGTTTGCTGCCATCGACATTGAGAAAGAGAATGGTGCCGAGTGGCTGAAGGATTGCCGCATCTGGATGTATCGCGGTGCCTGGGCCGAGTGGGAGATTGAAAACATCGAGATGGTGGTGCCGATCAGTCCGGAAGAGCTGCGCTCTAAGCGTAATGCGATTTTGCGTCATGCTTCACAGATGGAGAGTGCACCGTTCCTGGGTAACGACGAGCGTCTGTTCTGGCAGCGTTCTGAGGACCGTAACCACGGAACAGCCGAGTTGTATCAGGCTTTAGGCTTGGCTTCTTACGAGGCTATGGAGGCCTTTGTGGAATATATCCCTCTTTAATTGATTTGTTTTTTGATTATAATAATGCCCTCAAAACAGTCCGACAAACTGTTTTGAGGGCTTTTTTTGAAGCGTCTGTTTTTGGGGAACTCGACTTTTCAATCTTTAACCGACACCTAAATCCGTATTTTCCATCAGGATTTCAATCTTGGGTTCGTGGCAAAGGGTAGGATACACTTCCCGGGCAAACCAGCGGACCAGTTCTTCATCCCGCTTTACGGAGGTGGAGTTGTTGCAGAATATGTTGATGCTGAAATACTCAAACAGGCGGCGTGCCGTGGCAATGTCTTGCAGAATGTCTTCGCGCGTCTGGCCTTGGGTGCAGCACAGCAGACAGATTCCCTGAAAGTACCGGGCTATTTCTTCCGGAGTGGTCTGGGGCGGTATACCCTTGTTCCAGCTGGAACGCATGGCCGGATTGAAACTCTCCACGCCGCAGCGGAATTTCACTTCGCAGTGCGGAAAGCGGGCGGCAAGCTCTTGCAGTTGCTTCCGATACATGTAATGCGCTTCGAACCACAGGGTGTGTATCTTTTTCCGGCTGACAATTTCGGTAATCAGCTCCAGTGTCTGTTCATCGAGTTCCGGAGCGGAGCCGGAGTTGATGACGTCCAGCACACCGTGGCAGCCTGTAACCTGATTCAGAACTGTTCGGTTCAGCGGGAAAGGATCATCACTGCGGTCCTCGTGATAGTCGCAGAAGGTGCATTTGCCCCAACGGCAGCCTGTGCCCTGAAGCAGGACAAATTCGCGGGGCATGTGGGTGTCTATTCTTGCATATCGGTTCATGATGCGAATGGATTTAATGGATTAATGGGGAACTTTACCGGTTGTATCTCCGGATGAGATGCACGGTGGCATAGGCCATCGGGGTACCGAAAACGGACTCAATCAGCAGTTTGGAGGCATATTGCAGGGCCATCATCAGCAGGAGTTCCCGCGTGGTGACCGTTCCGAGAAAGGCGATGAGCACAAAAGGCAGGGTGTCGAACACATACCCTATGGCCGAGCTGCCGATGGTGCGGACCCACATGTGGCGCCCTTTCATCCGGATTTTTATCTTTTCCATAATCCAGGCGTTCGACAGTTCGCCCAAAAGAAAACCTACCAGCGAAGCCACCACAATGCGGGGCACATAGGTGAACACCTCGTTGTAGGCTGAGGCCGTTGCAGCCAGATGTGCGGGAGAAGGGAGCCAGATGCCGATTTGTGTGCAGATCACCAGTACGATGTTGCACAGGAAAGTAATCCAGATAATCTTCTTGGAGATACGGAATCCCCATAGTTCGGTAATGACATCGCCCAGCATATAGGCAAAGGGGAAAGTCACCGTTCCGGCATCAAAATAAAAAAGATTGAAAAGGCCGATAACCTTGACGGCCATGATGTTCGAAATGAGATACAGTGCCACGAAGAGAGCCGTAGCAACCAGCAGCGAAGTGTTTTCGCGCTCTCGGTTTTTGAAAGGGTTTTCCGATACCTTGTCCATAAAAAGAATTATTTTTAAAACGGCTGCAAAGTTACGCATTTTCCTTGGAATAATTTCGGTTTGCCGATTGTTTAACAAACATCAAGTTTTCTAGGATTTGCTTGCAGATATTGGAGTTTTTTGCGAATATTGCACCGAAAAACCTTCCCGCAGGGAAATCGAATATTATGATAACCGTATTTACTAATTTCATTGACTGTTATGTTCAAGAAAACCTTATTTCTATTTTTTTCCTTTTCGAGCGTTTGTAATCTTTTTGCCGCAGAAAAGATTATCGAAGTGAGTCCGGTAGACGGAAGTGATAACCAGGTGTTGGTTCAGGCCATTAAAGAGGCGGCCGAATGCCAGGGAAAACCGGTAACCATTAAACTGAAGCCCGGAGTATATGACTTTTCCCGTTCCGAGGCTTCAAAAAGTCTGTATTATGTGTCCAACACCACCTCAGAGGCTGAAAATGCGGATCCCGTGAAGCATATTGCCGTGTTGCTGAAAGATTTGAAGAATGTCACTTTGGACGGTTGCGGTTCAACTCTTTTGATGACCGGTGAAATGACTTCTCTGGTAGTGGATCATTGCCGCAACATGGTGCTCAAGAACTTTAATATTGATCATGAAAACCCCACACAGCCCGAATGTACGGTGAAAGAAGTGGGAGAGGATTATCTTGTTGTTGAGGTGCATCCCAGTTCCCGTTATCAGATTGTGGATGGAAAACTGGCGTGGTTTGGTGACGGATGGTCTTTCCAGCGGGGTATAGCCCAGTCTTACGACCCGGTGAAAGATATTACCTGGCGCTCCTGGAGTCCGATGGATGGCTTGAAGAAAGCGGTGGAAATCAAACCGCATTTGCTCTATCTGCAATATGACAGAAAACCGGAAGCACAGCCCGGATACGTTTTTCAGATGCGCGACGGAATCCGTGATGAGGTTTGCGGTTTCATAAACCGTTCGGAAAATGTCCGTCTGGAGAATGTGAATTTTCATTATCTGGGCAATTTCAGTGTGGTCTGTCAGTATAACGAGGACCTGACGTTCCATCACAATACTTTCATGCCGAAGCCCGGTTCCGGAAGAACCAACGCCGGTTTTGCCGATTTCCTCCATGTATCGGGATGCAAGGGAAAGGTGAGCGTCACCGACTGTATCTTTGCTGGGGCTCATGACGATCCGATCAATGTGCATGGCACACATTTGAAAGTGATGGAATATGTGGATGGAAAAACTCTGAAGATCCGCTTTATGCATCCGCAGACTTACGGCTTCGAGGCTTTTTTCAAGGGCGACGAGGTGGAACTGGTCCATGCGGAAACATTGCGTGCCGTGTGGAGCGGTAAAATTGCTTCAGCCCGTATGGCTAATCCTCGCGAAATGATTGTCACCTTGAATAAGAGTGTTCCCGAGTCGGTTCGCAGTCTGTCGAATGTGGTCATGGAGAATATTACCTGGACTCCTGAGGTACTGATCTCCGGAAACCGCTTTTCACGGGTACCGACCCGTGGCATTCTGTTGTCAACACGGCGCAAGTCAGTGATTGAAAACAATGTGTTCTATGGAATGCAGATGAGCGCCATTCTTGTGGCCGATGATGCGATGAGTTGGTATGAATCCGGTCCGGTTCACGATCTGGTGATTCGTCGGAACACCTTCCTGCAATGTGGTGGTCCGGTGATTTGCATCGCACCGGAGTATCAGAAGTATGATGGGCCTGTTCACCGCAATATCCGGATTGAGGATAATGTCTTTGAGTCGGATAATCCCAACGTGCCGGCCATTTATGCGAGAGGTGTTAACGGACTGACCGTGCGCAATAATTCCTTTGAAAAAATGCAAGGTCAGGGCAATAAGGTTCAGATCTCTGATTCACAAAATGTTGACTGTGACTACCATTAATGTATTCTGATAACTAGGATGGAGATAAATAATATGAAGAGCAAGAGAATATGTTTCTTGATATTTTGCCTTTGCATGATTGGTTCCTTAGGAGCTTTCAATCATGATTATTCTCAGACGTGGGTCACCAAGATGTTCTTGTCGAAGCCCGACCCGAAAGGCGGTTGTCAGGTAAATATGACCTTTGAACAGGCTTTGGAGGCCATAAAGGTTACTGACAATTTGTCTTTGGGAATTCCGAAGATTGTCTATCTGGTGGGATGGCAGTATAATGGGCATGATGACAAATACCCGGCTTTCTTTGATGCCAATCCTTTGTTGAAGCGTTCGGCCGACCGCACCGCGCTGGAGAGTCTGCGCTGGCTGATCCGGGAAGCGCGCAAGTATCACACCATCGTGAGTCTGCACATTAACATGACCGATGCCTATGACGACAGTCCGCTCTGGAATGAATATGTGGCAAAGGACCTGATTTCGAAGAATGCCGACGGCTCGTTGATGGTCATCGGAGAGTATAACAACCGTAAGGCCTATCAGATAAATTATCAGAGAGAATGGGAAGCCGGTTATACCCAAAAGAGAATAGATTCTTTGTTGTCTTTGGTTCCGGAGTTGAAGGAAGCCGGTACGATTCATAGCGATGCCTGGATAGCACGTCCCAGCGCCGGGCATCATGAAACGGAGATTTGCGAGGCCATGTATCAGCAAAAGGCGGCTTTGTACTGGAAGTCGAAAGGAATAGATATAACCAGTGAGTGGGTTATGGACTATATGATAGGATATGTTCCCTATGCGTGGCACTTTAATGGTTTCACGCAGGCGGATTACCTGAAATATCCGGCCCATGTTTATACCGGAACGGGACTGAATCCGGATATTAAAACGAGCGACCATGCGTTGGGATTCCTCTTTGGAACCTCCTGTTATGGGGAGCCGATCTGGCAGAGAGCCGACTATAAAGGATGGGAAAAAGCTTTGGTAAAGGATTTCATGCTGAAGGTGCCCCAATATATCTTTCTGAACCGTTTGGATCGGGATTCTGTTTCCGGAAGCGGAAACGACCGCATTGCCTGGTATTCGGATGGCGTTTCCGTTTCGCTGAAGGACAGTGTAGTCCGTCAGTACGACCGGGTTTTACGAAGAAAGAACACGGTGTTTATGCCGGCCGTATGGAGAAGCGACCGGGGTATGATAGCCTATTCCGAGGCTGGTGGAGAAGAAGTTGCGGATGTCCCATTCCATTGGGGCAACACAAGCAAGGCCAAGATTTACCGCATCACTTCCGACGGACTGGTCTATGAAAAGGAAGTTACGGTACGGAAAGGCGGCTTGAAAATCAAGATGGATCAGGAAACTCCTTATTATATAGTTCCTGAAACCGGAACAACAAAAGGACGATAAGAACGGTTTTACCAATAAAAAAAACGGACAGGTTGGTGCATATAGCCCAATCTGTCCGTTTATTTGTAGGAGTCATGCTGATTTAATCTTCCTCCAGTTTCTCTTTCAGGAATTGTCCGGTGTAACTTTCTGCACAGGCAGCCACTTCGTGCGGATTGCCGCATACCACTAAGTTACCGCCTTTGTCGCCACCTTCCGGACCGAGGTCGATGATGTAGTCGGCACATTTGATGACATCCATATTGTGTTCGATGATGATCAGCGTATGTCCGCGTTGGATCAGGGCATTGAAAGCTTGAAGCAGACGCTTGATGTCGTGGAAATGCAATCCGGTAGTCGGCTCGTCGAAGATGAAGAGGGTAGGGTCCACCTTTTCCTGTCCCAGATAGTAAGCCAGTTTGACACGCTGGTTCTCTCCGCCGGACAAGGTGCTGGAAGACTGTCCCAGTTTAATGTATCCCAGTCCGACATCCTGAAGCGATTGCATTTTCTTGGCAATCTTGGTCTGTCCGTGTTCGGTAAAGAACTCTATGGCCTGGTTGACCGTCATGTTCAGTACATCGTAGATGTTCTTGCCTTCGAACTTCACTTCCAGCACGTCGCTCTTGAAGCGTTTGCCGTGGCACGATTCGCATTCCAGCACCAGATCGGCCATAAACTGCATTTCTACGGTTACGGTACCCTCGCCCTTACACTCCTCGCAGCGTCCGCCTTCGGTGTTGAAGGAGAAATAGCCGCTGCTGAATCCCATCTGCTGTGCCAGAGGCTGGGCCGCGAACAGTTTGCGGATTTCATCGTATGCCTTGACGTAAGTCACCGGATTACTTCGTGAAGATTTGCCGATCGGGTTTTGATCGATGAACTCGATGTTCTTGATGCGGTCCAGATCTCCTTCCAGTTTCAGAAACTCACCCGGTCGGTCAGTCACTTCGTCCATCTCTCTTTTCACGGCCCGATAGAGAATATCGCGCACTAAAGTAGACTTGCCAGAACCGCTGACTCCCGTCACAACGGTCATTACGTTCAGAGGGAATTTCACGTCAATGCCTTTCAGGTTGTTGGCGCGTGCCCCTTTTATTTCCAGATAGTGCGTCCAGGGACGGTACTGCGCCGGAGTCTCTATTTTCTCCTGTCCGGTGAGGTATCTCACAGTGTGACTGCGGGTGTCCTGAGGTTTCTCGGCCAGCATCTTTTGCAGATCGCCTTGGAACACCACTTCGCCACCCAGTCGTCCGGCGTCCGGACCGATGTCGATGATATAGTCTGCCGCGCGGATAATTTCTTCATCGTGTTCCACCACGACAACCGTGTTGCCCAGATCCTTCAATTGTTTCAGTACCTTGATGAGGCGGTCCGTGTCGCGGCTGTGCAATCCAATGCTTGGTTCATCCAGAATATAGAGAGAACCCACCAGACTGCTGCCCAACGAGGTGGCCAGATTGATACGCTGGCTCTCACCGCCTGACAGCGAGTTGCTCAGACGGTTCAGGGTGAGATAGCCCAGACCAACATCAAGCAGGAAGGAAATGCGGTTGTTGATTTCCGTCAGAATCCGCTTGGCCACCTGCTCTTCATGCTCATTCAGTTGCAGATTGTCGAAGAACACCTTCAGCTGTTCTATCGGCAAGTCCACCAGATCGGAGATGGAACGGTTGTTGATTTTCACGTAGTTCGCTTCAGGACGCAGGCGTGTACCGTGGCATTTGGGGCAAGTAGTCTTTCCGCGGTAGCGTGCCAGCATCACGCGATATTGAATCTTATACTGGTTTTCCTCCAGCATTTTGAAGAACGTGTCGATGCAGGTCTCTTCCCGTGGATTCGCTGCTTTCGGGTCGCCGTGCCACAGATAATTCTTTTCGGCCTGAGTCAGTTCATAATAAGGTTTGAAGATGGGGAAGTTATGCTTCTCGGCATTGCGGCAGAACTCCAGTTTCCATTCCCCCATCTTTTCGCCGCGCCAGCATACCACAGCCCCGTCGTACACACTGAGTGCCGAGTTCGGAATGACCAGACTCTCGTCCACACCGATTACCTTGCCAAAGCCCTCGCAGGCCGGACATGCTCCAATCGGTGAGTTGAAAGAGAAAAGATTGTCCGTAGGCGGCTCGAAGGTGATGCCGTCCGCTTCAAACCGTGTGGAGAAGAAATGCAGAATGCCTGCCGGATAGAAGCGCAGCACACAAGTGCCGTCGCCCTCGAAGAATGCCGTTTCGGCAGAGTCTGTCAGGCGGGAGATGACCGATTGCGATGTGTCGCTGCTCATACGGTCGATGAGCAAATAAATGTCCTTCAGGGTTTCCGCATCCGGATCCTGTCCGTTGAGTTGCTGCAGATAGTCTTCGATGCGCACCATCTCTCCTTTGATATCCAGGCGGGTGAATCCCTGTTTCAGGTCCATGTCCAGCTGCTCCACCACGCTTCTTCCTTCGGGAATGCGCAGAGGCGTGAGCACTGTGAAACGGGTGCCCGGTGAATAAGACAGCATGCAGTTCACCACATCCTCGGTAGTATGCTTTTTGACCTCCTGTCCGCTGACGGGTGAGAAAGTGCGTCCGATGCGTGCGTAGAGCAGACGCAGATATTCATAGATTTCGGTCGAGGTACCCACAGTAGAGCGCGGGTTGCGGCTGTTCACCTTCTGTTCGATGGCGATGGCCGGCGGAATACCCTTGATGTAGTCGCATTCTGGTTTGCTCATACGGCCCAAGAACTGACGGGCGTAAGCCGAAAGGCTTTCCACATAGCGGCGCTGTCCCTCGGCATACAACGTGTCGAAGGCCAAGGAAGACTTGCCCGAACCCGACAGTCCGGTAACGACAATCAGCTTTTCGCGCGGGATATCCAGATCAATGTTCTTCAGATTATTGATCCGGGCCCCTTTGATATGTATGTATTGCTCCATGAGTAATTTCTTTTTGTTCTTTGGCAAAGTTACGAAAAAGTGGGTGAAGGACGTGAACAGAATCCGTGAAAATGCATTTCTGTTTTGATTATCCGGAAAATGATTGAAGTGGCGGAAAAAACCACTTTCTCTTTTAAACCTTTACGGCCGGACGCTATCTAAAGCATATAATCTTTTACTAACCTTTTGTTTTACCATGTTAAGAACCATCCGATCATGTTTCGATTCTTGTTTTTTCTCATCATATATATAGCCAGTCTGTCACTTTTTGCACAAAATCCGGCCATCAGCCTTTGGGGGTCGGTCTATGACCAACAGTTCCGCGAACCGCTTCCCGGAGCCCATGTCCTGCTGCTCGACAGTCTGGATCATACCCTCCACAGTGCCGTGACCAAGGCCGACGGCAGCTATTCCCTGACCGGAGTGCCGGCCGGCAATTTCCGCATCAAGGTAACCTATATGGGATTTCAGCCCCAGTTCTTCCGCATCAACCTGAAGGAGCGTCAGGGCAAGGTGCGGGTTTCGGACATTTTTATGGCAGAACAGTCGCGTTATCTGCAAGAAACGGTAGTCACCGCACAGGTGCCCGAAATCACCGTTTCGGAAGATACGGTGACTTATCATGCCGGTAGCTATTCGGTGACCGAAGGGGCCATGGTCGAGGAACTGCTCAAAAAGTTGCCAGGTCTGGAGATTGACGAGTACGGAAAAATAACGGTTAATGGAAAAGAAGTGTCGCAGATATTGGTCGACGGGAAGGATTTCTTTGGAAACAGCACGCAGACCACTCTGGAGAATCTGCCGGCTGACATCATTGAAAAAATCAAGGTGTACGACAAGCAGAGCGATCAGGCCCGCATCACCGGTGTGGACGACGGCAATGAGAAAACTGTGATCGACCTGTCGGTGAAGAAAGACCGCAAGAAGGGATGGTTCGGACAAGCCTCGGCCGGAGGAGGAACCCGCCAGCGTTATCAGGGCAAGTTCAATATAAACCGGTTTACGGAAGAACGGAAAATCACCCTGTTGGGCAATGCCGGAAACCGCAATAACGGAGGGCAGACGGAGCAGCAGACCGCGGGCATGAACTATACCCTGAGCAAGAAAACCCTTGAGGCTTCGGGCAATGTACGTCTGACGCACCGTTCGTCCGACCAGTATCGGGAAATCTTTTCGGAGTCTTTTGAGAATGAGCGTGCTCCCTTCTCGCAGCGCATTCAGAGCAGCGGCAACGGAAACTGGAACATCAACACCGACCAGAAGATAGAGTGGCGGCCCGATACCATGACCACTTTCCTGTTCAAGCCCTCTTTCCGCTTCAGCCGGCAGACCGGTACCTCCTTTTCCGAATCCGCTTCGTTCAGTGGCGATCCGTTTGCTTTTCCCGGAATATCCCACCCGCTGAACCAGTTGGATTTGCTGGCCGACAGTCTGGGAGTGAACCATAACCTCAATCGAAGTCACAACACGGGAGATAACTGGGGCGGTAACCTGACCGTGCAGTTCAACCGGCGGTTGCAGAAGCCCGGCCGGAATGTCGGCGTCACGCTGGCGGGAGATATAAACAGCAGTGGCAGCGACCGCGACAATTATTCCCAGATTGACTACTACCAGTTGCTGGCCGCCGATGGTGGCGATTCCATTTATCGCAAGATACAGTTCTACGGGCAGGAAGTGTTTCGCTACAACTGGAGTGCATCACTGAGCTATAACGAGCCGTTGAGCAAGAAGGTCAATCTGCAAGCCAGTTACCGCTTCAATCTGAACCGGCAGCAGAACGACCGTGATGCCTATTCCCTGCAAGGCGAGGAAATCGGTGCCTTGGGCTTTAGCGGGGAGAATTATGCCGGTGCCCGTCCTTTTGCCCGGCGCGACAGTGCGCAGTGTCAGACCACTACAAACCGTTATATCCATCAGGATATCCGTTTGCAGGTGCGCGTCAACACCTCCAAATATTTCCTTACGGCCGGATTCAGCCTGCAACCGCAGTATTCCGCTACCGATTACAGCAAGGGAAGCAACGAATACCATATCAGTCGCAGTGTATTCAATTATGCGCCGACCGCCAATTTCAGATACCGTTTCTCCAAGCAGGAACAGCTGAAGTTCACGTACCAGGGAAGCAGCCGGCAGCCCGATATCCTGAGTCTGATTCCCGATACACTCGATAATGCCAATCCGCTGAACATCCGTTTGGGAAATTCCGGTCTGAAGCCCTCGTTCACCCATCGCATGAATCTGTCCTATAACAAGTATCAGCGTGAGCGCCAGCGCAGTTATGCCGTGAATCTGAATTATCAGGTCACCCAGAACGGAGTGGCCCAGCGTGTGGAATACAATGAACTGACCGGAGGACGCATCACCCGTCCGGAGAACATCAACGGAAACTGGAACGCTTCGGCCCGCTTCAACATGAATACCGCTCTGGCCAATCCCCGTTTCCGCATCAACAGCAACACCGGAGTGAACTATAACCATATTCTGGGTTATGTGTATAAAAACAAGGTGACTCAGATCAACAAGACCCGTTCGGCAGTCTTTCAGGAACAGCTGCGCGGCAGCTATCGCAACGACTGGCTCGACTGCGGTCTGTCCAGCACCGTGCGCTACAACCTGTCGCGCAACACGATGGGCACCAACCAGCGCAATGTCTATCAGATCATCAGCGGACTGGACCTTCAGGTCAAGCTGCCGTGGGGAATGAAGATCACGACCGATTTGAAGGAAAATTCCCGTCGCGGATATAGTGACGATGCCATGAATACCGACGAATGGGTGTGGAACATGCAGATAGCCCAGTCGTTCCTGAAGCGCAAGGCAGCTACCATTTCCTTGCAGTGCTATGATATTCTGAACCAGAACAGCGATATAACCCGTCAGATTACCAGTTCCGGCTTGCGCGATGTCAAGACCGAGCGCATCAGCCGTTACTTCATGTTGAACTTCATCTATCGCATCAACCGCTTTGGCGGTAAGGCTTCGGCCCTCAAGTAATCGGTTCTGAATCTGCTTTTTTCGTGTTTCTTGTGTTCGTTTTTCGCGATATTTCTTATCTTTGCAGCCAATAAAAAAATGGTTGCATATTACAGAACATATTCATGAAAAAGCTTTTTTTACTAGCCTTATGGTGTGTATGGGCCGTGGCGGTTCATGCGCAGATTTCTCCCAAGCGCGAGTTTCGCGGAGCGTGGATTCAATGTGTGAATTATCAGTTCAAGGGAATGAGTACTGCCCGCATGCAGTCCGAGCTGACCTATCAGCTCAATGAGTTGCAGAAGAGCGGCATCAATGCCATCCTGTTTCAGGTGCGCCCTGAGGCCGACGCCCTGTATCAGAGCAGTTTCGAGCCCTGGAGCCGTTATCTCACCGGTCGTCAGGGAACTCCTCCTTCGCCTTATTGGGACCCGTTGCAGTGGATGATCGAGCAGTGCCATGCCCGCGGTATGGAACTTCATGCCTGGATCAATCCTTTCCGCGCCAAGACCAAAGGCACCACCGAGCTGGCCAAGAACCACCCTTATTTCCAGCATCCCGAGCGTTTCTTCAATTACGACGGACAGCTGATTTTCGATCCCGGAATTCCCGAGAACCACGATTATATCTGCCAGGTGGTGATGGACATCATGATGCGTTACGATATTGACGGCATTCACATGGACGACTATTTCTATCCTTATCCGGTGCCCGGAGTGCCCATCCCCGACGATGCCACCTATGCCCGTTACGGCAAGGGTATGGACCGCGGTGACTGGCGTCGTGAGAATGTGAACCGCTTTATGGAAAAACTGCACGACTGCATCCATGCCGTGAAGCCGTGGGTGAAGTTCGGTGTGTCGCCGTTCGGAATTTACCGTAATCTGAGCAGCGATCCCAAGCGGGGCAGCAACACCAAAGGCTTGCAGAACTATGACGACCTGTATGCCGACATCCTGAAATGGGTGGACGAAGGATGGGTAGACTATAATATCCCTCAGGTATATTGGCAGATCGGCCATCCCACTGCCGACTATATTACGCTGACCCGTTGGTGGAGCGAGCATGCCGGAAAACGTCCGGTATATATCGGTCAGGACGTGGACCGCACGGTGAAATATTCCGATCCGATCAATACCAATGCCCATCAGCAGGTGCGCAAGATGGACTTGCAACGCTCGCTGCCCGGCATTGAAGGAAGCTGCCAGTGGTATGCCAAGGCTGTGGTGGACAACAAGGGAAACTACGCCAGCATGCTGCGTTACAAATACCACCGCTATCCGGCTCTTCAGCCCGAAATGCCGTGGATAGACAAGAAAAACCCGAAAAAGCCGCGTAAGTTGAAGGCTGTATGGACGGAGGACGGCTACATGCTCTTCTGGACTGCTCCCCGCGGCAAGAAGGAACTGGACAAGGCGGTGCAGTATGTGGTGTATCGTTTTGCGCCGGGCGAGCATGTTGATCTGCGTTTTGCAGAAAATATTGTGGCCATCACGCGCAACACGTTTGTGAAACTTCCTTACGAAGACGGAAGCACCAAGTACACCTATGTGGTTACCGCTCTGGACCGTATGCAGAACGAGTCAAAAGGAAACAAGGAAAGTGTGAAACTCTAACACAAATACAATAATAAAAATCATCTCATTATGTTTTTGTACTATCTATTAGGTATTAATCTGTTTGCCTTCCTGCTCTATGCCAGTGACAAGCGGAAGGCCTATCACCGCCGTTGGCGTATCCCCGAGCGGGTGCTGTGGCTTGTGGCTTTTGCCGGAGGAAGCAGCGGTGCTTTCCTTTCCATGCACCTGTTCAACCACAAGACCCGTCATCTGACATTCCGCTACGGAATGCCTCTGCTGCTCTTGTTGCAGTTGTTGTTGCTGGTGTATGCCGAGCACTGGATTTAATTTGAAAAAGCATAGTGTATCCGAAAACAGATGCACTATGCTTTTTCCTTTTCCATAATTCTCAGTAGAAGAACATGAAGAAAAACATACCCCTGCATCAGGCTGTGCGGCAGACCACCGGAGGAGTTTTTATCAAGGAAGTGTCTCCTGCGGCCAATATCCCTCCTGTGACTTATGCACACCGCGATGATTACTATATATTCGGGATGATCAGGAAAGGCACTTGCCGCATCTCGATTGATTTTTGCGAGCGTGAGGCGTATGCCGGTGAAATAATCTGTGTCCGTCCCGGACAAGTGCACCAGATTCTGGAGTCGGGTGATGCGCAGGCTTTTCTTTTGTTTGTCGACAGTGCTTTGGTCGATACCGATTCCGCTTGCATCCTTTCGGAATATGCTTTGTTTCCTTTTTCATTTCAGCCGGATGCGGTGATCCGGCAAGAGTTTCTCCAGTTGTTTGATATGATTCGGCGCCATCAGGATATTCCGGTCAGTCCGGTCATTTCCTCTGCTGTTGTCCGTAATCTTGCCGGGGCTCTTGTCGGTATTGTTACTTCCGCTTTGCAAGTACAGATGAGCGGCAGTCGCCATAGCCGGAGACAGGTGGAAATCATGCTCGCCTTTCAGAATTTGTTGGCCGGTTCAGCTACGTTAAACCGTGATATTTCCTATTATGCCGGATGCCTGCACCTTTCGGCTGTTTATCTGAACGAGGTGGTTCGTAAGCTTACCGGAGTCAGCGTCGGGAGATATTTGCAGAATGAACTGATGCTGCGTGCCCGGCGTATGCTGATTTATACGACGCTGACAGTGAAGGAAATCGGACAGAAATTAGGTGTGGAGGATCCGTCCTATTTCACCCGCATGTTTGTCCGTTCGGTGGGAATGAGTCCTACGGCGTTTCGTCGCAAATACCTCGGATAGTACCAGTCAAACCTTGTTTTGTCTCTTTACATTCCTGTCGGCCTGCCGTAACTTTGCCTTAAAAAAGAGATGAATAAAGGTAGACTGATTTTTGTAACGGATTTATTCTTGTTGCCCGTTTTTGTTTTCTGTTTTTATACGGGGGTCCGGTTACACATTGCCGGACATGCGTCGGTTTGGGCAATCATACAATCATGGGCCGCAGCTCATGTATGTACAAGTTTGATTTTCCTCTTGTTCGTTTTGTTGCATGTCAAATGCCACTGGGCGTGGTATCGTGCATTGAAGAATGGATGTAAGGGCAGGAAGAAAATGGTATTGTTTCTGAGTATTGTTTTTGTGTTCTTGTCTTTGAGTGGTGTTTCCTTGTTTTTCCTTTCTTTGGAAGATGCTCATGCCGGACTGTTGCATTATAAACTGGGACTGCTGTTTGGAGTGCTGTCCGTGCTGCACGTGTTGAAGCGAAGAAGATTTTTCCGGGCATCACGAGGCAATACCGGCCGGAGCCGGCGTTGATTTTCAGAGATAAAAAAAGAAACTCTTTTCCCTGCATAAAGGCAGATGGAAAAGAGTTTCTTTGTATGACAGAAGCGCTTGCTTACTTAATGACAATCTTTTCGGTCAGAGAGTGGTTCTTGTCAGATACCTTGACGAGGTACACACCCTTGCTCAAATGTTTCACCGGAACAGGCATGCTGGCGTTTTCTGCCTTTCCTGTAGCCTTGGCTACCGGTGCTCCCGAGAGATTATAGACGGTTGCCTGCACGTCGCCTTCGAAAGATTTGGTGTTGATGTTGCAGCTATAGTCGCTCAGATAGACCATAGGAGTGCCGTCTTCGGTGAGATTGCTTTCTATGCCGGTGATATGCTCCGGTTTCTGGTACACTCTGACGTAATCCACCAGATAGGAGAATGGGAGTTTCTCATTGTCGATAGGACCACCGTTGTTACCGCCCAAAGCCAGGTTCAGCAACAGATATTGTGAGGTGTGGAACGGGTTGTCCACCAAATGCCATTCGCCCTGATTGATGGTTCTGGACAGGTTGCAGATGGTGATCAGCTCATCGTCCAGATAAAGCTTGATGGACTCTTCATCCCAGTCCATTCTCCAGGTGTGGTAGGAGTCGGTCCAGTTCGGGTCCTGCTTTACCCAATAGCCGGTGACCGGAGTGCTTCTTGCCTCCCAGATACCTTGCCAACGGACGCTTGATCCCCACACTAAATTGGCCAGTGTCTTGTCCTTATAGTATTCCATGATGTCGATCTCGCCGGATGATGGCCATTCGCCGGTAACACTTTCATTACCCAACATCCAGATGGCCGGCCAGGAACCGGAGTAGCATGGAATCTTGGCGCGCACTTCCACACGTCCGTACAGCCAGTCATGCTTTCCGGCTGTAGTCATGCAGGAAGAAGTGTAGTCGATATACTGTCTGGATTTCTTCCAGTCACTGCTTCCCGGTTCGTACCACGGGTTGTCCTTACGCTCCTTGCGGGCTTCGATAACCAGATTTCCGTCCTTTTTGCTGGCATTGTCTTCCTGATACCACTGATCCTCATTGTTACGGACAAATCCATATTCAAAGTTCCAGTCGTTAGGGTCGATTTCGCCGTCCTCGTTGAACTCTTCCTGCCATACGAGTTTATAGTCCTCGCGGTCACTTTCAGTCTTTTGGGCAGCCTGGGCAATTTCGTTCTCGGTAGCCGGAATGATCTGCCATGATGAGGCACTGCCATAGTTTCTGGAGTTCCAGGTTACCATCACGCCGAAATCATTCTGCGCATGAATCGGGTTTCCTCCCGGAGTATAGATCAGGAAAGATTTGTTCTGTCCCAAAGATTCCACTTCGAATGCCGTGTTTGCGTTCGGAGTGGCGCTGCCGCGCACTTCGCCAGACTCGTTGCCATTGCTGGTTGCCTGCAAATACAGTCCGGTGGCCTTGTTGCGGAGCAGATAAGTGTCCGTTTCCCCGTTTCCGGTCTTGACAAATTCCCACAGGGCGTTTTCGTCGATCGTCTTGTCGCCCCATCTCAGATAAGCCCCCTCTGTGGGTTTGGTGTTGTAAAGCACTCTGTTGCGGCAATAGTCCGGACCGGTAGACACCAGGAAGTAGAACTGTCCTTCGGTCACTCCGTTCATACTCTTTTTATATTCGGCAATGGCTGTGCGGATTTCCTCCACGCTCTGTGCCTGTTCCGCAACCTCGGCCAACTTGTCGCGGTTCTCTTTGGAATAAGTGCCCGGTGCCGTACCTTCTTCGGTATTGTTCAGCAGAGTGCGTGCTTCATTTTTGGCCTGACTGAGTTGCAGATTCTGAACGTCGACCTCTTCGATACGGAACAGATTTCCCGGGTCGGTAGACTGGTTCCAGTTTGTCAGGCGGTAATTTTCAGAGCTTTTGCACTGGTTGACCATCTGTCCGCTGGCATCCAGAATGTTATACAGGTTCTTGCTTTCTACCAGAGCGAGTTTGAAACCGGTTTCCGGTGCTGTAAGTGTGCTTTTGAAATATTTGTCAGAGGCAGCTTTGTCGCTGATGAAACTCTTGTTTTGACGGTTCAGCAGGTTGAGCTGACCGTTTTTGCTGGCTATGAAACACCAGATCTGGCTGTTGGCATAGCTGTTTGCCTTACCGGTGACATAATCTTCGGTTCCGTTGCTGGTGAGATGCAGGTCTTCCCGTTCCGGAGTAGAGATCATATACCAGGTGGTGTCATTCTCTACGGTCAGTTTCGGGAACTCATTCTGTGCCAGTAGGGTAGAGCCGGCACCTAGCATAAGCCATGTAGATAGTAAAAAGGTTTTTTTCATGGGTCTTTGTTTGTATTAAATCAGTTTCTCATTTTCAGATTTGGCAAAGATAGTCTTTTTTCTTTATATGATAATTACATTTTTTTTATTTTGGAGTTTATGGTTTGCCTGCTCCGCCAAAACGGAATAAAAAAACGGTCCTGATGATTTTCGAAAATCATCAGGACCGTTTTATCAAATCATCGAAATCATTTTTTCAAATGATGACGTGTGGATCTTTTTCGTGTTTTCTTATTCGTTGCTGAACTTCAGAGCCCCGTTTTCTACGCTGACCACAATCGGCTTTTCGCGGTCGATATTCTGTGCCAGCATGGTCTTTGACAAGTCGTTGAGCAGATAGCGCTGGATGGCTCTCTTGACCGGACGGGCACCGAATTCCGGATCGTATCCGGCATCGGCCAGGAAGTTCAAAGCCTCGTCGGTGAGCTTCAGTTTCACTCCGTTGCCCTCGAGCATCTTCGTGATACCCTGGATTTGCAGGGAAACTACCTGCTTGATCTGGTCGTGAGTCAGCGGCAGGAACATGATGGTCTCGTCAATACGGTTCAGGAATTCCGGACGGATGGTCTTTTTCAGCATATTCATCACCTCTTTCTGAGTTTCCTCAATCAGAGCCTCGCGGGCCTGGGCGCTGCTGTTCTCGTTCAGTTTCTCGAACTGACTCTGGATGTAGGCGCTTCCCAAGTTGCTGGTCATGATGATGATGGTATTCTTGAAGTTCACCACACGACCCTTGTTGTCAGTCAGTCGTCCGTCGTCCAATACCTGCAACAGAATGTTGAATACATCCGGATGCGCCTTCTCGATTTCATCGAAGAGCACTACAGAGTATGGTTTGCGGCGTACGGCTTCGGTCAACTGTCCCCCCTCATCGTAACCTACGTATCCCGGAGGCGCTCCGATGAGTCGGCTCACACTGAATTTTTCCTGATACTCGGACATGTCGATACGCGTCATCAGCGTTTCGTCGTCGAACAGATATTCTGCCAAAGCCTTGGCCAGCTCCGTCTTACCCACACCGGTGGTACCGAGGAAGATGAAAGAACCGATTGGTCTCTTCGGATCCTGCAGTCCGGCACGGCTTCGTCTCACGGCATCGCTCACAGCCTGGATGGCCTCGTCCTGACCGATTACCCGTTTGTGCAGCTCCTCTTCCAGATGGAGCAGCTTCTCGCGCTCGCTCTGCAACATCTTGCTTACCGGTATTCCGGTCCAGCGGCTTACCACGTCGGCAATGTCCTCAGAGGTCACTTCCTCTTTGATCATGGCCTCTCCGCCCTGAGTCTCGCGCAGCTGTTTCTGGATGTTCTCGATTTCATCCTGCAAAGCCTTGAGTCGTCCGTAGCGGATTTCAGCCACCTTTCCGTAGTCACCCTCACGCTCGGCGCGTTCGGCCTCCCACTTCAGCTGTTCAATCTGCTGCTTGTTCTGCTGAATCTTGTTCACCAGTCCGCGCTCGGCTTCCCATTTGGCCTTGTAGCTGCTCTCCTGTTCTTTCAGTTCGGCAATCTCCTTGCTCAACTGCTCCAGTTTCGGCTGGTCGTTCTCCCGCTTGATGGCTTCACGTTCGATTTCCAACTGTTTCAACCGACGTTCGATTTCGTCCAGCTCCTCGGGCACGGAGTCACGCTCCATTCTCAGCTTGGCAGCGGCTTCATCCATCAGGTCGATGGCCTTGTCCGGAAGGAACCGATCCGTAATGTATCGGTTGGACAGTTCTACAGCTGCAATGATGGCGTCGTCCTGGATACGAACCTTGTGATGGTTTTCGTAACGCTCTTTCAGTCCACGCAGGATAGAGATGCTGCTCAAGGTATCCGGTTCGTTGACCATAACCGTCTGGAATCGGCGCTCCAGAGCCTTATCCTTCTCGAAGTATTTCTGATACTCATCCAGAGTGGTGGCACCGATACTCCGCAATTCTCCACGGGCCAGAGCCGGTTTCAGAATATTGGCGGCATCCATGGCGCCTTCGCCCTTACCGGCACCCACCAGAGTGTGGATCTCATCGATAAAGAGGATGATACGTCCTTCGCTCTTGGTCACTTCGTTGACTACCGACTTCAGTCGTTCCTCAAACTCACCTTTATATTTGGCACCGGCAACCAGCGCACCCATATCCAGAGAGTACAGTTGCTTGTCCTTCAGGTTTTCGGGCACGTCACCGCGCAGGATTCTGTGGGCCAGTCCTTCCACGATGGCTGTCTTACCGGTACCCGGTTCACCAATCAGAATCGGGTTGTTCTTGGTTCTTCGGCTCAGGATCTGCAGCACCCGACGGATTTCCTCGTCACGTCCGATCACCGGATCCAGTTTGCCGCTGCGGGCCTCTTCCACCAGATTCTTGGCATATTTGCTGAGTGACTGATAAGTATCTTCACTGGATTGTGAAGTCACTTTCGAACCGTTTCTCAGCTCGTTGATGGCGCTCTCCAGTTCCTTTTCCGTCACTCCGGCGTCTTTCAGAATCTGGCTTACGTTGCTTTTTACGGCAAGCAGCGCCTTGATCATGTATTCAACAGATACAAATTCATCTCCGTTTTTCGTAGCAAATTCCTGGGCGCGGGTCAGTACCTCGTTGCACTCACGGCTCAGGTAGGGTTCGCCCCCCTGTACTTTTGGGCGGGAATCAATCTGCTTTTCCAGAACCAGTTCAATGTTTCGGGCATTGACACCTAATTTCTGGAAGAGAAAATTCGTTACATTTTCTCCTACTTTCAGGATGCCTGCCAACAAGTGCTCCGGTTCAATGGCCTGCTGGCCTTTGCTCTGTACCAGATTGACAGCTTCTTGGATTGCTTCCTGGGCTTTAATCGTAAATTTGTTAAAGTTCATGGCATTTCTCCTTTCTTATATTATCCTGAATATTCTTGTTTTCAAATCTCTTTGTCGATTTGTGCTCGACACTCAATATACATCAAAAGGCTTGCCAAAGTGCTCGAAGTGACAAATTGTCTGATTTTCTGAAATATTGACAGTGTTTTGTTCCGAAATAGCAGACATTTCTGCTAATTTATTAGCCGGACGGTGAAGTGGTAGGTGATGGAACCTTCGTACCACATGCTGAAGTTGGTGTTCCACAGATTATTACTCAGGTTGAAATGGATGCCTCCTCGCTTGTCCGGGTATTGGGTGGAGTAATTGAGTCCGCGCGGCTCCCCTATATTGATCAGAAAAGCCTCCCGGCTTTCGATTCTTATGGTTCCTTTTGTGGTGATGATGTCTACATAGCGGTCAATGCCGTGCATCTGCCGGTTTCCTTTTTCCACCACATCGAGAAGGTTCACCGGCTGCCCCAGTTTTTCGGCAATAAGACCAACGATGTTATGCGCATTGAAAGAAAGCCAATAAGCTTCCGGGAGTCTGACGGCCGGTTTGTTTACCAAGGTAATTTCCAGTTCGGCCTTTTTCCCGTCTTTATACGTCAGGCAGTTGGCATACATCTTTTCGGGATAGCAACGACTGTCCACGCGAGGATGTTTCGGGAAGGCCAGTTCATACAGCGTGCGTGTTCCGGTATCTTCTTTCCGGGTTTCCTGTCTGACCATTTGAGCGTATAGGGAGATGCTGGTTGCCTTTGAGTTTTCCAGTCCAATCTTGCTCAGGTCATACCGCGCCCACTCAAAGCGGTTGCGTAAATAGTTATCCAGGAATATGGTGTAATCTTTTGCATCGAGCATTTGATACGACAGTCCTCCGGCTTTCAGAATACCGTCGGCGAGCAGGCTGCATTGCCAGTTGGAATAGTCGCCACTGCATGCGGTTGAAGAGAACTGAGGAACTTCGCATTTTCCGGCTGCATCAACCGTTGCTTTGGCTTCGGCCTGAAGACTTTCCGGCAGTTGGGTTATGGCTTTGTCAATGTAGTCGTCTATTTCTTTCCAGGACTGTTCTACCTTTTTGAAAGGAGCGGTGTTGCGGGCAGCCATAAAGTCGTCCATGTCATATTTATCCCAGTTCTGGAGATGAGTCTTTATGTCCATACCTTGAGTATGCTCCCCGATCAGACCTAATTCCAAGGCGAAATTCAAATCTTCGAGGCTGCCTTTTTTCAGTTTGCCTGTCTGGAGCCATTGAGAATATTGATGAGACAAAGCCCGGAATCTGGCCATACGCATGGGAGCGCCGCCATAGCCGTAAATCCATGTATCGCCTATTTCTGAGGTGACCAATGGAAGTTTCTCTTTATCCTTGAGGAGGGCTTCGGCTATTTCATTAAAGGAGCAAGGTTTTAGTTTGGCATTCGGATAGCGTTTCCGTAAGCCGGCGTAGATGGCTTTTACCTGTTCATAAGTGTGAGGACCGTGGTTGTCTCCCGTAAAGTTGATGGCTACAGCCGATTTTCCGTCGGGCAGGATACTTTCTGTGCCATAATCCTGTTGATAGGCCAATATCAGTTCGTTTCCTTCCGGATCCTGCCAGCGGCAAAAGGCCGGGACATCCGGGACGGGGCAGGCTGAATTGACTCCGATATGCAGAAAGCGTATGCCCGCGCGATTCATGGGAGCGATGATGCTTCTGGTATGTCCGGGCACGTCAGTCATTTTTGCGGCAATGGTGTGTTTTCCATATTTCTGGTCTAATTTTTGAGTGACAGACAGGCAGGTTTCAAATAGATCCCGATTCATGGATTCAGATTCCACGGTATAGGGAACCCCGTTCCATACAATGTCCCCTTTAGAGATAGCCTTTTCCAGTCTTTTCACTTCCTGCGGTGAGGCTGTCTGTAAGTATTTCCATATCAGCCATGAACCAGTGGTCCACACATAGCGCTCTCCCTTGCCGTCTTTTCTTAACCGTTCGGCAACATCCAGTGCCTTGGGAATAAAATCGTGGATGTAATTGTACTCTACAACCGAACTGAGATCGGTAAACCCTACATCGAGGTGGGTCTTAAAGACAACATAAACCGTTTTAATGTCTTTGTTTTCCTCAGATTGCGCACGGACAGGAAAAATCAGAGTCATGGCAACACTCAATAGAATTAAGATTCCTTTTTTCATTGTTATCGATTTTTAGGTTTTAGGTATTTGTTTGTAAAAGCAAGAGTTGCTCTTCGTTTTTTTGAAGAAATCGGGCAACGATTCTCCAAAGGTAATGGACTTATTTTTATTTTTGCCCTAAAATAGGGTTATAAAATAATAAAATGTCGGCCAAACCAGCTTTATAAACAAGAAGGCTGGTTCTTTCTTGAGTATTGGATAAATATCAAGAAAGAACCAGCCACTTTCGTATATTAAATAGGATTAGTCGAAAATTCTATTTTTTCGGAAATTTTTCTTTTGAAAAGGCAGGGGCGTTTTTATCATAGTAAAAACGAACTTCAGGTATCTCTGAAGCAGAGCGTTTTTTCGAGATAGCCGAATTGCCACCTACGTCAAGAGTACCTATATATACATATTCATCATAAGAAACAGAACTTCTATTAACAAAACGGCGTTCATCATATTCTGTGGTAACCGTAAATCCAACAGTTCCTTTAACATCACTATAGTAATGATGAACATAAACATGATATTTACCCGGTTTAGCTTGTGTGTAATAAATATGTTCCGGACCCGGTCCGTGACGGTCATCTCGGTCTAGATAGCCACCACAAGAACATGACATATCGGAATAATAAATATGATGTCCATCCGGGTCGTATATGTGCAAATCAATGTCACAATTAGAGTCTGTTGGGCTCCAATCAAGTGTAAATGTTATATTGGCTGCTTGGGTCGGTTGAGCGCAGAAAGTAACTGTTTCTGAAATCTTTTCACCAGTAACAATATCAATCACGGTTGCCTTGAGATACTGCATTTCTGTATTGTTCGGTTCTAATGTCCAGAATGTTTGTGCATATCCATCCGGACTTGTGGCTACAATTTCATTAAGGACAGTACCATTATTTGCTTCTGTTTCAAATTTAACCCTATGAAAATTACTTGCTGCTACTTGAGAACCGTCAGAACCAATCGTAGTAACTTTAACTCGTACCGGTTCATTAAGGCGGTGTCCTATGAGACCGTTTTGATTATCTCCTGAGTATTTTTCTAGTGCAGCTTTGGTTGCAGTAGTTATTTCTCCCTGATAATAATAAAGTCCGAAGGCAACATTATCGGGGGATTCTAAGCGCATGGTAATACGCATTACTGCATTTATCGTACCCCGGCATGTTTGATAGACAGTATATACGGCAACTGTTTTTTTAAGTAATGCTTGTGCTATTTGAGCAGAGGCCTTTTTGGTACCTATTTTCAGCAGCATTGTTTCCAATCGTCCATCCTTTATATAGTCGATAATACCGCCACATACCGTTTGGGTAATGTCCCATGCGTCTGTATTTGGATTTGTAATTAATCCGATGATATCAATGCCACGTTCAATCATGAACTTCTGCATATCATTTGCAGTTTCAAGCATCCATCCCTTGCTTAAAGGAAGGCCAAGTACCTCAAGTACATTACATATTGTATGTCTGGATTGATCTAAATAGCTTTCGGCAGTTGTTTTATCAAAAAAGAATTGATATTCTCCTTCTTGAACAAATGAATATGATACTTTTTGTGATCCCCAACTGTTATCTAAAAAGAATGTTATGCCGCGATCATTACCTGATGGAATATTAAATTCATCTTGTTGACCATGATGAGTTACCCAACCGGAATAGAAAGGAGTAAGTGAATAATTTTCAACAACTACAGAAGAACCAGAAGTAGTTACATGGAATGGACCGACGTTTATTCCTGCAATGGTGGTAACTCCTTTGAGTTCCGGAGCTCTGGCATACGTGTTCGAGGTGAGATTTGGGAGTTCGCCGTCAGATGTTTCTTCTTCTGTAGCGGCGACAACTTGCTCAAAGACCTTATTTAGAGCTGTTGTAAGAAGGGTATTATCCGGATCGGCAAATGAATTGCCGTTATGTACAGCATTTGCTATAGCTTCTTCAAGTTCATCGAACGAAGGACTTTCAATGACAAGCTGTTCTAATTTATTGTATACATGACTTTTGACACCGCTCAAAGCAGGATGCATGGTAACTAAGGCAACTGCTGTTGAGCGTATAGACATCTCATTCTTTTCGCCTTCATGAAAGTCTCCGCGGGACATCAAAAGCAGCTCGTCATTTTGATTGACAAGCATCAGAATTTGAGGTAAGTATCCTTCATAAGTTTCAATATTGGAAACTCCATTAGCGTCAACATCTACTTTTCCATTGAGAGTTAGGATTTTAAGATTGTTTAGATTAACTCCTTCGGGTAGGTCTTGAATGTTTATTTGATTGGTGATTCGAATATCTTTGAATTCAGTATCTTCGCTGGAGCCATTATTTAATCTCTCATCTATAATATTTTCATGACAAGAAACCAAGGTACCGATAATGGTAATTGTGGCTATTACAATCAGTGTGTATATCTTTCTCATAACCGTCAAAATTTAAAAGTTAAATATGCTCTCCAAGCATTGTATTGGGTTTTATAGCTAGATAAAGCATCACTCTTTTTGCCTGTATTAGAGTTTTTGTACTCACAATTACCAAAACGAGATTCAATGCCCAATCCTATAACGTCGTATGAGATTGATGCACCTCCGACAAAAAAAGTGGCATAATTGCTATGAAAATCTTCTGTATAGAGACCAGATATTGAAGGAGCATATCTGAAATATCCATGTATATTCAACTTTCCAACTGGATTAATAGTAATGGATGGTCCTATATGTATAGAAACTTCACCTTGATGATATTGTTCGTTCTTTGTATCCCAATAGGTAATACGCTTGATTTTATAATTGGTATAATTTAAATCCAACCAAGTTACATCTAATCCAAAACACAAAATACCTCCAATGGGATTTTTGTGTAAATGAAATGTTCTTCCAAGAGTGAATGAGGCTCCATAATTACTTTTAAGTATAGGGGAATCCTCTTGTTCAAAGGAACTGTTGACAAAGCCAATGTTAAGATACTTCTTTTTCCAATGCTTATCATCGGTTTGACTATAAGCGCAAATAGAAAAAAGAAGAAAAAGCATTAATAGAAACTTGAACTTTTTCATATCTGTTTTTGTTGCCTCACAGTTCCTCTTTTGGCATTAATTGTTAAATATAAGAAGCGTGGAACTGCATGTCGCATTTTCATGCTTGGTTGTAGGATTTCCCGTCAGGGCAGATACGAGAATAATGTCTCACGTTTTATACATTAGGTTCTTTATGTTATTTTTTATTCATGTGATCAAAGTTTCCTACACTTATTGCATGCGAGAAGACATAACACTTCTTTTTTACTGATATATTGGGGAAAGAGATAACTCTATTTAAATGCAAAAATATAAAAATATTTGACAGTTGATTATGTTTTGATAATTTTCTTTATTTTTACATGAAAAAAGTGTGATTTTCTTTAATTATAAAGTGATTTGAAGAATATTTTTGTGTGATTTTGCTATTATAGTAGGATAATCTTTAATCTTAATAGGATTTTATTTAATTCATTGATAAAATTTTGTAATTAGTTGTTTGCGTGGTTCTCTTGTAATACTATTGCTTATTGAGCAGAGTAATGAAGATTATATTGGCTGTCATTGAGAAAAATGTCTCTTTTATCATATTTTCTTATAAAAATAATAATGAAGTTGTGATATTTTTTCTATCATGATACCATCTTTTCATTTTATGAATGGATATGTTGAATTGATAAAAACATTTTGGATATGGAGCAGGAGCAGACTTTTATTCTGAAAGATTGTAAACGGACGTTCTATAAGTTGGATAAAGACGGAAAACCATTTTGTCGCGTCGGGATGTATATTTATCTGGAAGGTCTGACTTTGTGGCGTTACGATTTTCAGTCATGGGATTACAATGAAAAGAATGGCATTGTGAGGATGGATTATTCGGTAAGTTTGGTCGGTGTCCGACAAATGTGCCGGTTATTGGGAGTGTACGATTCTCTTTCCCTGATAAAAAGGCTCAAGAAAGAATGTGGATTTCGGGTCGGATATCAGAAGTTTATTGAAAATTTTATGGCTTTCTGTGACAAGAACTCCATTCAGTATAACTTTAATGTTTGGTATTGAATAAAGAAAAAGACCAGAGTGATTCCCTTTTTGGGGAGAATCCTCTGGTCCTCATTTCCTCTTCGGCTGTATATTGTGAGGTCCGTAGACTGTTGAATTTACCAGGGCTGTTTTATCTAAACTGTGATTCTATTTCAGCTCTAAATGATAAAAATAATCCGGTTCAGAAAAACCTATAATGAGGTAATTTAAAATATGATTGTTGTCTTTTGGGTAAGAAAAGAGAAAAATGGTTGATGCGATGGTTCTCTGCCGTTACTTTTTAAGTAATTTGTAGATATTCTGAAACTGTAGTTTCAATTCCATTGTGTTCAGGCCCATACTCAATGCGTCCAGATAGGCTTGTCCGTAGAAGACATTCATGAACAGTCTTGCTGTGGCAATGACGTCAATATCTTCCTTGATCTCCTTCTTTCCGATGGCGTTTTGAAGAACTCCAATCCATATCAGCTGTTCTTTGTTACGGTTTTCCAGATACTGCTGGTGCAAGTCGGGGAAAAAGTCACAGACCTGCAGGATCAGAGCCATATAAGCACGGCTTCCGTTCTCTATGGTAACGTCAATTTTCCGAAATCTGGCCATTGTTTCCTGACAGCTCTGAACGTACGTATCTATGAAATCCTTCAGGCTTTCGAAATTCATCTTCTGCATTTTAAAGTCCAGATTCTGGGAATCTATCAGATAATGGCGTACGACATCGTAAAACAATCCCAGTTTGTCTTTGCTGTAATAGGTAATTGCTCCGCGGGTCATTCCGGATTCCTTTTCTATATCGGATATACTGACGCCTTCGTATTGCTTGGTAAGAAACAACTTAAAAGCCATAGCGTACAGATGCTCTTTTCTGTTATTCTTGTTCATGTGTAGTATAGTTTGAGGATGTGTTTGCAAAAATATTTAATAAAATCTGCATAGAAAAACTTTCTGTCTGTTTTTTGAAAGGAACAATACAAATGTTATCTCTGTGCAGGCAGACTTAAAAGTTTTTATTATCGTTTTTTGCTTTTCATTCCTGCAAACCACGGCAGCACAAACACCAGTGCCACTACAGAGGCTGAAAGGCCGGTCATGGTGGTGATGGCAAATGTGTACCAGAACCTGTTTTCATCGCCGTCCCATAGGAAGGGGATAAGTCCGAGCATGGTAGACAATACGGTGAGCATCACAGGCACAATCTTGTGATTATAGGCACGTACGTATGCCTTCACGGGACTGATGCGCGAGACTGCCCGTACCAGATCGTACTGATGTAGGATATATATGGCTGCATTGACCACCAGACCGCATAACAAGACGATGGCGGCAAGCCCTCCTGTACCGAAAGGGATGCCCGTGAAATGGAATGTGAGGAATACGGCAATCAGGGTCATGGGGATGAGTGCCAACAGTATGGAGAATGGGCGTAACAGACTTTCAAACAGAATGGCCATGAGCCAGTATGTGATGATGATGCACAAGGCAATCAGCCAGTATTGCTGCGACGCGGTAGGCTGCTCGCTCCATTCCGGGCGCATGCAGCGGAAACCGACAGGCAACTGTTCGGACATCCGCCGGGTAACTTCTTCGATATACTTTTCCGTATAGGTGTAAGAACCGAGTACATTGAAGGCCACGCGAAGCACGTATTCCTGATTGCGTCTCGGAATCACGTTCTTGGCCTCACGTCGCTGTATGTCCATTACTTCGCTGAGCAGAATGTCCCGGTTGCCCACCTTGACGTGTGTGTTCAGCAGCTGCCACAGGTCGTAAGTGTTGCGGCGCGCCGACACCAGAGTCACATGGGTGCGTATCTTGTCCCATCTTCCCAAGTCGCGCGACTGCAGAATGTCGCTGACCGCCTGGTAGATCGTCCCCGGATTGATGCCTAGCAGATTCATGCGTTCCCAATTGTAGCGCACATAGTATTCATCTTCCTGGTTCTCATATCCCGGAGTTTCAATGGTTATGTCTACAGCGCGTGGATTCTGGTGCAGCAAGTCACTCAAATCCTGCGCATAGCGATAGAGGCGGTCATAATTGTAGCCCGTCATCTCGATGCGGTTGCTGCGGTATTGCAGGTTCAGCGAATTGCTGAAGCCCCGCTGGCTCACTCCGTATGTGCTCCAGTCTGCTCCGCCAATGCCGATCACCCGGCCGATTACCCGGTTTTCCACCTGATAAGGAATTGCCGTGCCCAGAGCCTCGGGTTTGAAACGGACGGTAATGGTGGCTCCTCCGCCGTTTATGGAAGTTTCAAATCGGAGTATGGACGGTTCTGTCGTCAGTGTTTCTTCCAGCAGTCGCACTTTCTCGTTCAGCTGGGTTGCTGTGCCTCCTAATGGCATCTGTGCGCGTATATACAGTTTCATTTCTTCTTCCTCGCGTGGCCAGGAAGCTCCGTCCATGGATTGTGAGAAGATGTATGCCGAATAGCCGAAACCGCCGAGATACAATAGGATAAACAATACGTAAAGAGTTACACGCCAGCGTGTCCGCATTCGGGTCGGAAAAGTGATGTAACGGGCATACATACGGTTCCAGCGTATGATGTACCGCCTTTTGCGTGTACCTTTCTGTACGTTGCCGGATGTCCGGAAATGCACGGCATCTACCAGAGCCGGTACAAAGGCAATGGCCACAAGCAGTGCCACCGTCAGGTTGATGATCACCACCCATGCAAAGTCATACAGGTCATGTTTGAGATTTTCCGGAGCAAAGAGAATCACCACCAAGGTGCCTATCGTGGTGAGCAATGCCGCCAGTATGGCAAAAAACGCTTTGCGGTCGCGATAGTAGGCATAGTGGTCTATCATGACAATGGACGAGTCGATGACCAGTCCCAGCGACACGGTGATGCCGGCGATGGAGAATACGTGCAGCCGGAGATTGAATGCATAATAACAGACTGATGCCAGAGCCAGACACAGCACCAGCGTGGCTGCCACGATACTCACATAGCGCCATCCCGGACGTACGAGGAACACGAACAGCAGCAGTATGGCCAGCGACATGAGGCTGCGTGTAATGAGACGGTCCATCTCGCCTTGCAGTTCCTCGGACGAATCGTGCTGCAGCTCCAGCTTTACGCCTTTCTGCATGTGCGGTTTCATTTCATCTATTTGTCGGCGCAGCTCACGGGCCAGCTTTGTCAGATTGGCTTGTGCATTGACGTATATGTTCAGACTGACGGTTTCATGCCCGTTTATGCGGTAGTATGACGACGGTTCGTAGTTCTTGTATTCATAACGGGCCAGATTTCCCATATACATCACCTGTCCTCCAGCGCTTTTTATCGGCATCTGCTCCAGAGGGCGGTTGAATTCAGCAGTTGCCAACCGCAGGGTCACACGTGCACTGTCGTGCAGCACGTCGCCCACAATCTCATTCCTTCCGAAAAATGCCTTCAGTCCGTTTTCCAAATCATCGGCCGAGAGGCCACAGGCCTGCAACAGAAACGGGTCGTAGGTAATCTCCAGATACTGTCCTGTACCCCCTGAGACATCTACCCGCCGTACGTCTTCATTGCGTTGCAAGGCCGGAGCTATATGCTGCCGCACATATTCCTGCAACTGCATGGCCGTGAGCGGACTGTTGACCGTATAGGATAGCAGATGGACGGTTTCTTCCCGTTGCCTTGCGCTGTTCACGACATCTCCTCCCGAAAGTGTTGGCGTGCTTACCCCCTCGGGCAGCCGTCCGCGTATTTGCCGCAACAAGGAAGCGATCTCAAAACGCACAGCCGACACATTGACATCCGGTTTCAGAGTCACCTTGACCCATCCGCTGCCGTAACGGGATTCGGATTCTACATTCTCCACACCCCGCACTGCAACCATCAGCCCCTCAATAGGAGCTGTCACGCTTTGTTCCACTACTTTGGCAGACTTGCCTTGCCAGCTGTAGTTGATCCACAGATCGCGACCCTGACGGGGACGCGGCTTTGAGCCCACATCAATCAGAGGGGCGAGTGCCATGCCGACTACCAGCAGGATGGCGGCAGTAAGGAGTATGGAGAAGTTGCTTAGTTTCATTTGATTTATTATTTATCAGTCAATGTCACCACTCGAAGGTTATTGTCTATATCCAGCAACCATATAAGGTTATGTGTTATACACATTCGTTGTGCCACCACATCCAGTATTATCTTCTTGATATGCTTCCCGGATTTGTTGAAAATATCAATTTCTGAGTAACCGTTTCCATTTTCCAAGTTTACATGTTGCTGAGATAACATATATACAAGTTCATTAGAGATTTCCACATCAGAATAATACATATGTTTTTCCGGATCTAACGTATAGTCTCCGATATATCTGGTGCATTGAGAGATTTTTCCCTTTTTGTCAATCTCCATCATGTGGAACTCTTTTTTATAGAGATGAGCAATTACGATAAAGTTTTCTTTTCCATCCCATACAAAATCCCAATTGATGGAATTTCCTTTTTGTTCTTTGTCTTCGAACGCAAACTCATCCATCTGCTTGTAAGTATCGGCATCATATATTACAAGAGCTGTTTTGTTGGGCTCAAGATAAGTATATCCACTATATTTTTTGTTGATTATGTGGGGATCGTTTACGGCAACCATTGTTTTATATTCCACTTCACCGACAAGTGAGTCATTACTGTATCTAAGTATTCTGTTTTTCCCATTGTCAAAAATATCATAATCATTATTCGCACGTGCAACCAGATGTGGCTTAATCCATTCATTATGCCCTCGGCCAATCTTTCCAAATTCTTTCGTTTTTGCAAAATCAGCAGTATTATAGCATATATAGACAGGAGATTCACTTTCTGTTTGACATACAATCATGTTGTCCATAACAATCATATCCTTGATACCATAGGCAAGGTCATCATGAACTATTTGCGATGTAACTTGTTCTTCTGCGCTTGTTTCTTGAATGACAGATTCAGACGCATTGCCTTTATCATACGCGCATCCGGACAAAAGGATGCATCCAGACAATATAATTTGTTTTATTCTTTTCATTTGTTTGAGTTTTATTCGTTTGATATTATAGAATACGACATATCATTGATATTTATAAAGAATTCCGTCAGATGTCAGGCCATATAGAACATTTGTTTGGTCACTGAAAGCGATGTCTATAATATGTTCGGGCACATAAAAAGATTTTATATAATTGGCATTCCAATCGAAAATATTTATCTCAGATCCGGTTTTATCTTCATGATTTTTTTCATAATCATGAATCTTTCTTCCATCTCGAAGCAACATGATATACTGATCAGTTACGCATACATCAACATTGAAGAAACAGACTTTCTTATAAGCCTCATCAAGACTTGTCATTTGTTCAAAGAAATCCCACCCGTATGCTTGTTGCATTTTATAGCTTTTGTAATGACCGGTTTCTGTATCCAATATTCCAAATAGATCCATGAATGAAAACACTTGAACGATTTTTTTGCAATCAGGTTTGATACGTAACATGTCTGTGTATGCAATTAAAATAAGCGAGGACAGTTTCGTATCTATGAGTTCCGGAAAAATGTCAATCTCACGTGTTTTCTCATTTTTGCAGATTGTGAAGTATGGAGGATAAAAAACAGGATTCCTCGGATCGTCGTAATCTAAGTCGTGCTTGCTGATACGTACTTTCGGATTAAGTAAGAAAGTCGTATTCTCCTGATTCATATTGGTGTGATTATAGACGGTATCAATGATACAAGTTCCAGTCCGGATTGATTCTGTTAAATTAATTACTTTTGTAACCTTGTTCGTGCCATCCTGACAATATAATAGGCTATTGCTTTCGCAAGACATATAAGGTATGTGCGGCATGTCTATAAATTCGTTTCTTGCGCGACCTTTGTCTCCAAAGGATGCAATTATGGAGTCTGAATGCAGGCTCATTAGAGAGATATAGTAATGAGGGCAGTCGGAAGTTATGACCAGATAATTACCTAAACATTCAAGATGTGATTCTGTTCCTTGTATTGAGTCAATCCGGACTCCTGCCAGTGTGTCGTAAACCAGAATATTCGGGTCTACAATTATTTTCTGATTGCTGCTTAAATGCTTGTTTTTAGTGCATGATACAAGGAGTGTTGTTAACAGGATAATGCAGCTAAGTTGGAAGTTTAGAATCATACTATATAAGTTATCTGATTACATATTTGATGATAACAAGTCCTTCATCTTGATATTTGTTCTGTTTCACAATCTTATGAAGATATGATGAGTCAACAGGCAAAGAATTGCCAGTTTCGAAGGAGAAAGCAAGACTTGCATTGGAAGTATTCCATAAAGGGGACGGGCTTCCAATAAATACACCATCACGTACAATAGATTTATTTTTAAGATTGAATACAGCAATTCTGACAAGCATATCTTTGGAATAAATCATTAATAATTTATTGTCCTTTAATGTTAAATATTGTACTCTTAACGGTGTTTCTTCATATAAGGATGTCTTGGTGTGAGATGTTGGAGGATTCATGTATTTTTGGCGGATTTCTTCATAATTGTTATATGTAAATATTGATAATTCTTTAGCTTTGTTGTTATTAATCTCATATATCCTGTTGTCACATTCAAGTGTTGCTAATAGTTTGCCACCGGTTTTATGAAAAACTGGTGTTTGGGAGTAAAACCAAAAAGGAATTTTATCTGTTTCAATAATTTTCTGAATTGTGTGATTGTCTATGCGTACAATACTGTTATCCTCAGTCGTGTAGCCGTACAAATTTCCTTCCCACAAGCAGATCCTATATAGCGGAACATCCAGAATATTGACTTTTAATAAATTAAAATTCAGATCATAATATATTACCTTTGTGAAATCACAAAGTAAAGCTAAAATTCCCAGTTCATTGTCTATGCTGAAATCATCAATTCGAATATATTCTGTTTTGCTTTTTCCTATATTTCTCAGTTGACTATGGCAGTTTCCTAAGCTGTCAATACGTACAATCGTATTATGTTGTTGGTTTAATGCATAGAAATCACCGTTACCTACTTCAATTTTACTTATTGTCCCTAAAACGGTCGTTGAGTCTTCTTGCACTCTTATTAGAACGATAGAATCAATCATTTCATTAAAATGGACTACGTCTGATGTGCTTCCAAGTATTTCAGAATATTTTCCAGACGTTTTTGACGTACATGCGTATATTACCATTAAGGTAAATGCAATCACTGATAAACCTATGTAAATTTTGCGTATATTCATTTTATATCTATAATTTTTATGATGTTATCAATTGCGAATTTTATATATGATTAGACATATCAACTGCATAATTTTATATTTCTATAAATGTTAATATTGGATTATCAGAAACATGGGACTGAGAAAACAGTTTTGAGAGCGCCGGGTATTTATTCTTCAGTAATTCATTTGACATGTATTCACCGATAGGCATCACGCCAATGAAGGCTTGTCCACTGCTTGCCATCACATTATTCCAGATAATATTTTCCACGTCATCCAAATTCTTCGTCACATTTATTAATATGGCCAAATCTTCTTTTAATCATTTGTATATTATTTTGTATACCAACGGTACAAAGAACAGGCTGACGAGTGTACCCACGGTCATGCCTACTATGAGAGTAAGCGAGAGCGGGTATTGCAGCGCACTGCCCATATCGGCACGCGACAGCAGGGGCAGAATGCCCAAAATAGTGGTGAGCGATGTCATGATAATGGGACGCAGACGGCGATGACCGGCCCGGACAATCGCTGTGAGTGTAGGCGTGCCACTTCGGCGCAGGCGATTGATGGTATCTACTTTAAGAATGGAGTCATTAATGATGATGCCGGACATCACTACGAGACCGATCATGGACATGATGTTCAGCGACTCGCCTGCCACCCACAGTACGACCAGAACCACGGCCACATCTACCACCATTTCAGACAGGATGATGAGTGGCTGCACCAGACTTTCGAACTGTGCGGCAAGGATGAAGTAGAGCAATGCCAATGCAACGCTAAGGACGATAAACAGTTCCCTTATCAGTTTCTGGCTGCTGAAATAGTCACCGAAGAAGGTTACTGAAATTCCATCTGTCCTGTTCCCGCTGACTACACTGTGTGCAGCAAAACTTTGCGCCCAGGTCATGATCTGATACACGGTGGCATCATCGCAGTCTATATCCACCGGATAGTAGTCGCCATCGGCTGCTGCATACAGACGTTTGAAGTCTTCTCCCTCGGCGGTGGCTACCAACAGATATAGCGGAATGCGTACTCCATTAGGTGCGGTCAGCGATGAGGCCATTACCTTGTCCTTGTCCTGGGCCCGGTCTCCAATGATTACCGGCACCATTTCCGCACCATCATTGATGCCGAAAACCTGACGGCGTCCCGTCTGCTCGCGCAAGGCTGTCAGCAGGTTGTCGTATGTCACACCGTGAACCGCCATTTGCTCCATCTGCGCACGGTATTCTATGGTCAGATCGGAGGCCACGGGTTGTATGCTTACAGCGGGAAAGGCAGCCCGTAGCGAATCGGTGAAGGCGCGTGCCTGTGCCACGGTAGGCCGGCCGCCGTTGGCATTCTGCAGATGGATGCTCAGACGGCTGCTTTCATTGCCGAACACCATATCCAGCAAACTGCCTACTGGAGTGAAGGTCACGGTGGCACGTGGATAGTGCTGCCTTAGGTAATTTTCTATGGATTGTTGGGCGTTCAGTCTGTTTTCCTCCGTGTCAAAACGCAGGTAGGCCATAGCTTCCGAAGCGGTTATTTCGGGTGTGTGTGCCAGCAGAAATGTCTGTGCTCCCACCATTGTGGTACTGGTACGGAGAGTTGAGTCGGCATGTGCCAACAAATCTCTGAGCCGACGGTCGTTTTCCTGTTCGGAGATACCGAGGTTCCAGTCGACAGACATCATGGTATCCTCATGCGGCACATCAGGGAGTTGTTCCTTTTTCAAGGAGCCGGACAGGAATATGGCGCAGACCAAACAGACCGCGAAGCCGCCCAGCACCCAATATGCGTGGCGCAGAGTGAAGCCGAGCGCAGACGAATAGGACGACAGAAATAATTCCGGTTCTTTTGAATTTTGGTTCATCAGTCGCTTGTAAAACAGACGGAAGTAGACCGGGATGACCGTTACGGCAACCAGGAGAGAGGCGAACAGGGCGATGGTAACCGCTATGGCCTGATCGTAAAACAGTTCGCCGGCCGTGCCGCTCAGGAATATCAGAGGGAGGAACACCGAGCATGTGGTCAGTACGGACGACAGCATGGGTTGGAACACTTCTCTGGCGCCTCTCACCACGGCGGTGTCCAGAGGTTCATAGCACATGCGTTGACGTATATTGTCTATCACAATGATGGAGTTGTCCACAATCATACCCACTCCCAGAATCAGTCCCGACAGACTGATTACATTGAGTGAGATGCCGAGTATATAAAACGACAGAATCGTAAGGATGAGCGACAGGGGGATGGTGATGATGATGAGCAACGGCAGGCGCACGCTACGCATGAATATGAACAATACCAGACAGGCCAGTGCGGCACCAAGCATCAGATTGGTCTGCAGGTTGTCCATAGAGTAGGTGAGCAGTCGTGTCTGGTCACGTGTCAGGTCGAAAGAAAGGTCGGGATACCCGCTCCTTAGTTCCACCAGCAAAGTGTCCATGCTGGCCTGCAGATCTTCCATGCGTGCCTCTGACTGCTTTACCACAGCCATGGTTACGGCCCGTCGCCCGTCATGCCGCACGATGCCTCCTCCGGAGAGCGGACGCAGGTCCACATCGCACAGTTCGCCAAGACGCAGCAGCCGTCCCTCGTGGGTCAGGATGATGTCTTTGATATCCTGCAAGGTCAGCAGGGCGGCGTCAAAGTGGATGTTGTAACGGTAGATGCCGTCTACGATGCTGAGTGAGGACAAGGTGATATCCCGGGCCTTTATGGCCTGCTCTATGTCGGCAGGACGTAGTCCGAGCGCCTCCATACGGTCGGGACGTGGCACGAGGACAATCTCCGTACCGGCCATGCCGCTTATGTCTACCATGGCGGTCTGTGGCAGTTGCTCGATACGCTTGCGCAAGACACTGCGTGCGAACGACGACAGTTGTACGAAACGCATGTCCGTGGCCGTGCTGTCTTTCAGCGACACGTCCAGATAGAAGGCCGGTATGTCCATGGCACTGGCCTTCACCACTTTGGGGCGTTCCATGTCCTTGGGCAGCCAGGTCATGGCACGGTCTATTTTTTCACCCACTTCGATGAAGAGCAGATCCATGTTTGCTCCCGGCTCGAACGTAAGCGTTACCGTGGCTGCGTCCATGCGGCTTTCGCTACTGATATCTTTCAGTCCTGCCACTTGCGATAATTGTCCGCGCAAGATGCCCGTGACGTTGTCCTCGACCTGGCGTACAGAGGCACCGGGATAAGAGGCGTGTACCGTGATCTGCGGTATGTCGATGTCGGGCATGAGCGACACGGGGATGTAACGTATGGACAGGATGCCCAGTACGACCAGTGCAAGGACGCACATGCTCACGGCTATGGGACGATGTATGAGTTTGGAAAGCATATCTTCTTTCGGGTTTATTGTATTATTTCTTGATTCTAACAGGAGTATCATCGGCCAGGTTCAGGTTGCCGCTGGTGATTACGATATCCCCCTCATGCAGGGTGGTTTCCTTACGGGCACATCCCGTAATGGCATGACCGGTGATGTTTGATGCCACAATGTCAACATAGGTCCAGCGGGCGTGTCCGTGGTCGTACAGGAAGATGACGTTGTAACCGTCGCGTTCCACTACGGCATCCTTGGGCACGACGAACATGCGCGGTACCTTTCGCTCCACCACAACGCGTACATTCATGCCGTCCACCAGATTGCGATGACCGGGAATACGGGCCGTCACCTTGATAACTCCCTTGTCGTTGACCGTGGGGTTGACGCTGACGATGCTTCCCGAAACCGTGAGACTGTCATCGGTAAAGGGGGTTATCCGTACACGGTGACCCGTGGATACGGCAGGCAGTTCAGCCTCCAGCACATGAAACTCCACACCGAAGGAGGTGTCGTCTATGATGTTGCAGAACTTCTCCGCCCGCTGGTGCAGGCGTGCTTCCAGATCGGCTATGCGTCCGCTGGCCGGCGCTGTCAGCCGGCAGTCGCTCAGGTTGCGGCGTGCCGTCTGCAACTGATATTGAGCGGCATAGTATCCGGATGTGACTTCGGCGCGGCGCAGGATATCAGACGGAATATTGCTTCGGGGATTCAGATCGGCATCCACTTCATAACCCAGCTGCAGCAGTTTGTCGGCCAGATCAACCCGTGTCTTTTCCAGATCACGCTCGGCACGTTCCACTTCGCGCAGATAGTTGGTCTCGTCCGTAACGGCAAGCAGTGTACCCTTTTCCACCCATTGTCCCTCGCACACATGAATAGAGGTAATGATGTCGTTGTGGCGTGGTACCAGCATGGATTTTACGGCGGCACGCAGACGGCCGTTGCACACCACCTCACGGTTAAAGTCCGTGAGACGTAGTGTCATCGTATCTACATAGTTCTCGGTCTGTTCGGTTTGCATCTCTGTGGAGTCGGCTTTCTTGTTGTTTTCATTGCTGCCGCACGAGATGAGAAAAAACAGTGATAGGGGAATCAGGAGCTTTATCATTTTACAAGTTTATTAAAGTCGGTTGTTATTTCATTGTTGTTGATGTAATTCCAAAGGGTACGGCGTTGGATGTTATAATAGTTGTTCCAATAGGTCTGCAGCTGGCTGATATATTGGGCGCGCGCCGACTCCTTTTCCTGCTGGGCGGTATTCAGTTCGGTCACACTGATACTGCCGGTTTCGAAGCGTTGCAGTGTGAGCGTATAACGCTCGTCGGCTATTTCTTCTGCACGGGCGGCCTCACGGCATTGCTCATACTGCAGGTTGAATTGCATCACCAGGCGTTTCAGCTCTTGCCGGTAGTTCAGGTCCTCCTGTTCTATCTGAGTCTTTACCATGTCAAGGTTAGCCTTGGCTATACGCACCCGTCCCTTACTCATGCCCCAGTCAAAGATGGGTAAGGAAACAGAAAGTCCTACGATTTCATTGTCCTGCAGATTCCGGTATGCCGCCCCTATGCGGTCGGCTGTGTTGCGCAGGCCCAGTTCGCTGTGCAGCGAAACCTGTACGCCGCGCTGCGACTTGGCTTCTGCCAGATTCCGTTGCGACTCAATCAGGCTGAGCTTTTGTGTCATGCTGTGGGTTGAGGCCTGCATGGCACGCTGTATCACTTCCTGTTCGTCAAGCATGATATCGGGTACGTTCTCGGGCACGAGAAGCTCCACTTCATCCCATCGTGCGGCCTGCAGATAAGTGAACAGTTGGAAACGGGCATCGTCCAGTGTCAGAAGGTTGCGTTTGAGAGCCATGCGGGCATTGACTGCCGAGAGTTCAAGCTGGAGCAGCTCACTTTTGGTCACCGTGCCCAGCGTAAAGCGCCGTTGCATCTGTTCATACAGGCGCCCGCGTTCGTTGGCCGTGGCCACTGCCTGTTTGTAGTCCGACTGGGCCGACAGTACCGAGAAATAAAGGTTTGTAACCGTGACGGCTATGTTCTGCATGGATTCCAGGTACTGACGTTTGGCGCGTTCGTAGGTTATCGGTTCCGATTTACGACGCCATTTGAGTGAGTTGTAGGTACGTATTGGTTGGTCATAGGTAAGGCGCAGCGGCTGCGTGTTGTAGGTGCGTTCATCGTAGGTGAACTGGTCCAACCGGTAAAGGTACGACTGCAACGACACCGTGCCGCCTGTGGCTGCTATGTTCTGGCTGACAGACAGCGTGAGCGAATTGGTGAGCGAGTTGTTCTCCACATAGTTGATACGTCCGTCCTCATAGTTGCGTACGCTGGTGATGGAACGGTCATAATTGAGCAGCGAACCACTCAGCGATGCCGACGGCAACAGTTCTGCCCGATAGGAACGGTAGGTCCAGTAACTGCCCAGAAAGGTAAAACGCGCCACTTGTGCATCGAGCGAATGCTCCTGTGCCAGACGTATGGCCTCGGACAGAGAAAGCGACAGGGAGGCATTCACCACATTGTGTACCAATAAGCTCAATAATATCAACAAGATTTTTTTCATGGCTAAACTTAATCTGATTTTATTTAATTAATGATTTTTTCCGGATACATGAAAGCTGTTTCAAGCAATCCTGTGCATACTATTTTACATGATATAAAATAATCGCATACCCGTTATTGTTATAATCGGAAGCATTTATTATACTTGTTGTGGCGAGAGTTTGGGAACGTCTCGTCACTGCAGAAAAATAATGTTGGCTTTCAGTCTTCTATGGCAGAATATTGATTTATTTAAATTTGTAACGATATATGTAGTTGGGATTATCATTACATCCATATATAAACCCATTTTTTTCATCTACCGCAAATGCAAATATTTTCCGATCAAGTTTATATCGGCATTTTGCATTACAGTTATTGTCAAAAAATTCAATGCTGCAGCATGATGTATCATCGCTCGGTGCAGCCCCTCTGTATAAAGCATAGAATCCATTAACAGTTGCTGTACTGCCCGTGTAATGCAATGTGATATCTTCTATATTGGAGAGCTGAGAGCTTGAAATTTCCTTTTGCATCGGAAAATTGATTGTTTTTATCGGAGTTAGATTTATAGCATCAAAAACCTTGATTTGTTTTTTGTACTGATAGCCATAAATTATAAATTTACCATTTGATGATAAACATCCTAAATCCAAATCCACAACATCGTTTTCATCGAATTTACCATTTCCTGTTTTTTGCGTTTCAATAATTTCCTGTTTGTTGAAGTCATATAGATTGATACAATGCTCATCTATATCCTTGAAGCATAAGGTAGAATCGCTAATCAGGCAAATGTCGTTGGGAGTATTTCGGAATTTCAGTTTTATATGATCAATCATATCTGCTTTTTCATTAACCATCAATATTTTAGTCAAGAAGTTTCGCTTGAATCCCCTGACATAAATCGTGTCTGTGATCGAAGCGCCCAAAGTCGGGAAAGATTCAATTTCATTAGCCGCATGCCCTCTTTGACCAAATTCTGAAATAAGTTTCAGTTCCGGTGTTTTATAAACATGGATCATCGTGTCAGACTGAGCGCTTGTGACCACCAAATAGTCTCCATATACATTCATGAATCTTCTATCATAAATTGATTGCATAGGAACAGAGTCTGCCAGTAATTCCGTTTCAGTAGGAAAAACAACTTCCTGTTTTTGGGTACATGAGAGCATAAAAACAGAAAATAAGATTATTCCTAAAAAAGTTTTGCTTTTTGACATGCTTATTTCTCCTTTCTTTCCTAATATATTTGGTTATAAACTACTATATGGATTTTTATCTTAACCCGTGTAAACCCTTCATGCGTACGCTTTTCAATTCCTGTCCGTTTTGCTTGAGATTGAAATCTGGTACAGTCTTGTCCCCATGATGAACTAGTTGGCTACGAAAGCACGTTCTTCCAAGTAGGATAGTACCCACTGTATAAGTGTAGCGGCTAATATCAGATTGTATGATGTTATTGAATTATCTGCTTTCAGAGGGTAGCTCCAGTTATTAGTTCATCCGTTTTTATGCAATATAGTTTCTCGTCCATAGGCGATGTGGTATATAGTATTTTGTTTATGCCGTCCACTGCGATCTCGTCAATGCAATGTTTTGTGATGATCTTACGGACAAGATGGCCTTCCCAGTCGAAGATGTATATCTGGTTCACACAAGGAACCTCGTTTACTTTCCATGCTGCTTTTCCATAAAACACAGTGTAAATGTAGTTGTCGTCAGCACATATACGTATGAAATATGGTTTTAGTTCTTTACAGGTTTCCAAATCGGATAGACTCATGTTTTCATTCATTCGGTAGCCTGTTACAGCTTTACTTTTGGTGTCGATAATATTCAGTTGCGGCACATGTAGCATAGCTTGTGCTATTTTGCTTCCGTCAGGTTTCATCGCGTCATGAGAATAGAAAAATGTTTGCGGTAAAAATTTTGTTTGCTTGTTGACAATGCTTTTCTTAAAGATGTGTATATCGGATATTTTTTTCCCGTTTCTCAAATCTCTTATCTGGTAATAAGGCAATGACGCATCGTGATCATTGGTTGGAGTGGCTGAGACCTTGGCATATAGTGTACAGCTATCCTTTATAAGAAGTTCGTTAAAACACGCTCCATGGTTTTCTTTTTTCCACGGCATTTTGATTTCCTTCTCTATGATTGTTGATTTGCCTGCAAGGCTTTTGGTTATGTTCCAAACGCTCACAGATTCTTTATTTCCATCAAATATCAATGTCTTTAGCTCGTTATTTTCTGTGTAGAAATTCCAGATAGGTCCTACTGCTATGAATTCTTCATGTCCGTTTCCTTTTCCGACAAATTCTCCCACTTCGTCAAGCGTATGGCAATTAAACAGTTGGAACCATTTCGATTGTAATTTTGGATTCATAAAGAATGCAAGGGAATCGTGTATGGCAAGATTCCCAAAGTTAAGACCTTTTAATGTGAGTTTCTTAAATTCGACCTCTTTTTCCGGTGCATGGTCCTCAATGCAGATGATCTCTCCATTGAGAATATCGGTATCCTGACTTTTGTTGTTGCAGGAAGCTAATACTAATAGAAGTAAAATGCAGTATATGGTTTTCATTGTATAATTGGATAGTGGTTGAGTATTGTTATTTAAATAGGCTGCCTTTCCTAATTCTCTGCATGAGAAAAATAGGAAGGCCGGCTTGTGTCTGTCAGACGAGATTGTATATTTAACTTTTCGTCTGCGAAATACTTTCCCACAAGATGACAAGAGCATCGTTATGGCAAGCGGTATATAATGTAGTACGTTCTTCATTTTTTTATGTGATTATATCGTATACAAATAGTACCTGCATCTGAGACGTATCCAATGTCTGTTCCATCAGGACAGGGGGATTGGTTCATTCTTTCAGACAATGTATTATGAAGTGGATCTCTTGGCAACAGTTCGGCCCGATAGGAACGGTAGGTCCAGTAACTGCCCGGAAAGGTAAAACGCCGCGCTCCCTGTGCATCAAGCGAACGCTCCTGTGCCAGACGTATGGCCTCGGACAGAGAAAGTGACAAGGAGGCATTCGCCACATTGTGTACCAATAAGCTCAATAATATCAACAAGGTTTTTCTCATGGCTAAACTTAATCTGATTTTATTTAGTTAACGATTTTTTCCGGATACCATACAAATCAATGCAATCACCCAGAGTATATATGATTTGATGAAAGACTGCAACGGAGTGAAATGAATCAGTTCCCCGAAACATCCGCAGGATTCTATCCTGCCTGCCACAGATGGATTGAAATAGTTATCCCCTGTCAGGTAAACGAAAAACGACAATGCTGCAAGGCCTGCCAGGTTGGCATAACGGCTGAATTTAGGCAAAAGGTAGAAAATACCTGTTGTCAATTCTGCCAGACAGACAAGCCCGGCTACATGAATGCTGTAATCGCTCAGCCAGCCGTTGAAGTATATTTCGAGGTAAAGCATGACTTCACCTCCAAACGTCTTCAGGCTGAAGGCTTTGGTTATCGCAGACAGGATAAATACTATTCCAAGCAATATGCAGAGCGAGCGGTGTATGACTTTTTTGGTTTTCAACATTACAGATGTTTATTATGGTCTTTAAATAATGGTCTATGTGTCGTGAGTCTTTGTCATTTCAACTTATATCTAACAATAACAGGATTATCATCATTCTTTACGAACATCAGTTTTTCGCGGTTGGCTTCACTTATGTTTTTGTCATTCCGCAATTCGTCTGTTTCTACAACACTTCTTATCAAACTTATTTCAAAAGCCGGCACAACGCTATAGAAGTAAGAGTCGTCACTTGCGATAATTGATAGAGGGCTGATTTGTGCTGGAGACGAAGCTATTGATTTGAAGAGCGAACCCTGGTTTGAAAATTTGTTATACGTTATATATGCAGGCATTCGATCATATGTGCATTCTCCCCAAATAATGGAGTCTGTCTCATGTAAATTCCTTAAACCTATTAATTTCCCGTTATCTGAGTTGTTTTTCAACGATATGGCTTTTGCCGCTATCATGTCGTCTATTTCATGCTGTGTGTATCTCTTGCCGCTTGGAACATCAAGGCTGAAATAAGCGAAGCATGAGTCGGGGGTTATTTTATATGTTGTGCATGAATAGTAATCAGAAAACAGCACATCTGATTGCGATATTGTAGTTTGTTTGTCTATCAATACTTTATATGCCTCGTCACCCATACACGTGTATTCTATCGTATTGTCGTTTCGTCTGTCTATGGCAAATCTGCCTGCTGAACAATTCTCCTCAAAATCAGCATTATCCAGAATCAGACATTTATCGTTCACATAAACGTTATATGAGGTGTTGTCTACATGATTTGATTTTATGTATGTTCCATCTCTTTTGTTATACGACAGTATTTTTTTGCTGGTGGCATCGTAGATGTGCACGTAATGATCAGAGATACTGACAGTGTTGCATGTAACAAACTCAGACTGCCCGTGCCCTCGTTGGTTTATTTTATATTTGAATTGACCTTCTTTATCAAAGCAATAAACCCCTTCCGTGACGATGAAAAAGTCGTCACCGTCAACGATAAGGTCAGAGATTTCTCCCAGTTTAGCTTCTGGAACGGTCTCCAACGGTATATACTCCAAGTTTCTTACAATGCTGTCAAATGACACGGAATTCTCTATGTCATCAGCAGAAAAACAATATTTAGAAGTATGAGTGTCAGGAATATAAGATGTATTACATGCGACTAAAATAGAACCATATAAAACTATAGATAATGTTTTTTTCATATATATATATTTTAAGAATGTGTTGCAGAAGTTCCGACTTACGTGCTGAGTAATATACCCGTAAAGGCAATGTACTATGTTCTGCAACACACTCAAATGATACCTTAAAGATTTTTGAAAGTTCCGGCTTTCGGACAACCACTGGATGCGCAGGCATGCCAGTCTTCCGGACTACAAATGGCATTTGCTCCGTCTATTTTCAGGCATTCGATTTTGTACTCGTCTTTCATCGCTGCTTTTATTTCCCCACCTAAGGAAGCGGCAAGAGAATTGGAAATTCTCATGCCAATCTTTACTTGTCCGGATGCCGTTCCCGAAACATTTGTGACGTACAGGCTTGCTCCTGTTTTTACAATTTTTGCGATACCAGTCTTGTTCTCATTCTCTCCAGGTGATTTTCCTGTGCCATCGGCCAGAGCCAAGATGTTCGCTTTCAGCAGAGAGTTGCTTTCAGTAACTTTTTTGTTTTTCAAATGGCAGATACCACTTACAGCAGCTGCGCATATCATAACAAAAATTAGTTTTTTTGTCATAATTGTTGGTTTTAATTGATTATTTGGCAATATTGCCTTTTCTTTGTTTAATTTCTTTAGCTTCCTTTTTCATATCTCGTGTTGCCGGTGATTCTACCTTGACACGAAAGTTTTGTACCCGGCATGCCATTGCCTTGCAGCGTGTGGTGTCACTCATGGCTTCGTACAGTTTCATTTTTCGGTAGAGCGGATAGATGCGATTGGGTACCATGTGGAAAGCATGGTCATACAGCGAATCTGCTTTGTCATACTCCCCCATATCTTCATAGTTACGCCCCATGAGAATATGGAACATCGGGTCAGCACTGAGCGATGTGCCCTGTCGTAACATGGCGTTGCTGTCGTTATATCTGCCACAGTCCCGCAAAAGCGTTCCGAAGTCGAACAGAAATTGCGGATTGTCATTCAACAAGGGAAATAATTCATAATAGTCTTTGATGAACGCCTCGTCATGTATCTGCGAAAAACGGTCATAATCTTTTTCTGCTTCCATACGCGGGAGCAGCAGAACGCAAGTGAACGTACAACTTATGCCAGCTACGGCAAGCGGAAATACCATCATCGGACGAAACAGATATTGCTTTCCAAGATTGGCTGCGTAGGCCATGATGACAGACAGCATACCACCGAATGCCGGTATGGTGAAAGGATAAGAGAACATGGAGAACACCAGAAGGGCTACAAGGGCATAGAACAGCGGACTTCCGGCTATCCACAGGCGACGTGCCGTGAGTATAATAGCTGCTGTAAATGGAATCAGTCCTGCCATCCCCTGTTCAACGGCCATTCGCAGAGGTTCGTTGAAAGGCCGGTCGGCTATCCCCACGCTTGGAATGAACAGGGAATCCGGATGACTGGTGAAATATGTGGCCATCCCCTCACCAAGAGCTTGCAGATAACTGCCTGTGCCGGTTCCTACCCACAGATTGTCTGCCCATGTCCTCAACGAGACCAGGATCATGAGCATGCGGCTGTCAGCCGATCCGCGTTTCAAGAAATACAATATCACAAGAATCACAACGGCAAAGATACCTACCTGGCGCCAGTGATTTCTTATCCACGCGCGGTACATGATTCCCAGGCTTACTGCAAAGCCCAGCAGTGCCGCACGGCTCCAAGCCGCAGGGAGCATTACGGTCATGAATATGGCAGCAACGCCAAGAATACGACCGGGGTGCTCCTTATATACGGCAATCACCACAGCAAGCATCACGGCAATGAATGCCCCATAGGGAGCGGGGTTGAAGAAATTTCCGGTCACGGCATACAAATAGTGTCCAGAACTGCATACTCCGAACAGTTGTCCCAGTCCCACAGCCACCTGCCACACCCCCAGAACCGCACAACCATACGCCCAATGCTGTTTTCCGATGCGTTCTATGGGAAGGATGCGCAACAGTATGTACAGTGTTGCCCATCCGCATGTACGCAGAAACGCATGACTGCATGGTGTGTGTGACACTGCATAGGTATTGCACACGTAGCCGATGAACCACAGTGCAAGCCAAGTGTCTATCTTTCCAAGAATGTTCTTTCCCATTTTATTGTATCTGTCTCTTTATCTTTAGAATAACTGATCATCTGCACTACGCCTACGATATAATCTTCGGGTACCAATCCCCAGTAGCGGGAGTCCATGGAATCGAATACATTGTCGCCCGCCATGAAGTAATAGTTGTTTGTCCACTCATATCTGTGTGTGGGTTTACCGTTCAATAACACGAGGTCCTTATCCCAGTTTACGGTGACTCTTTTTCCGGTCTCGAATTCCAGCAACCCTTTGTACACGGTTCCTTCTTTGGGTGTCAGTGTCATGATGTCTCCTTTGCGTGGAATATACAGAGGTCCCATGTTCTTGAATGTCCAGCCCACACGTGCGTCGAACGGATAGACGGCACGTGCTTCGGCACTGTATTGGGTTTCGTCTACGGCTGCCAGACGCAGTTGCACGGTGTGCAGCCCTAATGTGTCACCATAATTGTTGTTTTTGTATATCCCATTCACAATACTCAGCGTGTCGCCCGGTAGCGCCACGCATCGCTTGCAGTACACATAGTTGATTTTGAATGCTATGTGTCCGCCCACCTGAGGGTAGTTGAAAACCACGATGTCGTTATGTCTTAACCCGCGTAACCCTTTCATGCGTATGCTTTTCAGTTCCTGCCCGTTCTGCTTGAAGTTGAAATCAGTGTACAGTCTCGCCCCCATGATGAGTTTGTTCACCACCACACGGTCGCCTGCCACCAATGTCGGTGACATGGACCATGTGGGAATGATAAACTGGTCGGCTACTAAGACGCGTCCTCCCAGATATAATAGCGAGAACAGTACGACTATCGTGGATAATATCAGAATTTTATTGAGTAAAGAATGCATATTGTTTATACCATACCTTGTTGAAAATCGTATGATGTTATTGAATTATCTGCTTTCAGAGGGTAGCTCCAGTTATTAGTTCATCCGTTTTTATGCAATATAGTTTCTCGTCCATAGGCGATGTGGTATATAGTATTTTGTTTATGCCGTCCACTGCGATCTCGTCAATGCAATGTTTTGTGATGATCTTATGGATGAACAGGAGCATCATTATGGCAAGCAATATATAATGTACTTTCTTCATTGTATACAAATAGTACCTGCATCTGAGACGTTTCCGATGTCTGTTCCATCAGGACAGGGGGATTTTCCTCAAATCATATCCGTGTTCCAGATTAAAGGATATGGCGTAGCACACATTTTCCTTCTCGTCAATATCAATCGCCATCATCATGCAGTCTGTATGAATGATTTCTTTAATGTCTCCGTTCCAATCGAAGACGGTGATTTGATCTGTGAAAGGATTCACCGGCGGATTGCTTTTGAGTTGTTTCCCTTTGGCACCATTCAGCAGGGTATAGATGTGTTTGTCCGTAGCGACCACGTCATCAAAGCCGATGACAGTCTCTTCGTTCCATGATACGTCTTGTCTCTTTCCCTCGTACACAGGTTCATATATTGGATTAATTCCGACGCTTTTTATCTCGTGACCATCGTATCTGAAGATTTCAAGGATACCGCCGATATATGAGGCTTGTACCCATTGGGACTTGTCCGGAGCCACGGCCACGTTACTGTTGTATGTCAGCACCGCGGCGATGTCATCCTTTTTGTTTTCAGGAAGGATCGATGGATAATCGGTGTATATGCTTCGCACGTTACGATCAACAACCGCAAAACGCATGTCACCGGTAAATCCTTCCAACAGATAACCGTTTGTTAATTTCTGAGCGTTTTGTGTCGGATACGAAACAAGTTCGGAACAATTGGTTTTGTTGCAAAAGTCTGTTTTATTTTGGACAAAGTTATTTACGTTGTATTCCACATAATATGGTGCAGAGTACAGTGAAACAACACCTTTTTCCTTATCTATGGAAAAGCGTGACGGAGCATTGCTGATTTCCGTATGTCCGTTTCCTTTTTTTACCAAACAATCCATCTTCTCTCCTTTTGAGTTGAAGATATATACATAGCCTTGATTCATCATGTCCTGTATCATGAATAAGGAGTCATATTGGGCTATCTTAACGGGATACGTACATTCTATATTCTCTTTTATCACAATGGAGGAGACATTCTTCTGTGGTGCCTTTTCCAGTTGTCTGGAATCAAAATGTGTACTTGGTGCCTTCGAGCAGCCTGCCAAAAGCAGGGCTGGAAGCATAAAGAGTAGTTTTTTTGTTTTCATAATAGTTGCTTTTTATAAATTAAGGTATTGGGGATATATTATAGTACTATTTGTCTATTTTGTGCCAATAGATAAACTCCATCTATTGGCACAAAAATAAACAATCTATTTACTTTGTGAACACTTGTGTGATCCTACTATATGACTACCTATAGCACTCCAACTGAAACTACAATATGGACAATTAAATTTACATATTCCCAAAATACCTTCACAATTCATATCTGTATCCGACTCATTATCTGCTAGTGCCTCCACATTGGCCAACAATAGGTTTGTCGTTTCTTGTTTGTTGTGTGCATTATATGCAGTATATCCCGTAAGTAATATTGTTGCAATAGCTATTGCATAAATTCTTGTTTTGTTCATAATGATTGATGTTTGTTTAATGATTTTAGTATTTATTAAAACTTGTCTCTGGAATGAGGAGAACAGTATGTTCCATGTCATCTTTTACTGCTGAATATAGTTACGTACACCTCCTTTCTTTTATCAGTATGCACTAAACGTAGTTATCTTAAAGTTTTGTGGCTGCAAAATGATAAAAAATCCTCATAGAAATGGTAATTTGCCAAGCCAAAAGCCATCAGAATAAACTTTGCTTTGTGCTATATTTGTCATGATTACAAATTCTTATTTACAATTATATCTCCGTATATAAACCGTTGCTCACCTTTCTCATCCAGTACAAACGGCATTTCCTCTCCACCTTGCGTTCTGTTTTCCAACCAGTACAGGCATCCTTGCGGGACGTTTTCAAATTCCACATATTCGTATTTTGCCCGGACTGCTCCGCATGAGTGCCATCCGTTGTTCCAGTAATGCAGCTCATACTCATTTCCGGCACAGATGCCGTTGTCCGCATTCTTGGGAGAAAAACGTACGTGCGTCACTATCTGCGGTTCTTTCAGCCAAAGGGTAATATTGGGGTATGGACTCGGTGCGGTCTGCATATTACCGTCATACTCTGCTTTCCACGACATTTTTTCCCAACTGTCGGCATCCATCAGGCGTACAAGTCCGGACTCACGGGCCGGCAATGCTGTGTCGGCCGGTGACAGAATGTGGCGGCGCAGGGCAGGCATGGTGTTGTTATATCCATACCTGTCGGGGGTCAGCCATTCCAATATGGAAATATGGGCATACGGATGCTCTTCAGAAGCTTGGAAACGGTAGCTTTTATAACGTCCCTTCCGATTCAAAGGATAGGTCAATAAAGCAGGTATAGGTGGCTCCTTGATTTCCAGAAGAGTGACGGCATCGCTGAAATCTCCTTTAACCGAGCCGATGAAACGTCCTCCTACCAGTTCTTCTGCCACACGTTTCATATTGGGTTTACGCGGGTATTTGCGCGTCAGTATCACTGTGCTACGGGTATTTTTTGTATGGCCCGTGTATGGTACCTTTCTGATCACGGGTAAGTTGTCCGCCATTTCTATGAAAAATGGATCACCAAACTCTTTGTGTCCGTTATCCGGATAATAAACGGGGAAATAAAGCATGTCGGGCATGGCGTTTTCAAAAGTCACAGTAGCGTTTTTCTTGTCTATCTTGCCCCAAGTGACCGGTATCAGTCCGTCATTGGTCTTATGAAAAGTGGCAAGATAGGCAAGATTGTTTGCCGTTTGCTCCTTGAAGGGCAACGTAATAGACGTTGTAGGTGCCAGATAGGATGTCACGTCCTTGATGCAGGGGCGGTTCAGTATTTCCGGCACATATTCACCATCTGCTTTCAGGAAAGGTGGCGTGTTCTTTTGCGCGGCGTATATCGTGCGATACACATTGGCTGTCTCGGCAAATGCCCAGTCTCCATCGCCCGGCAGTGAACTTTCGGCATTGAATGTCTGCCATGTTCCGGTAGAGTCGTTATAGACACTGCAATGATAGTGTCGCCCCGGTAGACTGCGATAACAGATGTTGTATTCCACTACCACCGGCAGACCGCAGGCACGCAATATGTTGCAACCATAATTAGCTATGTCAACACAATCATGGAAATCACGGGAATACAGGTCATAGATTCCAGCCAGATGTGTACGGTGTGTCTTTCCGTTTAGGTCACGCAGATTGTTCACGGCTGCATTATAATACTGTATTGTGGTACGTATGTCAGCGGTCGTGTCAGCCATAACATATTTGGCAAAGAGATCATGGTAGGTTTTACCTGTCTCATTGAACCCATAACCTTCAATACAGCGATAGGGCAGAATATATTCCTTGAACTCATCGAAAGTCAGTTTCCTGGCAAACGGTGATTCATGCCATACACGGAAGGCATTGTCTATATGCTCTGTCAGAAAATCGAAATTCAGTTCCTTCAGGTCACAGAGCATGCGATGATCTACGATGGCGTCGGGCAGTGTGTCAGCCTCAATAAGTTCACGGCGCGTCTTCTTCACATGCCATAATGTGTCCCATGGGAAGTTTTTCATGGTACATCCGTGTACAAATGAGTAATATATGCTGTCTGTCTCATGCTGCCATCTTGCCAATGTGTCATTATCCTTATATATACGTGCCTTGGAACTGTGATACGGCATGTTTTCTATCAGGTACTGGGCAGCGGCATACTTCAATGTATCCCGTTCCACATACTTGTAGTAGGCCAGTGTGCGATACATCTCCCACGTATCGGCATCTTCATGATCCGGCAATCCTTTTACACACCCACTCATAATCAGGATGGGAAATGCTATGAAGATATGGCGAAGGTTTTTGATATTCATGGTTTTATGATTTAGATTTGTTGACGGATGTGGTTAAAATGTTTGTCTACACCTCTGAACGGATTAGCTCATATAGTATTATTTGCCTTCTTTCAACAGATTCCACATCATTTTCTCAATACTGCTGTTATGCACGGGATTTCCAACCAATACCACCGTGTCTTTTCTGTTTAGCAGAAAGGTACGCATCTGCGACAAGTGGGGCAGACAAGGGTTCGTTCTTTCGAACACGCCTGTTGTATCTATATATACAGGCAAGCCTCGAGCATAAGTAGCAAGAGTGGCCTTAATTTCTTCCAAACGTCTTCCGGGAACATTAAAGACGAAGTAAAAGTCTATTGGATGTCCGGACGAAGATGCACTGTCCATAACATCCTGCCATTCATACAGAGTTTTAAGACGGCACGATGAACATTCGGATGAGTCATAATACATAACTAATTTATAGTCATCTGCTATTTTACGCTCCATGTATCCCGAATTCCCGTCTGTCATACACAACATACTGTCTAATGGAAGCGTTACACGTTGGCCGTAGAAACGTTCCATTTCATCCTGTATCTTATTGTTTTTGGAACAGGAGATTAAACATATTGATATGCTGATAGCAATGAGTATCTTATTTTTCATGGATTTTATATTAAATATTTTGTTAAGGTCTGTCTTTTGTAATATAGTGGTTAAACGTATTTCAATAATGCAGTTCCACAAGAAAAACGACCGCTTTCCGGAACAATCAACAGGATGGTATCGCCTTTCTTCAGACACTTCGTTTCTATCAAACCATTAAGTGCAACAAATGGCGATGCAGCACCTATATTGCCCACACTGGATAAGTTCGTAAACCATTTTGTCGTTGGCAAGTCAATGTTCCTTTTTTGGAATTCCTGTTCTAGAATTTTATAGAAAAACATGGATGAGAGATGAGGCACCACATATGTGATATCATCCGTATCAATTCCTGCCTGTGCCAAAGAAGTTTCAACTGCGTCTACAAATAATGTCATTCCATATTTGTTTAGTTGCCGTACATCTTGCTTGAGCGACCAAACAGATTTTTCTTCAATATCTTTGGCATTAAATGTTTTCCAACCCCGAAGAGTACCGTCGTTTTCTTTCTCAGCCCACATATACATGCATGCAGGTTGCTTGTTGGCGTAAGAGAAAGTACGGATCCATTCTATAGTGAAACAGCAATCAGCTTCTCGGGTATTGCTTAGATACATTGCCGCAGCACCATCGGATAGCATAAAACGAAGAAAGTCCTTTTCAAAGGCAAGATAAGGGTTCTCTCCAATTTCCTTTTTATGCTTGATTTCTTCAGTGAAAAATTTTGCAAGCATAGTCGGGGATATTAATTCAGATGCGACACTTATTGCATTTTGGGAATTTCCAGAAAGAATAGACATATATGCCACCTTAAATGCCATTAATCCAGACATACATACCCCAGCAAGAGATGAAATCTCTAAGGGATGGTCGAATACGGCACCGTGTACCATCGCTGCATGAGAGGGTAGGTATTGGTCAGGCATGGAGGTTCCACAGGAAAGAAACTGGATCTTTCTCAGTTCTTCTTTAGAAAAACCTAATTTTTCAATAGCACATTTAGCCAAATCCACGTTGGTATGCGTTATTTCCTGATTTTTGGTCAAGGCATAATATCGGTTTTTTATACCATTCTGACGCAGAATAATTGGCTTGACTTTGGACGGTTCTCCATCGACCATTCCTAAATATAGCTCCATATCGTCATTGCTTACCGGAGAGTTTGGTAAGAATGAAGAGATTCGATTTAAATAAACGGGTGAATTTATGGTTTGCATTATTTTTGTTATTCTTTTGCGAAGAAAGAGAATGGGTTTAAATAGTACAAATTTATTATGTTAATTTATAATAAATAGTGGTGTATTTTTGAAATTAAATAAAGAAATGTTGATGTCTTGCTAGTTCTTTCTATCTTTTTAGATATGAATTTTAGATTTAAATGCTAAATATGATCTACAGAAAAGATAAAGCAAGATAATTCAGTTCGAGAGAATCAATAATGGAGCGGTTTAAGATATGATTGTTGTTCTTTTGACAAGAAAAATGAAAATAATCAATGCTGATAGCTTACTTGTTTACCATAATCGTAGCAGTAACATCCTCATTGTTTACGGGGCTTTCAAAAGTTTCGGGTGCAAGTAGAGGAAATTCGTTTTTTTGAAAGGAACAGAATATTTGTTATCTTTTTTGCATGGAAGTCCTGCACCTTTCTTTCTTTATGGGGTAAGGTTTTTGGGGTGACGGGAGATTCATGCGTCGGGAAGCAAGCCTTAATAAACTTTAAAAGAGGAACGGGCGTATCTGCATTCCCTCATTTTTATCGTAATTTTACACCTAAATAAATAGAAAATGAAGATAGGAATCATGACGGCCATGAGCTCAGAGTTTGAGCAGTTGGCCAAAAATCTGAATAACAAGGCGGAAAGCAAGGCCGGACCTTTTACCTGTATCAGCGGTGAGGCCGGCGGAAATGAGATTATTCTGTTGCAGTGTGGCATCGGTAAGGTGAACGCTGCCGCGGGAGCCATTGAACTGATTCATACCTTTGCGCCCGACGCGATGATCAGCACCGGTGTGGCCGGAGGTATTGATGTGCAGGTAGGAGTGATGGATGTGGTGGTGAGCCGCGAAATTGTCTATCACGACGTGTGGTGCGGCATGGGTAATGTGTTGGGACAGATCCAGGGCATGCCGGCGCGCTTTACGGCCAACGAAACCCTGTTGCAGTGTGCGCTGAATCTGGATACACCGACACGCATTCATGACGGACTGATCTGTTGCGGCGACCAGTTCATTACCGACCGTGCGGAGTTGGACAAGATCAAGTCAAACTTCCCCGAAGGACTGGCCGTGGATATGGAGTCGGCTTCCATTGCCCAGGTATGCCATTTGTATGGAGTGCCTTTCCTGAGTTTCCGCATCATCAGCGATACGCCGGGAGTGAAGGATCATGTAGAGCAGTATGAGAATTTCTGGGGCGAGATGGCCAACCGTTCTTTTGGCGTGACCCAAAGTTTCCTGAATGCCCTGCCGAATACATTAACCAAATAATCAGAACGACGATGAAGAAAATTCCAAGTTTTACGATAGACCATTTGCGTTTGCAGCGTGGCATCTACGTGTCCCGCAAGGATTATGTGGGCGATGAGGTGATCACCACATTTGATATCCGCATGAAGAACCCTAACCGCGAACCGGCGTTAGGACAGGGTGCTATCCACACCATTGAACATTTAGCGGCAACTTTCTTACGTAATCACCCGACTTGGGCCGACCGTATTGTATATTGGGGCCCGATGGGATGTCTTACCGGCAATTATCTGTTGGTGAAAGGTGATTTGGAGTCGAAGGATATTCTGGGACTGATGCTGGAAACCTTCCGCTTCATTGCAGACTATAAAGGGGAGATTCCGGGAGCTACGGCAAAGGACTGTGGCAACTATCTGTTGCAGGATCTGCCTATGGCCCGTTGGGAAGCCAACAAGTATCTGACCGAGGTGCTGGAGGTCATCACCGACGAACAGTTGGTTTATCCGCAGTGATCCGCCGGTGCGGTTTGCTGTCTGAGTGAAAAAGAATAGAAAGAGGTCTGCTCCAGCGGCAGGCCTCTTTTCCCGTAAATAATCAAGAAGAGAAAAAGTAAATCATGGCATTGAACGACAGTATTTTGTCTGAAATCATCTCCACGTCGCCCAGTGTGGAACTGTTGCGTCTGCGCAACCGGGAGCTGGTGTTGCTGTTTCTGTATCGCACTTTCTATCATAAGCCCGATCCGGTGGCCTATGAGCACCTCTGCGTGCAGCTGTCCGATTATCTGTGTGCGGAGCATCTGGACCAGGACGAGGAGAGCGGCATTTCGGTGTTCGACACCTACGACGAGAAGGCGCGCAAGTATATCATGCGCTGGACCGACAAGGGATTTTTGCGGAACTATCAGGAAGAAACGGGCGAGGTGTTTTACGAACTTTCGTCGTATGCCAGCAAGACGCTCGACTGGCTTCTGAGTCTGAAGAAGGAGGATTTTGTGGGCACCGAGTCCAAGTTCATGAATCTTTTCTCCCAGATGAAAGAGCTGGTGGAGTTTACCAATGAAGACAAGGATGAGCGTATCCGTATTCTCGAGGCCCGAAAGCAGGAGATAGAACACGAGATACAGACCATCCGTGCCGGAGGAGATGCCCGGGTGTTTGAGGAATATCAGATTCGTCCGCGCTTCCGGCAGATCACCCAGTCGGCCAAAGACCTGCTTTCCGACTTCAAGGAGGTGGAGGAGAACTTCAAGAATATCACCAAGAGCATCTATCAGAAGCATGCTGAGGGGGGATATACCAAAGGCGACATTCTGGGATTCACGTTCGATGCTCTGGAAGATTTGCAGAACAGTCCGCAGGGACGCAGCTTCTACGCTTTCTGGGACTTCCTGCTCAGTCCTTCCCTGCAAGAGGAGTGGGATGAACTGGTGAGCGGACTCTTTGAAACGCTCGACCATAAAAGCATTCAGGAACGTGACCAGTTTCTGCGCAACATGAAGCAGTATCTCTATGCCGCCGGAAAGAAAGTATATCAGGCCAACGACAAGATGGCCGAAAAACTGAGCAAGATCATTTGCGAGCAGGAAGCTCCGAAACAGGTGGCTGCCCGCAAACTGATTCAGGATATTCAGGCCACTCTGCTGGAACTGGCCCAGAAGAACTGTAAGCCCGAGGTTTCCCTGTCCGTGGAGATGTTTCCTGAAATCAGGATGCCTGCGGAGCGCAAGCTCACTCTGGAGCGCAACACCGAAGTGGTGTACCGACAGGTGCTTGAGGTGGCGGCTTCCGATATCACACAGGCCGACTATGCCGACGCCCTCTTTGCCACGCATACGGTGGACCGCGGCATTCTGAAACAGCGCGTCCTTACGGCTTTGAAACGCAAGAAACAGGTGTCGCTGGCCGAAGTGATCGAGCGCAACGGCGGACTGGAAAAAGGACTGGCCGAGCTGTTCGGCTACATCGGTCTGCTGTCGGAGTTCCGTTACCATGTGCATACCGAAAAGACGGTGGATGTGCCGTTCAACACCGCCGAGAACAAAATGATCCGAGTACCCGAAATAATTATTGTCAGATAAACTATGATGGAGAATAAAAGAGCGCCTTATGCAAGAGCTGTTGTCTGCCTGCTGAAAGGAATCGTAAATGCCTCAGACCGCGTCTGGGAGGATGTGTTGCACTATCAGACCGAGATACAGAAATACCTGATGCAGATCGGTATCGAACTGATTGTGAAACGTGAGGAAGGTTTTGCCTATATCCGTCAGACCACGGACGAGGAAGGCAATACCGTGGGACTGGTTCCCCGCAAGCAGCTGGGATTTGAGATTTCCGTGATTCTGGTGATTCTGCGTCAGGTTCTGGAAGATTTTGACAATAATCTGGATGAGCTTTATGCCACAGAGTGCTATCTCACGGCCGATGACATCAAGGAGCGCGTGGAGCTTTTCCTGCCCGAGAAGTTCAACCGGGTGCGCCTGCTCAACGAGCTGGATGCCTATATTGCCCGCATCGTGCAGTTGGGTTTCCTGGTGGAGAAGCGCAACGAAAACCGGGTGTCTTATCAGATACACCGCATCATCAAGGAGAAAGTGACTTTGGATCAGCTGTTGGAATTTAAGCAAGAATTGGAAAAGTATGTTGAATAGTTAATATAATGAGTATGGGTAGTATATATAAAGCTATTTTGTCATTAGTGTTGAGTCTCTCTATATATTCTTCGAGCGCTATGAAAGAATGGGATTCTCAGAATAATTTATATGTTAATACTGAATATGGTTTTGCTTGGATGCTTACAAATGCTGCGAAATGGAATATAGTGGAAGGTACGCAAAATCATACAGTTTTTAAAGCTAAATGTCTTACAGCGCCAGTTGTAGTATATGTGAATATTAATGATTATAATTCAAGTTTATTAGATAGAGATGTTTGGTTGGACTATGAGAACTTAAAACTGATTCGAGAAAAACTTGGTAATAGTGAATATGCAAAAGCAAAAGGTTTATATCAAAAAATAATAGAAAGTAAAAAAGATGTTCTTTCTGGTCATAATATTGTCTTTTTTCATCAAGAATTAGGTATGAAAAGCAATATTATAAACTCTGAACCACCATCATATCAGTATATATTAGTAACTTACCATAAGGGACATGTTTTTACTGCTTCTGTAACTGCGCCAAAAGAGTTTTGTTTGGAAGTGGAAAAGCAAGGAGTTAATTTGAAATCAATACTAAAAGGATTATCTTTTCAAGAATAGTCTGTTATATAGTTCAATTTTATTGTAGGTTTGTGTTTTCTTCAATATACTTAGTATTATAATCATAAATATTTTGATATATTAGTGTTGTTTGTAATTGAATTTATGAATTGAAAAGGTTGGTAAAATGAGAAATGTAGTAAAAAAAATAATAGTGAATACAATTGCAATTGCATTATGTTTGGTTGTTTGGATTACTATTATAGCGATAGTTGATTTCTCAAAATTGAGAGTCTTTTGGCAGTATTTTACGATTGGTGTTATTATTTCTCTATGTGGTGGAATCTGGAGTTGCAGATTTTTGCTATTAAAATGGTTAAAATAGTGGCATAATAAGATCTTGGATATTGTATTTATGAATTGTGAAATTGATTTAAAGAATATATATTTGAGATATATTTACAATATGATATATTAGACGTGATTCAATCGTTATTATACTATGTAAATGATAGGATAATAATTAGATTTTACCGATCTTAAAAAATCTTTGTTTAATAAAAATAATTAAGGCTTATGTGGTTGTATATATTAGTAATTGTATTTTTTGCATTAAGTTTGGTTAATACGAAAATTTTTCTTTATCAAAGGACTGTGAGGAAGTTTGCTATGAACTTCAATTTACCTCAAGATTCTCTTGTATATTTATATCCTAAGAGTTATCTGATAGGATTTAATTTATCTCGTTTACGTTGGATTTTATTAATCGTTATTGTTATACTTAATTGGAAATGGGCTGCTATACTTTTTGTAGTATGCTTTCTATTAAAAATGATTTTACCAGTAAATGATATTAAGCATTTGAAAGTTATGTTGTCATTAGCCGAGGGAGAGCATAAGAGAATGATAGAATCTCTACTTTTAGAGTTAGAAAAGTGAAGTAAATAATTTTCTTTATGGACATATAAGCAAATGATTTTTTTTGTGGCAAACGTGGTGATGAATAAAAAACTAGAATTATAGAATCTTATTTGCTTTGTAAACATATGTTATGTGATAGTTTTATTTGCTGTATGACCGATTATTAATAGTATGTTGAGTCTGTTTAATACACGTTCCGAAATGTCGGGTTTCCGGTTGCAGTATATGGAAATCTACAACTGGGGAACGTTTCACGAAAAGATATTCAGAATGGCGCCCGAGGGAAACAATGCCCTGCTTACCGGTGCCAATGCCTCCGGAAAGAGTACGCTGATTGATGCGCTGCTCACCCTGATGGTGCCCGCCAAGAAAGACCGTTTCTACAATCAGTCGTCGGGTGTGGAGAAAAAGGGAAACCGTACGGAGGAAACTTATGTGTTGGGACACTATGGAAATATCCAGAAGGACGGCGAGAATGCGGTGACCACTCAGGCACTGCGCGATCAGAGTACTTATTCGGTGTTGCTGGCCAGCTTCATGAATACGGACGACCAGCATGTGGTTACCGTGTTTCAGGTGCGCTGGTTCTCTTCGGGAGAGTTGCGCCGTACTTTCGGTCTGGCGCATTGTCCGCTGGAGATTCAGCGTGACTTTCAGCCGTTCGACGGGCGCGGCAACTGGCGCAAGCGTCTGGAAGCGGCCTATAAGGGACCGCGCACGATGGTGGAGTTCTTTGACGGTCCGGTGGGATATGCCGAGCGCATGACCCAGTTGCTCGGCATGCGTTCGGTCAAGGCGCTGAGTCTGTTCAACCAGATTGTGGGTGTCAAGGTGCTCGACGATCTGGATGACTTTATCCGCACGAACATGCTGGAGGAACTGGATGCCGAGGGACAGTATATCCAGCTGAAGGACAGTTTTACCACGCTGATCGAGGCCAAGAACAACATCGAGAAGGCCAGTATGCAGATTGAGATGCTTCGTCCCATTGCGGCGCTGGCCGATAAGATCGGGCAGGCCGACGACCGCCTGAAACAGTTGAACATGGACAAGGATACGGCGGTGTACTGGTTTGCCCGTCAGCTCATCAACATGGGAGAGGAACGTCTGTCCTGGGCCGAGAAAAGCAAGACACAGCTTCAGAAAGAGCTGGAGAAACTGCGCGCCAAGGAAGAGAAACTTCGTCAGGAAGAGCGCAGTCTGGCCATCGCCATTGAACAGGATGAAGTGGGCCGTAAGGTGAAGGAACTGGAGGATGAGGCCCGTCAGTTGGCCGAACTCCGTGACCAGCGCATGAAGAAGATGGACGAATACAACCGGTTGGCCGAACAGTTGTCTTTGAAAACCAATCCGCAGAAAGATACGTTCCTGAAACAGCAGGAAGAGGCGGCCGTGCGTTGCGAGCGTATCCGCGACGAGCAGGAGGATTGCATCCGTCAGACCATCGCTCTGGAGAATGAGCAGAACGAGCTGGCCAAGGAACTGAAAGAACAGGTGGAATATGTGGAGCTGATCCGCAAGAACAAAAACAATATTCCGGCCAAGGAGATGGAAATCCGCGACGCGCTGCTCCGCCATACGGGAGCCACCAAGGAGGAACTGCCTTTCGTCGGTGAGCTGATCCGGGTGCGGGATGATGAGAAAGAGTGGGAGGTAGCTATTGAGAAGATCCTGCATCACTTTGCCCTTCATCTGATGGTGCCCGAGAAATATTATCATCAGGTGGCTGAGTACCTGAACGAAAACAATGTGGGAGGCCGCATCCTTTTCTTCCGTTATGTGCCTTATTGCGGACTGAACAATGCTTCGCTCTATGACTGGCCGGAGGATACGCTCATCTCCAAGATCGAGATCAAAGACACTACGGAATATGAGGAGTGGGTGCGCGATACGATTCTGGAGAAATTCAACTATACCTGTGTGCCGTCGCTCGAAGACTTTGAGCGGTGCAAGGAGAAGGCCGTGACCCGCGAGGGACTGATCAAGACCTCGGGCGACCGCCATGAGAAGGACGACCGTCCGCACGTGCTGAAGCGTGAGAATTACGTGCTGGGTTGGGAGAACCAGGAGAAACTGCGCCTGTTGCAACAGGAAATCCGTCAGATGCAGGAACAGGAAAACGAGAAGCGCGGGCAGCAGGTGGAACTGGAGAAGAAGCGCCGTGCTCTGGAGCAGCAGCAGGATGCCTTGCGCAAGCTGACGGAACTCTTTACCGACTATGAACTGATGGATTGGGCGGACTATGCCCAGCAGTATCAGAACAAGATGGACGGTCTGGAAGCGCTGCGCCGGGAGAGTGATCATGTGAAGACGCTGCACGAGCAGCTGGAAAAGGTACGCGAGGAACTGAAACAGGTGTCGCAAATGGCGATAGAGGCCAAGACCAAGGAGATATTCGGACAGGAGCATCTGATCGAACAGACCCAGACCGAGCTGAGCGAAAACCAGAAAGTCATCGCTTCCATAAAATCGTTGCTCTTTACCGATTTTGAAAAAGAATATGCTTATCTTTGCGAACTGACCTACGACCAGCTGAAGCAGGAACGCGGCGAGTTCCAGAAAAAGAACGAGCGTGCCCGCGGACGTCTGGCGGCCGAAAAGCGCGGTTATGAGGATGAGGCCAAGATTCTGATTGCGGCCTTCAAGCATCCCGACGAGGAAATCACCGAGCGCTTCAAGGACTGGCGTTCAGATGTGGATGCCCTGCCCGATGCCAACCATATTGAGCTGATCGAGGCATATACGACCATGCTGGCCCGTCTGGAAAAGGAGAATCTGCCGAAGTACGAAAAGCAGTTTGACGGATATATCCAGAAAACACTGATCGACAAGGTGGGCGAGTTCCGCATGTTCTTTGTCAGCTGGGTGGATTCCATCAAGGAGAACATTGCCATGCTCAACGAGTCGCTCAAGGGAATTGAGTACCGCAAGGCTCCGTCTACCTATATCCAGTTGGTGACCAACGTGCGGATCAATGAAGAGGTGCGCACCTTCCGCAAGATGATGGAGGAAGCCATACCCGATGTGAAGCGCATCAATGCTTCGCCCGAGGGCCGTCGCGATCATTTCTACGATCATATCGAACCGCTGATGCGCCGCCTGGAGGATGAAGACTGGCGCGACAAGGTGATGGATGCCCGTGGATGGTTTACCTACAAGGCCGAGGAGTTCAACCAGAGCACCGGCCGCAAGGAAACGACTTATGAGAATATGGGTCATCTGTCGGGTGGTGAGAAAGCGCAGCTTACCTATACGATTCTGGGATCGGCCATCGCTTATCAGTTCGGACTGACCAAGAGCGGGGCGCAGGCCAACTCTTTCCGCTTCATTGCGATTGACGAGGCGTTCAAGGCGCAGGACGAAACCAAGGCCCGCTATCTGATTAACCTTTGCAAGCAGCTGCACCTGCAATTGCTTGTGGTGACTCCGAACGACAATATTCACATTGTGGAGAACGACATCTCCTATGTATATTTCACCGAGCGCAAGGAAGAGAAAACCTCGTGGCTGTATAGCATGCCGATAGAACAGTGGGAACAGAAAAAGAATAATACATTATTGTAAACCGATATAAAAGTATGAGATATTTAATCGTTTCAGATATTCATGGCTCGCTGCCTGCTTTGGACAAGGTGCTGGCCTTCTACGACGAGAAACAGTGTGACATGCTGTGCATTCTGGGGGATGTCCTGAATTACGGTCCGCGCAATGGGCTGCCCGAAGGACTGGACCCCAAGGGCATTGCCGAGCGTCTGAACGCACGGGCCGACCGTATTGTGGCGGTGCGTGGCAACTGCGATTCGGAAGTGGACCAGATGCTGCTGGATTTTCCGGTGCTGGCTGACTATGCGCTGCTGGTGGACCGTGGCCGCCGTTTCTTCCTGACACACGGACATGTGTACTCCGAAAGCAATATGCCGAAGGGCCGTCCCGAAGTCTTTATGTACGGACACACCCATCTCTGGAAACTGGAGAAAACCGAGGACGGAACAGTGGTGTGCAACACCGGTTCCATCACCTTCCCGAAAGGAGGCAACCCGCCTACCTTCGCCCTGCTCGACGACCAGGTGCTTTCCATCTATCATTTGGACGGAACCCTGCTCAAGAGTCTTTCGCTATAATATAAATAAGGAATAGAACGGAAATATATGGAAACAACAAAATGGAGTGAACACGTGATTCTGGTGCAGGCCGACTATGTGGACCGCGTGGCATTTGATCTGAGCGTAAACTACGAGCGTATGTTGGGCCGACGCATCCCCAAGGCCGATCTGGCACACTGGCTGGTATGCGCCGCACTGGACGGAGGCGTGACTCCCGGAGCCAATGAGATACAGGTGGTGCTGATTCACAGCAAGGAGAAGAAGCAGCTGGACAATTTCCTGCCGGCTTCCTTCAGTCAGGAACTCGACGGAAAAGGATTCGACGACCCGCATCTGGGTACCTTCTCCATCAGTTCGCTGCAAGTGGAGAATCTGGTGTCGGCATCGGAGTTCTTTGCCCAGGCCTTTGAAACCCTGGCCGATGCCAAGGAAGTGAAGAATCTGATTGTGGTGCCCGACCCCGAAGCTTCGGTCTACGATCTGATGGCCATCATGGATCATGTGGAAGGCGAGAAGAATGTCACCCTGCTGACCATGGAACCGCTGAACAGCAAGCGTTTCAAGAATGACATATTGGGCTATTCACTCACGAGCGCTTTAGGCGTTCGTGGCGATGAGTTCAAATAAAATACGTAAAAAGAAATCATAAAATAAAAAAATGATTATCTTTGCATAGAACTCAATCCGCCGGAACAAACCGGACAGGTGAAACTTGTTATTAATTAATTATCTAACTCCTAGAATTTATCAAAAAGAAATGGGAAAAGTTTTGATTATCGGAGCTGGTGGTGTGGCTACTGTGGCTGCACACAAGGTGGCTCAACATCCTGAAGTTTTTACTGAGATTATGATTGCCAGTCGTACGCAGTCAAAATGCGACGCGATTGTTAAGGCTATCGGAAATCCGAATATCAAAACGGCACAAGTGGATGCCGACAGTGTGGAGCAGTTGGTGGAACTGTTCAACAGCTTCCGTCCGGACATCGTGATGAATCTGGCCTTGCCTTATCAGGACCTGACCATCATGGAGGCTTGTTTGCAGACCGGATGCAACTATCTGGACACCGCAAACTATGAGCCGAAAGACGTGGCTCACTTTGAGTACAGCTGGCAGTGGGCTTACAAGCAGCGCTTCGAAGAGGCCGGACTGACCGCTATTCTGGGATGCGGTTTCGACCCGGGAGTTTCCGGTGTATACACCGCTTATGCTGCCAAGCACCATTTTGACGAGATCCAGTATCTGGACATCGTGGACTGCAACGCCGGTAACCATCACAAGGCTTTCGCAACCAATTTCAATCCGGAAATCAACATCCGTGAGATCACTCAGAACGGACGTTACTACGAGAACGGACAGTGGATTGAAACCAAGCCGATGGAAATCCACAAGGATCTGACCTATCCGAACATCGGTCCGCGCGACTCTTACCTGTTGTTCCACGAAGAACTGGAGTCTTTGGTGAAGAACTTCCCGACCATCAAGCGTGCCCGCTTCTGGATGACCTTCGGTCAGGAATATCTCACTCACTTGCGCGTGATTCAGAATATCGGTATGGCCCGTATTGACGAGGTGGATTACAACGGCATGAAGATTGTTCCGTTGCAGTTCCTGAAGGCAGTGTTGCCTAATCCGCAGGATTTGGGAGAGAACTACGAGGGCGAGACCTCAATCGGTTGCCGCATCCGTGGTTTGAAAGACGGTAAGGAAAAGACTTACTACGTATACAACAACTGTAGCCACCACGAGGCATATCTCGAAACCGGTATGCAGGGTGTAAGCTACACTACCGGAGTACCGGCCATGATCGGTGCCATGATGTTCCTCAAGGGAATCTGGAAGAAAGCCGGTGTATGGAACGTAGAAGAGTTCGATCCGGATCCATTCATGGAGGCACTGAACCAGTATGGTTTGCCTTGGCATGAGGTGATCGACGGTGATCTGGAATTGTAATCGAAATGAGTAACATATACAGACTCTTCAAGATTTTTGGTAAACTCCGGAATTATCGGTTGAAACTAGCTGCAATATATCTTCTGCACCAGACGGGCAGAAGATATATTGGTGTTTTTCTGGACCCCGTTTTATCCTGCAATTTCCGTTGCCGCATGTGTTATTTCAGTGATGAGGCCCGACGCAGGGAACTGCATGGAGTTCTTGCGCTGGAGGACTATAACCGCATGGCTGAAGCGCTGTTTCACCGTGCCCTGAAGTTGCAGATCGGTTGCGGGGCGGAACCCACGTTGTATAAAAAACTGGAGGAGATTATCCGTAAGGCGCGTGCCTGTGGGGTTCCATACATATCCATGACCACCAATGGATTTCTGCTTAACGAAGAGAAACTGCTGCGTTATGTAGAAGCCGGACTGAATGAAATCACGCTTTCCGTGCACGGAACCTGCAAGGAAACCTATGAGTATTTCATGACGAACGGCAGTTTTGAGCAGTTTACTTCCCTGTTGCAAACTCTGGGACATCTCAAGAAACGCTATCCTGCGTTTCAGATTCGCATCAACTATACCATGAATGAGGACAATGTGGAGGAACTGGCCCGTTTGCCGGAACTGCTGCAAGTGGTGCCGGTTGATGTGCTGCAGTTGCGTCCCGTGCAGAAAATTGGAGAACACACCAGCTATTCCAATTTCTCTATGGCCCGCATTTCAGAGGTTTATGATTCCGTGTTGCTTCCGTTGCAGGATTATTGCGTGCGGCACGGAATAACCTGTCTGATTCCCGGTAAGGACAATCTGACGGTTCTGGAGCAGAACGAGGCAGACAGGGGCTGGATGATTCAGGATCTGACGTACTGTTACATCTCTTCGGATTCCTGCTGGAAGGAGGATTTTGACAGCCGCACCGAGGATTTCGAGTCATACAGCAAACGCACGAAGAGAGCCCGCAGGATATGGCATTATATCTTCAGCGGGGAGAAAAGAAGGAAAAGTAAAAATGACCGGACCAGGAGTTTGAACTACAAACTCAAGTAACTCCGGTTGCAAATTATACGACTATGGCAAAAAAAGAAGAAGAAATGAATATGTTTGCAGCCCCCAACAATGAAAAGCTGAAGGCTTTGCAGGCTGCAATGGATAAGATTGAGAAGAACTTCGGTAAGGGTTCTATCATGAAGCTGGGCGACGAGCATGTGGAGCAGGTAGAGGTTATCCCTACCGGTTCGATTGCTCTGGACGCTGCTTTGGGTGTAGGCGGTTATCCGAAAGGACGTATTATTGAAATCTACGGTCCGGAAAGTTCCGGTAAGACCACTCTGGCCATTCATGCCATTGCTGAGGCACAGAAGGCCGGCGGTATTGCCGCTTTCATTGATGCCGAACATGCGTTCGACCGTTTCTATGCGGCAAAGTTGGGCGTGGATGTAGATAATCTGTGGATTTCACAGCCCGACAACGGAGAGCAGGCTCTGGAGATTGCCGACCAGCTGATCCGTTCATCAGCCATTGACATCATCGTGATTGACTCTGTGGCTGCCCTGACTCCGAAGGCCGAGATCGAGGGTGACATGGGCGACAACCGTGTGGGCTTGCAGGCCCGTTTGATGAGCCAGGCTTTGAGAAAGCTGACTTCTACCATCAACAAGACCAACACAACCTGTATCTTCATCAACCAGTTGCGCGAGAAGATCGGTGTGATGTTCGGTAATCCTGAGACAACTACCGGTGGTAACGCTCTGAAGTTCTATGCCAGCGTGCGTCTGGACATCCGTCGTGTGACCAGTATCAAGGATGGCGACGAGGTAATCGGTAATCAGGTACGCGTGAAGGTAGTGAAGAATAAGGTAGCTCCTCCATTCCGTAAGGCAGAATTCGAAATCACCTTTGGCGAGGGAATCTCAAAGATCGGTGAAATCGTGGATCTGGGTACCGAACTGGGCATCCTGAAGAAGAGCGGTTCCTGGTACAGCTATAATGAGACCAAGATCGGTCAGGGACGCGATGCCGTGAAGAATATGTTGCGCGACAATCCGGAACTGTGCGAGGAAATCGAAGCTCAGATTACCGCGGCTTTGAAGGATTCTTCTGCTTCTGCGGAATAATATTCTCAGATTGGGCTTTTATCATTACTGAAACAAAGAGAGGTGTCAAAACAAAAATGACTACTCCTTAAAGTTACAGAATGCAACTATAACCTGAAAAGAGGGTGTGTCAAAATACCCTCTTGATAACAGAAGATCGCTATATAGCCGAACTTTCTTATGAAGTGGTCATATAGCGATCTTCATTTGTTTATAGCCTAAAAAGGCAATAGAATTGAGTTTGA
>OGMP01000129.1_pt1 | contig 79579 bp, 74 predicted proteins | sample 1573261 | NCBI WGS metagenome assembly OGMP01 (sample SAMEA2581878, study PRJEB24529) | metagenome | biome: Human gut stool | place: China | collected 2011 | reverse complement strand
TTGTTGCTCAGGTACTTAAAAAAAATATTTTATAATAGTGTTGCGGAATTAAGGATATTACTTTGATGACAATTAAAATAGTCGCCGGTATTCTCAAGATAGCCTTTGTTAGACTGTGCCGGCTTTATCTCAAAAAAGAAAGCATTGGTATTATCAAAATCTATCAATCCTTCTATTGACGCGGATTTCTTTCTTCCATGATACAACAAATTATCTATACCACCCTTTGACAACGTATAGCTTCCAAACCTTTGTTCATAGATAGCCTTAATCAGTTCAAAGAATGAAATAAAGTTGCTTTTGCCCGCACCGTTTGAACCAATAAGCACATTAAGTCTGTTCAACGGCAGCGACAAGTCTCTTATTGACTTATAATTCTTTATCAAAACTTGCTCTATCATATTTTTATCTTAAATTCAAGATTTTCCGCAAGCCAATGCATGCTTAACTGCAAAGTTAGCATTATTTTTTTAAATCAAAACCATATATCAAGATTTTAGATTCTTACGTCTAGTCAAACCTTGACAATATTCTGAATTAATGGAGCATGATTACCCGTATTCATTTGTAATTTTACTTATTTTTCTTATCCAATTGTAGAATCTACGGCATTACACCTTTTTCCTTTGATATTCCTTTTTTCAAAAGAGCTTCTGCTTCATCCAAGTTCACAAAATTATTTTTCAGTACATCGGGATATTTCAGTGCAATTTTCAATTGTTCTATGCCTTTCTTTATAAGAAAATCGTTTGTTATTGATAACACTCCTTGATAATAACAGAATACAGCTTTATCATCGGGATATATCTTTTTCCCTTCTTCTAATATCTTCCATGCCTTTTTATATTGCCCGAGTTTAGGTAAGACATTCAATGAGTACACTCTTCTCCAATACAGTGTTTCATGTTCTTGTTTCAATTTTTTATATCTGTCCAGACATCGTTGCAAGTAGTAATCTGCCTCTTTCCATAAGCCAAGTTTATTCATCAGATCTCCCATAACGCCTAATGCATTAGGATCAGAGTTTTCACTTTCCAAGGCCTTCTCATAATAAACGCGTAATTTGTCTATTGATTCTTTTTCGTCTTTTTGAATGGCCGTCCACAAGAAAGCAGAAATGCATGAGCCTGAAACTGGCAATTCTTGTTTATAAAGAGTTCTGTTATTTTCATTTATGCTTGTAAAAGTCTCCCATAAAGGACAGTCCGAACGTTCTATGGCAGCGTATATACTGTCTATATTGTAATATTTGTCATACAAGCTTGTCAAGGCTTGCATAATCCCTGCCGGAATTACAGACATATGGTCTGCTTTAATACTGTGAAGCTTAACGCCATATTTCATTTTCTGAAAGTTCTCATACAAATTCCGGCCAAAAGTCTGTCTTTCTTCTGTATCATCCATAGCTGTAATTATGCGGACACTCGGACTCTTTGTCTTGTACTTGGTTTCAAAGCCAGGCATCCGTTCCATCTTTTCAGGCGAGAATAGAATATATGACGTCATATTATCATTCCCTGCATCGATATAATAGTTCAGATAGCTTGCCGTATATGAATGGCCAACTAACGTATTAAAACCTGATGTTGGAATAATTCTGTCTATTTCCTTTGCCAAATCGGTATTAACATATTTATAAAACATTTCTCCGCTTGAATCAAGACTGTTGCCGGACAAGTCGTATCCTACATCATTTCTATTTCCGGGAGTTGAATAGTCGATTGCTACAACTGCCGTTGGAGGAATATAGTCAAAGGTCTGTAAATAAACGGCTGTCGAAGCGATCACATCAAAGGTATAATCTGCATCCAGGACAAACAGCACATTATACTTTACATTTGGATAAACCGAAGCTGGTAAAGCAATCCTGAAAGAACGTGTATCATTATAAGTTAATGACCTAAATGAATATTGTTTCACATCCATTATGTTCTGTGATATGGCGATATTACTGAGAATAACACACAAATATAAAAGTAGAAATATTTTTTTCATAACTCATATCTTAAAAAATTCATAATAGCCCATCAGCTGCGGTATAGATAATTATATTATTTTCTTCCATACTTCAGTACATTAGAGAACCTTTATATTCTTCATCCCAATCAAGTTGCAATAGGCCTTATTCTCCCTGGCGCTTTTTACTTTTTAAAGTCATTGTCTGACAGAAAGAACACCCCAAAACCGGAATCAATGCTTTTATATAAAAAATAACCAACGATGACAAAGTTATAGATTTTTTCTGTATTGCGGATGTCATTTGCAGAACTTTTTTTGACGCTCTAATAAGGAAACATACGCTGATTACATCAGCAGTCTGCCGTTATCGTTCCACTCACCATACATAACGCCTTTTCGGGTGTTTTCTATAAATTTGTCAAGCCGCTTTCTGAACAGCTCGGGCTGACGTTTCTTTATAATGATTATGTTTTTCTTACTATTATAAAACACCTAAAATTTTAATTTGAATTCAAATTTTGTAATTTTTCTACGAAAATACGCATTATATTTTTTATATATAAACTTTATTCCTATCTTTGCATTATGTAACAGATAAATTCAACAAGTATGATAGCAGAATTCACCATTGAAAATTTTTTCTCAATAAAGTCTCCACAAAAGATAAGTTTTGAACCATCATCAGACACTTTTATGTCTGACGAATATTCATATGAAGTGAAGGATGGTGTAAGGTTGCTGAAATTGGGTATCATCTATGGTGCTAACGCTTCCGGCAAGACTAATATCCTGAATGCTGTAGAATTTTTCAAAATGCTTGTTCTTAGGATGCCAAAAGACCGGAATGAGAAGACAGGGGTTGTTCCTTTTATGCTGGATGACACGTCAAGAAATGAAAAGACGAAGATGTCTATGGTATTCTACATCAATAAGTCGAAGTATATCCTTACTTTTGAATTGGACGCAAAATATATCTATTCTGAGACATTGATTGTTTACGACTCTGTTCGTCCTACCAAATTATATAGCCGCAGTTATGACGCAACAACAGATTCCACAACAATAGATTTCGGCGTAAACCTGAAAATGCCACGGAAGAGTCAGGATGTGATTTCCGGCAACACTATCAATAATTGCAGTGTGCTTGCCGCATTTGGCAAAAGTAATGTGGAACGCACCAAGTTGAACGATGTGTACGATTACTTTGCCAAACAGGTTAAAGATGTATTGGCTCCTGGTATGCTGCTTTCGGGATATATAAAATCACGATTGGATAAAGATGAAACAGGAGATTTAAAGAAGTTCATATTAAACTTCCTGAAAGCATCTGATTTCAACATAGAAGATGTTGTATTGCACGAAGAGGAAGAACTGATTACTCCGGAATTGGAGCAACTGATTCAGAATGCCCCTATTGATAATGAGGCAAAAGCTGAAATGCTTAGAAAAGGGAAAATCACAAATGCTGAATTGACTTTCAAGCATAAGGTTGGCGACAAACTATACGATTTGTCTGAAGAATACGAATCCAATGGTACAATGAGATTTTTAGGAATGGCCGTAATTCTGAACTTCTTGTTGAAGACCAACCGGTTTGTATCAATTGACGAAGTCGAAACAAGCATCCATTATGAACTGCTGGCTTATTTTATAAAAGTCTTTTTAGCAAACAGCGAAGGAACATCTCAAATTTTACTGACAACACACGACATCAATCTTCTTAATGAGGATTTCATTCGCCGTGACACAATATGGTTTACGGACAAAGACGAATATGGCGAGACTAAAATAGTACGTCTTTCATCTTTAGGCCTGCACAAGAATCTTTCCCCGTATAATGCTTACAAACAGGGTAAATTAGTTAAGCTTCCGTTCCTTGGCAGTCAATACATCAACCTAAACGACTAATGATATGAGGCGAACAGTGACGAAAAGTATCGCCATCATAGGCGAAGGAGAAACCGAATGGTTCTATTTTGATTCATTGAGGGTGGCGTGTCGTTATCCTTTCAAGGTCGCACCTGACTTTCCGCAGCATAGCGACATCAAGCAGATTCTGAAATTAACGTGAGTTCGACGAATTCACGTTAATTTATATTCATTATAGTTTCTTCAATTATGCATTAAATTCATGACAATAACAGATTTATTAAAAGAATTATCTAATATTACAAATAATGATAATCCAGATAAAATTAGAAAATTAATTTTATCAACAAGAGCAACAATAATTATTTCCTACATTGGTTTTGGGTAAAGGCTGCTATATTTATAGAGCTACACCTATTACCGATATTGCTGATATAAATGAAAGTAAAAGATTAAGTTACAAACCTGCATATTTAAACAAAACTTATCAAAGAGCAAGTACACCATTTAATACTATGTTTTATGGAATCGTTAGTAATACTTATACAAATGCCGTAATGGGATGTTTAGGTGAAACTTGCGATTGTTTACGTAATATTAATACACCTAATAAACATTATAAAGTTGTCATAAGTGAATGGAAGTTAAAAAAGGATGTCGCTTTAGTTCAAATGATAAGTATTAAAGGATTTAATAAATCAAAAGTATTTAATAATCAAAAAGAAATTACTAAAATGATAAAAGTAAATAATGCTCAGAATGAACTAGAGAACATTAAATTTCTTGAATTTATGAGTCGAGAGTTCAAGAAAAAAAGCCAACAAGAATCAGATTATTGGATTTCGGCAATCTATACAGAATTCCTTACTCAACTTTTGGGCTATAATGGTATTGTTTATGAAAGTGTACAGGCTATTGACCCTACTTTAAGTGAAGTTAAATGTATTGCGCTTACACCAAATTTTACAGATAATAATTTATCTTTTGAGCAAGGCATCGTCTATGAGTTTGATTTTAAAGGAATAAATGAAACAATAGTACCCTATAAAACAGGTAAAATAACTTTTTAGGCATTTTTATATCTAAAATTAAATTTTGATCATATAAATTTCACATGAGGCATTATATAGAATAAGGTTTTATGTGACTGTAAATCAGTGCGTCTATACCTTTATTTTATAAACTCTTATGCTAAATTAACCTGAGTTCAGTATAAGAAAGCTATTGAAAAAGTTTTGGGAATGGAATATTTTAGTACCTTTATAGTTGATAATCAACAGGTTACATAAAAGCGTCCATTCTCATGACTGATGCAAATTTAATTACCGGACTTATTGCATACAATCTGCTGTATAAGAAACCGTTAATGGGTATCGTCATTATTGACAAAAACAGACTTATCGCATAAAAGTCTTATGTCAAACTTACGTTAAAAACAAAAGTCCTATGAAACATACGAGATGTGGAGTAAATAGCTTCAAAATATTAAAATTCGAGCAATAAGAATATTTTTTACACATTTGTTGCTATTATATAGAATATTTTTCATATATTTGTTGCCAAATTTAAAAAAAATAAAATTATGGAAATATTACAACCATCTTTATTTCCTTCAAGAAAGGGAGATTTTAAAACCGAGGAGTTCAAAAATGCAATTCATGACACTCCATTTTTAGAATGCGTAAAAAATGGATTAAACAATGGCTTTCGTAGAATGCGAGAAACTTTTGCGACAGGTGATATGTCAATGCGGAATGAATCTAACTTTCTGCATGAAGCTATTTTTAATGGTATAAAGGCTCAGATTGATACCTATATGCCAAATTGGGATATAAGTTTTTCTGCTAATAAAATTGGTTCTGAAAGATTGTCCTTTACATTTGATAACTATATTTTCATTCTGAAAATTGCTGGGACAAAAACTAATGATACCAAGCCATCACGATGTATTAAATATCAAGAAGCAGATAAACATATTATCACTTTGGAATACACCTTAGATGACATGCGGGAATCAATACGATCTGCATACTTTCAATATAAAAATGGTAAATCTTCAACCTACATTATGTATATTCCACTGCAGCAGACTCTTGAAATGCAAGGAGAAACTCAACAAGAAAACATAATAGAAGCGAAAAAACCCATACTAAAGGTTTCAAAGAAAAAACAGAGTAAAGTATGAATCCATTTAATTATGAGAAATTAGAGATAGCTCGATTGCTCAGACGAAAGACCCAGAAAGACGTTGTTAAAGATGTTGGGATACCACAATCAACTTTATCTAAAGCCGAACATGGGTTATTGGAGCTGTCTGATAATATGATGCAGAAATTGAGCCAATACTACGACATGCCTATTGAGTTCTTTTCAGAAAAATATGATGTTCCACCAGTAGGTTATCTATATTATAGACGAAAATTGACCATAACTAACAAAATAATAGATTCTTTCGTTGCGAAAGTACAAATTTTCAAAGCTATCATAGATTCTCTTATGCAATCAGTTGAACTTCCTGATTATACTTTAGACAACTATAAACCAAGCGAAGATTTATCTCCAAAAGAAATAGCGCATAAAATTCGCTTTTCTTTAAAAGTATGTCATGGTCCTGTTCCTAATTTAAGTACTTTATTGGAAAATAATGGAATTGTGATAGTTCGGTTTGATTTCGGAACCGAAAAAATTGATGGCGTTTCAGCTATAACAAATGAAAATAGGAAGGTTATGTTCATCAATAGCCAAATGCCTGATGATAGAATCCGGTTTTCTATGGCTCATGAACTAGGACATATTGTCATGCACATTGCGAATCCACCAAAATCAAGTGAAGAGGCCGAAAGAGAAGCGGATGAATTTGCAACAGAGTTTTTAATGCCTGAAATTGAAATACGTCCGATGTTGGAAAATTTAACAATTTCAACCTTAGCTACTCTCAAAAGGAGATGGAGAGTATCTATGCATGCATTAGTGCGAAGAGCTAAAGATTTGGAAGTTATTAGTAGCCAACAATATCGCAATATGCAAATTTATTTTTCAAAGAAGGGATATACTAAAACTGAGCCAATACAATTGCCTATTGAACAACCTACAATTCTAAAAGAAACATTACGCTTATACAAAGATGAGCTTGGGTATTCAGACTTAGATTTAATGAGCATAATGCATATAAACAAAAATGATTTTGTAGAATGGTTTGCACCACGACCTAAAGTTATAAAGCTTCAACCGATTTTGAATAAGAGAACTTAGAGATAGCATGTTCTTGGCTATATAATTCAAGAACAAAAAATAGGAGATCTGCATATGGCAACAAATTCACCGTCCGGGGACGGACATCGAAATGGCGCAGTGAGAAAACGTTCTCAAGTTTATAATCCCAAAACTGAACAATGGGTAAAACGGGATAAAGATACAGGACGTTTTATTGACGTAAAACAGGATGGTACACCTTTTAAGGGCGTAACTAAAGAAAAGTAAATTCTTAACGAGGGCAAAATATGATGTTTGCCCTCGTTTTACTTTTACATAGGTTTTATCATTGATTCGATAAAAGTGATTTCTTCATTGGATAGATGATATTTCAGATAGAGCTGTTGGTCTATTTCAGGAATAGATAGAGTCCAATCAATATCGCTTGATTCTGTAAAATCTTGCAGCGGCACAAATCTCCACGTTTCTTTACTGTTATCTTGTGTAACTTTTAGTATTCCAAGTAAAGTTCTTGCAAATTTTGTTTTGATATATTTTAATGCTGCCATTGCTTCAGTTTGACTTTCAAATGCGCCAATACCTATAAAAGACTGTGTATAACCAATCAACGGCTCGCCAATCACCGGTGTTGATAATACTTCACCAATAGTACCTGTCCCATTGCTTTTAGGGACAATGACTTTCCATTTACTAAGACAAGGATGCTCTTCTATAAATATTGAGCTTATCCATCTGATTTCTCTTGTATTTTTAATTAACCCTAATATTTTAATATCATTGTCATTTTCTTTACTTAAATGGAATACTTCTTCGAGACCGAATATAGATGTTGTTAAACGACGTTCATTACCATTGCTACCAATCTTAGTTTTTAATTTTGGGTAAGCATCATAAAGTGCGGTTAAGTTAAATTTATTTTGTGGATAAATTATCTCACTCAATGGTGAATAAACCTCATTGGCCCCAACAACTTTGCTATATATACCATTAAGTTCTTGATAAGCTGTAAAAAAACCTATTTTCCCAAAATCTTGTTTTACGTCACGATAACAAACAGCAACGCCCCCTTTTATATCTACATTTGGAAAGACATCAGTACTCTTTGCCTTATACCAAATAACCTTAAAATGTACATCGTTTAATATCTTCATATTCCATTCATGCGGTGTTTTCCCTGCATCAAATAGATATCGAGCTGGTGTTATAAGGGTCACTTTATCTGAAATTTTAAAAGATACATCCATAAAGTAATTGTATACAGGCATATCACTTGTCCTTTCAGTTGTTACCTGATACGGTGGATTTCCCACTATTGCATTAAATTTCATATTGTCATTATCTATGGCTTTCCAATAAGAACGACCTTTGGCAACTTTGGCTATAAAGTTTTCCGGTTTGTTCTTAATCTGGTTGATTAAATCTTCAAAATATCTTGTATTCACTTTAGATTTACGAAATCCGGCAAGCGTACGCTTGGTGATACTCTTTGCCATCGGAGTCTTGCAGATAACAAAGATGTTTTCGGCTATTACCTTGTCCCATACAGCCTGTTGCTCCTCTACTGTTTCTACAGAAAAAAGAGAAGTCTTTACCTTTGCACGGTAAATGCCGTATGCCATATAAAGCGGATAAAGTCCGGATTTAGAATTGATTTCCAGAATACGGGATTCAGGGGAGAAAACTTCTGCGGTAACCTCTCCTTTGTCCATAAACCGTGGTTCAGAAATCACATTCTGATACTCCGTATCATAGAAGTTATAACCTCCGAGACAGTCACCGAGGTGCATGTTTACCACGCGCCACGGAGTAAGCACCGTTTCCTTGTCCGGATTACGGAAAGTACTGAATATGTCCGTAATACGCTCAATTCGTTCCTCTATACTCAGCTTATCCGCGGCACGGGCCATTGCACGGATTCGTTTTCCTGCAGCACAGAATATTTCAGGGTCATAATATTTCTTGAAACTGTTGAACTTCTGCTTGGTCACTCCCTTAGGCATGAATTCTTCCCATGACTGCGAGTCAATGAGTGAGGCGAAATTGTCAATCGTGATTTCCTGATTTTCATCGCTCAGTTCCGCACCATAAATCAACAAGGGCATACGGATAGAGATGCCACGGAGTATGGAAATGGCTGCTTCCCTGTTTTTGGTCTTCTTTTTCAGTTCTTCCAGTCGTTTCTGCTCTTCTTCTGTAAGTTTCTTCTTGGGTTTCTTCTCCAGTTTCTCCTTTTCCTCGTACTCCTCGTTGTTCAATCCCTGATTATTGATATCTACCTGATTTGTCTTGGGCATAGCCTTGGTCTGGCCGATAATCTTTTTCAAGTCATCAAACTCTTGTAACTCCAAATCATCCAGCTTCATCAATTCATCATTGTAAAGGCTGTTATCTTCAAACCCGTTACGAACGACACGCTCGACATATACCCGTTTCAGCTGTTCCAACATACGGGGTACGTCAAAGCGGTTCATCTGTGAGCCTTCAATGGATATAATGGGACAGAAATTAATGAACTCGCCCATGGCCTTGCGGTCACCTTGCGAAGTTTTTCCGGCTTTAGCTGATATTTTGGCAGTTTCGGCAATTACTTTCAGAGTACGGTCAGGGGCAAAATCAAAAACGTAACATTGCTCCTTTACCCGTCCGTTTATGGTGGCGGGTGTCTGTACGCGGAAGATGGTCTGCATATAACTGGATGCGGATGTATTATAAGAACCGGACAACATGAATACGGCAGTCCATGCCTTTACACTTACTCCTGTTGTTAACCGTCCGCAAGAAAGGGTAATGGTCCGTGTGTCATCAGGATCTTTTCCAATAGCCTGTTCCACAGCTTCCAGGGCATCACGGCTTTCTTCATCCTGATCACCGTCACCGGCTACATTAACCACCTTGAAATGCTGGAACACCGGATGTGTCTGAAGCATGGCACTCAGTGCCCGTGCTTCCTTCACGCCGGGCACCATCCAGAGAGTATGTCGAAAAATATTACGATATTCATCATTTGCATAAGGATAAAGACTATCCTTGTCTTCCTTGGTAAGAAGATTCAGAAAAGCCCGTACATCTTTTTCATGGCAAAAACTGCCGGATTCATTGACTCGGAAAAATTCCTTGAAGTTAAAGGCGACATCCTCATCGACAAATTCATTAAGCAAGCGTCCCAAATTGTAGGTGTAAATATTGAGTGTAGGCAATGAGGCATAAGGATTTGGGTCACCGAAATGGAGTTCGTCCCAACTCTGCTTAGCCCGTTGTTCCATCACATAATCCCATGTATAAATTTCATCCTCCTTAAAATCGTTAAGCAGATTGAACGGAGTACCGGACAGACGCAACACCTTTGTCTCGTCTTTAACAAGTTCTCCCATAACAGCCTTACCTAATTCGGTTTGGGTGCCTTCATGCGCTTCGTCTACTATAATCATATCCCAGTTAGTTGCAAACACTTCGTTATTTTTGTCGAAGTTACCACCAACAAGTTCAGAACCGCGCAAATCCTGCATGGATGCGAAATAGACATAATGCAGCCCGTTGCTTTCTGCCCGCCGTTCAAGACTGTTATAATTTTCCCCGTTGTTTTTGGAACCGTATGCAAAGTCATTACGATCGTAAAATATCTTACCGAAATCCTCAAACCAGCCTGCATCAACCACAGGACGATGTGTCAGAATCAGGGTACGTTGAAAATTCATATCCTTGACTACTTGCAAGGCAGAAAGAGTTTTTCCGAAACGCATCTTTGCGTTCCAAAGCATCTGATTTCCTTTCTTGAACTGTTTCTTAGTCTTGTTGATGGCTTCTTGCTGTTCTGGTCGAAATATAATCGGGGAATACTCTTGGGTCACTTCAGCTGAAGAAAGAGAACTTCGACCTTCCTTAACAGCCGCAATGGCACGCTTTACGGTTTCCAAATCGGTAATGAACCATTCATTGGCCTTGTTGACTGTATCAAAGATTTTCTTTTTGATACCAGAGCGTTCTAGAACATTGTGTACTTCCTTATCGTTGAACGAGCGGAGACCGCCACGGTTGTAAACAGTCAGTTCCGTATAGAGTAAGTCGTACGCTATACCTGCAGTCTGCGTGTATTGGTTGATGCGTTTTCTTGCCGCAGCATTAAGAGCCTTGCTATTAGGTGCCAGACCGAACACGTTTTCATCCTCACAAGTGGCTTCGCCAACCTTTAGGCATCCACGGTGCGCAGCATCATTGATACGGAATACATAAATAAGTTTTAGTTTAAGTGACGATGTGAATCTCATGCTTTTTTATTTAGTAGGTCGATAAATCTGATTCGTTTTCCCTTTTTGCCTGTTGTATTGTCTATTGCCCGCCAGTCTTTTATGATACAGTAAATACCATTATGTTTGGCCAGGTCATTTTTCAGACAACCCTCGCATGGTTCCCGTCTTTCAACCGTACCGAACAAATCCGTTTCTGTCAGTACACGTTCTCCGCAACTGTCCGGAACAACGCCTTTTAGTCCGTCCATCTGCCATACATTCCAAGATATGATATAGGCCATGTGGTTTATGGATTTTGTTTCCGGATTTTTACCGAATTTATTTCGATAATACTCGATGAAGGAAAACAAAAGGGCTTCACGCGCAAGAAGAAGACTGTCGCCCTGCCATTCATAAGCATAGATACTCTTGTAGGCATCTTTGGCAGCCTCCAGCCATTCACGCGTTGTCGTAGTGTTTTCACTGACAATGCGGAGTTTACGGTCAAGTAGTCCAATACGTTTTTCAACAGGAATGAATGTTCCAGTAGTCGTATCATATCGGCTTACAAGATAAGGAGCCTCTCCGCAGGTTATTTCTAAACGGTTTTCCCGTACATAGTCTTTCCATGTTCTTCCTTCTGGAAAAGTAATCTTATCTTGATTGATTTCCCATGTATGTGTACCGTCTTCGGCTGTGACTTCATGGTTGAACACATCCTTCCTACCAAACCAGACCTCGTCTATAAGGTTGTTCTGTGCATTACAGATCCAAGAAGGAGTGAACACCTCCGCCATTTCCCGGGAACGTGTGCTTTGGGTATCCCTATGTTTCAAGACACGAGGCATGACAACATGGCCATTCTCGCCGGTTATCAGTTCAGGAAGAATCTGCGCCCCATATTCATAACCTTTGCCGAGTGATTCATAATCAGAAGTAGCCCAAAATATATTACACTGTTTCCCTTCCTTGCTCGTTGTATGGTCTTTGAGCAAAGTATTCAGTAAGTCGGGTGAAAGTGCTTCAAACTGGTTTTCCTGTATATCAACTTCTCCGGTTGTTTTCTCCATCTTCTTTCTATGCATAAGGGGATTAGGAAGTCCCGGTGTCAGAATATTTCTTGGGCAGAGGAACTCAATATTTTGCAAAGTTATACATTTTATTAAAACCATACAATTTCAATTACTGAAAATTTAAACGTAGACAATTGAAATTCATATATTATTTAGCAAATAAGCATACACTACACAGACAAATTTAACATGAAATCTTATTGCATACCAAAACATATTCAAAAGGTGCTGTAATTAGAAAATGTCATTGCTCTTTTAGGTTTAGATATAATCCTTATCATAATTATTTTTCTTGACATGTGCAAAATTTGCACATATGGCCTCACGTTCAAATTCATGTTCCCATAAATATTGATAATGCGTTGTCCTATGACAATCCTGTCTTTTTGAAACTAAGACCTTTATTATTTCCTTGAAATAAACCTATGACTTCAGCTCTTCTATTGCCTGCATGGCTCCTTCGTAGGTAGCACGAAACTTGGCTTCGTTAGTGGTCTGCTCCACAGCCAGCTGCTGATAATCGTACTTGTCCAAAGTATCAAGGGCATAAGCATAATCGGCAACCACTTCCACCAGATTGAGCGCATCATCAGAAGTCAGTGCCTCTTGTGCCTTGACTGTTCTGCCCAATACGTTAACAAGTTGCTTCAGCTCCGTATAGCGTTGTTCTGTCAGGGCCTTATTGACGGCATAGCCTTTTATTAAATACTCTTTCAGCACCTTGTTTGCCCATATACGAAACTGCGTGCCACGCTGGCTTTTTACACGATAGCCCACGGAAATGATGACATCCAAAGAATAAAAGGCAACAGGCTGTTTCACCCCATCAACACGCAAAAAATGCGTGTTGTTCTCTTTTTCAAGTTCACCTTCGGAAAAGACATTATTGATATGTTTTCTTATGGTCTTTTCATCCCTGTCAAACAGAATGGCCATCTGGTTAGCTGAAAGCCATACAGTATCGTTTTCCAATTTCACGTCAATGGACGTTTGTCCATCAGCCGTTTGGTAGATTACAATCTTATCATTCAAGTCCATAGCCCAACTCTTTAAACAGGTTCAACAACTCCTTTCTGCTTTCCTCCTGTTTCAGCAAATCTTTCATTTCGGTTTGCAGCTCTTTCATCTTTGTATCGAAGTCTACGCCTTCGTCACGGCTCTTGAACTCAATGTATTTGCTCGGTACGAGCGACCAACCTTTAGCCTCTATTTCTTCAAGAGTAGCCGAATAGCAATATTCAGGCACATCCTTATAAGTCTGCTCATAACCTTCGCGTTGCCAGTTATGGAAGTTTTCGGCTATCTGTGCTATCTGTTCTTTTGAGAACTGTATGTATTTCTTCTCGAACGGCTCGCCCCACTGGCGCAGGTCTATAAACAAGACTTCATTCTCGCGATTACGGTATTTCACGGTCTTGCTGTTCTGCTCCACAGTGCGTGCCTTACGGTTGCCTGCCAATATCCAGAGAGTTACGCTTATGTCGGTAGAATAAAACATATTGCGCGGAAGAATAACGATGGCTTCAACCAGATGGTTCTTCAACAGCTGCCGGCGTATGTCAAGCTCAGTACCGTCGCCGCTCAACGCACCGTTAGCCAGCAGGAAGCCGGCCATGCCGTTTGCAGACATCTTTGAAACGATGTTGAGTATCCATCCATAGTTGGCATTGCCGGTAGGCGGAACTTCATATCCTTTCCAGCGCGGGTCGTCAACAAGCTCGTTTTCGGCACGCCACGACTTCTGGTTGAAAGGGGGATTTGCCATAATGAAATCAGCTTTCAGATCTTTGTGCTGGTCGTTATGGAACGTATCAGCAGCCTGCTCGCCAAGATTGTTGGCTATGCCACGTATGGCAAGATTCATCTTTGCCAGCTTATATGTGGTGTTGGTATATTCCTGACCGTAGACAGAAATATCCTTTTTGTTGCCGTGGTGAGCCTCGATAAACTTCATGCTCTGCACAAACATGCCGCCAGAACCGCAGCAGGGGTCGTAAATCTTACCGCGATAAGGCTCTATCATTTCGGCAATAAGGTTTACAATGGTCTTCGGCGTATAATACTCGCCCTTACCCTTACCTTCGGCAATGGCAAACTTGGCAAGGAAATATTCATATACACGGCCTATCAGGTCGTTTTCAGGGTCTTTCAGAGTGTCAATGTCATTTATCACGTCGAGCAGCGCAGCCAGCTTGTTGCGGTCGAGCCCCAACCCTGAATAATAATTGCTGGGCAACGCACCGCGCAGTGTGGGGTTGTCTTTTTCCACGGTAGCCAGAGCCTTGTCTACCTTTATGGCAATGTCGTTTTGCTTGGCATTTTCCATAATGTAGTCCCAGCGGCTTATCTCGTTCAAATAAAACACGTTCTTGGCATTATAGAAAACAGGCTGGTCGACAAACGCGCCCTTGCCGTCGGCAATAAGTTCGTTCTTGCGTTGCATGAAACGGTCGTAAGCATACTTCAAGAATATCAGGCTTAAAACCACATGCTTGTATTCTGACGGCTCCACCGAACCACGCAATTTATTAGCCGATTCCCAAAGGTTTTCTTCCATACTTTTCTGTTTAGTCTGTTTCTTTGCCATGATATTTTTTATTAAATATTATCAACATTAAATTCATTAATAACGCCACCATCAGCTGCACTATCAGAAGTAACATCAGCCGGATTACAAGCGGCGCACACGAAGAACAAAGATATAAAAATATTTTGTAAATACCACATCGTTCAAAAAATTTTTTTGAATCAAAAATGCCATAATCCCAAATCTGTTATTAGTATTCGGTCTGTATTTTTGCTTTATATCAAGCGGCTTTTTGTTGGATTATTTACAGGCACTTTTATAATTTATAATTAGCTACGCCGAACTTCGTTTCATAATTGGGTTAGACCGAACTACGTTTCATAATTAGCTTGCGCCAATAGAACCTGAAAGGCGGACTGAAAGCATGAATAAATAAAATTGATAAAGCTATGTGCGGTCTGAAGGCCGATTGGGGATTATACCGTTTCATGACAAAACTTATCTAAAACAACAATAACAACAAATACTTTCCTGTGTCTTATATCCACCTTATTATATCCCCAAAACAAACCTATGACTTACGCATAAAAAACCTATGACTTTTGATGTAAAAGTGGCCGAGTTACGAGGCAAAACTCAGCCATTAACAGTTTAAAAGTAAATACATTGGATTTGCTTAACAAGCAGCAACACACAAAGCGGCAATCTTTCAATATAAAACATAAAACAATATAAATGCTTACGATTTTTCGGAACTATTTTTATGACGCGAATGTCCGGACATGAAAAGGCGACCGGACCGGGGAGCTGACAAATATTAATCGGACGATTGGGGATAAGAAATAACGCTCATGTCAATGTTGCGGACTACGGGGCGGCTATGTTTTATGGTATTGCGATTGATAAAAAAGTCATAAATAATGTTACGCAAAACGTGATGTAATAAAGCAAATTGACTGAAAAACGTCATTTTAAAAGGCAAGGACGAAAAATAATGGCTCCGTTGGCAAATTTTTATTTTGTAGTTATGCCAATTTGCATTATCTTTGCACATAAGATAAGCGGCATCTCGGCATAACATTCAAGCAAGACTTGATGATTCTGCTCTCGGTTTGCATTATCTTTGCACATAAGATAAGCGGCATCTAGGCATAACATTCAAGCAAGCTTGATGATTCTGCTCTCGATTTGCATTATCTTTGCATAAGATAAGCGGCAGACAGGACTGACCGGTGAGGCAGGACGCACGGGCACGACTGAGAGTTGCTTTATCAGAAGAAGAAGACAACAACGTTGAAGGCTCCATGACGACGCCAGCCGGAGGGAGACAAAACATATATAGCACGCATAAACAAAAGACATTCAGGACATGAACAAAAGCGACAGCATAGTCATTATACCTACGTATAACGAGAAAGAGAACATCGAGAAGATTATAAGGGCGGTGTTCTCGCTTGAAAAATGTTTTAATATTCTCGTGATAGACGACGGCTCGCCCGACGGCACCGCGGCTATAGTTCACCGACTGATGGAGAGCGAGTTTGCCGACCGTCTGTTTATCATTGAGCGCAGCGGCAAACTGGGCCTCGGCACGGCATACATAACGGGCTTTAAATGGGCCCTGGAGCACGGATATGACTATATATTCGAGATGGACGCCGACTTCAGTCACGACCCCAACGACCTGCCGCGCCTCTATTCGGCATGCCACGACGAGGGCTACGACGTTGCCATAGGCTCGCGCTACGTGAGCGGAGTGAACGTGGTGAACTGGCCTATAGGACGAGTGCTGATGAGCTATTTTGCATCTAAGTATGTGCGCATGGTGACGGGCTTCAAGGTGCACGACACCACTGCGGGATTTAAGTGCTACAAGCGCCGCGTGCTCGAGACCATAGAGCTGGACAAGATACGCTTCAAGGGCTACGGCTTCCAGATAGAGATGAAGTTTACGGCATACAAGATAGGCTTCAAGATTAAGGAAGTGCCCGTGATATTCGTCAACAGACGTGAAGGCGTGTCGAAGATGAGCGGCGGCATATTCGGCGAGGCTTTCTTCGGTGTGATGCGTCTGCGCTGGGACGGATGGACACGCAAGTATCCCAAGATTAAAGACTGACAGCAGGAAGGGACATGCAGCAGGGCCGCAGCCCTGCTGCAACACCATAACTGCAACAACGCCGAACGGTCAGCAAGGACGCAAGGCGATACAGACATAAAGCGCAAGCCGCGTAATATCAGAAGACGAGCAAGGGAATGAGCGCCCCGGCTTATAAGACACGACAACGCTCACCGAGGCAGACTAGGCTGCCACAGATGCAGCAGGCATCACAGACAGGTTAACCGCAAATATTATTCTAACGAAAAAACGATAAAAACAACTAACAATGAGATACATCTACCGAATATATCAAATATGCATCGCGCTGCCGATAATACTCGTGCTCACCATACTTACGTCGCTCACCACGAGCGTGGGCTGCGTGCTTGGCAACGGCCACTTCTGGGGCTACTATCCGCCTAAGCTGTGGGCAGCAGCCATACTTAAGGTGCTGTTTCTGCCGGTAAAGGTTGTGGGACGCGAGAACCTGAAGCACAACGAGTCGTATGTGTTTGTGAGCAACCATCAGGGCTCGTTCGACATATTTCTGATATTCGGTCATCTGGGACGCAACTTCAAATGGATGATGAAGCACCAGCTGCGCAAGATTCCTCTCGTTGGCTTTGCCTGCGAGATGTCTCACCAGATATTTGTAGACAAGCGCGGCCCGAGCAAGGTAAAGGAGACATACGACAAGGCACGCCACACGCTGAAAGACGGAATGAGCGTGGTGGTGTTCCCCGAAGGCTCGCGCACGTTTACAGGTCATATGGGTACGTTTAAGCGTGGCGCCTTCATGCTTGCCGACGAGCTTCAGCTGCCCGTAGTGCCGCTGACCATCAACGGCTCTTTCGACGTGCTACCAAGGACAAACAAATGGTTCTGGGTGAAATGGCATCCGCTGACACTGACTATCCATAAGCCGATATACCCCGAAGGACAGGGAGCCGAAGACATAAGCAAACGCATGGACATAAGCTATAAGGAGATTATGGCCGGCCTGACTCCGAAATATCAGGGGTATGTGAAGAATCCGAATCAGTAGATTCGTTTTAAGTAGTTAAAGTAGTTAGAGGAGTTATCGCCAACGGAGTTGGCTAGGAGCATATTTAAGTGAAGAACTAAGAGTGAAGAGTGAAAAATCCAAATACAAACGTATTGCTTACAAGTAGAAACCACAATACATTTGGATTTTTCGTTTTTCATTTAAATTAGCGGTATTTTAAGCGGATCAGGAGATTAGCTGCGCTGAACTTCGTTTCTTATATTCGATTCCGGCAGATTTCAAATCAGCCGGAACAATAGCAACGTAGTGCGTGTTTAAGTGAAGAACGAAAAGTGAAAAATTCATATGTTAGCGTAGTACGTACGATAATAACCAACAAGGCTATTATACCGGCTAAAGGTTGATGCGAACTTATAGCCCGAAGGGCTACACTTAAGTAACCGTGGGTGATACACCCACGGCCTGTAACAAAACAAACTATGAGCACCCGAAGTGGTGCTATATCGGAGCAAATAACGGACACAAAAGCAAACAAGTAAGTAACATAAAAACAAGAATAGCACCACTTCGGGTGCTCGCATTACCAGGACTTTAATCCGTGGGTAATGACCCACGGCTACCAAAGTTAAGCCCTTCGGGCTACCGGCAAATTAAGCCGCAAAAGCGCAATGAAAAATTAAAAATGAAAAACTCTTGTGGATTCGAGTCGGAAGTTAAAGTAGTTAGAGGAGTTATCGCTCACTAAGGTGAGCTAGGAGCATATTTAAGTGAAGAACTAAGAGTGAAGAGTGAAAAATCCAATTGCAAACGTATTGCTTACAAGTAGAAACCACAATAACATTTGGATTTTTCGTTTTTCATTTTTAACTTTTCACTTTCGTAAGACGCACTACGTTGCTATTGTGCCGGCGGATCTGCGCTTTCGAGGCGGGAGTTAAAGTAGTTATCGCTCACTTAGGTGAGCTGGTAGTTAGAGTCAAATGCCTTGTTGATTCTTATCATAACTTCATAATCACTACGTTTGGTAATGTGCCGGCGGATCTGCGCTCCGCCGGCACAATAGCAACGTAGTGCTTGGGAAAAGAACCAGCAAAGCAATTGGATCTTTCACTCGCCGGTACAAGAAATTTTATGATTATAGTTAATAAAAGTGGTAGAGCAATTAAATTGGTCCTACCACTTTAAATTTATATTATAGGGAATAAATGTATCGTAATTATTTATTCTTTTCAGATCTTGCCGCAAAATTTATTGTTGGTAGAATTATATGGTTAAAACCGGATAGTGATGTTAATGAACTTAAATATGCTCTTACATATGGGTACAATATAGCAGGGGCATTAATGTCAAAGAAATTATTTTTTTGAGTTTCATTTAAATCAGAATCAAATTCAAATAATCCTTCAATTTTTATAGATATATTTATATTGCCTCTTTCGTCACTCATATTCACAGACATATCAAGTTTGAAGAGTGATTCTGACTCATTTAATAAATTTTCTCGCTTAATCTCAATAGCCATATTGTCTTTGGCTGAGATCTTTTCAGGATTTATACTAAAATGAGACTGTGTGATTTTATAATCCTTTAATCTGAATTTTGCTACTTTTTCTGCCATATTTTATGCTGCGTTATTAAGTGTATCGTCCACATAGATTGATTCATATGTAGTATGGTTACTTGTTACAGTTTCTTTCTTTTCAGATTGAGGTATAGTGTAGAATTTTATTGTAAACAGGTTTTCTCCTGTGAAATTATTAATTTCAATTCTGTCAACAGGTATTTTTTCAAATAGCAAATTGCTCATATCATTTATATCATCGACTTCTGATATTAATAAATCTTCATTCGGATAAGAATTTTGAAAATTAATCCATAGGTCATGTTCTAATTTCATATAGGACGTATTGTTACATCTTATATCTTCAGGATATACTTCTATTATATGGAAAGAAGTAATTTTATCATAAGCGTATTTTAATCCTATGTTAGGTATCTTATCTGAGATTTCTGATAACTTGGATTTTAAAAATTCTACAGCATTCATAATATCTGAAATGTATTGTTGAGTATTTTTATTAAATCGTTAGCGTAAATTAAAGCCTTTGTAGCTTCATCGCTATTGATAATATTTTCAGAATAATCGGCTTTTTTTCGAAGCATTTTTAATTTATTGTAATAACGATTGTAATCGATAAAGTTTAGATGTTTGCCTTTATTGTCTATATTTTTACCGATTTGTTGGCATACAAAAAAATGTGAGTCTCTGCCTTTTGATTGTTGCTCTTGATCTTCATAATTGATATTACAATAATTAGCCAAAACATATTTAGAATATTGAAATCCTGCATAGTACGAACAATGTACGGAACTTGTATTACAATTATTTCTTATTAATAAATCCGCAGCACTGAGGTTTTCTTCCGATTTCATCCTATAGTTTGACATGTACTGATTTATCTGGTTTTAAATATTTTATACACCTAATATACACTAATGTATTAGTGATTAAAATTTTTATTAATGGAGGTGTATTTGTTTTTATATATGTTTTACTAGTGAAAATGCAAAAAATATTTATTATTATATTGCAAAGATAATATTTATTTGTATAAGACCAAAATATTTTATTGATAAAGCAAATAAATAAACTTTTTTATTATGAACTTTTATATGATATAAGTATTTTTATTACGTTTAGAATAGAATAAGTTGAATGATATTGAAATAATTATGCTTTACCTGATATGTGACATTATATGTTTACTAAAATGATACATGTTTGGCTTGATATTAATCTCTTTACTTTGTTGGCAAATGTGCGAGTGCTATTAGTCGTGGTATTTATCTTAGCCATTGCGCAACTCCACCATGATGTGAGCATGTGCCTCGTCGGCTCTGACTAAAGCTGTAAGTTCCGTCATTACATAATGCCGTGGCTCCAGCGGGGGCAGAGGTGTATCTAGTTGGAGATTGTACCCTATGGCCTCTTGAGTTTGTATAATATCTTATTTTACTGAGTGGTCTGGTGCTATGGTATGAATGCTTATGCTTGGATAGGTATTTTGTTGATACATATCCGATGTGGCCATTATAACTTACCGGTATCCAGGCACAGTCGCAATCTTCTTCTATCGCTATTGGTGTACCTTTGGGAATTTGCGCTATAATATATGATTTTGTATTTGGTGCGGTACGCATATTTAAGTTTGCTGTTACGTACCTTATAGAATTCTGTGCTCCTAATGTCAGTGACATAAGGAATGTGAGTAATAAAAGAAATCCTTTTTTCATATCTTATATTTTTGTTATTCGCATAATTTCGTATTAATCAATATAATCTGTGTAACTAATAACAAAATTTGCATTTATGGCGTCCCAGGTCTATTGCTTCGTTTTCTGTAAGTTCTTTTATGTCTCTGCTGCAGTTGCCAAGGCCTCTGCAGTTGCTCGTTTTATGATATGCCCGTGAGTATGGGCCTGTGCATATATACACACGCCTGTCGTGTGAACTGCATGATGAGATTATTGCAGATAAAATAATTATGAGTAGGTAATGTTTCATTGATAATGAAAATTATAAAGCCGTAGTTGATTACAGAAATGTGGAACTTCCATAACATTGTATGTCGCCTTGCCGTCTGTCGGCCATTAAAAACAAAAAACGGAACTCCGTTTAGGAATTCCGTTTTGGGTGGAGGGTGGGGCTCGAACCCACGACATTCAGAACCACAATCTGACGCTCTAACCAACTGAACTACATCCACCGTGTTAGTTGCTTAATGTCTTAAAGCGAGTGCAAAGGTACGGGATTTATTTTAAACTACCAAATAAATCCCGTATTTTTTTTGCTTTTTGTTTAATTTGCCGGTGTCTTAGGAGCCTGAGGCGCTGTAGGAGCTGCTTTTTGGTCAGCTTTCTGAGCATTGTTACCAGCCTTAGCCGGAGCTGCCTTCTGTGTCTGGCTAGCGCCAAATCCGGGAAGGTTTGTCGGGTTAGTCTGCTGCTGTTCTGTTGCAGCCTTCTCGATAACACTCTCAGATGTTGTTGCCTTAGGAGCAACATAAGCGCATACAACGCTGAGAACAACCATGGCTATTGCAAGTCCCCATGTTGTTTTCTCAATGAAATCAGTGGTCTTGCGCACACCCATGATCTGGTTTGATGATGAGAAGTTTGACGCAAGTCCTCCTCCTTTAGACTCCTGGATCAGCACGATGCCTATCATGAGCAGTGCTGCCAGCACGATTAAGATTACGAATAATGTATACATTTTCTTTTATTTATATTTATTATTTATTATCAGTTTTTCCAAAAATCGGATTTGGTCTGCAAAGTAAGCATTTTTTTTTGGATAATTCAAATTTAAACGCTTAATAATTTCCAATGCCTTTGAATATCGGCCTTGTTTTATGTAAATTTGCGCCAAAGTCTCGGTAAAATAGTTCTCGTCGCCCTCTTTTTTGTCGTTGTCCTCTATTTCAGGCACATACTCGGGCTCGTCCTTTAGTTCTATTTTTCCGTTCTCGTTGTTGATGAAGTTGTCTATGAGGTCTTGTCCCTTCATGACGGGCTGCTGTGTGTCGTCTGTGTCGCCTTCAGTATCAAGCAGATAGGCCACATAGTCGATGGCAGCGTCGGCAGGTGTGGGCTTGCGCTTCTTTTTGCGCTCCTTGTTTTCCTCTTCCTTCTTGTCTTCGGGTATGGTGTCGAGGAACTGCTCTATGAGCGATATGGTTCTGTTGCCGCCTTCTGTCTCTTTCTTGTTGTCTTTCTCAGTTTTTTTCTCCTGCTGTGTGGTGCGCAGCTTGTAGTGGGCTGCCTCCACGAGATTGAACACTACCTTGCGGTCGGTGATGTAGACGGCAGAGCGGCGCAGCTCCTCGTCGAACGAAGGGTCGTGAAGAAGATACAGGTTTTGCAGTAACAGCAAACGGGCCGGCTGGTAATAGGGATACAGAGCAAGGAGGGAACGCAAGTCGTAGAGCGTTTCCTTGTCCATCTGTTCCGGATGCCTTATTAGCTGCTCGAGGTCTATGTTCATATGGTCTGCTTGTTACCAGTTTGCTACTGTAGCGTTGAATATCTGATCTGTGATGTCTTCAACCATCTGTGTTACGAGTTCTTCCTGAACAGAGTTGAGCGACTGTGTGGTCTCGAATGTAGACGTGGCAGTGAACTGCTTTTCGAAGTCCTCGCTGTGGTTGGCATTGTTGGTAAATCTTACGTTCACCGTCATCGACAGCTCTGCCTGTGCCGATGTACCTTCAGCCGTTACGGCCTTGTTGCGCTGCGAATATTGCGTTATCTCACCTTCAATCTTCATGTCGCCGTTGCGCTTTACCTGAATGAGGCGTGTGTGGTTGGCGAACACGTCCTTAAGCTGGTTGTTGAAGATGCTGGCCATGGGAGCCCATACGTAGCTTGAGCGGATGGGGAAGTCGGCTATCTGTATTGTCTTGGTCTTGGTGTAGTCGATACTTGCTCCGTTGAACTTATATGACACGCTGCATGACACCAGCAGGAGCATCATGACGGTTAATAGTGCTGTCTTTATATGATTGATTCGCATAAGTTGTTTGTTGCCGCTTTGTAAATGTTTGTTGCTTAATATGAGCTTCTTGTCATATCGTTGGCCGTAGGACATTATTTCTCCAGTCCGTACTGCTTTATTCTTCTGTATAATGTTCTGTCGGAAATGCCAAGTTCCTGAGCCGCCTTCTTACGGTTGCCGCCATTGCGTTCTAGAGCCTTTTCAACCATCTGACGTCCTATGTCTTCAAGATTAAGGCTTTCGGGCTCTGATATTTCTTCAGCCACGGCGTCTTGTACGGTTGGTGCCGCTGTGCGTGCGGGTGAGCTGATGGTTGCCGACGGCTGGTCTGTAATGATAGACGGCAGGTTAGAGGCTGACGTGTCTACCGTGGCGCTGCGTGCAGCGTCGAGCTGTTTGCGCAGACTGTTCATGTCGCGGCGCAGGTCGCTTACGTTGCCGCGGAGCTCGTAAAGAATCTTATATAAAATCTCTCGTTCGCTCTCGTAAGAGTGGCTTCCGGGCGAGCTTATCGTTGCCAGCTGTGTGCTCTCGGCGTCCTCAGGGATGAACTTGTGTATTGCCTCGCCGCTTATTTCGCGTTCCTGACTTAACACAGACATCTGTTCTGTGATGTTCTTCAGTTGTCTTACGTTGCCGGGCCACTTATATTTAAGCATTATATATTTGGCCTCGTCAGAAAGGGTTATTTTGGGCAGATGATATTTCTCGGCCATCTGCATGGCAAAGAGACGGAACAGCAGCAGAATGTCTTCGCCGCGGTCGCGCAGCGGCGGAATCTGTATTGGAATGGTGTTGAGCCTGTAATACAGATCTTCGCGGAAACGGCCTTCGCTGATGGCCTTGCGCATATTGACGTTGGTGGCAGCGACAATTCTGACGTCTGTCTTCATTATCTTCTGTCCTCCCACGCGTATGTATTCGCCTGTTTCGAGAACGCGGAGCAGTCGTGCCTGTGTGGCCATTGGCAGCTCGCCAACCTCGTCGAGGAATATTGTGCCCTTGTTGGCAACGCCGAAGTAGCCTTCGCTTTCGCCGATGGCGCCGGTGAATGAGCCTTTCTCATGGCCGAACAGTTCGCTGTCTATCGTGCCTTCGGGGATAGATCCGCAGTTGATGGCAAAATATTTCTCGCGGCGTCGCGGAGAGTTGTCGTGTATTATACGTGGAATAATCTCTTTACCCACACCGCTTTCGCCGATTATGAGTACAGAGAGATCTGTCGGTGCGACCTGCATGGCCACATCGATGGCGCGGTTTAATCCGTCGCAGTTGCCGACGATATTATAACGCTGTTTTACTTTCTGTAATTCAGAAGTGTTCATTTATTCTGCAAAGTTACATAATTTATTTTATATAACACCGATGCATTGCATTTTTAATGTAATTTTAGTTATATCACGTGCTTTGAGGGGGATTGTCGGTAGTTAGAGTGAAGAAGCCCCACCAAACCTCCCCCGTGGGGAGGCTCCATCCGACTTTACGAAAATTAAACAATGCCTGATGGAAGTGAAGAGCAGGCACAAAAGCGCAACAAAAATTAAAAATGAAAAATCCAAATGTCCTGTGGATGTTATCGTTTGGAGTTAAAGTAGTATTTTCTAAGTGAAGAGTTAAGAGTGAAAAATCCAATTGTATTGTTGATTCTTTTTAGCGGATCAGGAAATTAGCTGCGCTGACCTTCGGTTCTTATATTTAATTCCGGCGGAGCGCAGATCAGCCGGCACATTAGTCTTGTTGATTATTGACGCAACCATTACGTTGGCATTTGCAGGACTAACTTTTTTAATTTTTAATTCTTAATTTTTAATTGCTCAAGCCTGATTGCGCTCAGCGCCCTAATATACCGGCTGCCCGAAGGGCTTAACTTTGGTAACCGTGGGTCATTACCCACGGATTAAAGCTCTAGCAATGCGAGCACCCGAAGTGGTGCTACTCTTGTTATTATGTCACTTCCTTGTTTGCTATTATGTCCGTTATTTGCTCTAATATAGCACCACTTCGGGTGCTCATAGTTTGCCTTGCACAAGCCGTGGGTGTATCACCCACGGTTACTGAAGTGTAGCCCTTTGGGCTATAAGTTCTTATTATGGTATTTTTAAGCGGATTAAAAATTAGCTACGCTGACCTTCGGTTCTTATATTTAATTCCGGCGGAGCGCAGATCCGCCGGCACAATAGCATTGTCGTTTATTATCAATTCTATTACAAAGAAAAGAATCAACAAGGCATATGACTTTAACTACTAGCCAACTCCGTTGGCGATAACTCCTCTAACTACTTTAACTACTAATTACAATACCCAACAAAGCAATTGAATTTTTAATTCTTAATTTTTAATTGCGCAAGCCTGCTTGCGCACTACGGTTCCCCTAATGCCTCTACGATCAGTTTTACCTGTGCGGGCGTATAGGTGCGCGACTTTGGCGATGCGCCTATGGCTGCGAGTTGTTCACGAAGGTTAGGATAGCGGTCTATCCATAACGAGAGCTTATGATAGGCGGCACGGGGATTCATGTCGGGGCAGTAAGCCTGGGCAAGTTCCATGCGGCCGTATGTGCGTATCTTGAAACATTCCATATCTGCTTTGACTTAAAGACTCCGTCGCTCCGTAGAAAGGCGTGAGATGCCTGCGGCAACGGGGACTGTTATTATGGAGCTAAGATACGAAAAATTTGCGAGATAAGCAAAGGTTTATGTAACTTTAAATCACTGTAACTCACCATTTTACACATTATCTCATTCCTGACTTTTGCAGTGTTGTATCTTTGCAATAAAAAGTTCAGTAAATTGATAATTATGAAACGTAGTTCAGCGTAAGCTAAAAGAAGTTCGGCGTAAGCTAAATGGTGAAATAGGAAGTAAGCGGATTGAAAATCACTAGTGTTCGAAAGATTATTTTATCCAGGTTATGTTGCAATGGCTTAAATCCGTTTTTACGGAATTCTTGCCTTCAACCGAAAATCACTATTCTGTTTGTCCGCATTACCGCCATTTAGCACGACCATAAGTTGACAGACCCAATCTTGCATCTCCATAAAGAACATGAATTTGCCTATAGAGAATCCCAAGCCGTTCTCACGCTTGTAAATCATCACGAGCATGGCTGTTATGAGCGTCATGTACAGTATAACCTTTATTCCGTTCTCGCTTGTTGACACAAAATGTGAGAAGGACAGGTTCTGCTTCAGGAACTTGAAGAACACTTCTATATCCCAACGTCTCCTGTATGCCTCGGCTACCTGCTTCGGCGTAAGGCCGAAATCGTTGGTTATCAGGAACACCTCGTTCTCAACCCTCCTTACCTTGCCTTTGTTTGCAGGGCGTGTGGTGTCACGCGGATGCTTGAAGCGTGCCTTTATAACGCGGTATGGCGTTTCGCAGTATTTCTTCTCCTCATTGTCGTACAGATGTACGATATTGTCTTCATACAGCTCAAGATTGCCAAGGTCGGTGTCCGTGTCTTCTTTCATGAGGCTTTCCACTACCTCCATGTTGCGGCTGGTCTTTATCCTTCCTACAAATTTGCCATCACACTCGTTTATGGCGTTAAAGTTATCCAGAGAGCTGAGGCCGCGGTCTATAACATATAAGTTCGTATGCCTGCTGTCTTTTTTGACAAGCTTGAGCACGACCTTCGGGATGGCCATGTCCTCGCTAAGATATACAGCCTCGTTGAACACCTCGGCAAGTCTTACGGCGAAACCGTCATATGCCATGGTATACTTTATCTGCTTGCGCGGCTGCCTTCCGTCTCCGGGTTTCTTGCCGACGGTGAAACCGGCCTTGAGCCTGTTGCAGCATTCGGCCACCATGGAGCTGTCGACCCGTATAAGGTACAGATGCAGGATTTCCTCTTCAGTGTACAGTTTGGAGAAGCGCCCGTATATAATCTCATAGGCCTTCTCAAAGAAGCTCAGGTCTATCTTTGACAGGCGGGTGGAAATGGAACTGTGCGTCACATGGGCGTCTGCACTTATGTTGAACAGCGTCTTGAAAATGGAATTGTTGAATACGACCTCAAGCTTGCGCTGACTTATCTGATCTGCCGCCAGGAGGGCAAAGACAAGGAGATAGAACATCCGCTCGCCGCTCAATACCTTGGCGCAATAGTCCACCTTTGTAGAACTGGACAGTTTGGCCAGTTCTTCATCGGGTATCATGCGCAGGATGTCTTTTGCATGAACTTTTACATCTTTCATTTCAATATTTTTTGCTCTATTATTATGATGTAAAGATACAAAAAAATATTGACATATGCAAATAAATAGCTGATTTTCAGATAGTTAAAATCTTTCGAACACTAATGATTTTCAATCCGATTGCTTCCTATTTTTAATTAATAGGTATGAGTTTCGGATCAAAGATTAGCTTCGCTGACCGTTGGTTCTTATATTTTTTGCTGTCGAATTTTTCGCTGCGCTCAACAGCACGTGCATATCCGACAGAACATTAGTCTTGCTGTTTTTTTAAAACCGACGATTATCGGATTGAAAAAAACTCTATGGTTTCCGGTCAGAAAACAGGCCATTTATCACACAAAAGTGGCCGAGTTACGATGCAAAAACATATCACTAACAGTCTGAAACAAAAGCTAAGCCGGAGGGCTAACAATCATCAGCATTACGACACAAATATATCAAATCAATAACACAAACAGCCGTAAAAGTTACGATTTTTACGGCTGTAAAACTACACCTTCTCCAGAAGGAACATAAATGGTATAAAAAGGCGCTTTGCCCAGTCGGTCTCAGTATGAGCCATGCCTGCATAATAATTTGTTGTCCAATAAGGCACATGCCACCCTTTTCTGCGCAAGACATCGTCTATTTTCTGCTGATAAGGAGCATAATATGAGTCAAGAGTCTTGTCTCCATAATCTATGTATATCTTCGACCTGTTGGCCTCGGGCAGCTTTTCTTCAAGATATCTGCAAAATGCCGGAGCCGCAATCTCCGTATTACGGATGTTCATCAGTTTTGAGGTTACCATGAGCGTGTGCATCGAAAGACAAGCTGCACCGCCAAACACATCGGGATATTCGCACAAGCCGTAGAGAGAAATCAGTCCGCCCATGCTTGACCCCATAAGAAAGGTGTGTTCACGGCCTTTATTTGTAGAGAAATTCTTGTCTATATATGGTTTCAGCTCATTTACGATGAACTTCAGATAGCTGTCTGCATTCATCCTCGAGGCGTCAAGTTCTTTGTCGAACTCACAAAATTCTGCTTCAGACATATAGTTAAGCGTCTTCTGCGGAAAATAATCATGAAATCTGCTTTCAGCAATATTCCACACTCCTACAACTATGCAGTCTCGTATTTTGCCTTCAGCCATCAATGCCGAGACGTTCTCGTCAACCTTCCATTCCTGATGATTCCACGTTGTCTCCGCATCAAAAAGCATCTGCCCGTCGTGCATATACACAACATCGTATCTTTTCTGTGAAGAATAATTCTCAGGAACCCACACATAAACGTTTCTTGCCTGAATAAGCGAAGTGGGAAAATTCTTATACTCGTATAACTTTCCTCCGGAAACGCCGGCATCGGCCACAACCATGCCATCGCCTGCCGCATTGGCGCACAGCATCTTTGTCAACAACAAAGCAATAAAAAGTTTTTTCATAATCTATATTTCATTCACTAAAAAACAATAGTTCCATGCAGACAATCGGATAAGGCAATGAAGCCATACGGACATGAGTCCGCCGCAACGAATTGCAAAATATACGATAACGAATCATCATGTTTTTCATCTGCGGCATCAAAGCGGCAGTATTATCATATAAGACATTTTAAGGGCAAGCCTCGCGAGCAAGGCCGCATCACTTCTTATTGCTGTATTTCTTTATGATACTGTATGCATTATACAGGCCTAATTCGCCCGCCTTGCTAAGGTCGCGTATGCCCTCTTCGGTTTTCTTCAGGTTAATGTTTGCAATGCCCCGGTTATAATATGCCTCAGCAAAATTGGGATCAAGCTCAATGGCCTTTGTATAGTCAGCAACAGCCTTAACATAGTCTTTACTTACAGCATGCAGATTGCCGCGGTCGTAATAAACATAGGGATTGTGCGGGCTCAGGCTTATCGCCTTGTCGAGGTCGGCCATGGCATTCAGCGTCAGCAGTCCGACATCCTTACCTTGCGATGCCTCAAACTCGTTCATGCGGGCCTGACACACCGCACGCTGCCAATAAGCCATGGCAGATGTGCTGTCGGTACTGATATAAACAGTCAGGTCGCTTATAGCATCGGCATAATTCTGCACCACGGTATTTGCCACGGCACGCTGAATAAGAAGTCCCTTCTCCTTAACAATGTTACGTGATGCGCCGATAGCCGCCGACAACGAGTCGATTACAGCAAATACGGCCTTGTTCTCGTCTTCAGTAAGAGTCTTTACATCACAGCGTACATACAACTTGCGCAAAGGCTTCTGCCTGAGGTTGAACTGCTCCACATCGCGGTCGTATGCCTGATAAGACTTTACGCCGTTGTCATACTGGCTGAACGACAGCTGGAACATTGGCAGGAACACGGCGTCAATCTTACGGTTCTGCACACGTCCGCGGTATGACGAAGAGTATTCGTGAGTGACGGCATTGTCGTCTGCCACGACAAGCTGGTTATACTTGTCGAAATCAATCTCGCTCTTCTTGCGCACCTCGTGCTTTTTCTTCTTGCTCCAACGCGGCTGAACACCATAATGCTTGTTCATCTGCGCCTTGAATATGCGGAACTCGTCAAGTTCGGCCTTGGCCGTCATGCCAAGTTTACGGTAGCATCTTGCACGGCTGTTAAGACCAACCCAGAAATTAGGATACTGGTTGATGATAGTGGTATAGTCGCGTATGGCTCCCCGTATGTTTCCTGTGCGTTCGAGCAATATGGCGCGGTTGTAAATGGCCATCACATTGTTGGGCTCCATGCTTATAACATAGTCGAAGTCTTCAATGGCCCTGTTGTCATCACCTACCATCACACGCAGCTGGCCACGGTTGTAATGGGCAAGAAAGTTGTTGGGATCAATCTCTATGGCCTTGTCGTAGTCGGCCATGGCACCTCGCAGATTATTATAGTTATAACGGGCCAAGGCACGGTTAACATAATTGTTGGCCGTATTGGGCTTAAGATGTATGGCCTTGGACAGCTGTGCGTCGGCGTCTTTCCATTTCTGCTGCGAAAGACTTATCATGGCACGCATTGTCCATGCGTCGCCGTCGTAAGGGTCAAGTTCAAGACTCTTGTCAAGATATTTGGCACAGCCCACGGTGTCTTTCTGCTGGAGGCAGACCTCGGCCTTAAGTGAATACGTCTTCGAATAATTCTTCCACATATTCATCATTGAGTCGAGATCGGCGTTGGCCTTGTCGTAGTCCTTCTCCTCTATCCTGCACAACACACGATTATACCACAGATTCTTGCTGTAAGGATTAAATTCGAGCGTCTTGTCATAGTCGGATATTGCCTCGCTAAACCTGTTTTGCTTGATAAAGCACAAGCCTCTGAGTTCGTAGATGTCAGACACATAAGGATTTATCCTGATGGCCTCAGTACAGTCTTTTTCCGCACCGACATAGTCATCAAGATAAAACTTTGCCACAGCCCTGAAAAACCACGGCTCATAAAGATAAGGCTTAGAAAGGATGGCCTGATTAAAGTATTGTATGGAGAGAACGTAATCCTCGTAATAAAGCGCGCTCCTGCCGACATCAATGAGCCGGTCGGTACGAAACTGTGCCGACGCTCCTACAGATGCCAATAATAGCAGCAGCGATATTACGAACTTACGCATAACAACCTTTCAGAATAAACTACAAATACCTACAAACCAAAAAATCAGACGAAAAGCCGGAAGGGCTTATCGTCTGGCAACCTTAGTGCGATAGCTGCAGCGGAAACGTCCCTGCAGAATAGCCTTCAGCTTGCTCTTTATCAGCTGACGGCGCAAAGGCGACACACGGTCGATAAACATCTTTGCGTCGAGATGATCAAACTCGTGCTGCATAACACGGGCCAGGTAACCCTCAACCCACTCGTCGTGCTCATTGAAGTCGGCATCCATATACTTAACATGTATGCGTGTTGCACGCTTTACGCTCTCATGGATGCCTGGGATTGAGAGGCAGCCCTCTTCCATTGAAACGACCTCGCTGTCGTCAACCTCAACAATATGGGGGTTGATGTAAGCACGGCGGAAGTCCTTGTATTCAGGATATTCTTCCGACAACACATCAAGGTCGATAACAGCCAGACGTATATTAAGTCCCACCTGAGGAGCAGCCAGTCCGACACCGTCTGACTCGGTAAGCGTCTCAAACATATTGTCTATGAGCTCCTTCAAGCCCGGATAATCAGCATTAATATCCTGTGACTCCTTACGCAGCACAGGATGTCCGTAAATATATATAGGTAATATCATTATCTTCTTCTAACAGATTCTAAATAGCTTTGCAAAATTATCGTGGCACTTATCTCGTCGACAAGCGCCTTGTTCTGCCGTGCTTTTTTATGCAGACCGCCGTCAATCATCGCCCTGTGAGCCAGCACGGAAGTAAAACGTTCATCATAAAATTCAATCGGGATTTCAGGATAAGCCTTGCGCCAGCGGTTTACAAACTGTACCACTCTTGCCATATTCTCACTTGGCCTTCCATCCGGTTGCTTAGGCTCACCTATTACAATCCGCTCTACGGGTTCTTTTTTAATATAATCCGTCAAAAAGCTGAACAGTTCAGACGTGGCAACTGTTACCAGTCCGCCTGCTATAATCTTAGCCGGATCGGTAACAGCCAGTCCTGTCCGTTTCTTGCCGTAATCAATCGACAGTATACGGGCCACAATTATTTCTGATTAAACAGTAACCATGCGTCAGGATACTCAGAACGCAATTCGTTACGGCTACGCACAGCGTCGGTCTTGATGTCGAATGTACCGGCAACGACACGATACATCTGATTTGAAGAATTGTATGCGATCTGTGCATCATAGCCACGGCTCTTCAGCGTGCTCTGCAATCCTTCAGCGTTAGCCTGTACAGAGAAAGAACCGACAACGACGCTGAAGTTTTTAAGTCCTGCACCACTGACAACAGACAGGCTCTCCTGACGTACAGGCACATTGTCTACATTGTCAACAACAACCGTTTCTGTTGCAGGCTTCTCAACAACCGGAGTAACAACAGCTATCTCCTCGCTGCCTTGATTCTGAACTGCAGTCTGCTCTTCCTGAGCCTTAGCTTTCTCATAAGCTTTTCTGTAAGCGCTCTCTGATGATTTACAACCAGTGAATGCCAACGCCACACAAAGGCCGGCGCACAATACAGTGTACTTTTTCATAATTTCCCTTATCTTATTATTTAGAAATTAAACATATTTTCTACGTAATATTGTGCGAAATTACACAAAAACAGCCAAAAACTCTGACAAACCGCACATAAAGTTTGTTAAATAAAAGAAATACGCCCTTTCAGACAAAAAAAACCGGTAAAAACGTTGGTATTTAAGAAATAATCATTAAATTTGCTTACGAACAAAATCAAAGCACCAACGGCAGAAAAGCCTAAACAAAGACGACTGCCCACATGCCGAGAGAAATAAAATTATTATTCACATAATTAAAAATCAAAATTTATGAAAACACTAGGTTACATCGGCGCATTCTTAGGAGGCGCAATCGCCGGAGCTGCAGTAGGTCTGCTTCTGGCACCCGAAAGAGGAAAAGACACTCGCGAGAAAATAACTGACGCAATTGACGATTTCTGCCAAAAGCACAATATCAAGCTGAGCCGCAAAGAAATGAGCGACCTCGCATCAGATATTAAAGACGCAGCTGAGGCTGAAGAAGTTTAACAAACAGCTGACAAATGTTCTCAAGCGATAAAAACATTGAAACAATAGGCCAACTGGTAGAGTTGGTGAAACATCGCATCGGGCTTCAGGGTGAATACCTGAAGCTCGAAATTACAGAAAAGACAGTGAGGCTGATTACTGCCATACTGCTCTTTACGCTGTTTTCGCTGATACTCATCGCAATACTCATATATGTGTCGTTTGCCATCGTATTTGCAATGGCGCCGTCTATGGGCTTCCCTGCCGCATTCGGAATAATGGCATCGTTCTACATATTAATCTTTGTATTGCTGACAATTTTCAGAAAAAGCCTAATAGAGAAACCGCTCGTAAGATTCATAACCAGTCTGTTAACAGAATAAGCACATGGACAACGCCACAAAACCACAGACATACAACAGCATAAGCGAAATAAGAGAACGCAAAGAGGCCATTCTTGCTGAAATGAGAAAAGACAATGCCGACATTGGCAAAAAATGGAAAAGCTTGTTTCAGAAATCACCAGAAAGAAAGAAGGGCATCACCGTGGCGTCTGTAATAAGCACAGGTACGGGTCTTATCGACGGTTTCTTGTTCGTATGGAAGATATACCGTAAATTCAAGAAACGGTAACATATCTGACAGTATCATTTTCACACAACGGTCATCCTGCATATCTGTTTCGTACAGAATATGCAGCAATGTGTGCAAACCGTTTTTATGCAAGCACCGGCACAAAAACCAAGGATTTAAGTATGTATTTACATACGACACCAGATATTAAGCCACAACCGGCCATTATGCCATATACGGCTTAATCACGCAAGCAAGCCGACATCTTCTGCCGTCTTTTTGTTTTCTATTGTGTCTTTTTCCGTTTTTTCCTGATGCCACCCACTACTCCTGCAAAAAATCTAATGAAAATCAGCTCAATATAAAACAAAATCAAGACCGAATCCTAAACCGATTTGGGTCCAAAAAGGAAAGACACAATACGCAAACAATAAATCCATGCAGAAATTATGCCTTTGACAACGCCATGACAACGTCCGGCTAACCATCAAAATATTTAAGTTTCGTCTGACTGCATACACAAAGAAAAGAACATTGAACATAAAAAATTTAAGCCAGCACCGGCCTGCTTATAACACGCAAAAAGCACGCCTCTACTGACTTAAACCCGTGTCCCTAAAACTTACGGACACAAAAAAAGGAGTACCGCTGTACTCCAACCTTGTTAACCTTAAATCTAATACTATGAAAAACACGATGCAAAGGTATGCATTAAATCCCATACTTCCAAATATCAGTGTAAAAAATACATCCTATTTATACACTTTTAACACTTTAAGCCCATTTTAGGGGCTAAATCTCAATAATCTGACCATCGTAAGCCAAATTTATATCTTCAGGCAATATGCCGTTAGTCTCACTATGCAGGCCGATATCATGCCCCATATGCGTAAAATATGTATGTTCAGCACCTACCCTTCTTGCAAAGGCAATTGCGTCTGCAACAGTCTGATGGGAATGATGTTCGGGGGCAAAGCGCAGCGCATTGACAACAAGCGTCTTTATCCCGCTGAAATAAGAAAATTCGCTCTCGCTGATTGTCTTCATGTCTGTTATGTAAAGCAGGCGGCCTATTCTGTATCCAAGAATTGGCATCTTGTCGTGCATCACCTTTACAGGCATAATATCAAAATCTCCAATGCGCAATGACTCATGGGGCTCTATTGTGTTGAGATTAATCTTCGGCACACCAGGATATTTGTTTTCATCAAAACAATAAGGCATTGTATGCATCAGTCCGTCGGCGGTATGCTTATCGGAATAGACATTAACCTCTCCGAACTGGCAGAACGGGCGGAGATCATCTAATCCGCCAACATGGTCATAATGAATATGGGTCAGCAATACGGCATCAATCTTTCTGAACTCAAGTCCAAGCATCTGTTCCCTGAAGTCAGGGCCACAGTCGATAACAACTCTTGTATTGTCCGTTTCAATCATGGCAGACGCCCTCAGGCGCTTGTCATGCGGATCATTGCTCGTACAGACCTTGCACTTGCAGCCTATAGTCGGCACTCCAACCGAAGTACCCGTTCCAAGAAAAGTGAGTTTCATTGTCAGATTATATTCACTTCTGGAACAATATCAATGCCAAACTTGTCCCTCACGTCACGCTTTATGGCATCACATAATGCAACAATATCCTTACCCTCGGCACCGCCTCTGTTGACAAGCACCAGCGCCTGACGCGAATGAACGCCCGCCTTACCGAGAGACTTGCCCTTCCAGCCGCATTGGTCAATCATCCATCCGGCAGGGATTTTCTCATTATTATCATCAACGCTATAATGAGGCACATTGCCAAACCTGGCCACAAGTTCCTCATATTTTGCTTTCGGTACAACAGGATTCATAAAGAAACTTCCGGCATTGCCTTCAACCTTAGGATCAGGAAGTTTCTCGTTACGTATGTCTATTATCACGTTGCGGAGCTGCTCTGCCGTAGGAACCTTTATGTTGCGCTTCTCGAGTTCAGCCCTTATATTGCCATAATCAAGGCATGGGCAGAACACTTCTGAAAGTTTGTAGGTTACATATATTATCACGAAGCGGTTGCGCCACTCGCCCTTAAACTTGCTCTTGCGGTAAGCATATTCACATTCTTCGTTTGTAAACTCACACATCTTTCCGGTCTGCAGGTCCACGGCCTCAACCTTCAATATTATGTCCTTAGCCTCAGCTCCATAAGCGCCTATGTTCTGCACGGCAGACGCGCCTACATCACCGGGAATAAGCGAAAGATTCTCTGCTCCGTACATACGGTTGGACACGCAAAGGCTTACTATGTCGTCCCACACCTCTCCGCTGCCGCAACGCAACATTATGCCTTCGTCCGTCTGGACGGCGACATGGCCCTTTATAGCCGAATGCAGCACTGTGCCTTCATAATCGGCCGTAAATAACATATTGCTGCCGCCGCCAAGCACCAGCAACGGCTTGTCAGCGTCTGTAAGCGAATTTACGATCTGCAACAATTCGTCTACACTCTCAAACTCTATAAAACGGCGACACTTTACATCTATACCGAATGTATTGTGCTCCTTGAGATTAAAATCGTAAAAATCTTTCACTTAAATCTTAATTTTAAAATTCTACAACAAAAATATCCGGCATGACAAAACTTGTCTTATTCTGACAGCTTTGTCAGTTTCCAATTTCCTCCGATGCGCTTGAACGTCAGCTGCATTTCCATACCGTTGGCTATTCCGCGCATAACAAAAATCTTCTGGCGTCCCTCCGTATATTTCTGTCCATACATTATATTGTAAATGAAGTCGGCAGGGAGTTCCGGCGCAAAGGCCGGCCATGTGCCCGGATCAATCTCGCCTGTCATTGTGCTGAAATCATCGTCAGGGTCAGGTCCGGTAAAAACAACAGGATTGTTCAGGCTCTCAACCTGGAAAGCAGAGTCGGTGACAAAACGCTGATAAAATGCGAGGAATGAGGCATTTGTGTTCTGATACATGGCGTTGGTCTGAATAGACTCAAGCATCCATTGGCCGTTTTGTCTTTCAAACATGTACTTTTTCACTTTTTTCCTTTTCAAGTACACTTTTTCTACCACGACATTGTTTATCGACGTATCTTTAACAACGTTCATCTGCCGCGTATTGTCGAAGATAAGCGTATAATAACCCTGATTCATGAAGAAGTGCTCCATTTTCCATTTTGACTTCTGAATATAGGACACTTTCTTTCCGTCTACGACCTTCAATGGGAAAACAATACGCTTCATCTGCAACTTGCGGTTTGCCGCAAAGTTAAAAATAAAGTCGTCAAACAATTCGTCGGCGGCCTTAGGCATCTGCTGCTCAGAAATCAGCTGATCCATGGTGTCTACAGCCGTAGTGTCGGGAACAGAATCAACAACAAGTGTGTCTGCCGCAGGCTTCTTGTCCGTACATCCCGTTGTCCACATCATTGTAGAAACACAGAATGCACAAATTACAAAGACTGATACAACCCCTTTTTTCATAATTTTACTACTCCTTTCGTAAGTAACAATCTCTCAAAATTTGCGCAAAAGTACAACTTTATTTTGATTTATGACATTATTCAATGTAAAAATGTTACCTTTGCAGCAATATTTTAATACGCATATAAATTTATCGTTAACATGATACTCGACAAAATTGAGAAACTTCTTGAAGAAGTAAAAGGTCTTACGGCCTCTAATGCCGAAGAGATTGAGGCAATGAGACTGAAATACCTTAGCAAGAAAGGCGAAATTAACGCCCTTATGGCCGACTTCCGCAATGTGCCGGCAGAACAGAAAAAAGAGGTCGGAATAAAAATCAACGAACTTAAGCAAACTGCACTTGAGCGCATCAACTCGCTTAGAGAACAGTTTGAGACTGCCGAAGCTCAGGACGACGACCTCGACCTTACACGCACAGCTTATCCGATAGAGCTGGGCACACGCCACCCGCTCACCATCGTAAAGAATGAGATCATCAACATTTTCTCACGCATGGGCTTCACCCTTGCCGACGGTCCTGAGGTTGAAGACGACCTGCACGTGTTCACAAAGATGAACTTTGCCGCCGACCACCCAGCACGCGACATGCAGGACACATTCTTCGTAGAATCTAATCCGGATGACGTAACAAAGAACATTCTGCTCAGAAGCCATACCAGCTCTGTACAGGCACGCGTGATGGAGACAACACAGCCGCCTATCAGAATTATCTGTCCGGGACGCGTTTACCGCAATGAGGCAATCACTGCGCGCGCCCACTGCTTCTTCCATCAGATTGAAGGTCTTTACATAGACAAGAACGTGTCGTTCACCGACCTTAAGCAGGTGCTGCTGACATTTGCACGCGAGCTGTTCGGTCCAGACACAAAAATACGCCTGCGCCCAAGCTACTTCCCGTTCACAGAGCCTAGTGCTGAGATGGACATATCATGCCACATCTGCGGCGGCAAGGGATGCGGATTCTGCAAACACACAGGATGGGTGGAAATCCTTGGATGCGGAATGGTAGACCCCAACGTGCTTGAGCTGTGCGGCATAGACAGCAAAGTGTACAGCGGTTATGCATTCGGACTCGGTGTGGAGCGCATAACCAACCTGAAATATCAGGTGTCAGACCTCCGCATGTTCTCTGAAAACGATGTAAGATTCTTAAGAGAATTTGAATCGGCCAACTGATAGAATATAACGACATTTCAAGGAGGTGAAAAGTAAAAACGACTTTCACCTCCTTCGTTTTTATCCCTTTATGCCTGTCTGGCAGATGCCATAAACCCTTAAATCAGTTATCAACATGAAAGAGCGCCTTTTCACACGCAGTTATATGTTCATCCTGGCAGCCAACTTCCTTCTGTTCTTCGGCTTCTGGCTGCTAATACCTATTCTTCCGTTTTATCTCAAAGAAACATACAACTGCCCTGAAGCCATGCTTGGTGCCATACTATGCTGCTACACGGTCAGCGGCCTGTGCGTCCGCCCGTTCTCGGGCTTTCTGATGGACAAGTTTCCGCGCAAGCCTATCTACATTCTCTGCTATTTTGTCTGCGCCTCAATATTCCTCGGCTACATGACAGCAGGAGTGCTTACATGGTTCATCGTGCTGCGCGCTCTCCACGGCATAGCCTTCAGCAGCGTAACCGTAGGAGGCAATACGCTCTGCGTTGACATAACGCCCAGCAGCAGGCGCGGCGAAGCCCTGGGGTATTATGGACTGACCAATAACACGGCAATGGCTCTTGGCCCTATGACCGGTCTATTCATGCACGACCACGTTAGCTATGAGGGCATCTTCATCACAGGCATGCTGTTCAGCTTGGTCGGACTGCTATGCGCAATATGCGTAAAGGCACGCACTCCGGAATCGATAAAAAACAGGCAACAGGAAAAACAACAGACAGAAACAGCTACCACAAACAGCAAGCTCTCGCTCGACCGCTTTATCCTTATAAAAGGCATACCCGTAAGCATAGCCTTGCTGATGCTGTCGATACCTTATGGTGCCACAACCAACTTCGTTGCAATGTATGCCCGCGAAATTCATCTCGATGTGCCTTCGGGCTTCTTCTTTACACTCATGGCCGTAGGCATGGGAGCATCGCGCCTTGTTGCAGGCAAGAAAGTTGACCAAGGCTATATCACACAGTGCATACACGTGGGGCTCTACCCTGTCATCCTTGCCTTCTTCATGCTAAGCATGTGCCGCTTCATTGCTCCAGAGAGCATGAACGCAGCCGAATGGATATTCTTTGCCGTGCCGCTGCTTCTCGGCATAGGGTTCGGCATAATCTTCCCGGCAATGAACACGCTCTACATCAACCTTGCACCCAACAACCAGCGCGCCACGGCCACAAGCACTTATCTTACGGCATGGGACGTAGGCATTGGTATCGGTATATTAAGCAGCGGAGTAATAGCCCAGCACTTCACATTTTATATGGTATATCTTATAGGTTCTGTTCTCTGCACTGTCTCACTGATATTCTTTGTATGCAAAGTTACTCCACATTACAACAAAAATAAGCTGAGATAACACTAATTTTACGCTTTCATCAGAAAGCTGTATAAATGAATGGAAAAAACGTAAAAAAGTGCATTTAAAGTAGATTCCTTTTTATATTACAAAGAGATAGTTTCTGCAATGTAAAAGACAATAATAATGCAGTATATAAAAAGACAAAGGGATTAAAGTCATCACAAAAGGAATGGCTTTAACCCCTACTATTATCAAAAGCTTTTTTAACAGGAAAAAATACCGAAAGGGCTATCTGTATACATAATAGCTGAAGTTTTTCCCTTGCGCATATTTCTCGAACAGCCTTACAAGGAATTCGGCGTTGGCCCTTACATTATCTTCATTACCGTCGTATCCGTTGATAAGCACCAACACATTTTTAGTGGACATCTCCATCTTTGTGCGCTCGTTGTCGCTTGTAGGAGTGCCCACACCTCCTGCGGCATCACGATACACGGGCAGTCCGGCTATGTTGAGCATTCCACGGCCTATACCCTCATAAGGTTCGCCTTCACGCCCGACACCGAGCGTGAGCGTGTCGCCGACAAACTTGTCTGCGTCAAAGCCACCGATGCTGTAGCCATAGGCAATGCTTGCAAGATTTACAAGGTCTACCAACGTGTCAATCTGATATAGAGCCTTGCCCTGAAGCATTCGTCTTATCAGAGCCTCCGAAGCCGGACGATAGCGGCTGGGATCCTTGCCGCAGGCACGATAAACGCGGCGTGTGGCCTCAATTCCGGATATATGCTTTATTGTCTCCGTGGTGTATCCGGCACGATACTTTGTCCCCCACTCTTCTATTTCTTTCCAAAGGTCCTCGTTATATTTCGTGTTTACGACCTCTGCGCTAACTGCCGCACCTACAAAGCCTGGGCAGACGCTCTCTATCTCTTCTGAAACCAATACTTTCATCTTCAGTTATTTTTATACTTCAGCCAATTGTCAAACTTAATTATCGCTATGCTTTAATCCTGTCAGGAATGCCCCAGTCAAGACGTTATGACAACATTTTAACCGCGCACAACCTTTCATCATCGCTAAACGTGGCACATCCTTACAGACAAAGAACAAGTAACTAAGTCCATTATTCTATCATCTTAAGGAACGTCTCTTCGTCCACAATCTGTATGCCTAGCTTTTCGGCTTTCTGCAGTTTTGCCGGTCCCATGTTCTCGCCCGCCAATATAAACGATGTCTTGCCGCTTATGCTGCCTACATTCTTACCACCGTTCTGCTCTATCATCTGTTTATATTCGTCGCGGCTATGATGCGCAAACACGCCACTTATGACAATGCTTTTTCCGGCCAATTTGTCGGTAGCCGACGACATCTGCTCTTCGCTCAGCGCCATCTGCAGCCCGTATCCGCGCAAGCGCTCTACTATCTGCATCGTTACAGGGTTTCTGAAATAGGTCATAACGCTCTTGGCTATAACCTCGCCTACACCTTCCACCTCTAAAAGGTCTTGCAGACTTGCCGCGGCAAGGGCATCTATAGTCTTGAAATGGCGGGCAAGCAGGCGTGCCGTTGTCTCGCCTACAAATCTTATTCCGAGCGCAAAGACCACACGTTCAAACGGCACTTGCTTAGATGCCTCAATGCCGTTTACAATCTTCTCGGCCGACTTCTGACGGCTGCCGTCGCCGTTTATCTGCTGCACTTCAATGTCATACAGGTCGGCAACATTACGAACAAGTCCATGTCTGTAGAAATCGTCAACGGTCTCAGGTCCAATACTGTCTATGTTCATTGCCTTGCGCGAAATGAAATGCTCAATGCGCCCCTTTATCTGAGGAGGGCATCCGGCATCATTAGGACAATAATATGCAGCTTCGCCCTCATACCTTACCAACTTGGCTCCACACTCAGGACAGTGGGTTATAAACGTCACTGGCTGGGCTATAATCGGGCGCTGCTCAATGTCAACGCCGACAATCTTAGGAATAATCTCGCCACCTTTTTCAACATACACATAATCACCTATATGCAGGTCAAGGCTGCGTATAAAGTCTTCGTTGTTGAGCGTAGCACGCCTTACGGTTGTTCCGGCCAGTTGAACCGGCTCCATATTGGCTACAGGAGTAACAGCTCCGGTGCGCCCCACCTGAAATGTCACTTCATTAAGACGTGTGCATGCTCTTTCGGCCTTAAATTTATAGGCTATGGCCCAGCGCGGATTCTTTGCAGTATAGCCAAGGGCCCTCTGTTGTCTGAGTGAGTTCACCTTCAGCACAATGCCGTCTGTTGCCACAGGCAGGTTTTTACGCTCTGTATCCCAATAGTCAATAAAATCATAAATCTCCTGCAGCGTCTTCACCTTGCGCATTCCTTCACTTATCTTAAAGCCCCACTCACGTGCCTTTTCAAGATTCTCATAATGGCCGTCGCCGGGCAGTTCGTCGCCAAGCAGATAATAGAGGTATGCATCGAGGTTGCGACTCGCCACCAAAGCAGAGTTCTGACTCTTAAGCGTTCCGCTTGCCGCATTACGCGGATTAGCAAACAGCGGTTCTTCGGCAGCCTCACGTTCCTGATTAAGTCTTTCAAACACATTCCACGGCATAAGAATTTCGCCCCTTATCTCAAACTCCTTAGGCCAGTCGCCATCTTTCAGCACCAGCGGTATCGACCTTATCGTCTTTACGTTGGCCGTCACATCGTCGCCATGAACGCCGTCGCCACGCGTCACACCTCTAACCAGTTTGCCGTCTTCATAGGTAAGAGATATAGACAAACCGTCATATTTCAGTTCACAGCATATTTCAAAGTCTTCACCGTTAAGCCCTTTCTTAACGCTGTTATAGAAGTCGGCCACTTCCTCCTGGCTGTATGTGTTAGCCAGCGACAGCATTGGATATTTATGCGTAACCTGCGTAAACTCCTGATTAATGTCGCTGCCCACCCGTTGTGTAGGCGAATTGGGGTCGAACATATCCTCATGACGTACCTCCAGTTCCTGCAGTTCCTTCATCATGAAGTCAAACTCCTGGTCGCTTATTTCAGGTTGGTTAAGCACAAAATACTTATAATTATGTTCGTGCAGTTCCTTTCTGAGCTGCAATATTCTCTGTCTTTCGTCTGTCATAAACTTAAATATATTCTAAAAACAATGCAACGCAAACCGACAACAGCCATTATCGTGCTTGCTTATATATAGCCACATATATCTTATGCAAAGATGATGCAAGTGAGAGCAAAGGCATAAAGTTTGCCTGAATGGCTATGCCGAGCTCAGCTATATCTTATGCAAAGATAATGCAAATTTTCGCAAAACAGCAATGTAGTTTCTATCTAAAATAAATTAAATAATAAATCACCGCACAGCAATAACACAACAAATTTATATATAGAAGAAATAATGTCATTAACAAAACGCCCATAAAAGTTATCAAATACAAATAGATTTAATATCTTTGCAACAGCAAAGCATAGAATTGTTCAACAATATGAAATGGCAAGTGTGCATATAGCAACGTCCAACGAATAGCAACCCGACAAACGCTATATCGTTTCTTTGACAGACTTATATTATAAGTTTGTCCATTATTATTTTATCATTATCCATAATTATAAATCTACAAGATGTTACGCTGCAGAAAACGGCATAACTTATTGTGTCATATTTGTTTGAACAAATGAATTATACATACAAGAAAATATGGCTCATCGCTTTCCCTGTGATGATGAGTATCCTTATCGAACAACTGATAAACATAACAGACGCTTTGTTCTTGGGACATGTAGGCGATGTGGAATTAGGTGCATCTGCACTTGCGGGAATATGGTTTCTGGCAATATATATGCTCGGTTTTGGGTTCAGTTTAGGTCTACAAGTAGTTATCGCCCGCCGTAATGGAGAACAACGGTATGCAGAAACAGGAAAGACATTATCGCAAGGGCTCTTTTTTCTGTCCATTCTGGCAATCATCATTTATCTATCGTCAAAGATATTCTCTCCCGTTATATTGAAGAATCTGATTAGTTCGGATGACGTCTATAATGCAGTTATGAGTTATCTTGACTGGCGTATTTTTGGATTGTTTTTCTCTTTTCCCTTTTTAGCCCTACGTTCATTTCTAGTAGGCATTACACGGACAAAGGCTCTGAATATTGCAGCTTTAACTGCCGTATTTATGAACATTCCTATGAACTGGCTCCTTATATTCAAATTTGACATGGGGATATCAGGAGCAGCTACGGCATCGTCATTTTCAGAAATGTGCTCACTCATCGTATTGACTGCATATATATTACGGCATATTGACAAAAACATGTATGGCTTATGTTTTGCCTTTGATCTGAAAATACTGAAAGAAGTCTTTTTTGTTTCGATATGGAGCATGTTACAATATTTTACAAGCGTAGCCATTTGGTTTCTGTTCTTTCTGGCTATTGAACGTTTAGGAGAAACAGAACTGGCCGTATCAAATATAATAAGAAGCATATCCGCACTATTTTCCGTTATTGTCAACGCATTAGCCGGCGTGACAAGTTCGCTTATAAGTAACTTAATCGGTACCGGTGAAAAGAAGAATGTATTTCCTCTTTGTCACAGAATTATCCGTATTGGATATACAGCAGGCAGTCCACTGGTTATTCTTGCATTGCTCTTTCATCATTATATAATAATGGCTTACACGGACAATCAGGTAATCATGCAAGCTGCATTACAGCCATTCATTGTCATGCTGCTGAATTATTTCTTTGCATTACCCGGCTATGTATATCTGAACGCTGTTACAGGAACAGGAGCTACGCGTGCGGTATTCGTATTTCAGATGACTACTACCGTCGTCTACCTGTTTTCATTATGGACATTGTGTCATTACCATGTACCTTTAGCGGCTTATTGGGCCGTGGAATATTTATTTGTAATATTACTCGGCACACAATCTGTCATTTATTTGAAATATAAACAATACTAAAAATTTAAAGTGATGATGAATAAGACATATCCTCACAAAGGTGACAAGCAAACCGTTTATCTGAACTCTGTTATTAAAGACCCGTCCATTATTGTCGGCGATTATACCATCTATAATGACTTTGTTTCCGACCCGATACATTTCGAGAAAAATAATGTACTATACCATTATCCGATTAATCGAGAGCGGCTTATAATCGGCAAATTCTGCTCCATTGCCTGTGGTACAAAATTCCTGTTCAACTGTGCCAACCATACGCTAAAATCTTTATCTACATATACATTCCCGTTGTTTTATGATGAATGGAACTTAGAAAAATCAGATGTGGCAAAAGCATGGGACAACAAAGGTGATATCATTATAGGAAATGACGTATGGATTGGCTATGAAGCCGTCATCATGGCAGGCGTCAACATTGGCGACGGTGCAATTATCGCGGCTCATGCTGTCGTTACAAAAGATGTGGCTCCATATACAATAGTGGGCGGAGTTCCTGCCCGACCTATACGCAAACGGTTTGACGATGGCGTAATACAAAAACTTGAAACATTAAAATGGTGGGAATGGCCAATAAACAAGATTCGCCAATGTCTGCCACATATTATTAATGGAGATATTGACGAATTACTTAAATATCAAAAAAATGAATATTTTAAGAGATAAATAGTCACAATAACGCGACACCAGAAATTAATCACTGAAACATGGCTGAAAACTCATTGATTTTCATATAAAAACTCAATGAGTTTAAGGTCATATTTCAGTGGATTTTAAAATTTAATTTATCAGACCGATATTAAAATATAAAGCCCATTGAAAATAAAATAATTTCAATAATTTTGAATTCATCATGAATTGGTGTATCTTTGCATAAGATATCGCTGCGTTCAGCATAACATCCAAGCAAGCTTGACATTTCTGCACTCACTTGCTGCATCTTTACATAAGATATTGCTGCCCTCGGCATAACATCCAAGCAAGCTTGATGATTCTGCACTCACTTGCTGCATCTTTGCATAAAATATTGCTGCGCAGGCTAAATAACAACATAAAGTTATTATTAGTTATGCTTTGGACTTGAAAAATGCCGTAACTTTATATGACGAGAGAGAAATATATGTCTATGCAGAACTTTAAATAAAGACAAACACTACGCGAAAAAAACGCGAAACGAAATAATAAAAACAATCTAAAACAAAAGCAAAAACATGAAAAGTGATCCTAAAGAGTGCCTTTATTGCCAAAACAATGAGACACAGCACGAACTGATGATTGAAGTAGCCAAACTTAGTGTGTCGCGCCTCTTTATCTTTAAGGAGCAGACATATCACGGACGTTGTCTCGTGGCTTACAAAGACCATGTGGACGACCTCAACCTCCTGAGTGATGAGGACAGAAACGCTTTTATGGCAGACGTGGCGAAAGTGACAAGAGCCATGCAGAAGGTGTTCAATCCTGACAAAATAAACTATGGTGCATATTCAGACACGCTGTCGCACTTACATTTTCACCTGATTCCTAAATATGTAGGCGGACCTGACTTTGGCGGAGTGTTTCAGATGAATCCAAAGAAGGTTTATCTGACAGACGAAGAATATGCCGACATGGCTGAAAAGCTGAAAAAAGAGTTGTAATAAACATAACACAAATGCCGCCTGTAAGACAATAGAAAATAAAACCTACAGGCGGCATTTACAATATACAATTATACTGCAAGGCACGTATCTGCATTATAGACATCAATAAGCCTTTATTACAAAGCCAAATATTTTTTAAACAAAGAAACAGTATGCCGAACTAAACCGACATCATTTTTCGCTTGCAGTTTTATATAAAAAATATAAAAATAAAGGCTAAAAATTGTGATATTGGCAGAAAATTAGATAATTTTGCAAATATGCGAATTGATATAATTACAGTTTTACCTGAGATGCTCGAGGGATTTGTAAGAGAATCCATATTGGCACGCGCGCAGAAGAAAGGATTGGCAGAGATCTATCTGCACAACCTGCGCGACTACTCTACAGACAAATGGAAACGCGTGGACGACTATCCTTACGGCGGATTTGCCGGGATGGTGATGCAGTGTGAGCCAATAGACCGGGCTATATCGGCTCTGAAGGCCGAAAGAGAATATGACGAGATAATATTTACTTCGCCTGACGGTGAGCAGTTTGACCAGCATGTGGCCAACAACCTGTCGCTGAAGAAAAACCTGATAATTCTGTGCGGACACTATAAAGGCATTGACCAGAGAATACGCGACCACCTCATCACGCGCGAAATAAGCATAGGCGACTATGTGCTTACGGGCGGAGAGCTGGCGGCAGCGGTGATGGCTGATGCAATAGTAAGGCTTGTACCGGGAGTTATAAGCGACGACCAGAGCGCTCTGTCTGACTGCTTTCAGGACGACCTGCTGTCGGCACCTATATATACAAGACCGGCCGACTATAAAGGTTGGAAAGTGCCTGACATTCTGTTAAGCGGAAACGAGGCCAAAATAAAAGACTGGGAGATAGAGCAGAGCTACGAGCGAACCAGACGGCTGCGCCCCGACCTGCTGAAAGAATAAGACAGAGAGTATATTGGATACATTCGAGACATTGAATTAATGTCAAACACTCTAACGTGCAGAAGACAGGGCCTGAATAAATGAAAATACGGCCCGTGTCTGAAGCCGTAGACATAACAAATATAATTAACAAACAATTTTATTGAAACTATGGAAGACATCGTAAGATTACCACAGATGAGCTTCGGCGAGTCTGTAAAAACAGTGTTAAGCAAACTGACCGACTTTAAGGGCCGTGCACGCCGTTCTGAATTATGGTGGTTTTGGCTCCTTTATGCCGTTGTAAGCGTTGTACTCAATCTGTCACTTGCAGGAATGCAAGTCGTAAGTTCTGTTGTGTCAATGCTCCTTCTGCTCTCTATCTGCTCCGTTACGGTGCGCCGCCTGCACGACCGCGGACACGGAGGCTGGTGGGTTGCAGCAAGCATCATAATAAATATATTGTACAATATATATATGTCGTCAACAGGATATCTCGAGGCCATGACTACGGTAAATCCTGACCCAAGCATTGCCGTAAAGATTATGAGCGACCCTATCGTCATGACTTCAATGCTGCTGCTCTTCTTCCTGAACATCAGCATCCTGGTGTTCTGCGTCATGGACGGCAAGCCTGAAGAGAATAAATATGGCCCGTCGCCTAAATATATTGTAAACAACGGCGACTTTCAGGAAATCAAATAAAAAGCAAACAGACAAAGAGTTGCAATAAAAGGATTTACAGCACGATGGCAGCTAAAAAACTTTAGCGGACAAGCTTGCCTAATTATTGCATCACTCTTAACAGACAAGCATGACGACATTTTACGAAGAAATATTGTAAAAACTCATGCTGGAGTTTACAGACATACAATCATCCGTTTTTCAATATGCCTCCTTTCGCAACGCAAAAGGAGGCATATTAGGTTATAAAAGGCCATGTTTCGCGATGTAAAACATGGCCTTTTACAATACATTGACAATCAACGAGTTAGAGCAAACACAAATTCCCTGTCCTCGCCGATATTGACGCCGGCATAAATTCAAGGAATAAAACAGTATGCGGAAACAGACTACACATTAATAAGTCCACGACATTTAGCCCCCGCCCCTATCAACGTGCTGCCACATGACACCGGCTGGCTCAGCAATATCCCTGCTCACGGCAGAACTTCTCACCTAAGGCATAGCCTTCCTCATAAAGCCGTTCAAGTTTGTCTACATCCTTCTCTATACGTCCAACCTCCATAGGGCGCTCTGGACGTATGCATAATATCTGTCCGGCACGCTCCATTTCCTCTATCATTTCAAGTTGGCGGTTGTAAGCCTCACAGCGATGGCTCAGCACCACGCGCAGCCGTGGATAGTTCTTATATACAAAACGCGGTATCTTATGGTCTTTCTCCTTGCTGCGAAAACCATAGTTGCGCGTAAGGACAACAACATTCTTGTGATGCCCCTGCTCCATGGCCCTCATTACAGGTATGCTGTCTACTATTCCTCCGTCGAGCATAGGTATGCCGTCAACATTTACAATCTTGCTGACATAAGGCAGACTGCTGCTTGCACGAACAATGTCAAGCAGGCGCTGGCGGTCGTGCTTCTCTGTAAGGTAGCATGCACGTCCGGTCAGGCAGTTGGTGGTAACCATCTCGAAGACGTCAGGATTATTGAAGAATGCTTCAAAATCATAAGGCAGCAACGTATTGGGGAAATCGTCATAAAGCAGTTTACGGTCGAAGATGCAACCCTGCGTAACCAGATGTCGCAGACCTATGTACTTATATTTTGAAAGATAGTCGATGTTGGAAATACGGGCGCGGCGTATCTGGCGGCTCATATACGACATGCCGTTACATGCTCCGGCCGAAACTGCAACAACGTAATGAAAATACATGTCATGCTTCATAAAGCCGTCCAGCACGCCACTGGTGAACACACCGCGCATGCCGCCGCCCTCAAGAACCAATCCTGTATTTCTGTCAATACGCATAACTCACTAAAAAACTTTGCAAAGTTAATGATTTTAGTTTTAACGGCATATATTTTAAAGTAATTTACAATATAAAAAATCAAAAAAACAAACATCTGTAACTTTTCTGCATGCATATTCAGCCCTGAGGATATCATTATAACATGTTTTACAGACCAACAAATTAAAATAAGTGACATTTTGTTATAAAAATAAATTGATTTTATTTTGTTCTGCACATGATTTGCATTATCTTTGCAATATTGAAGTTATATATCTGTGAAAAACGAGTTGAAAAAGCCTGACACACCATAAAAGTTACTGGAAAAACAACCACGCCACAGAGTGACGAAATTTAGTTTAACAAGCATTTATATACGAATATGTTCAGCAAGGAAACCTACGTAAGCCGCCGCGCCGAGTTGAGAAAGCTCGTAAAGAGTGGCATCGTGATTTTGTTCGGTAATAACGACTCACCTGTCAATTACCCTTCAAACAGCTACTATCCGTTCCGTCAGGACTCTTCGTTCCTGTATTACTTCGGACTTAACCGCGACGGGCTTGTAGGCGTGATTGACATCGACGAAGGCACCGAAACGCTCGTGGGCAACGACATCGACATTGAAGACATCGTATGGTTCGGCTCTGTAAACAGCGTGAAGGATATGGCTGAAAGCGTTGGCGTAGCCAATACTGCCCCGATGAAGTCGCTGCAGATTATATGCAACAACGCGCTGAAACAGAAAAGGCAAATACATTTCCTGCCGCCATACAGATATGACACAAAGCTGCAGATATTCGACCTGCTAGGCATTCATCCAAACCAGCAGAAAGAGGCTGCATCGCTCGAACTGATAAAGGCTGTGGTGAAGATGCGCTCTACGAAAGAGCCGCAGGAGATAGCCGAGATTGAAGACGCATGCTCTATTGGCTACAAGATGCATACAACAGCCATGAGGCTGACTAAACCCGGACTCACCGAGAAGTTTATCGGCGGACAGGTTGACGGAACAGCACACTCTTATGGAGCAATGGTAAGCTTCGCAACAATATTCACACAGCATGGAGAGATAATGCACGGCACACCGTCATGGGACGTTCTTGAGAGCGGCAGGCTGGCTTTGTGCGACTCTGGTGCAGAAAACCGCAACAACTACTGCTCAGACAACACCCGCACATATCCCGTAAACGGCAAGTTCACTCAGCGCCAGCGTGAAATATACAGCATCGTAGAGGCCTGCCACGACTATGTGCTCGATGTAGCCAAACCAGGTGTAAAATGGTATGACGTACACATGGCTGTATGCCGTCTGATGACCGACAAGCTGAAAGAAATCGGCCTGATGAAGGGCGACACTGAAGAGGCTGTAAGAGCCGGAGCACATGCAATGTTCCTGCCTCACGGACTTGGCCACATGATGGGTATGGACGTACACGACATGGAAGGACTCGGACAGAACTATGTAGGCTTCGACGACGAGATACAGCCTTCAACACAATTTGGCACAAACTGCCTGCGCATGGGACGCCGCCTCGAAAAAGGCTTTGTTGTCACAGACGAACCGGGCATTTATTTCATACCTGCACTCATAGACGACTGGAAGTCGCAAGGACTGCACAAAGACTTCATCAACTATGAGATGCTTGAAACCTACAAGGATTTCGGCGGCATACGTATTGAAGACGACCTGCTGATAACTGACGACGGATGCAGATTCCTCGGCACGGAGCGCATACCTTATCATCCGGACGACGTTGAAGAATTCATGAGAAACAACTAAAACCCAAAACAATACTTATAGAAAAATGAAAAAGTTAATTGCAATGGCTCTGTTGGCTTGTATAGCAACAGGCATGAACGCGCAGGACAAGAAAGGAACTGCGGAAAAGAACAAACCTGTGTTCACAACCATTAAGGAGAACAAGATCACAAGTATCAAAGACCAGAACCGCAGCGGTACCTGCTGGGCTTACTCTACACTGAGTTTCTTTGAGAACGAAATTCTGAAAAAGACAGGCAAGACTTACGACCTCTGCGAAATGTTCGTAGCCAACAAGGACTACATGGAGCGTGCCATCCTTACAGTAAGAATGCACGGTGACAGTCAGTTCTCACAGGGCGGAAGCTCTGAGGACGTGCTCTATATCCTTAAGAACCACGGTATCTGCCCTGAAACAGCCATGCCGGCACCCGGCACTCTGACAGGCGACTCTCTGGCTAACTTCGAAGAGTTCTTCGGTGTTATGGAGCCGTATGTTGCAGCTGTATCAAAGAGCAAGGCAAAGAAGATTTCTAAGCAGTGGCAGAAAGGTCTGCAGGGTATCATCGACTCATACTTAGGAGAATGCCCGAAGGAGTTTGTTTATGAAGGCAAGAAGTATACTCCGCAGACATTCGCAGCAAGCCTCGGCCTCAACTTTGACGACTATGTTTCAATAACAAGCTACACACATCACCCGTTCTACACACAGTTCCCTGTAGAAGTTCAGGACAACTGGCGCTGGGCAACATCATACAATGTTCCTATGGACGAGATGATGAAGATTATTGACAATGCCATCAACGAAGGCTACACCGTAGCATGGGGCGGCGACGTTACAGAAGACGGATTCACACGCATGGGTCTCGGTATCGCATACGACGTAAAGAAAGTACGCAGCATGGCCGGAACAGACGCAGACAGATGGTTCAAGCTTTCTTCTACAGAAAAGAAGAGCAAGCTCGATTCTCTCGGAGTTGACGCTCCTGAAATCGTTCCTACACAGGAAATGCGCCAGGAAGCTTTCGACAACTGGGAGACAACTGACGACCACGGAATGGTAATCTTCGGTATCGCTAAAGACAAGAACGGACGCGAATACTATATGGTTAAGAACTCTTGGGGCGAGTATGGCGACTACAAAGGAATTTGGTACATGTCAAAGAACTATGTTGCATACAAGACTATGAGCTTCATGGTTAACAAGAACGCCATTCCTAAGGATATCCGTAAAAAGCTCGGCTTAAACTAACATACGGCCAACTGCTGGACTGACCGGAAACATAACATTGCAGACAGACAACACGAGGTTGCTGCATAAAAGACATAAAAGCCTTCGAATGTCAGCAAAAAGCTGCAGGAGACGGGCACCTAAAACCGGCAGGACAAACAAAAGCAGTTACAATGTAGCTTAAGAACAAAAGCGGTGATTTCTGAACTTTTCTGTCAGAAATCACCGTTTTCTTGTTTTTTATTTGTAACTTTACACGCCATTTTATACAAATTGACAATGGCAACCGGGAAAGAGAAATAAAAAACAATATAAATGCACTTCAAATGGAACTACGAATCACCAACATCAGAACAGAAAAAGGCAGCTGAAGAGCTGGGAGCAAAACTGGGCATAAGCCCCGTTATGGCCGGAATATTAATACGGCGAAACATTACCACCGAATCTGCTGCTAAACGTTTCTTCCGTCCTCAGCTCAACGACCTGATAAATCCGTTCCTTATGAAGGATATGGACGTGGCCGTTGACAGACTGAACGATGCCATGGGACGAAAAGAGCGCATTATGGTGTATGGTGACTACGATGTTGACGGATGCACTGCCGTCGCACTCGTGTATAAATTCTTACAGCAATTCTACTCTAACATAGATTACTACATACCCGACCGCTACGACGAAGGATATGGAGTGAGCTATAAGGGTATTGACTATGCCCATGAAACTGGTGTAAAACTGATAATAATCCTCGATTGCGGCATAAAGGCCATAAGCGAAATAGAATATGCCAAGAGCCTTGGCATCGACTTCATTATATGTGACCATCACGTGCCCGACGAGATTATGCCTCCGGCTGTAGCAATACTTAACCCCAAACGCCCTGACGACTCTTACCCGTTCAAGCACTTGTGCGGATGCGGTGTAGGCTTCAAGTTTATGCAGGCTTTCGCCAAGAACAACGGCATACCATTCTCACGTTTAGTGCCCCTGCTCGACTTTTGCGCAGTAAGTATAGCTGCAGACATTGTGCCCGTAGTGGAAGAAAACAGAATATTGGCATACCACGGTCTTAAACAGCTCAACCAGAATCCGAACATCGGACTAAAAGCCATCATTGATATCTGCGGACTAAACGGACGCACGATAACAATGAGCGACATAGTGTTCAAAATCGGACCACGCATCAACGCATCAGGACGCATGGAGAACGGACGCGAGAGCGTAGACCTGCTTGTTGAAAAAGACCTTGGCAGCGCACTTAAAGAGGCAAAGCATATAAACGAATACAACGAGCAGCGCAAGGACATTGACAAGCAAATGACAGAAGAAGCCAACCAGATTGTGGCAAAAATAGAGAGTCAGAACAGGCGCTCAAGTATTGTGCTGTATGACGAAAACTGGAAGAAAGGCATAATTGGCATAGTGGCTTCAAGGCTGACAGAAATCTATTTTCGTCCAACAATAGTAATGACGCGTGAAGACGATCTGGCCACAGGTTCTGCAAGGAGCGTTACGGGCTTCGACGTTTATTCCGCCATAAAAAGCTGCCGCGACCTGCTGATAAACTTTGGCGGGCACACTTACGCTGCCGGTCTGACACTGAAATGGAAAGATGTGCCCGAATTCATGAAACGTTTTCAGAAATATGTTGACGAGCACATACAACCCGAACAGACAGAAGCCATACTCAACATTGACGCTGTAATCGACTTCAAAGATATAACGCGCAAGCTGCATTCTGAAATCAAGAAGCTAAGTCCGTTTGGTCCACAAAATCCCAAACCCCTGTTCTGCACTACAGACGTTTACGACTTTGGCACAAGCAAGGTGGTAGGAAGAGAACAGGAACACATAAAACTCGAACTTGTAGACTCAAAATCAAACAACGTAATGAACGGCATTGCTTTCGGGCAAAGCGGATCGGCACGATATATAAAATCAAAACGCAGCTTTGACATTGCATACACCATTGAAGACAATGTTTTTAAACACAATGGTATCCAGCTGCAAATAGAGGACATACGTCCTGCAGAAGACGAAGAAGAAACAAACTAACAATATTTTTGTCTGTCCACGGAAACGCTTGCATATTTCGTGGACAGACAAAATAAATCATATACACAAACAATGGTGACGGCTGACGACAAATACAGAAAGATACTTCGCGACAACTGGGGGTATGACGACTTTAGGGGCATTCAGCGAGAGATTATCGACAGTATCTGCGCCGGACGTGACACACTTGGTCTGATGCCGACAGGCGGAGGCAAATCAATTACTTTTCAGGTGCCGGCTCTCTCAATGAAAGGGATATGCATCGTCATCACGCCCTTGATTGCCCTGATGAAGGACCAGGTAGTAAACCTTAGGCACAAAGGCATCAAGGCGGCAGCTGTTTATTCGGGTATGATGCATGCAGATATTATAACTACACTAGAAAATGCCATATTCGGCGGAGTAAAAATTCTGTATGTATCACCTGAACGCCTGTCTTCTGAACTATTCCAGAAGAAGATGAGCCATATGAACGTAAGTTTCATAACAGTTGACGAAGCCCACTGCATAAGTCAGTGGGGCTATGACTTCAGGCCGTCTTATCTCAAGATATCAGACATAAGAAAACTAAAGCCAGACGTACCAATACTAGCCCTGACAGCAACAGCAACACCAAAGGTTGTAGACGACATTCAAGACAAACTCGGCTTCAAAGAAAAAAATGTGTTCAAGATGAGTTTTGAACGCAAAAACCTTGCATATATCGTAAGAAAGGCCGATGACAAGTTTGAAGAGATGCTCCACATTCTCAATAGTGTAAGCGGCTCTGCCATTGTTTACGTAAGAAGCCGTAAACGTTCAAAAGAAATTGCAGCCGAGCTATGCAAACGCAAGATAAGCGCAACCTACTATAATGCCGGACTGGAAAGTGCCGCAAGAGACGAACGCCAGAAGGAATGGCATGAGGGCAAGGCACGCGTTATGGTTGCCACAAATGCCTTCGGAATGGGCATCGACAAACCTGACGTAAGACTCGTTATACATCACGACTGCCCTGATTCTCCAGAAGCATATTTTCAGGAAGCAGGAAGAGCTGGACGCGACGGAAAGAAAGCCTATGCCGTACTGCTTTATAACGGCAGCGACAAAGGCAAACTGAGAAGAAGAATAGAAGAGACTTTCCCAGACAAAGACTATATACGCCTTGTATATGAACATCTTGCCTACTTTTATCAAATAGGCATGGGGAGCGGACAAGGATGCAGATTCGAGTTCAACATCGACCGCTTCTGTGTTGCCTTTAAGCATTTTCCCATACAAGCCGGATCGGCACTAAAGATTCTTTCCAGAGCCGGATATATCGACTATGACGAAGAATCAGACAATAAGGCTCAGATAAGAATGCTTTTAGGCCGCAACGAACTGAATATGCTCGACAGCCTCAACGAAAGGGAGAATGCTGTGATAACGGCACTGCTGAGGTGCTACGGAGGATTATTTTCCGACTTCTGCTACATTGACGAAAGTCTTGTGGCACAGCAAGCCGGACTAACCGTGCCTGAAACATACATGATTCTGAAAGACATGACTGCACGCCGTATTCTTCATTTCATACCAAGGAAAAAAATTCCACACATAACATACACTCAGCGACGCGAAGAAATGGAGCGTCTGGTGCTGAGCAAGGAAATATACGACAACCGTAAGAAAGAATACACGGAGCGCATCGAGGCCATGATAAATTATGCTACAAATGACGACATATGCCGCAGCCGGCAGCTGCTAAGGTATTTCGGCGAAGAGCGCTCTACTGACTGTAACCAATGCGATGTCTGTATTGCACATAAAAAGCACCGCGAAAACAAAAACGAACAGAAAAGAGCCGAGGAACTTATTACAGAACTCCTCAGCGACAAAAAACCACACTGCATCACAGAGATAAAAAGCATTAACTTCAACAGAGATGCAATAGAATATGCTGTTGAATACATGCTAAACGAAGAAAAAATATATCTCTCAGACGGAATGGTGGTGCTCAGAAAAGGATAACAGACCGTATGCTACAACCTGAATACTAGACACATCCGAGCATCTATCCAGATACAACAATACAAACTCTTACATAATAAGAACAGACGCGGAACATCACTGCCCCACGCCTGTATAATTATCAGCATGTCAAATATATAATCAATTATTTTCAGGACGCAGCTTGCGGACAGTCATACCAGCCTGCCACATCTCGCTCTCACGCATCTGCCGCAGTTCCTCATTAAGCTTTTCACGATAATCAGGCTTAGAGTTGCTGTCGATTGAAATCTGTGCCTCGTTACCCGACTTTACAGAAAGATAAAGCCACTCCATCACCGGCTTAATAGCATCACGGAAACGTGGAGCCCAGTCAAGAGCACCGCGCTGGGCCGTTGTAGAACAGTTGGCATACATCCAGTCCATGCCTTTCTCGCCGAAAAGCGGAGCAAGACTCTGGGTAAGCTCCTCAACAGTCTCATTAAACGCCTCTGAGGGAGAATGTCCATGCTCACGTAGCACCTGATACTGAGCCTCAAAAAGTCCTTCAATAGCACCCATCAACGAGCCACGCTCACCGGTAAGATCGCTTGTAGCCTCACGCTCAAACGTAGTTTTAAAGAGATATCCAGCCCCGATACCTATACCGAATGCTATTGTACGCTCTTCAGCCTTACCGGTAGCATCCTGATAAACGGCATAAGAACAGTTTAGCCCACGCCCTTCACGAAACATTGTACGGAGCGATGTGCCCGAACCCTTTGGGGCAACCATAATAACGTCAACATCACCTGGAGGAACTACACCCGTGCGGTCGCTCCAGTTTATGGCAAATCCATGAGAATAGTAAAGTGCCTTTCCTTTTGTCAGATAAGGTTTAACCTTAGGCCACACCGATATCTGACCGGCGTCAGACAGCAGCATACATATAATCGTACCCTTTGCGGCAGCCTCTTCAATTGAAAACAATGTCTTTCCGGGCACCCATCCGTCGGCAACAGCCTTATCATAAGTTTTGCCTTCACGCTGACCTACAATAACATTAAAGCCATTATCACGCAAATTGCATGCCTGCCCAGGTCCCTGAATTCCATAACCTAATACAGCTATCGTTTCGTTCTGAAGAACTTCACGTGCCTTCTCTAAAGAAAATTCTTTACTGGTGACCACTGTTTCTATCACGCCACCAAAATTCATTTCTGCCATAATAAAAATGTTTGTTTAAGCAGCCCCGTATCCGAGGCTGCAGATTAGACGTTACATATTTCTTACTTTCACATAAAGACAGCAGTAAGCACCTGCCGTTAAAGCAAAAATAGTGCTTGAACTGTTAATCTTTAACAAATTCGATCTTACATCTACAGACTTCAGTTTCTTCTGAAGACTCAGGCGGCACTCTTGTTATGCGTACGCAGAACACATCATCGGAAACATCTTCCCTGTAATAGTTCAACGTATCCCCATAATAGCTTTCGGCCACATAAGCAATGTCGAAACGCTTTATCCTATATTCACGATACGTATCAAGCGCAAATAAATCGAGCACATGCTCAATATACTTTACGCTGTTAATATGACCGTTTACGTCAACGTCGCTGTAATGAGTTGGCACAGAGGCAACAAGCCTGGCGTCTTTACTCATCCTGACACGCGACAATGCACCAATAGGACAAGCCTTGTCTGTTTCTATATAATTGAGTATCTCACCGTCACGTATATCCATGATGTTCTGCGGCTGACGAGAGTCGGTGTCTATCAGGGCCCAAATACTGCGGCCATAGCCATAAACCAGATTTTCGTCTTCTGCATCAACTACACGAAAATTACGATTGGTAAAAAATTTCATCACTCCTTCGACCCATGTTTCAACATAAAACTTGGCATATTGCGGCGGCATCTTTTCCATCTCGATAGCCAGACGCGACAACACCCATGTCTTATGCAAAGGGTTAAGGTATGTCATGCCAAAACCACGATGGGCTGCATGAAAATCTGCGGCATTAAGCATGTGATTGCCAAGATGTCCCATAAAGAGACGTTTTGAGAAATCACAATGAAACGGTTCTGCCAAAAACTCGTATTTTCCTACTTTGTCTAACATTTTTTATTCCTATTTTTTTCCTGTAATTCTAAAAATTCACTGACCTGCTCCACTTTACTGCGGGTTATGGCAATACGCCCGCTGCGGGTATACTGCAACAAGCATTTAAACCTGTCGAGAGCGTAATAGAGTCCTGTAATATCTTCTGTCATTCCGCTCAGCATTACGCAGCAGAATGTAGGGTTTACATCAATAATGCGGGCGTCAGCCTTTCTGATTACACGCGATATTTCTGGATTAGCAAGCACTTCGCCAGTTGAAAGTTTATAAAGCCCCACCTCACGTATAAAAAGGTCATCGTCCGTGTAATAATCAGCCTTTATCACATCTATTTTCTTCTCGATATGCTTTGTTATTGTTTTTATCAGGTCTTCGTCGCTCCATGCCGTTATGGTGTACTTGTGAACACCCTCGATGCTTGAGGCTGACACATTCAGACTTTCGATATTAACCTGACGCCGCGTAAACACGGCTGTTATCTGGTTAAGTATACCGGCAATGTTTTCTGAATAGACCAACATTGTATATAATTTTCTGTCTTTTGTTTCCATACCCGCCATTATCTGTTTACTTCAAGCAACATCTCGTTGACCGAACATCCCGGAGGAACCATCGGCATTACATTATCTTCCTCCTTAACAGCACACTCCAACACAAACGGCCCTTCTGTTGACAACATTTTATGAACTGCATTCTTCAACAATTCTCTTTCAGACACAAAAATATATGGTATGTGATACCCGTCACATATTCCGCCGTAACATGGATTTGTCATCCTTGTAAACGCCTGACGGCTGTCGAAAAACAAATCCTGCCACTGACGCACATTGCCCAAATAGTTATTGTTCATCAGAATCACCTTAACCGGAATACGATGTTCCATTATCGTACCGAGTTCGTGTATGCTCATCTGAAAACTTCCGTCGCCGGTAAACATACAAATCTGACGATCAGGCACGGCATAGGCAGCTCCTATAGCAGCCGGAAGTCCGTAGCCCATGGTTCCCAAGCCGCCGCTGCTCACTACGGAGCGTTTCTTGTTATATCTGAAGTAACGGCACGAGAACATCTGGTTCTGTCCTACATCATTAACGAGAACGGCATCGCCTCCTGTAGCATCAGCCACAGCCTTAACCACTTCACCCATAAGAAGCGGACCTGACGACGGGCAAGTTGCAGGCCTGATAACCTTCTCGTATTCCTCTTCATACAACGGTCTGAAACTCTCACACCATTCTTTGTGTGAATTAGGCCTTAACAGCTTTGTTATTGCCGGCAACGACTCCTTACAGTCTGCTACAACGGCAACGTCGGTCTTAACGTTTTTGTCAATCTCAGCCCCGTCAATATCGAGCTGTATTATTTTTGCCTGTTTGGCATAAGTGGCAGGATTACAGATAACACGATCGCTGAAACGCATGCCTATGGCTATCAGCACATCACACTCCTGCTCTTTCATGTTTGGTGCATAGTTGCCGTGCATGCCTAGCATCCCCATATTAAGCGGATGGCCGGTTGGAAGAGCCGAAAGTCCAAGCATGGTGCGGGCGGCCGGTATGCCGGCCTTCTCGATAAAGTCGACAAGCTCTTGCTGTGCATTGCCAAGCTCCACACCGTGCCCTACAAGTGCCAACGGCTTTTTTGCGTTATTAATAAGCTCTGCAGCACGGCTTACGGCCTCTGCGTCTACCGTGGGATAAGGCACATAGCCACGTACAAAGTCTACACGACACGGCTCATACTCTGTGAGAGACACCTGGGCATTCTTTGGAAAATCTAACACTACAGGACCAGGACGGCCTGAGCGTGCAATATAAAAGGCACGGCTTACGGCCCATGCCACATCCTCTGCGCGGCGTATCTGATAACTCCACTTGCTTATAGGCTGCGACACGCCAACAAGGTCGACTTCCTGAAAAGAGTCAGTGCCAAGCACATCTACGCCCACCTGTCCGGCAATAACGACTATCGGTGTTGAGTCCATCATTGCATCGGCAATACCAGTAAGTGTATTTGTTGCCCCCGGACCACTTGTTACGATACATACTCCTACGTCGCCGCTGGCACGTGAGTATCCTTCTGCCGCATGGGCAGCCGACTGTTCATGCCTGACGAGAATATGCTCAAAAGCCTTTTTGTCACCGCGTGTATAATCATAAAGGGCATCGAAAACCGGCAGAATAGATCCGCCAGGATAACCGAAAATGGTTTTCACGTTTTCTTCTTTCAGAGCCCTCATCAGAGCCTCTGCTCCTGTTATCATTTCCTTTGCCATACTCTCTCAATATTTTTTGTTGTGTCAAGTAACAAGTAACATAACCGACGCCATACGCACAAAGCCGTGCGCACAAAGCAATATACGTCAACAGTGCCATGCAGGGCATTACACCAACGCACGACAGGCGCAGGCACCGATTATGAAACACACTTCACAAAAACTTATACTAACCTATAATCCTCACTCCGCCTTTATCTGCCGAACTTACGCTCTGAGCATAAGCTCTCAGGGCCTTGCTTACTACACGCTTTCGGGTCAGCTTGCGCTGCGGCCTCAAGTCAAGCTCTTCAGCCGTCAGCCTGACATTTATTGAACGGTTGGGGATGTCTATGTCTATGATGTCACCATCAATTATCTTTCCGATGTTGCCTCCGGCAGCGGCTTCCGGCGAAATATGCCCTATGCTTAGTCCTGAAGTTCCGCCGCTGAAACGTCCGTCTGTAATCAAGGCACACTCCGTTCCGAGATGCATACTCTTAATATAAGACGTTGGATAAAGCATCTCCTGCATGCCGGGACCTCCCTTAGGGCCTTCGTGCGTGATAACCACACAGTCGCCACTCTTGACCTTACCGCCGAGAATAGCCTCACAGGCATCTTCCTGCGAGTCAAAAACCTTTGCCGGTCCGCTAAACTTCCATATTGAAGGGTCTACGCCTGCCGTCTTGACAACACAGCCGTCTTGCGCGATGTTGCCAAACAAGACTGCCAATCCTCCGTCTTTTGTATAGGCATGCTCTATGTCGCGTATGCAACCTGCCGAGCGGTCGGTGTCGAGCGTATCCCACTGCTCTTCCTGCGAGCCCATGACGGTAGAAAAATTTCTGCCAGGCGCACTGCGGTATATGCGTTCTGCATCACCATCAATGCCATTACCCGTTATGTCATATTTTCTAAGTTGTTCGCCCAGCGTTTTTCCGTCAACACGCATCACGTCTTCGTTGATCAGTCCGCCCTTGGCCAGCTCATTTATTATTCCGAATATTCCGCCGGCCCGATTACATTCTTGCAGGCTATACTTCTGCGTATTTGGAGCCAGCTTACACAGACAAGGCACCCTACGGCTAAGCTCATCTATGTCAGACATGGTAAAATCAGCCTCAGCCTCTTGAGCAACAGCCAAAAGATGCAGCACCGTATTGGTGCTTCCTCCCATGGCTATGTCGAGTGTCATGGCATTCAGAAAGGCTTCACGCGTAGCAATATTGCGCGGCAGGACGCTCTCGTCTCCTTCTTCATAATACCTCATGGCATTTGTCACAATCTGGCGCGCGGCATCCTTAAACAGCTGTATGCGGTTCTTGTGCGTGGCCAGAATTGTACCATTGCCAGGAAGCGAAAGGCCTATGGCCTCTGTGAGCGAATTCATAGAGTTTGCCGTGAACATACCCGAGCAGCAGCCACAGCCAGGACAGGCACAACTCTCTATCTGGCGCATTTCGTCATCGCTGACACTCGGGTCGGCTCCTTTAACCATGGCCGTTATCAGATCGGCATTCTCGCCGTTCCATCGTCCAGCCTCCATAGGTCCGCCGCTGCAGAATACGGCCGGTATGTTTAATCGCATGGCTGCCATAAGCATGCCGGGCGTAACTTTATCACAATTTGAGATACATATCATTGCGTCTGCCTTATGGGCATTAACCATATATTCAACAGAGTCGGCAATGATATCGCGCGACGGCAGCGAATATAGCATTCCGTCGTGTCCCATTGCTATACCGTCATCAATCGCTATCGTGTTGAATTCTGCGGCATAACATCCCATACTTTCAATCTCAGCCTTTACGATCTGGCCGATTTCATGTAAATGTGTATGTCCCGGGACAAACTGCGTAAATGAGTTGACGATGGCAATGATGGGCTTTCCAAACTGCTCATGCTTCATGCCTGCAGCAACCCACAGGGCTCGCGCCCCTGCCATACGCCGTCCTTCTGTACAAACCGCACTTCTCAACTTGTGTTTCATATTCTCTCAAATTTTTCACTTGTACGTATGTGCAAAGTTATACTTTTTTCTCACAAACAGCAACAAATATACTAAATAATTAAGCCATCAAATAAATTTTATCGGAAAACAAGTATAAAATGTGATAAATTGAAATATTTTATTGCACATATGTATCTTAAATGTGCAATTTCAAGATGTTACAATTATTCCATTTACACAAAACACTTGTCATAATTATCGACAATATAATAAAATAATGTCACACAACAAAGTATAAAAATATTCGACATAAAAGCAAAAAAATCGAAGAGGAATACATCAACGGCATCAATTATTTATTGCCACACAAATATACATGTGGGCAATCATAACGGACTATAATATTTCTCTCTCTGATCCGGCATAACAAAACCAGATAAGGCTAAATAACATCAATAATGCCACAAAACACGACAAGCGGCAAAGACATGGAAAACTGGACAAACTTTATGGCAGATATTTAACAGATTTGACATGACAACCAAAAGATAAAAATTTGCATCAACAACAAGATACAAAATCGCAAACAGATTCAACGCCAAAATCTGTAATATTTCCTCGTAAATAAATTACAAATTAACATATTATATAGAAAATACAATCAATACAGAAAGAACCTGCACTATGTTTTGTTTCGAAATGAAAGTGGGTTGTTTTTGATGTGAAAACCACCCACTTTTGCATCAAAAGTGACTGAGTTACGACTGCAAAACCATTCATTAATTTCAGGGAAACAAGCTTTATACATGCAATATAATTATACAAAAAAATCTCCGCCCTATTTTGGACGGAGATTTTTTTATGATTTACTATGTAAAATTACTTAGTATTGTCGTTGAATGTAGCTACGCGGTTGAATTCTACCTGCTCGAACAGCTTGTCTGTAGCGCCACAACCTACTGTTGTAAGACGGTCAGCAGAAATCTTGTACTTGTTAACCAAAATCTTCTTAACGGCTGCTGCACGCTCTTCTGACAGCTGCTGGTTGCGCTCTGCAGAGCCTTCAGGAGAAGCATATCCCTTAATCTCAACCTTTGCATCAGGATGATTCTTCATGTACTGTGCAATAAGCTCAATCGGAGCATACTGAGCAGGATCTACGACAGACTTGCCCTGACGGAACAATACTGTAGGCTGCAGGTTGGTTGCTGTTGCAGGCTTCTCATACTTAGGTCTTCTGTTGCACTCATCAAGAGCCTTCTGCAGATCTGCAATCTGACGGTCTTTAGCAGCAAGCTGTGCATCCTTACCGTTCAAATCGCTGCGCAGGTCGTTGATTTTAGCATTCAGGCCATCAATCTCTGACTGGTCACGCAGTTCGGCAATTGTGAAGTTGTGTGTGCCGTTAGAATTCTTGAACTTGTAGTTGAAACCAACATTAAGCTGGAAGCCTGAGTTGTTTACATTATACTTAATAGCGTGTGTTCCGCCATTATAGCCTCCAAGTGTCCAGATCATAGCAGGCTCAATGTAGAACTGCCATGCCTTAGCCTTGCCAAGATTAAATGTAAAGTCAATGGCTGCCTTAGATGTAAGAGCATCGTCGTTATACACTTCAGACGGATGACCAAACACGTGTCCCCATCCTAAACCGCCGAGAACAGAAACTTCAAACAAACGCGGCTCACCAGGATATCCGCCAAACCAGTTGCTCAGGTTAACAGTTCCGAGCAAAGATGTATTCATCGAACGCACAAATGTTCCGATTGACTCGCCCGGCTTGTTAGACAAATAAACATTGCTTTCTGCAGCAAGACCAAATACCGGAGTGAAATTACGGCCGATACGCAATCCGAGATTAGGATTCAGATCCTTAAGCCATGCATGACCGGTAGTTTTGGTCGCAAAACCGCCATTGACTCCAATATAAAAATTATCGAAAGTCTTGCTTTCAGTTACTGTCTGAGCTGAAACAGATGCAGTTGCCAATGCAGCAACAAACATAAATAATAACTTCTTCATTTTCTTAAAATTTAAATTATAAACAATTTATTAATAATTGCAGTACACAAAGATACAAATTAATATTTACAAAACAAATTATTAGAGACAAATAATTAGATTAAGAAAAATAATTGTATGTATTAACGTAGAAAAGGACAAAATATTGGTACTTTATAATAAGCAGCAGCAAATTAAAAGTGATTTAACTGTGAGATTTACAATATGACGTTTTTTAGTTTTATAAAATAAAAATATAAAATATATACAAAAAGTCAGGAAAACGGCAATAAAATATGCCACAACGTCCTATTTGTAAATATATTTGAATACCTGATTAAGCTAAACGCCACGTTTATTATTCACATTGCTTATTGTCACTCCCGTTGTCAGGCATTATGCAGCATAATAGTTTTATATGTTTTCATTAAAGTTTAGCCAACCATGGCATAGCCTGCATAAAGGTAAAAACACGGCTGACAGCCAAAACTACCCGAAAGGCAAATACCAATCATAAATAAAAGAATACTACGGAAATAAAAAACGAATAAACTTTTTATCATATTAATGTAAATTGCATTACCTTTGCATTATATGAAAAAGATTATTCTTATTACCGGCGGACAGCGCTCGGGTAAAAGCGTATACGCAGAGAAACTTGCTTTGAGCCTCTCTGACAATCCTGTATATCTTGCCACGGCTCACGTATGGGACGACGAATTCAAGGAAAGAGTAAGAAAACATCAGGAACGAAGAGGTGAACAATGGACAAACATTGAAGAGGAAAAATATCTCAGCAGGCACGACATATATAATAAGGTAATAGTGATTGACTGCGTCACCCTTTGGTGTACAAATTTCTTCTTTGACCGTGAAGCTGACGCCGACACCCAACCTACTGTGAGCGAGGCTCTCGAAGAAATAAAGAAAGAGTTTGACAAGTTTACGGATAAAGACAACACTTTCATATTCGTCACCAACGAAATTGGCAGCGGAGAAGTGAGCGGCAACGCCGTTCAACGCAGATTTACCGACATGCAGGGGTGGATGAACCAGTATGTGGCATCAAAGGCTGATGAGGTGATAATGATGGTCTGTGGCATTCCGGTAAAAATAAAGTAAGCCACAAGACTCTATCCGGCAGTAAAGACCCTTAAACTATATGATTATGAAAAATTTTGAAATAAAAGCACCAGACAACAGTATAAAAGAGGATATAATAAAAAAAATCGACAATCTGAACAAGCCCAAGGGCTCGCTTGGAAGACTCGAAAGTCTGGCAGTTCAGATTTGCCTTATACAGCAGACATTGTCGCCAAAGCTCACGGGCCAGTGCCATATTCTTTTTGGCAGTGATCATGGCGTTGAACGCGAGAACGTAAGCGTGTCGCCGCGCGATGTTACATGGCAGCAGATGATAAACTTTACCCGTGGCGGCGGCGGTGTCAACATGTTTTGCCGCCAGCATGGCTTCAGACTTTATCTTGTTGACACGGGCGTAGACCATGACCTGACGGAATATAAGGAGATAATCAACCGCAAGATTGCCAACGGAACAGCCAATTTCAGATACGAGGACGCCATGACTGAAGAACAGTTTGAGCAGGCCATAAACATAGGCTGCGAAATGGTTGACAAGTGCGTGGCAGACAACGGCTGCAATATTATATGTCTTGGCGAAATGGGCATAGCAAACACATCACCTTCAAGCGTATGGATGAGTCTGTTTGGCAACATTGAGCTTGAAGAGTGCGTAGGTGCCGGCGCAGGACTCGACTCGCCGGGAATAAGACATAAATATGAGGTTTTGGCAGACGCAGTGAGAAACTTCAGAAACAGGCACGGCAACACACCCGACCCGACTACTATAATACGCTGCTTTGGCGGTTTCGAGATGGTGAGCACAATAGGTGCCATGCTGCGTGCGGCAGAACGTCACATTATCATAATGGTTGACGGATTTATCATGACAGCATGCGCTCTGGCAGCCAGCATGCTTTATCCTGAGATAAAGAATTATATGATTTTCGGACATAAGGGCGACGAAACAGGACACCGCAAGATGCTTGAACTTCTTGACGCAAAGCCGCTGTTGAGCCTGGGACTAAGGCTTGGCGAAGGTACAGGCGCACTGTGTGCCTTCCCTATTATAGACAGCTCTGTCAGAATGATTAACGAAATGAACAACTTTGACAATGCGAATATCACTAAATACTTCTAAATGGTACGACAACATATGGGCGTCGTTTATCTTCTTTACAAGACTGCCTTTTTGGCGACTGCACGAACCTCCTAAGGAAAGCTACCGCACTGTGGTTGAGCACTGGCCGCTGACAGGATGGCTTACAGGCGGAATCATGGCTGCCGTCATTTATTTTGGCGGAATGATTCTGCCGCATACAATAGCCGTACTTATGGCTATCGTGGCAAGACTTCTGATAACGGGAGCCTTGCATGAAGATGGCCTTACCGACTTTTTCGACGGTTTTGGCGGTGGCGGAAACAACAGGCAACGCATTCTAGACATAATGAAAGACTCGCGCACGGGTACCTTCGGCGTAGTTGGAATTGTAATGTATCTGCTGATTCTCTTCTTCGCACTTACAGCCATGCCGGCGAAACTGGCTGCACTGACAGTATTAGCAGCCGATCCTTACAGCAAGATGCTTGCAGGGCAGATTATAATGATGATGCCGTATGCCCGGACGGAAGAAGAGTCGAAAGCACACGTTGTTTACCGCAAAATGAACATTAAGGCTGGCATTAGCCTGTTTATTCAAGGCATGGCGCCGCTAGCTCCACTCGTGCTTACATGCTGGGAACTTGTTCGCTGGGACTTGATAATATTCATTCCCGGCCTTGTTGTGTATTTTCTTTATCTCTTAATTTGGCGTAGGCTGAGAGGATATACGGGCGACTGCTGCGGAGCGATGTTTCTGCTTATTGAGCTGTCGTTCTACCTTACAGTTTCATCCCAATTTTTCAACAACAGACAATTATGGACGTTATTCTCATAAGACACACAAGTGTAAATGTGCCTAAAGGCACATGTTATGGATGGAGCGACGTGCCCGTGGCCGATACATTTGAGCAGGAAGCAGCCATAACAAAGAAAAACATTGAGCATCTCGAGTTCGACATGGTGTTCTCATCACCGCTTACAAGAGCAAGAAAGCTTGCCGAGTATTGCGGATGGGCAAATCCTGTTGTTGACGACAGACTGAAGGAAATGAACATGGGCAGCTGGGAGATGAAACTCTTTGACGAGATAGAAGATGAGAACCTGCAAAGATGGTATGACGACTATATGCACCAACCAACAACCAACGGCGAAAGTTTTCCGATGATGTATGCGCGCGTAGCCGGATTTTTAGACGAGCTAAAGCAAAAACCTTACAGACGCGTTGCCATTTTTGCCCACGGCGGAGTGCTTATGTGCGCAGGAATTTATGGCAAGCTATTCAGTGAAAAAGACTGTTTTAAACATCTTGCGCCATACGGAGGAATTGAAAAAATTACCATCTGAGATATTCTGCATCAATAATCGTCTGCGCCACTTATAGTAATTTTGGCAAACATTTCTTTTACTGTGATGAGTTATAACACAGACTCATCACAGCAAAAGATTCTCACATTCAATATGTTATGCAAGAATGTGATAAGTGATAAGTTTTCCAAGAAAATATATACATGCCACACAAGCTACGCAAAAACATACCTTTTGCATAACAAAATAACGCATTTCATCATGCAAAATAGTACTGTTCAATAGTCTGTTTACAGCATTCTTAATATTTTGATAAAAAATCAGACCGTTTTCAACGCTAGTACAAACAAATATACTAACCTTTGAAAACGGTCTGCCGGTTATCTTGCATCCTGCCAGCCATGAAGGCCAGGCAAGAGCAGTGATAACTTATGTTTAGCCGATGATTTCCTTACCAGCTGTTATAGCCTCCATGTTCAGAGGAATAAGTCCATGGTGACGCTCAGGCAGAGTCTTATACAGAGCCTTCTCGACACCCTTGTCGCTTACAACAGGACAAACCTTGAGCAGTCCGCCCAAAACAATCATATTGAAAACCTTTGAGTTCTTCATCTCAACGGCCTTGTCCATTGCTGCGATAGGACATACTGTAATATCTGTACGCTTAGGAGGATTGATTATACCTGATGTGTCATAGATAAGGAAGCCGCCCTTCTTTACTTTCGGCTCGAATTTATCCAGTGAAGGCTGGTTGAGCACGATAGCGACATCATATTCACTCACGATCGGAGAAGACACGCGCTCGTCACTGACGATAACAGTAACATTACACGTTCCACCACGCTGTTCAGGACCATATGCCGGCATCCATGTGACTTCCTTGTCCTCCATAAGTCCAGAATAAGCAAGAATCTTGCCCATAGACAGCACACCCTGTCCGCCGAATCCTGATATAATAATTTCCTTTTTCATAGGTCTGCTTTTTTATTTGTCCTCTGTTGTATCCTTGAGGTCACCCTTAGGATAGAACTTGAATAAGTTTTCTTTCATCCACTCGTTAGCCTTTACAGGTGAAAGTTTCCATCCGCTGTTACATGTACTTACCACCTCAACAAGGCTTGAGCCCTTGCCGGCCATTGATGCCTCGAAAGCCTTACGTATAGCCTTCTTTGTTGAGCGGATAGCAGCCACAGTTTCAACGCTCTGGCGTGTAACATAGCATGTACCTTCCATTAAGGCTGCCATTTCAGTTATCTTCAGCGGATATCCGTGCAGCTCAGGTGTACGTCCGTAAGGACATGTAGATGTCTTCTGGCCGATAAGTGTGGTAGGAGCCATCTGACCACCTGTCATACCGTAAATGGCGTTGTTGATGAATATTATAGTTATGTTCTCACCGCGGTTAAGAGCATGTATTGACTCTGCTGTACCAATACAAGCAAGGTCACCGTCGCCCTGATAAGTGAACACCAGACGATCAGGCCATACACGCTTAATAGCAGTAGCAACAGCAGGAGCACGTCCGTGAGCAGCCTCACTCCAGTCGATATCAATATAACGGTATGCGAAAACAGAACATCCTACAGGACATACACCCACAGTTTTGTTCTCCATGCCCATTTCCTCAATAACTTCTGCAACCAACTTGTGAACAACTCCATGAGAGCAGCCCGGGCAATAATGCATCGGGGTTTCGTTCAACAATGCAGGTTTTTTATATGCTAAGTTCTCCGGAGAGATTATTTCATTCTTATCCATGGCTTATTTCATTAATTTGTTTTTTAAGGCTTCTACAATCTCGTCCGGTCCTGGCACGATTCCGCCAAGACGTCCGAAATGCTCAACAGGAACTTTACCATTAACAGCAAGGCGAATGTCTTCAATCATCTGTCCTGCGTTAATCTCAGCAGAAAGAATACCCTTCTTTCCTTCAGCAAGGGCTGCAATCTCTTTCTCCGGGAAAGGCCACAAAGTAATAGGACGGAACAAGCCGACCTTGATGCCTTCTTCGCGTGCCAGCTCGACAGCTTTCTCTGCAATACGTGCTGCACTACCGAAAGATACAATTATATATTCTGCATCGTCGCAGAGAGTCTTCTCATATCTAACCTCATTGTCCTTAATCTGCTGATATTTACGCAGCAATGCGAGGTTTCTCTGTTCCATCACTTCCGGCTGCATCTCAAGAGATGTCATGATATTGGGCTTACGGCCGTTTGTACGTCCCATTGTAGCCCAAGGACATTCTTTTGCTATCTGCTCTTCTGTACGGCGTGGCTTATATGGAGGCAGAACCACCTTTTCCATCATCTGACCGATAACACCATCAGAAAGAATCATTGCCGGGTTACGATATTTAAATGCAAGTTCAAAGGCCAGATCAACGAAGTCTGCCATTTCCTGCACACTGTTAGGAGCAAGTGTTATAACATAGTAGTCACCATTACCGCCACCACGTGTTGCCTGGAAATAATCTGCCTGAGACGGTTGGATAGTACCAAGACCAGGACCTCCGCGCTGTACGTTTACAAACACACCGGGAATTTCAGCACCTGCCATATAAGCGATGCCTTCCTGCATGAGGGCAACACCAGGGCTTGAAGAAGATGTAAGCACACGCTTACCAGCACCGGCAGCACCATACACCATATTAATAGATGCAACCTCACTCTCTGCCTGAAGCACAACCATACCAGTTTCTTCCCATGGTTTCAGTGCAGCAAGAGTTTCGATAACTTCACTCTGCGGAGTAATTGGGTATCCGAAATAAGCGTCAGCACCACAGCGTATAGCTGCATGGGCAATGGCCTCGTTACCCTTCATCAAAATAGTTTCTTTCTCTGCCATTTGCTAATCCTCCATCTTTTTCTTATAAACAGTGATACACCCGTCTGGGCATACAATTCCGCACGAGGCACAACCTATACAATCGTCTGGCCTTACAGCCTCAGCATAGGCATACCCTTGTACGTTTACACAAGTGGTTGTGAGCGCTATGACATCTTTAGGGCATGCCACAACACATAGCGAACACCCCTTGCAGCGGTCGGTATTGACCACAATAGCTCCTCTGATTTTACTCATAAATACTATTTTAAGGTTATTATTATGAGCGGCGGAATAAACCACCGCCCGTGTTAATTAAATTTTTTGTTCTATTAAACTAAGATACTCAAACAAGCAAATCACGCGTATAAGCATGAAGGATGAACTGAGCATTGGCATCAGACAGTCGAAATGAAGCATCTTATGACACTTAGCAGTCACATTCAGCCTCACAACTGACCGACTTATGGATTAAACATATCCTTGCAGTAATAATTAAGGATGCTGTCAATCATTCGTTTGGCTTCAACCGCAGGACTCTCCGGATCAAGCTTTATTGCCTCAAGATAATTATTGAGCGCAGCCTGCCAGTTGCCTTCCTTGCGGTACTTATTGCCTTCTAAATAATACTCTTCTGCTGTCATTACTTATAATATTCCTTTTTTCCAGCTGCCAAAGTGTTTTTCATAAGAGAGCATATTGTCATTGGCCCCACCCCACCAGGCACAGGAGTGATAAACGAACATTTCGGTGCAACCTCATCGAACTTCACGTCTCCGTTAAGACGGAATCCGCTCTTTCTTGTAGCATCAGGAACACGTGTCGTGCCGACATCAATAACAACAGCCCCTTCCTTAACCATATCAGCTGTAACGAAGTCAGGGCGACCTATTGCCGCAATGATTATGTCGGCCTCGCGACACTCCTCCTTCAATGTCTTCGAATGGCTGTGGCATACAGTAACGGTTGAATCGCCATACTGCTTCTGCATCATCAGCTGAGCCATGGGCTTACCGACAATGTTGCTTCTGCCAAGAATGACACACTTGCGTCCTGAAGTTTCTATGCCATAACGGCGAAGAAGAGTCAGTATGCCTAACGGAGTAGCAGAGATGAAACACGGCAGACCAATTGCCATACGTCCTACATTAACCGGATGGAATCCGTCAACGTCCTTACGGTAATCTATTGCCATGATGATTTTCTGCTCATCGATATGCTTCGGTAAAGGAAGCTGAACGATATATCCGTCAACATCGTCGTCATCATTAAGTTCCTTAACCTTTGCCAGCAGCTCATCCTCAGTTACATCTTCCTCAAAGCGTATAAGAGAACTCTTGAAGCCACACGCCTCGCAGGCAATAACCTTATTCTTTACATAAGTCTCACTGCCGCCGTCGTGTCCAACGAGTATTGCTGCAAGATGAGGACGCTTGCCTCCTCCAGCCACTATCTGTCTTACTTCTTCAGCTATTTCGGCCTTTATCTGTGCCGCCGTAGCCTTGCCGTCAATTAATTGCATATATTTTGGTTTTCTTATAATCAAATTTCACACTCCACCTGCCTTCCATGTGCACTTCACGCATAAGCTAAAAGCTGCACAGAAAGCGGTGCGCTAACAAACAACATCAAAACTTCGGCATACCGCCCTTCATACCTTTCATAGCCCCCATCATCTGGCTCATCTTTGAGCCTGTAACCATCTTCATCATCTTACGGGTCTGGTCAAACTGCTTTATCAGGCGGTTAACGTCCTGAATGTTTGTACCCGATCCTTTGGCTATGCGCTGGCGGCGGCTTGTGTTAAGTATTTCAGGATTAGTACGCTCCTTTGGTGTCATGCTGAGGATTATCGCCTCAATGCCTTTAAAGGCGTTATCGTCGATATCAATATCCTTGATGGCCTTGCCCACACCGGGAATCATAGAAGCCAGGTCCTTAATGTTACCCATCTTCTTTATCTGCTGTATCTGACCAAGGAAGTCGTTGAAGTCGAACTTGTTTTTCTGTATTTTCTTCTGCAGGCGCTTAGCCTCTTCCTCATCAAACTGCTCCTGAGCACGTTCAACAAGGCTGACGATATCGCCCATTCCCAATATACGGTCGGCCATACGTGAAGGATGAAACACGTCTATGGCTTCCATCTTCTCGCCTGTTCCTACGAACTTGATTGGCTTTGTGACAACAGTACGGATACTTATCGCAGCACCACCGCGTGTGTCACCGTCAAGTTTTGTAAGCACCACGCCGTCGAAATCGAGACGGTCGTTAAACTCTTTGGCTGTATTTACAGCATCCTGACCGGTCATTGAGTCTACGACAAACAGAGTCTCATCTGGATTAACTGAATTCTTCAGAGTCTCTATCTCGTTCATCATCTCCTCATCAACAGCCAGACGGCCGGCGGTATCTATGATGACAACATCGTTACCTTTGGTCTTAGCCTCCTTTATAGCGTTGTTGGCAATCTCTACAACATTCTTATTATTGTCTTCCGAATATACGGGAACTCCAATCTGTGCTGCCACGACCTTGAGCTGCTCTATAGCGGCAGGACGATAAACGTCGCAAGCCACCAGCAAAGGATTCTTGTGCTGCTTTGTCTTAAGCATATTGGCAAGTTTTCCACTGAATGTGGTCTTACCAGAACCCTGCAGACCGGACATCAATATTATTGCGGGACGTCCTTCAAGTTTCAGGCCGACGCTCTCGCCGCCCATAAGATCTGCAAGCTCATCGTGAACAATCTTCACCATCATCTGCCCCGGCTTCACAGCCGTAAGCACGTTCATACCTAACGCCTTTTTCTTTACAGTATCCGTGAATGTCTTTGCCACTTTATAGTTAACGTCGGCATCGAGCAATGCACGTCTTACATCCTTAAGGGTTTCGGCCACGTTAATCTCGGTTATTTTGCCTTCACCTTTAAGTATTTTAAAAGAGCGTTCCAGTCTGTCGCTTAAATTCTCAAACATAATTATGTATATATATTATCTTATTCGTTTTATTCACTAAGTAAAATCCGCTTCTAATCATTTCTGCTGCCTGCCTCATCCTAATTTCACCACACCGAAAACCCATCGTAAATCGGGTATGGAAAACGACATCGGCCGGCATAAAACATAATCGGCTTTCTCTTATGCAAAAATAATCATTTAATAATGAAATACACAATAACTGGCATTGTATTTAAAATATTTTAAAACACTGACGCAAAAAAAATGCTCATACGCTTTTTAATTGTGCAATATTTTCCACTTTATGTCATATCTGGCATGGTCTTAACTGCAAATACGAGCCACAAAAAGCCACCAAACAAGCATTTTAGGTCAAAAATTATAGCAAAATGTCATTTCGAAACATTATAACCGCATGCATTCACAATATGAAAGAATATGCATCAAATTTGATTATATTTTATGTTTCTGTTTGAAAATTATGCATTATCTTTGCCGGCAGATGAAAGATACAGTGCTTTATATCAAGAACATGGTTTGCGACAGATGCAAGATGGCCGTAGAACATGAGTTGCGCAATCTTGGACTTACACCCATAAAGGTTGAGCTGGGAGTTGTATGCGTAAAAGAAGAGGTCGATTCTGAATGCCGCGCCAAAATACGTGCCGGACTAGAGGCACTCGGTTTCGAGCTGCTTGAAGACCGACAGCAGCAGACTGTTGACCGCATAAAGAGCCTCATCATTGAACTTGTGCATTACAGAAACAACAAATCGGGAATAAATCTCTCGGCATATCTTTCAGAGCAGCTTGGCTCAGACTACAGCGCACTCAGCAAGCTGTTTTCAGAAAACACAGGCATGACCATTGAAAAATTTTTCATCTTGCAAAAGACTGAACGCATAAAGGAACTGCTGTTTTACGGAGAAATGTCGCTGAGCGAAATAGCGGACATGATGAACTATTCGAGCGTGGCCTATCTCAGCACACAGTTCAAGAATATTACAGGAATGACTCCATCGCAGTTTAAGGCCCTGAAGGAAAAGAACCTGACACAACTCGACAAGCTATAGCGGCAGTTGCAACATCAAAGGATAGCCTGGCCAACACAATATAGCGACAAAATGTTATAAATGTTTTCCATTATTTCGTAACGCCTCCACCACACATTATAACTACCTTTGCGCAGAAAAGGCAGAAGCAATGGCGCGACCTGGGATTACACAACGGCAAAGCACTCAGACCGGACTTGCAGCCATGCTATGCCATTACTTAAAAAACATACTAAACAATGGAAAAAAAGACGATAGCCGTCATAGGCATGGCATGCGCCGGATGCGCAGCCAACGTGGAAAGAAGGCTGAACGAGCTGGAAGGAGTAAGCTCGGCAGCGGTAAACTTTGCGGCACGCACGGCACTTGTAGAATATGATCCGAAAGTGATTACGCCGCAGATGATGAAAGATGAGATTATCAAGGCTGGATACGACCTGGTGATTGATGAAGACGAATCGGTTGCAGCCATTGAACGGCATGCATATAGTCAGCTGCTCAGACGCATGGCAGCATCGTGGGTGTTTGCCGCCCTGACCATGGGCATATCCATGAGATGGCTGAATGTCGGCAGCACATCAGCCGCAAACCAGACAATGCTGATAATCGCCCTGGTAAACATTGCTTACTGCGGACGCGTGTTTTACGTCAACGCTTGGCGGCAACTCATGCATAAAACTGCCAACATGGACACGCTTGTGGCTATGAGCACGCTCATTTCTTTTCTGTTCAGCGTGTTCAACACATTCTGGGGCGACTCTTTTTGGGGCTCGCGCGGCATAGAAAATCATACATATTATGACGCATCGGTAATGATTATCACTTTCGTGCTTACAGGACGCGTGCTTGAAGAACGTGCAAAAAGCAGCACGGCATCTGCCATCAGGGCCCTTATGGGCATGGCACCTAAAACAGCGCACCTTATTAACGGAGACAGCATAGACGAAGTGTCGATTGCTGCTCTTGGCTCAGGCGACATTATTGAGGTTAGAGCCGGAGAAAAGGTTCCCGTAGACGGTTCGATAACAACAGGCGAGACTTATATAGACGAAAGTATGATTACGGGCGAACCTACTCCTGCACAGCGAAGCGAAGGCGACAAGGTGTTTGCAGGAACAATACTGAAACAGGGCACCATCCGTTTCCGTGCTGAGGCGACAGGCGACAAGACCATGCTGGCACAGATAATAAGAATGGTGCAGGAGGCCCAGGGCAGCAAGGCACCGGTGCAACGCGTGGCAGACAAGATTGCCCGTGTGTTCGTACCGGCTGTGCTGTGCCTGTCGCTCATAACGTTTATTTTATGGTATGCAGTCGGCGACAACAGTCAGCTCCCGCGCGCAGTTCTTTCTGCCGTATCAGTATTGGTGATAGCATGTCCATGTGCTCTCGGACTGGCCACGCCCACAGCTCTGATGGTTGGCATAGGCAGGGCGGCACGCAACAACATACTGATAAAGGACGCAACAGCCCTTGAAAACATGCGAAACATTGATGCCATTGTGATTGACAAGACTGGTACACTGACAATACCTAATAAAGATGTTGACTTCACCAAAGCCGACTCGCTGACGCTTGACCAACGCGAAACGCTAAAGCCCGGAGCTCGCGAGGCCATGCAGATGCTTCATGACGAGGGCGTAGAGGTGTATATGATGAGCGGCGACAAGGAGGAAGCAGCCAAATATTGGGCCGACAAAGCCGGAATAATCCATTGGAAGAGCCGCGTTATGCCGCAGGATAAAGAAGACATGGTAAGAAAGTTGCAGTCGGAAGGACATCACGTGGCAATGGTAGGCGACGGAATCAACGACACTCAGGCACTGGCTGCCGCCGACGTAAGCATCGCCATGGGCAAAGGAACCGACATAGCAATAGACGTAGCCCAAGTAACACTGATGGGAACCGACCTGCGCAGAATTGCCTACGCGATAAAACTGTCTAGACAGACCGTAGGCATGATACATCAAAATCTGTTTTGGGCATTTATATATAATGTGGTATGCATACCTCTTGCAGCCGGACTGCCATACTTATTCGGCGCCCATTGGCAGATAACTCCGATGTGGGCAAGCGCGCTCATGGCATTTTCAAGTATCAGCGTGGTGATGAACAGCCTGCGACTGAAATTTATGAAGCAATAAATAGCAATAAAAAAGACCACGATATAATGCAAAAAGTTACGATAAAAAGACAGAGTATCTAACAATGTCTCGAAAATCGTAACTTTTTGCATTTATTTTAATTACAAGTAATAAAATTTACTGGCTATTTAAAGAAACCATTTAAGCAAAAACAGCATCTATACTTTCAGATCATTAACCATAGATTTACGCATCGTAACTCGGTCACTTTTTAACCGAAAACGGCCGAGTTTTTATGCAAAACTCAGCCGTTTATTTTTAGTATTTCAATATATTCAAACTCAAAATGCTGTGTACAGGATTTAACTGGCGATTCCCAATGCAATAACTATAGTTGTTTACAATTCTTTTTAAACTTAATTCAGGTTGTCACTGTATGGGATTCGTGATCTCCATCCATGCATAATGCAACAAAAATTAAGTTATGTGCCGACAAACTATTTCATATTCCGGCCTTCGACAGCCACTTGAATGCTGAAGCTCGGACTGAAGTTATATTTTACGGCTGCGCCTATACGGTCGCCAATATTGCCTATATCATAAAGAGGATAAGGCATGCGCTTGTTAGAGAGCGACTTTTGTCCATAGATATAACCTTCCCAATGCTCGTCAAACTTATAGCCTATCACGGCATTGAGCCCTGCATCCATGTATGAGTCGCTTGTCCAATAAAGATGATTGAGATATCCGCCAACGGCTATCGACAATTTGTTGTTCACCGGTATGGCATACATTGCGGCTATGTTCTGCCCAAACCCCGAACCACGCCATGCGCCTTTGCCGAACGAGGCAAAAACAGATGCGCCGAGGTTAACATTAAGTCCTTTGTGCAAATCCCAATTATATGCGCCGCACCAGTCGAGCGGATACATGTTGACATACATACGCCCAAGCGAATCGAAAGCAGGAAGGTGGAGCGAGTCTGTCTGAGGCATGCCTACACCGAAGTCTCCGTCCTGAAGATAAACATGGGTAGGACCGTCGGCAGAACCTATTATTTCGTTCTGCGGCATCATATCAGGGCCGCCAATCGTGTCGGTAACAGCTATGTGCCGTCTGTCTTCCTGAGCATAAACAGAAACTGCCGACACACATAAAAACAATATAATCAACAACTTTTTCATCACAGGCAAAATTAATCCGTAAGCATGAAAACTCAAAATAATACTGCCTTTTTTCATCATAATTAACTCTAATTCATTCTTAGTCAGACATATTGCAGCTATACGAAGTAAAAGCCTATACGCATACGGGGCAATGCATGGACAGAAAAACACGACTCTAGACAAGCCGCCGTCGGCAAAGACAAACATTGACGTTTTATTTGCAGATATCATCACAAATTAGTATATTTGCACAATTAACGCCGCATGATGCCGCGCCTGACATGCAACGACTAAAAAAACGGGCGCATGGCATCCGGCACACTAAATTAATATCATAAAAAACAACAAACGCCATACTAAAATATGAAATTCTTCAAAGCTCTGTTCGGCAGTAAAGAAGAAAAGCCGGAAGAAAAGAAAAAGGCCGAAGAGGCTAAAAACTTCGACGTGTTGAAATACGACGGCGTACGTGCACTGCGTGCCGGTCAGGCCGAATTTGCAATAAGATGCTTCACTCATGCCCTGCAGATGCAGGACGATCTCGAGATACACGACTATCTGTCGCAGGCATACATACGCACCGGCGAACTTACGCTGGCCTACGAACAGCTGCAGAAACTGGCCGAGGCACAACCTGACAATCAGCAGATATTTATCCGTATGGCCAACGTGGCATATATGATGGAAGACTACGGAGCCATGGCCGGGGCATGCGAAAAAGCAATGCTCATTGACGACAAGACAGCCGAGGTGATGTATCTTTATGCAAGGGCGTGCATCGGACAGGAGGACGTAACCAACGCCGTGGCAATGCTGACCAAGGCAATATCTCTTAAAGAAGATTATGGCGACGCCTACCTGCTGCGCGGAGAGACATTACTGAAAAACGGCGACACTGACGAGGCTGACGAAGACGCCACATGGCTTATTGAACACACCGAGGACAACGAAGACGTTATGATGCTGAAAGCCAGAATTGAACGGGCTAAAGGCAACACCGACGCTGCAAAAGATTACTATACAAAAGTGACCGACGCCAATCCGTTTAACATCGATGCATACCGCGAACGCGGAGAACTGCGGCTTGCAACAGGCGACGAGAAAGGCGGAAACGAAGACATTGAACACGCCAAAGAACTGACGGCACAGCTGCCCGAGAACAACGACGAAGAAGGAATAGAAAACAAAGTGAAGGAGAAATACAAGTCTATGGATCCATACGGAGTGTTCTGATATACAATAAGACATTATTATAATAACCCGTTGGCGGAATTAATTTAAGTTGATAAATATGAGTAAAAAGTTGTACATGT
>OGMP01000128.1_pt1 | contig 79737 bp, 60 predicted proteins | sample 1573261 | NCBI WGS metagenome assembly OGMP01 (sample SAMEA2581878, study PRJEB24529) | metagenome | biome: Human gut stool | place: China | collected 2011 | reverse complement strand
AGTCCATTTCTCTTTATGTAGGTAGCACTTCGGGAATGGAGTTGCGGATTTAAGGATAAATAAATATAATGAAAGGAAAATTGTTTATTGGCTTGGCCATATTATTATTGACTTCGTGTGCATCGCGAAAAAATTTCCTTTATTTTCAGGACTTGGAAATGGGAGAGTCTTACCCTATTGCGGAAAGACATGAAACTGTGTTGCATTGTGATGACCGTTTGAGTATTAAGGTCAGCAGTAAGAATCCGGAGTTGGCTATCCCGTTTAATGCCACGAATTCCGCTGTTAGAGTCAATTCAAATGGCAATATGGATGTCGAAGGGAGCGGGAAGACTAATGACCGCGGATATTTGGTGGGACCCGACGGTATGATTGACTTTCCTATTCTTGGCAAATTGCATGTTGAGGGCCTTTCCGCCTTGCAGGTTGCTGATTTGATTAAAAAGAAAATTATTGAAGGCAATTATATTAAGGAACCTCTGGTGGATGTTCAGCTTTTGAACTTTAAATATACCGTATTAGGAGCCGTAGCTTCTAATGGAGTATATACTGCTACTGATGGTCGGATCACTTTGGTTGAGGCCATTGCTAAGGCAGGAGATCTTTCTGCAAAGGCTAAACTTGATAAAGTTGCGGTAATTCGAGTGAATAACGGGAAACGTCAAGTCTTTATGCACGATTTACGTTCCAAAGATATCTTTGACTCGCCCTGTTACTATTTGCAGCAGAATGATATTGTTTATGTAGAACCGAAGTATAAAAAGAAAGATGTTGAGGATCGCGGTATACAATATATAAGTCTTGCCGCGACTCTGTCTACGGCGGTAACTACCTTATTGATGTTGTTGTTAAGATAAATTAATCTAAATCTTTTAGTGATGCAAACAAATAAAAAAGTAGATTCAGGATTAAATCTGATCGATGTCTTTTCATTTTTGGCTTCGAAATGGAAATGGTTTTTGTTGTCTGTCCTGATATTCGGTAGTTTGTCTTGGTTGTATTATGCGCGCAAGCCTTTTGTCTATTTCCGTTCTGCAACCGTAATTATTAAGGATCCTTCCAATAAGACTACGACGGCCGGATTCGACCGTTATGACAATTATATCAATAAGGTGAATGTTGCCAATGAAATTCTGCAATTCCGTTCCAAGCGTCTTATGCGTGAAGTGGTGCAGCGCATGCACGGTGATGTTGATTATCTGATTGAGGACGGTTTACGTAATATAGAGTTGTATACCAAAGCACCGGTTACCGTAACTTTCCCGGGTATGTCTCCGAACAGTGCTGTGCAGTTTAAACTGACTATGCTGAACTTGAAGGAAGCTCAGATTACAACCTTGGACGAAGCCGGAAAGACCTATAAGGTGCAGTTGCGTGATACTACGGCCATTGGAAACTATAAGATTGCCGTGACACCTACCAATTTCCTGAATAAATCCTGGATTGGCCGGGAAATAACGGTGCGAAAGAATCCTTTGGAGGCTGTCGTCTCTTATTATAGTGGTAATTTTGCAATCAGACAGGAAGAGGAAGAATCTTCTATCTTGACATTGGCCTTGCGTGATTTTTCTCCGGAACGTGCAGAAGAATTGCTCAACACAATGATTAATGTCTATAATGAAGAAGCCATTGAGGATAAGAATCAGGTAGCCATCAATACTGCAAACTTTATCAATGAGCGATTGATTATCATTGAGAAAGATCTGGGTGTGGTAGAGACTGATCTGGAGACCTTCAAGAGTAGCAATCAGTTGATGGATGTAAGCTCCACTGCGGGTATGTATATGAGTGAGTCCCAGAAATATGGAGCAGACGGTATGGAATTGGAAACTCAGTTGCGTTTGGCTCAATACATCAAGGAATATTTGATTGATCCGGCCAAGGAGACAGATTTGATTCCTGCCAATACCGGACTTAGTGATGCCAGTGTAGAGAGCCAGATCAATACCTATAATGAACTGAAACTGAGACGTGACAAACTGATTGATGACAGCAGCGATAAGAATCCGGTGGTTGAAGAGATGAACAACTCCTTGCGGGCCATGAAGCAGAATATCGTTCGCGCCATTGATAATCTTATTGTCAGCCTGAATGTCCGTCGTCGTGATGCTCAGAGTCGTCAAACCCGTGCTCAGGTGCGCTTTAGTTCAATTCCTAAGAAAGAGAGACAGATGCTTTCGATCGAGCGTCAGCAGAAAATCAAGGAGTCTCTGTATATGTTCCTGTTAAATCGTCGTGAGGAGAATGCCTTGACCCAAGCTATGGCCGACAACAATGCCCGTTTGATTGACGAGGCGGATAAGGGCAGTGGTCCCATTGCTCCGGTTCGTAACCGGATTCTGATTTTGGGACTTTTGGCCGGAATCGCTCTTCCGGGAGTGGCATGTCTTCTGATCCTTTTTTTGGACACCCGCGTTCATGGTCGCAAGGATTTAGAAGGAGTAGTTACAGCACCGCTATTGGGTGAGATTCCTTTGGACAAGAAACTTGCCAAGAAGAAAAAGCCAACCCAGGGTCCACGCTTGTTCCTTGATAAACAGGATGATATTATTGCAGAAGCTTTCCGTATTCTGAGAACGAATATGGCCTTTATGGCTAAAAAAGGTGTTCCGGTTAAGGTAATAACTTTCACTTCTTTCAGAGAAGGAGCCGGAAAAACTTTTATACTTCGAAATTTAGCTGTATCTTTGATGGCAGCAAAGAAAAAAGTTGTAGTGGTGGATTTGGATATCCGCAAACGCACTTTGAGCCGTCATTTTGCCAAACATCCGTATGGTATGACAAACTATTTGTCAGATGCCTCCGTTCGGTTGGAGGATGTCCTGATAAAAGGAAATGGAGTGGATATACCGGATGCCATTCTGGCGGGACCAGTTGCACCTAATCCTGCGGAACTTTTATTGGAGAACCGTTTGGACGAGCTGATCGAGGAATTAAAGACAATGTATGATTATGTAATCGTGGATAATGTACCTATCGGTATTATAGCCGATGCATCCATTGCCAATAGAGTCGCAGATCTTACGTTGTTCATTGTACGCGCAGGAAGTGTCGACCGTCGTCTGCTGCCGGAGATCGAAGATCTGTATGAGAATAAAAAATTAAATAACATGGCTGTGGTCTTGAATGCCGTCGAACATCGTTCTGTTTATGGTTACGGCTACGGTTATAGTTATCAATATAAAGGAGAGAATTAAAAATAGGAACAGTTCTATTAACAGTTAAAATGGATGAGTATGAAAAAGAAAATTTATGAAGCCCCCCTTTTTGAAGTCAAAAGGGTGGAGCTGGAAAAAGGTTTTATGAAGGCTTCGGTCTTTGAAGGTGGAAAGGAGAATGCCGAAGGTGTGACCATTGAAGAGCATGGGTTTGCAAGTCCCGACAAAGCATGGGAAGGCAATTATACAGAAGTCGGATGGGAAGAATAAAATGAATGAATTATGAAAAAAGGAATATTTTTAATAAGCGTGGCTTTTGCAGCCTTATTGACAGGATGTTCTGATGAATTCGAGAACAGAAGAGCACAAAATCCTGTAAAGACAGGAGAAGAAGTCTTGTTTGGTACTTCTTTATCTGATGAGGGACAGACAAGAACGGTTTATGGTGACCGTAATAAAGAAGGTGTACCTGTGAACTGGGTCGATGGAGATGAGATTGCTATATTCTGTAAAGAAACATCTGCACCAGCCAATCACTTGGTAAATTATAAAATAACAGCCAATCCAGAAAAGCCTTCTCAAGCCAGTGAAGTGATGAAGGTAGATCCAAATGCTGCAGGTTTGCAATGGGGTGAGGAGAAAATACATAATTTCTATGCTTTTTATCCGGCAAGTGCCGTGCACGCTGCCGATGCCGATGATCAGCAGGGAACGATTACTGCCAATATTCCTGTAAATCAGCAGCCTGCTGGATGGCGTACAGGTCCTATTGTGTCTGAAGATAAAACGGTCAACGGAGCAACTACAATTTTTGCTCTACCTAATATGAATTATGCATATATGTATGCATATAACGCAGTGGATAAGAATACGGTTGAGTCTGGTAGCGGTACAATATGGCTTCAGTTCCATAATTTGGTAACTGTGCTAGATATAACTATTCCTGCTCCTGAAGATGGTTCTATAGTTAAGGTAACAGACGTTACAGTAAGAGCAGTGGATGGTTCCAACACTGTATTGACTGGTGATTTTAATTGCTATATTCGTGGAGCTGAAGATAATACTTATCCAGAATGTCAGCCTGTTGGTGATATGGGACAGGTTAGAAATGTTGTTAATATTTCATGCTATGATCAGGAAAAAGGGCAATATGTAGAATTGGGAGGAGATATAAAATACCTGAATGTGAAAGCATATATCATCCCTGATAATGTACATGAGCCAATCGATAAGCGTACACTTCAGATTGCAGTAAATACTTTGAACGGCGGAGAGAAAAAACGTACTTTGGGACAGGCTTCAATTGTACCGCATAAGATAAACCGTGTGCTTTTGCCGGCTGTTGTACCTGGAGGTACTAACTATTGGATGAGTGACCTTGATCCAAATATTTATGTGTCTGAGCTCTCTATTCCGGGTAGTAAGTTCTCTGTATTGACTAAAGGTAATGGTGCAAGCAGAGTTTATCAGAATGCAACAATTGATCAGCAGTTCGAGGACGGTGTTCGTGCATTTATCTTCCAAACGGCAACTAATAGTAAGAATTTAGGAGCTCAGTATGATAACTTGTATGTAGTATGTGAAGATAAGAGCAAAAATGTTATGACGTTGAGTGACGCAGTTAAGCAAATCGCTTCTTATCTTCAAACATGTGAAGACAAAGGTAAAAAGTATGAGTTTGCTTTTATAATGCTAACTTATTCATCTGGTGATGTTCCATGGTTGGACGATCCTCAAGGTTATGATAATGAACAATATTGGCTTGATAAAGTTCGTGAGGAAGTGAATAAAATTGCTGCTGATGCTAAGAACCGTATTTATACAGGTGAGATAACCTCGAATACAACCATTGATGATGTAAAGGGTAAGATTATTTTAAAAGCCAATTATAACTCTGAAAATATGATTAGTAGGTATGGTGAAACTACTGCTCCTATCATGTTTACTTGGTGGAAAGATGCTTATGGCCCTAAAAATACTGATGGTACTTATTATCAGGATTTGAATGGTGGTATGCCTATGGATTGGGGTAAACCGGTATGGTATTTGAATTCACCGGCTAATTTACGCTGGTATTATCAGGAGGTAACTAGTGTAGGAAGTGGTCAGGAAGCAACCCGTGCGGAAAAAGAGGCATTTATCACGAACCTGTTTACAAAGAGTGTTGATTTGTATAAGCATGATAATGCTCACAAAACCTGGTTTATGAACGACCTTGGAGGATACTATTCTGATGCTACTGATATTGGTACTCGTGAAAATGGTATTGTTGCCTTGGCTGAAGATATGAATGATTTGGGTGTACAGGAACTTCAGAAGAGAACCGAGAATGCCGGATTAGGATTGATTTTCATGAACTTTGCGGATAAACAGTCTACTTCTGGTGCTAAGTATAAGAGCGACATGTTGATTCAGACTATCATCATGAACAACAGAAAGTTCCAGTTGCGTAAGAAGGGAGATTCTTCTACCGGTACAAAAACTGTGACTCGTACAGTTTCTGATGAAAATGTTTGGGATAAATAATTAACCATAAAGCTTTTCTTCACCGAGCAACTCGGTGAAGAAAAGACTTTCTGACTTAATAACCTAAGATTCTAATTGTATATTATGATGAAGAAATCACTTTTTGCAGCTTTGCTTCTGGCGGCTGCAAGTCCTGTTCTGGCTCAGTCAGGACAGACTACACAAAACGGTGAGGAAACCGTAGAATACAGCAATGATAAATATAAGGTAGAGACCAATAGTTTCTGGAGCAACTGGTTTATTACAGCCGGAGCCGGTCCACAGGTGATGTTTAGCGATCACGACAAACAGATGGGATTCGGTGAGCGTATCTCTCCTGCCGTAGATATTGCTGTAGGTAAGTGGTTCACCCCGGGCATGGGATTGCGTTTGATGTATAGTGGTGTGAGCCTGAAAGGAGCAACTCAGAACAGTTCATACTCTACCGGTGAAGTATATGATGCTTCAAAATGGTTGGACAACCAGAAGTTTAAATACTTCAATCTGCATGCTGATGTGATGATGAATCTGTCTAACATCTTCTGCGGTTACAACGAAAAAAGAATCTGGAACTGCAGTCCTTATTTGGGCTTTGGTGTCATGCGCATTATGGACAGTCCTAAGTCTGTTGATTTTGCTACCAACCTGGGTATCTATAACTCTTTCCGTTTGTGCTCCGCTTTGGACCTGAATCTGGATATCCGCGGAACCATCGTTAAGGATGATTTTGAGAATGAGGTCGGCGGTCGCAAGGCAGACGGTATTCTGACTGCTTCTGTAGGTCTTACCTATAAGTTCCCGAAACGCAACTGGGATCGCAGCAAGACTGTTGTACGCTATGACAATGCCATGCTGAATCAGGTTCGTGAGGACTTGAATAACATGTGCGCTGAGAACGAGCGTCTCAAGAATCAGTTGAAGGACAACCAGAATACTAAGATTGAAAAGATCAAGGTTGCAGCTTCTAACATCATTACGTTTAAGATTGGTTCAAGTAAGCTGACTAACGAAAACCGCGTTAAGTTGAGATTCTTGGCCGATGTAATCAAGTCTGCTGATGCCAATGCCAAATATATGGTTATCGGTTATGCGGATGCTGGTACCGGTTCTAAGGGCTTGAACATGAAACTGAGTGAAAAACGTGCTAAGGTGGTATACGACTGCCTGGTAAATGAATTTGGTGTTAAGGCTTCTCAGTTGCAGATGGATTATAAGGGCGGTGTTGAGAACATGTTCTATGATGATCCTCGTCTGAGCCGTTCTGTAATTATTGTTTCAGAATAAACCTTTTACACAGCAATTTATTAACGCTTAATAGAATTGTTTGGGGTTACATCGTCTTGCGCGATGTAGCCCTTTTATTTTTTGGCATGAAAGCATTACAATAATAGCGACTGCAGCTATTCGGTTCATAGTGACAGTCGCTATTGTTGTATCTAAAGGTTCAATACCTGTAGTTTACCGTATGCTTACATATAGTCAGGCTTTAGACGAAGCTTTTAAAAATTTATATATGTGCATTTTTCGCAAGACTCTACCTATGAACCAGCGAATTCTGAATATGCGAACACCAATATATGGCTTGACATATAAATGTATGGGGTAATGCCCTTGAGGGAATTCACTGATCCAATGATGTACTTTTTTCTGTAGATCCTGTAGCTTTACAAGCTTATCAATCTCATGATATCTGCTGATGTATAAGTCGCTGGCCACAGTTTCCAATGTCCAATAATACATCATGATACCATTGTATAAGTATAACTCCGACAATCTTTTGTCTTTTACCTGATGGGCAAATTCGTAAAATATATCCGTTAAAGAAAATGAGTCTGTCACATTGATCAAGCGCGGTGTGGAGATTATAGAATTTTCACGATGTCTGTAGGCATAAAAGTGAACAGGTATATATCCACATCGAACATTTTTGCTAAAAAATCTGATTTCGAAATCAATGTCTTCTTGAAATTTTCTTTTTTCATCAAACAATAAATCTCCTAGTGATTCTCTTTTATAGAAAAACAGCCAGGGAAAGAATCTTCCGTTAATAATAAATTTTACCATTTCAAATGGGGAAAGTACTTTGTCCTTAAAGACATCTTTTTCCGAAATATCAGGAATGGATTGTATATTCCTTTTTTCATCGACATCTAAGTATTCACCACGTACTACATCTAAATTGTCTTCTTCTGCTTTTCTTACAAATAATGAGAGAATATCTTTATTGAGCCAATAATCATCAGAATCAAGAAAAATCACGTATTTCCCCTTAGAATGTTTTATGCCATAATTTCTGGCACTGCTAAGTCCACCGTTTCTTTTATGATAGGTTTTAATCTTAGGATTACGTAATGATAAATCATCACAAATATTTCCAGATTTGTCTGTAGAACCATCATCTACCAAAACAATCTCATAATTATCAAATGTTTGATTTAATACACTTTCTATACATTCATTCAGATATTTTTCAATATTATAAACTGGTATTATGATTGAAACAAGTGGATTTTCCATACTAAAACGATTTAATATACTTCTGAATTTTTTTTGAATAGACGTAATCGAGAGATAAAGAGACCAGTATGACTGCTCCTAAATATAGTGCATATATGATATATATGGATATAAACTGAAAAAATGCATTCTTTAATAGAAATAGTTTTATAAACAGAATAATAGGCCAGTGAACAATATACATGTCGTAAGAGATTTTTCCCAAATATCCAAAGACGGAATATGACAGACACTTTTGGAACCAACCGTTTTTATTCATACAGCCGATTATCAGAAAGGGAATTAATACTATAGAATAAATATCTAGATCTTCATGAACGAAAAATAAGGAAACGATAAGAAATAAACTAAGGATGGCTGCAATATTAAAAAACAGAGAATATTTTGTTTCAATGCTGTTCTTTTTTAAATTCCAAACATGCCCTACAAAAATGCCCACTATCATATCTGAAATACCTCTTATGAAAGGCATGTAAAAACAGACATCTGTGTGCCAAAGTTCAATATGTCCTCCATTATGTCTTACGAATGTCAACCAAAGCAATAATGTTAGTGGGAAGAGCACGATCATGCTAAATCTGATATTGTAGATTAACAACGCATACAGCCACATTCCTCCCCATAGTAAAACACTTATGTACCATGCTGGTCCCAATATAGATTTATCTGGGAAAATGCCGATTCCAGATAAAAGGAATATATCATCAATAGACTTAATCCCGCTGCACAATAACTCTTCAAAATTATATGATGTAAATAAAAATACGGTTAAATTGAATAATGCAAAAGCAGATAGTACAATTAAGAATTTAGGAATCAGTTTTTTTGATCGGTTGACAAAATAATTTAGTATGCTGATTCTTTTAGACGAATATGTCTGGTAGATAAAAAAACCGGAAAGAATAAAGAAAAATTCTACAGCCAGATACCCATGAGTAAAGAAGGGTATAAAATAAAAATGCAAGCTGCATATTGCCAGCATAAAAATAAATCGGAAAAAGTCTATGCTAAAATTTCTATGGTTCATATTTGTTAAATGTTTAATGATTCAGAATACGTTTGATAAGAGTATAAAATTGTATGAAGATACCGGATACATACCCTGTCATATCTATATAAATAAATAGTTGGGTTAAGAAATTCAACCTGCTTTTGAACAGGTGTTTGAAAGCTACTTTTCTATATTCAAGGACTTGCTGTCTGTTATATTTTTCCGGAGACTTCAATAATATTTCAAATAATGTATCTGTGAACATATTTAAATAATGTGCTGTAACATCATTAAAAGAATGCTTATAAATACGTAATGCAGACTCATACATTGATTGATACAATTCAAATGAATTATTCTTTGTAGGATATTTATTTAGCCAATCAGGTACATTATAAAAATATCCAATATCATCTGTTGCTTTTAGTCTTTTACAATGTGTCAAGTACCTTAGAATGAACTCCTCATCCTCTAATAAGTTGAAATTCTCATTGAATCTTAATGCATATTTTCTGATGATTGTTGTATTAAAAAGTTTGATCCACAAAAAACCGAATGTATCATCTTTTTGCAAGATGGGAATCCCGTCCAAAATGTTGCCTTCAAAATTAGAGAAGTATCCGTCTTCTGGTAATTCTTGCCCCAAAAATAATGGTTTATTCGATTTAAATCCTTGTACAATCAAATCAACATTATTATTTACACACAGCACATAATTATTTAAATAATCAGGATACACCCAGTCGTCGCTGTCTACAAAAGTAATCCATTCGCCTTTTGCTTTCTCTAATCCTAAATTTCTGGCAGAAGCAGAACCACCATTTTCTTTATGGAATATATGAACATTATTACTATGATGACATACTTCTTTGCAGATATCTAATGAATTGTCTGTACTTCCATCGTCTATGATAAGAACCTCATAGTTTGTATAGGTTTGGTGAATCAGACTCTCCAAACATTTTCTGATTGTCGATTCTGAATTGTAAACAGGGATGATTACTGATATTAATGGATAACTCATAATGTGATTTATAATAAATTAGAGACCAATCCATTCATTGGGAAATATATCTATTTTGGCATCAAAATTCCACCATTTTTTAGGATATATTACTAGAAGAGGATTTTCATTTAGTCTTGCTGCCCAATAGCTAAAAGTTGAGTTTGCTATAATATACGCTTTACATTTTCCCATCAAAAGAAAATCCATATAGCTATTATTTCCCTGATTCCAATCAACGACACAACCATTTTCAAGATTAAAGTTTTGACGGACAAAGGATGGGTTGTCTGAGAAAAACAGAAAATATGGATTCTTTAAATTTCTTTTAACGATACTTATAGCCTCGTCATAATATTGAGGAGTACAAATGCCCATATAATTCGGGTTATTTGCGTAATCCCCTTGCCTTATATGAATCGCAACCAGTTCTTTGTCAGATTTCTCTTCTATAAAGTTCAAATTCTTATCTGAAAGATTATCATAATTTAGTTTTATACATTCTCTTTCTTTAACAAAAGAAAAATATTTCTTGTCGAAATAAAACCCATCAAATGCAATAGATTTTTCATTGCCTTCGTAATTCTGATTTGTTTTTCCGCCTAGTCTAAGAAAGATCCTTATGAAATAATCGATGAAAATATTTGATTTAATGGGTTTCAAGTTTTTGATTACCTTATCTAACTCAAAGCCATAATGTTCATTTATTAAAGAGTCAACAATATAAACGTATGTTTTATGTCCTTTTAAAGAAAGATATCTATAAAAAATGTATTGGAATATTTGATTCCCTAAACCGCATTTTAAAAAAACAACTTTCATAATTTAATTTTGTTTTGATTGTTAATTTTAAAAAACATAGTAGATATTTCTTGATGTTAATTTTTATTTTTGCATAATAAAAGGTAATGAGCTTCTTTATAGAATTTTAGAGAGTCGTAATATGACTATATGATAATACAATATATATTTACCTAAGAATTTTGGCAGTGATTTATGAATATTACCAATGAAATTTACCACTTTACTCTTAAGGCTTTTTTCTGTGCAAAATACTATATCTTCATTGATTTTTCTTATGTTTGGGTATACCTTTTTATACAATGTGCGATCTTTCATAGAATAATTTAATATAATCATTTTATATTTGTCAACTATATCTTGTGAGTGAATACTTGTAATTTTTTTCTTTGAAAGGAATTCGCTCATCAGATTTACTATATTAATATAGGCAATAATGTGATTATCTAGATTAGTAGATGACATGATTGAGTTTGATCTTAATCTATACACATAAGTGATTTTTTTTACAATATACATGCTTTTTGCCAGACAAGCTAGCTGAAAACTCCATAAATCATCTTCATGAATAATGGATTCCTTAAAAAATAAGTTATTGTCCTTAATGAATTTCAGTTGACATAATTTATTCCATGCCATCATATACCATTTGGATTTAGCATAGGATGAAATTATATCTTCATTTCCAAGTATCTCTCCGCTCTCTAAAAACAACTTTGGAATCCTATCATTGTAGCCATCTTTTTGAGAATAATCACCTATTACAAGATCATATTTCTTCATATTTAATGGTGAAGCCAAGTCTTGAATACAAGTTGGGTATAGTTCATCATCACTATCCAAAAAATATACATATTCTCCTTTCGCATATTCTAATCCCGTGTTTCTGGCAGCCGATAATCCCTTGTTCTCTTTATGATGAACTATTTTAAATTGAATACTTCCTTCGTAATTATCGATTAATCTTTGCACTATATTCATGCTGTTATCAGGAGTGCAATCATCAACAAAAATACATTCCAACGCTCCACCATACGTTTGAGACATTACGGACAAGATGCAATCTTCAATATAGTCTTCAACTTTGTAAATTGGTATTATGATACTAATTTTGGGGTAAATGCCATTCATAGGTAGTTTTATTCTTAGTTAAAATATTTCATCAAAAAAGTATTTACGTTCTTCTGATGTAAACCAGGTTTTTATATAATTGCTTGTTTTACCATAATTGTTATCTATAATGTGAATTTTTTTATTCATTAATATGGATAGGATAGATATATGTAATCTTGTGGAATATATTTCGCTGTAATTGGACAAGAATTTTATTCCCATATTTATGTAGTACTTTTTTAGAATTTTATTCCAATATAGATCTATGATTTTACTTTTAATGTCGGAGTTAAAATATTTATTCAATTTATTACTTAAAATAATGAGTTTGTTGAAGATTTTATTTACAATAAATCTGTTAATGTCTGTTTCGTATGTGGGCCAATCATAAACCTCGGCTGATTGCGGAATATTATCATATCTCTCTTTATTTAAAGAGAGTTCTTTGTCTGTTCTTTTGGCAAATAAGATTTTTCTTGTATTTTTCTTGCATTCTTTTATATTAACAAAGAAAGCCATATCAGGAACCAACAAAATCTTATTATTTTTAAAATTTGATGCCAATATATTATAGGATACATTGTCTCTGGCACATATTATGACATTGGGATAATTGTTATAGAATTCAATATCCTGTAATAGTTTTTGTTTATCCTGATAATAAACAGTTTGAGGGAATACGATTATTTTGTTTTTAGGATATGTTCGGACTATTTTTTTTCTAAAAATATGATGCTTCTCCCATAAATCACCCCAATTCCCACCGCCATGCAATATTATTATTGTATTCTCATTAATACTTTTTTCCAGAAAATTGTCTGCATCAGTGGAATATAAACATTTATGATTTGTTTGTGATAGAAACTCTAAAGTTCCTTGCCAAATAAGTAAATCCCCAATATTAGTATGATATGGAAGATCCAAGTATATATAATCATTATCAATCAGAGGCAAAAGCCTTTCGTTGATAATGTTTCTCAGATGAAATATTTTATTCGTATATTGCATAATGATATATAATAGCCTTTGGGATTAATTAAGTTCGTGTTCCTCAGAATTACACAAATCCTGTTCTGTTATATTTTTACCGCTGAATTGGTTATTAATGATTTTTAAATCATTTAATAGTGACTGTTTAGAGGTTCTATCGAATGAGGGATTGTTTAGAAGTTGATAACAAGGTACGACCTCAATTCTATTCCCTTCAACTGGCAGTGTTTTCAGTATACTGAAACTTGTTTTACTGATTACACCTTCATTGTTTACATATACATGCCATGCGATTGAATATTCGGAAAATTTATCAAAAGGAGCTTCATAGACACCAGCGATGCCAACACAGTTTCCTAAAGAATAAGTAGCAAGCTTGTTGGAACTCTTCTCATTATATTTCCCACCATGAACCACATGTTCATGACTTCCTACTACAATATTTACTCCAAGTTTCAGAAGCCAGTCAGTGAGAGATTTGCAATATTTGGTAGGCCCGTCGTTATATTGACCGCCTGCATGCATATACATAATGATCAGATCTGCTCCCTTGTTTTTCAGGAATCTAATGTCTTTCTTTATATTTCTGCGACAAAAATAATCATTTTCTCTGCGTTCATATACTTCTCCCGAAATCTGTCCCTTGGTACGTATTTCACTGATTTTGTTCCATACTCTGGCAAATAAATTCGCTCTATGATAATAACACCATCTGTCTATAAAGTTGTTTAACTCCTGATTCTGAAACAAGTTAACATGAAACTTTTCATTACGGGACAAATAATTGTGGTTGGCAAAAGCATTTGTGCCATAAGTATATGCGATAACTCCAATTTTTAACTGATTGACAGTAATTATCAGAGGCTTCTTGGATTTTCTATCAGCGAAAACACCAGTATGCTTGATGCCAATCTTATTGAGGCTTGCTACCGTTGATTTCAAACCGTTTATGCCTCTATCCAGACAGTGATTGTTCGCAGTGGAAACAAAATCTATGCCTGATGAATATACAGCTTCCGCAAATTCGTAAGGTGAATTATAACTATATTCGGCTTTTGATAAATCGGTATTATTAAGGGATATGGGTGTTTCCAGATTTGCAAAGACGTAGTCTGAATCTTCTAAAAAAGTTTTTAGTTTTGTAAATATGGGAAAAAAGTTATATTTCCCGTCAATCTTGTATGTGTCCAGCATTGCTGCTTCACACATGACATCTCCGAGAAAGGTAAGTTTTGTAAGCTTATTCATATTTTAAATCTTAAATTTATTCAGAACTTTTTCTTTAACAATTTTCCGTTCTTCCTTATTCAACAACATAAACATACTAATCGTAAAGGCAACTGCAGAATATAAGCTTATTGATATAAAGAAATATCCCCAGGAACCTGCTGGCAGGTAAGGGCGCATGATAACGCCTACTATGATTAAAACTATGGAAGCTGACACGGTCTGTAAAACCTGTGGATAAAAACGTTTCCAGTCAAATCCTAAATATTTCGCAGCCATCGGTAGGGTGAATGACATGTTTCTGATGAGATTTGCAACAGTGGAACAACCTGCTACTGCATATATATCAAGATCTGTAAAATGAAACATCAGGTAAAGCATGATTATGCTCGCCACACCACTGCAAAGCATGGCTATGGCTTCCTGTTTTACCTTGTTTACCGTGTAAAATACGTTATACAGAATCTGTGTACCACTGGTAAACATATATCCGATTATGGACAGGACAGATAATATTTGTAGCAGCGACGTGTCTTCAGACGGAACCCATAATGAAAAAAACTGTTTTCCAAAAACAACAATTCCTGCTATGGGAACAATCATGATGAAGGAGGTCATTTTCATGGCCCGGTTCAGACTGTTGTAAATGGCATCCATGTTTCCCTGAGCATAGTTTATTGTGAGTTCCGCTCCAAACGCTCCGCGTACAGATCCGGAAAGCTGTGCCATATATCCCGGTAAAGTTTTGGATAAGGCTACAACACCCATTGCGGTGGGGCCAAGATAAATATTGCAGATAATAAGGTCCAGACCGGATAGTAACAAATGACCGACGGAAGATATTGTACTCCAGATTCCGGCAGCTATAAGTTCCCGAATTGTTTTCCAAGAGAAAATGATATTATGTCTACTGATATAAATTTTCAGTTTGGGTGTCAATCTATGACAATTAATATAGGCAACAATAAGGAATAAGATTGTAATTACGCAAGAGGTGAATCCAATATACCATACTTTGGGAATCCATATTGTCATCATTAAAAATATCAAAGCACATCTCATTAAAGAGAGAAGCATATTGGGAATATAGTCCAAATCAAGCCGATTTGTAATATAGGTTCCGCTACCCCAGTTTGGGGTTCCAGTACTTAAGAAAAATGAAAAGAAAATCAGTGAAAAAAGTAGTTTGATATCAGACAAAATCTCTTGAGGGACTTTAACAATGCTTTCCAGTTCGACAATGATATAAGCAGCCGGTAATAGCAGAACAGCCAACATGATGAGACGTCCCCAAAATACCGAATTATAATATAAATTGGCCTTTTCATAATCATGTTTTATATATTCTAAAGCGATAAAGCGTCCAGCCATACTACTTAAGGCTGCATTTATCAAACCTGCATACCCAACAAAATTTCCCGCCAAAGATACAAAACCGTTTGCTTCTATTCCGATATGTCGAATAACAAAAGGAGAAAGCCAAAAGCCAATTGCAATATTTGTAGCAAAAACCAGAAGACTACAAATTACATTTACAAGAGATCTGTTCAGTCTTATCATAATGTTACTTGAGGATTTTATATATTTTTCTTTTGATGCGTTTTAATATGTTGATAATTTTTGATTCTTTGCCAAACTTGGAAACATTAACCTTGTACAGCCACTTAAGTTCTGGTTCAATATTTTCCAAAGTATAATTCTGCCGAAGCGTTTTTTGTACAGGTCTCCAGTTGGCTTGAAATCTTGCATATAACAAAGGACGGTTATGGCGTATTTTGAGGCATAAGGTATGAAAATCCTCATAATCAAACCCGTATTTTCTTGGGTCTTGTTTGTCTGCATACAGTCCGACAATGGTACGCCAACATTTCTCACAATTGCAACAATTAGAACCTCCGGTAGATTCCCAACATACGCGTAGCTGGATATCTATTCCCGTATTATTGTGGAATGTTGAAATATTATGTATTTTCATTGAGCGATCAAATTCATATCCATCGTGTATGACCTCGGTATCTCCAAACTTTACGAAATTATCAATTGTGGGATCAGATGCACATGATATTTGTCCCTTGTCTAAAATTGTATTTGAAGAAGCTATATAAACAGCTTTCTTTTTTTGAAGGTATGCAATAGGTGCCGCATGAGAAATAATTCCTATTCCATGCTGAAATCCATGCCACCATCCGTCACCGCTTTGGGCTACTCGTTGCTCCAATTCCCATTCATCCAAAAATCTTCTAAAGCAAGATTTGATGACAACGGAATCTACATTAAAATTACGGCACGTTTCTGATAAATGGTTGTGAACTTTATTCCATCCTTCAGTATCTTCAAATTTAACATCAGCTCCCCATAAGGTAAGAAGGGTAGGGTGTTCACTGGCATGACAAACTAAAGTATTAAAGGCATCGACACCTCCAGAAAAAAAGGCAGCACTGCCTCCCTCATCACCAGGATGGTTTTCCTGTATTTCGTTGACGCAAAGATTTCCTTTAAATTCCATCATAGGATACATATCAACATATCCTTTTTTAAAATTAGGGATGCTGTCATAAAATGTTTTATCACAAACAGGAGATACTATTTCTGCATCACATATCCAGATCATTGGCAAAATATTGGCCAGCAAAGGAATAACAGCTATGGATTTTGGAAGTGAAGAAAGATCTAGGTCATATTCTATATAAAACTTCTCATTCAGATTAAAACATTTTTTCCACTCTCCTGTGACAGTGTATGAGTAGTCAATTCTATTATGGTTAATGATGATGTCATCTATAACGATTCTATTTCTTTCCATATACTTGATTTTAATCTTGGGTTGATGATAATGCTCTGTATATTTGGTCTATTATTTCTGATACTTGTGGTAATCTGGATGTTCGCTGTAGAAGTCTTTCAGCCCTTCCATATTTTCAAATGTTTCTTTTGGAATACCGGATATAGTAATTGCCAATTCTCCAATAAGACTCTCGAGGCTCGCTTCACCTTTACAAGACCCGAATAATAATTGAATTATGTATGAAATCTATTTCATATTTCTTGTCGTTTATACAATATTCCGGATTCGAATATTGTTTCACTTAAATATAGAAATTAAATTTCTACAAAGATAAGCATTTTAATCTTTTGATTATTCTATATTAACAGTCGATAACGTTTTCGCATGAATTATATTATAAAAGAATAGGTATTTCTTTCTTTGTCGCGTATTATAAGTACATTTTAACAATATAATGATGTGTTTTAGGGGCGTATGCTGATACAACAATAACTAATAAAAAATAGGGTGATCCGATAAAATAGAACATTTTAGCTTGTCTGACCTTTTTATATCGGCTGAAAAAGATTGACAATTATTTGGGAGTACAGGTTGGTTTACTTACAAAATGGAGGACATCCTTTTGCAAGAAATGTCCTCCGAAGTGACTCATAGAGAAAATATGAAGTCAGGTGTTATCGTGAGTGTTATGCGGGTATGTCTATTTGGCACATACGCATGGTGGCCAGTGCTTTTTCGTGGCTTTCGGGAGTGACACCGGCACAGCATCGGGAATCGACGCTTATCGGCACTTCCGGAAGTCGCGCTTTTAATATCAGGGCATTGGAGATGACACAGATGTCGGTGCAGACACCTACCAGTTCAATGCTCTCTGCATCGCCTGCTGCGGCAATGCGTTCGGCCAGTTCCAAAGAGCCGAATGCCGGCTTCTCGATGATTTCCGCTCCGGCTATGAGCAGTTCCTTCACTATTTCCCATCCATTTGTTCCTTTGATGCAGTGGGCTACGGGCAAATGATGACCTTCCTGCGTATGCAGATAATCTTCGGTGTGCGTGTCCTTTGTGTAAAGGATGCGGCATCCTTTGGAATCTTCCTGATAGGCTTTAATTTTGTTTTTTACGTTGTCCAGAATAGCAGCAGCCTCGGGTGTGCCCAAAGAGCCGCTGACAAAGTCATATTGCATGTCAATGACTACAAGGTATTTCATACGATTGGTCTTTTAAAAAAAGGAGGACATCCTTTTGCAAGAGATGTCCTCCGAAGTGAGTAATAGAGAAAATATGAAGTTTTTACTCTGCGCCTCCACCAAGAGCCTGGTAGAGTTCGATCGTACCTTGAATTTTCGCAAATTGAGTACTGATCTTTGAGAGTTGGGCTGACAGCAGGCTCTGTTGGGCAGTCAATACCTCCAGATAGTTGGTTGAACTGTTCTGCATCAACAATTGCGTGCTTTTTACAGCCTGTTCCATGGATTCAATCTGTTTGTCGTTCAGCTTCTCCTTCTCGTCGTTGTTCTGAATCTTGGCGATAGCTGTGTTCACCTCAGCACCGGCATTCAGCAGAGTCTGCTGGAAGGCCAGCTTAGCCTCTTCCTGCTGTGCTTTGGAAATTTTGAGATTGGCTCTCAGTTTTCCATTCTGGAAGATAGGCTGGGTGAGGCTGGCAACAGTCTGCCAGATCCATTTGCCCGGATTGACGATGGTACCCAGGTCGTTGGTCCATCCCAGTGTTCCGGTCAGATTCAGAGCCGGATAGAAGGCTGAGCGGGCAGCGTTGGTGTTATAGAAGGCGCTGGCCAGAGCCAGTTCTGCGTTCTTTACATCCGGACGGTTGGCCAGTGCGTAGCTCGGAATGCCGGCAGTGATGGTCTGTGGAGCTTTCCAGTCGTTGATGCTCTGGCGCTGGATAGATGAAACGGTTTCGCCCAGCAGGGTAGAGAAACTGTTTTCCACTTCGGTGATCTGCTGCTCCAGGTCTACAATCTGAGCGCATACATTATAGTAGTTGCCCTCGGCCTGTGCTACGGCTGCAGAAGTGGTCTGACCCACGTTCATCAAGGCCTTGTAGGTTTTGATGTTTTCCTGCCAGATATCTGCGGTAGCCTTGCTGACATTCACCTGCTCGTCGAGCATGGCCAGTGTGTAGTAATAGTTGGCGATGGTGGCAATCAGCTGAGTCTGTACTGCCTGTTTGTAGGCCTTGCTGCTTTCCAGCTGTACCTGAGCGCGCTTTTTGGCGTTACGCAGACTTCCGAAGATATCTACCTGCCAGGAAGCACTCAATGGAATGGTATAGGTCTTGTTGGCCTTGGCCCAGTCTACTGAGCTGAAACCGCCCTGAGGGGCAAAGGCAAAGCTCGGGAAGAAGGACAGCTTGGCTGCTTTCAGTGAGGCTTCGGCCTCTTCAATGCCGAGAGCGGCAGTGCGCATGTCTGTGTTGTTCTGCAATCCCTTTTCAATCAATGACTGCAAGGTGGGATCGGTGAACAGAGAACGCCAGGGCAGGGCAGCCAGTCCGGCAGAGTCGGCGGACTCTTTAACGGTAGCTCCATACAGACCGTCGGTCTTGATGTCGGCCGGGCGTTCGTAGTTGCTGTAGATACCACAACTGCTCAGCAGGGCAGTTGTGGCAAGTGTGAATACTATTTTTTTCATTTTTCTAATTTCTTCTGGTTTTCTGGATTAAGAGCACTGCGCTCAATCAGGCTCTGCTCGCGCTCAGCCTGGATTTGCTGGTTGGCTTCTTCGTGAAGTGCCGGACGGATCTTTTCCTGCAGGTACTCGAAGGTGATGAACAATACCGGTACCATGAACAGCAGGGCGAGAGTTCCGATGAGCATACCACCGACAACACCAGTACCCAAAGAACTGTTACCGTTGGCACCTGCTCCTGTGGCGAACATCAGAGGCAACATACCGAAGATCATGGTCAACACGGTCATCAGAATAGGACGCAGACGGGCCTGAGCAGCTGAGTAGGCAGCTTCGATGATACCCATGCCCTGACGGCGACGCTCCAATGCGAACTCAGTAATCAAGATTGCGGTCTTGGCCAGCAAACCGATCTGCATGATCACACCGGTCTGCAAGTAAATGTTGTTCTCCAGTCCGAAGATCTTGGCGAACAGGAAGCTACCCATCAAACCGGATGGCACAGCCAGAATAACGGCCAACGGAACCAGGAAGCTTTCATACAAGCAGGACAGGATCAGGAAGATCAAAACGATACACAGACCGTAGATGAATACGGTGTTGTTTGAACCGGCTGTTTCTGCCTCCTCACGGGACATACCGGCGTACTCGTAAGAGTAACGGCTTGGCAATACCTGAGAAGCAACTTCCTCGATAGCCTTCTGGGCCTGACCGCTTGAGTAACCGTCGGCCACGTTGATGTTACATGGAATGGCATCGAACAGGTTGAAACGGTTGGCCACCTCAGGACCCATGGTCTTCTTGATGGTTACGAACTGGCTTACCGGGGCCATCTGGTCTCCGTTTCTGACATACAGACCGTTCAGTGAGTTCTCATCCAGACGGTATTTCGGATCAGCCTGAATCATCACACGGTATACCTTAGAGAACTGGTTGAAGTTAGATGCGTAGATACCTCCACAGTAACCACCCAGAACATCCAATACAGAAGATGGAGAAATTCCGGCACGCTTACACTTGGCAGCGTCCACGTCTACACTGTACTGCGGGAAGTTGATATTATAAGAGGTATAGGCCATTGAGATTTCCGGACGCTGGTTCAAGGCTCCGAGGAACTTCATGGCGTTCATATAGAAGCCTTCAACATCGCCACCGATACGGTCCTGCAACTTCAGGTCGATAGAGTTACCCATACCGTAACCCGGGATCATACCCGGCTGGAAGGCAAATACCTGAGCTTCCTTAACGCTTTGCAGCATCATGTTCAGCTTACCCAGAACGGCATCAGATGTCTGGTCTTTGCCCGGACGCTCATCCCAGTCTTTCAGACGGATGATGAATGAACCGTAAGAAGTACCCTGACCGGCGATGAATCCGTAACCGGAGATCTTAGAGTAGTGGTCTACTTCCGGAATGGTCTTGATGATGTTTTCTACTTTGTCCATAGTCTTCTGTGTCTGTTTCAGGGTGCTACCCGGAGAAACGCTCACATTGACCATAACGGTACCCTGGTCTTCCTGAGGAACCAAACCGGTCTTGGTGGTGTTCATGAAGTAAACCAGCAATACGATAGAAGCTACCAAAGCAGTCCATACAACCCATCTGTGGTGGATCATGGCCATCACACCTTTCTTATATTTACCCATTACGGCGTTGAAAGAGGCGTTATAGGCTGCACGTACACGTCCGTTGAAACTCTTGGCGCTCTTGTTGCCGTCGGCCGGCTTCAGCCACATGGCACAAAGGGCCGGACACAGTGTCAAGGCGTTCAAGCAGGACAGACCTACTGAAGTGGCCATGGTGACACCGAACTGAGTATAGAAGATACCTGACGTACCGCCCATGAAGGTTACCGGAACGAACACGGCCATGAACACCAATGTACAGGTGAATACCGCCATAGTTACGTCAGAAAGCGCGTCTTTAGTAGCGAGATAAGATGATTTGTAACCCACATCGAATTTTGCCTGTACGGCCTCAACTACTACGATGGCATCGTCCACCACGGTACCGATAGCCAACACAAGGGCGAACAAAGTCAGGATGTTGATACTGAATCCTGCAATCTGCAAGCAGGCGAAGGTACCTACCAGAGATACGATGATTGAGATAGAAGGAATCAAGGTACTCTTGAAGTCCTGCAAGAAGAAGTATACCACCAGGATAACGAGGATGATGGCGATAACCAAAGTTTCTACTACCTCATGAATAGATGCGAACAGGAAGTCGTTGGAACTCATCAAAGTCATGAACTTGGTTCCTGCCGGCAGATCCTTGCTGATATCATCCAGCAACTGGCTTACGCGTTCGTTTACCTCGGTTGCATTGGAACCGGCTACCTGATATACCATGAAGGTACAAGACGGGTGACCGTCCATGGTACCATCGAAACTGTAGGACAGGTTACCCAATTCTACATCTGCCACATCCTTTACACGCAATACGTTTCCGTCAGGAAGGGTGCGTACCACGATGTTCTCGAACTGCTCGATATCGGTGAAACGACCACGGTATTTCATGGTGAACTGGAAGGTATTCTCTGAATTCTCTCCCAAAGCACCGACCGGGGCTTCCAGGTTCTGCTCGTTCAGTACGGAAGTAACGTCTGAAGGAATCAAACCATACTGGGCCATGATGTCCGGCTTCAGCCAGATACGCATACTGTAGGTATCACCCATGGCCATCACGTCACCCACACCCTCAACACGCTTGATCTGTGGCACTACGTTGATATCCATATAGTTGGACAGGAATGACTTGTCGTAACGGTCGTCCGGACTATACAAGGCACCGATCTGCAAGAAACTGGTCTGACGCTTTGAAGTGGTCACACCGATCTTGGTTACCTCGGCCGGCAACAGACCCTGTGCCTTGGAGACACGGTTCTGTACGTTTACGGCAGCCATATCCGGGTCGGTTCCCTGTTTGAAGAACACCTGAATGGTAGCCGTACCGGAGTTTGTGGCGGTAGACTGGATGTAGGTCATGTTTTCTACACCGTTGATACTTTCCTCCAAAGGTTGGATTACCGCTTTCATCACCGCGTCGGCACTCGCACCGGTATAGGTGGCCGATACTTGGACGGTTGGAGGAGCAATGTCCGGATATTGTTCAACTGGCAGAGTGGCCAGAGAAATAAAGCCCACGATCAAGGTCAGGATGGATATGGACATGGCCAGGACCGGACGTTTGATAAATATATTTCCTTTCATTATTTTAGTTTCCTTTCTTGAAACAAATCTTTTAATCCTTTATTCTATTATTTCTTTTTTGGTGCAGCCTGCTGTGCTCCGGCAGTTCCGTCTACAGAAACACCTTCACGAACCAATCCGGCTCCCTCGGCAATAATCACCTCGCCCGGTTTCAAACCTTCGGTAACGATGTATTCCTTACCGTTGTTGATCTTGGAAACTTTGATCTGTGCGCTGACAGCCTTGCCGTCGATCACCTTATACACCAAAACCTTGTCCTGCAATTCAACGGTAGCCTCCTGTGGGATAACCACGCAGTTGTTGTAGTGTGCCGGAATGATAATGTTACCGGATGAACCGCTGTGCAGCAAATGGTTCGGATTGTTGAAGGCTGCACGCCAGCTGGCAGTACCGGTGCTTGGGTCAATCACACCACTGATGCTCTCCACGCGTCCGCTGTCGGCATAAATGGTACCGTCGCTCAACTGCAGCTGTACGGACGGCATCTGCTTGATGGCTTCCTCAGGAGAACCATACTGGCGGGTGAGTTCCAGCATCTCGGTTTCGTTCATAGAGAAATATACATACATCTGAGAGTTGTCGGATACGGTAGTCAGCGGCTGGGCCATGTTGCTGCCCACCAAAGCACCCTGACGATAAGGCAGCACGCCTACAACGCCGTCAGCCGGGCTCTTCACTACAGTGTATGACAAATTGTTTGCGGCATTTACCTTCTGGGCCTTGGCCTGCTCCAAAGAAGCCTTGGCGCTGAGCAAATCGTTCTGGGCTTTCTGCAAATCAAAGTCAGAAACTACCTTCTGGTCGTACAGCTCTTTTCTGCCCTTGTAATTCAGTTCGGCAGTAGCCACAGCAGCTTCGGCTGCCTTCACGTTGGCAATTGCTGTAGACAGGGCTGCCTGATAAGGCACCTGGTCGATGATGAACAAAGTCTGTCCTTTCTTGACACGCTGTCCTTCTGTAACCAATAATTTCTGGAGTGTTCCACCTACCTGCGGGTAGATTTCGATGTCTTGGCGACCGCGGATGGTTGCCGGATAGCTAGTACTTAATTCTCGTGTTTGTGTTTGTACTGTCATTGTCTTGTACGCAGTTGCTGCCATAGGCGGTTGTTCCTTTTTGCAACTGTTCAGAGTGAACATACAAAGTAAGGCTGCAAAGGAAGCAGTCATAATTTTCTTTTTCATAATTTGATTTTTGAATTAAACTATTCTATTTTACCGGGCAAAATTACAAATAAATCGGATGATGGCAGGTTGCAATTATGGAACTTTTTTTGTAATTTTGGGAACTAGGTTCGTTTTTGAACAATTTTCCTCTGAAATAGACAATAATTAATAGACGTAAAAAAAAGTAATATGTTGCAACCAGATTTCTCAGAATCGGAATATTACAATTGCTTTCATACTGATTTGCAGGATATTCCATCGTTTATGATGGCCCCCTCACGGCAGGTGGTTCTGTTTGTCGAGAAGGGAAGTGCTCTTGTGTCTGTGAATGAAAAAGAATACAGAGCCAAAGAGAATGTCATGCTGTTTATTCAGCCTGATTCGGAAATAAAGTTAATAAATCATACAAAAGATTTTAAAGTCTTTTTTGTTTCCTTTTTGCGAAGCATTATGCATGAGGTGGGGCAGCGTCTGGAGCCCCGTTTCTTCGGGCTTCTTTTTCATAAAGTCCATTGGTTCATCATTCCGGAGGCGCGCGACAGTGTGCGCGGCTTCTGTGCTTTGTTTGAGTATGCCTATAATGACAAACGCAATCCTTTCCGCCACGATGTCATCACTTCGCTGATCGAGGTCTTCATCAAGGGTATCTACGGAGTGGTGATGGAGTATTATCCGGATTTGAAAAGCAATGACACGCTGCGCATCCAAACGCTGTTCAAGCGCTTTATGTTTCTGCTGGAGAACAACTATACGCAGGAGCACGGAGTGCAGTATTATGCCGAGCAGCTGTGCATCTCTTCCAAATATCTGACGCAGATTTGCCGGCGTGTGCTTCAGAAAACACCCAAATCGTTGATCGACTATAAGCTTTTCTCGGCGGCACTCGGCATGCTGGACCGCACCGACAAGACGGTGCAGGAGGTGAGCAATTCGCTGGGCTTCCCGGACCAGTCTTATTTCAGCCGCTTTTTCAAGCGTTGCATGGGGGTGTCTCCGGTATATTACCGGCAGAATCCCGGAAAGGTGCATGTGCCGGCCTTTGAAGAATTCTAGTCGCTTCGTTCATTCAGGCGCTTCATATAAAAAGAGTCCTATTAAACTCCGCTTCTGAGAGTGAAATAGGACTCTTTTTGTATTGAGAACCCCGAAGGGCGGTTTCCTATGGCTTAGGAGTTCATGCTCATCAGGAACTCTTCGTTGTCTTTTGAACGCTCCAGCGGTTCCTTGATCTTGTTCATGGCCTCTACCGAGTTCATGTCGGACAGGAAGCGGCGCAATACCCACATGCGGTCCAGAGTGGTCTTGTCATGCAGCAGGTCGTCGCGGCGTGTGCTGGAAGCCATGATGTTTACAGCCGGGAAGATACGCTTGTTGCTCAGCGTGCGGTCCAGCTGCAGCTCCATGTTACCGGTTCCCTTGAATTCCTCGAAGATCACCTCGTCCATCTTGCTTCCGGTGTCGATCAGGGCGGTAGCGATGATGGTCAGTGAGCCGCCGTTTTCAATGTTACGGGCCGCACCGAAGAAACGCTTCGGCTTGTGCAGGGCATTGGCATCCACACCTCCGGACAATACCTTGCCGCTGGCCGGAGATACGGTGTTGTAGGCACGGGCCAGACGGGTGATGGAATCCAGGAAGATTACGACATCATGGCCGCACTCTACCATGCGCTTGGCTTTTTCCAGAACGATGCCGGCAATCTTCACATGGCGCTCGGCCGGTTCGTCGAAGGTAGAGGCAATCACCTCGGCATTCACCGTGCGGGCCATGTCGGTAACCTCTTCCGGACGTTCGTCGATGAGCAGCATGATGAGGTAGGCCTCCGGATGGTTGGCAGCGATGGCGTTGGCAATGTCCTTCATCAGCATGGTCTTACCGGTCTTCGGCTGGGCCACGAGCAGGGCACGCTGTCCCTTACCGATTGGGGCAAACAGGTCTACGATACGGGCCGAGAGAGAATCGTTGTATCCCTTGCACAGCTTGAACTTCTCGTCCGGGAAGAGGGGGGTGAGGTGTTCAAACGGCACACGGTCGCGCACTTCGCTCGGTTCTCTTCCGTTGATTTGGGTCACACGGATGAGCGGGAAATATTTTTCTCCTTCCTTCGGCGGGCGTACAGGACCCTCTACCACGTCGCCGGTCTTCAGACCGAAGAGCTTGATTTGTGAGTTGCTCACATAGATATCGTCCGGCGAAGAGAGATAGTTGTAGTCGCTGGAACGCAGGAAACCATATCCGTCGGGCATGATTTCCAGAACACCCTGTCCGGTGAGGATATCGCCGAAGTCGTACACCGGCTGCGGTTCGGGAGCCGTTTCCTTCTTGCTGGGTGCTTCGGTGCTGCTCTCAGGCAGGGTAGGCATGGTCCAGGAAGTATCTTCGGGGATGACACCCTGCGGAATGTTGTTGTCGGGATGCAGCTCCAGGCCCTCGGGCACATTGAGAGTAGCCGAAGGTTCATTCTCCGGCACGGCCACTTCCTGTTCGAAAGGCAGGTCCTGCAGGATGATGAAATCCGGTTCTTTGGCAGAGAAAAATTCTTCTTCGGAGATTTCCGGCTGTGCGGGTTTGTTTTCTGTATTTTCAGTAGTGTCTGGAGTTTCCTTTTTCTCTTCGGTGCTTTCAGGAGCCTCGGTCGCTTCCGGTGAACCGGTCTCTACAGTTTCGTTCTGCTGCTCGGCTGCCTGTGCTTCCAAAAGGAACTCAGGGATGGAATCATCGTTGGAATTGTTGGTGAAGTCAAAGTCTTCAAAATTCAAAGACAACGGATTGTCTTTTTTAGTTTCTTTCTTACTGGTGCGTGTTTTCTTTGTGTTTTCTTTCGGTGCAGCTGCTTCGGCCGGTTTTTCGGTTGCTTCCGGAGCCGCTTTCTCTTCTTCGGCTGCTTTTTCCGTTTTGGTCTTTCTGCCCCGTTTCTTGGCTGGGGCTGCAGTTTCTGCCGCCGACTCCTGGCTTTCCGGTTGTGCGGCCTTGGTTTCTTCGGCCGGAGCTGCCGGTGCCACTTCTTCGGCTACGGGTTCTGCGGCCTTGGCTTTGGTGGTTTTCTTCTTCAGGTCAAAGTTTTCGCCACTGCCCTGTGAGGCCGAATAGACATGATCGCTTTCCTTCTTGGAAATTCTTTTGCGTTTTGTTGCTTTGGTCTCCGCAGCCTTTACCTGTGCGGCTGCCGACAGTTCGGACTGTGTGTCGATGATCTGATAAATCAGGTCGATCTTTTCATCGGCCGACTTGATCGAGATGCCCAGATCACGCGCAATATCCTGCAACTGCTCCAGAGACATTTCTTCGAGTTCACTTTTCGTGTGCATATATAATAAAATTGAAATTTTAATTTGAGGCCTATCCACACTCCTGATTCGGACGGTATATGGACCGGGCAAAAAATTAAGAATATGAAAAATAAATTGGATGGATTTGATGCGATAAGAAATTAGCCGCATCAATTGGTTGTGCAAATATACTTCTTTTTTTTGTATCTTCCTGTTTTTTCCGGTCTTTTTTTCATTTTCCGAACAAAAATTTTTTTCTTGGCGGCAGGGTGGCAAAAAATGTGTATTTTCGCACGAAATTTAATAAGTATATGGCATTAGTAAATTCATATCTGCAAGTAGAAGGACTTACCCGCAGGGTGGGCGACCGCGTGCTTTTCGAGAATCTTTCTCTGGGTATTGCCGAAGGGCAGCGCGTGGGACTTATCGCCAAAAACGGAACGGGCAAGACTACTTTACTGAATATTTTGTGTGGACTGGACTCGTACGACGAGGGTAGTGTGGTGTTCAAGCGTGATCTGCGGGTGGGTTACCTGCAGCAGTCGCCGGTGTATCCGCCCGATCTGACCATCATGGAGGCCTGCTTCTGGCATGGAAACTCCGTAACCAGTCTGATTAAGGAATATGAGCAGTGCATGCAGACTCCGGGCAACCCCGGACTGGAAGAACTGCTCGACCGTATGGATCAGGAGAAGGCCTGGGACTATGAGAGCCGTGCCAAACAGATTCTCTCAAAACTGAAAATCTTTGATTTCGACCAGAAAATCCGGCATCTTTCCGGTGGTCAGCTCAAGCGTGTGGCCTTGGCCAACATTTGAATCACCGAACCCGACCTGCTGATTCTCGACGAGCCGACCAACCATCTGGACCTGGATATGATCGAATGGCTCGAAAAGTATCTGAGCCGCAGCTCGCTCACCTTGCTGATGGTGACCCACGACCGCTATTTCCTGGACCGCGTGTGTACGGAAATCTTTGAGCTCGACAACGAACAGATCTATACATACAAGGGTTCCTACAGTTATTATCTCGAGAAACGGCAGGAGCGTATTGACGCCATGAACGCCGAGATAGCCCGTGCCAACAACCTTTATCGTACGGAGCTGGACTGGATGCGCCGCATGCCTTGCGCCCGCGGACATAAGGCCCGCTACCGCCAGGAGGCGTTTTATGAGCTGGAGAAGGTGGCCAAGCGCCGCATGAACGAAAAGAGCGTATCGCTCGAAGTGAAATCGTCTTATATCGGAAGCAAGATTTTCGAGGCAGAGTATATCTCGAAGAGTTTCGGTCCCGACAAGGTGATTCTGAAGGATTTCTTCTACACCTTCTCCCGTTATGAGAAGATGGGTATCGTGGGAAACAACGGAACGGGCAAGTCTACCTTTATTAAAATGCTGCTCGGTGAAGTGAAGCCCGACAGCGGACGCATTGTGGTAGGTGAGACCGTGCAGTTCGGGTACTATTCGCAGGAAGGCTTGCAGTTTGACGACCAGATGAAGGTGATTGATGTGGTGCGCAACGTGGCCGAGTATGTGGATCTGGGCGGCGGCCGTCATCTTTCTGCCATGCAGTTTCTGCAACACTTCATGTTCTCGCCCAAGCAGCAGCAAAGCTATGTGTATAAGCTGAGCGGTGGCGAAAAGCGCCGTCTGCACCTGTGCACCGTGCTGATGCGCAACCCGAACTTCCTGATTCTCGATGAGCCGACGAACGATCTGGATATCGTGACCTTGCAGATTCTGGAAGAATATCTGCAAAACTTCAAGGGATGCGTCATTGTGGTGAGCCACGACCGTTACTTTATGGATAAGGTGGTGGACCATCTGCTGGTGTTCAACGGTCAGGGCGATGTGAAGGATTTCCCCGGCAACTATTCGCAGTATCGCGAGTGGAAGGACGAGCAGGACCAGCTGAAGCGTGAGGAGGAGAAGCAGCAGCGCGAGAAGGAGGCGAAGGAAGCTCCGAAACCGGTGGCTGCCCGCAACCAGAATACGGAGAAAAAGCGTCTGACCTATAAGGAAAAGCTGGAGTTTGCCCAGCTGGAGAAGGATATTGCCGCGCTCGAAGAAGAGAAGAAACAGATTGAGGAGGCTCTTTGCGGCGGTACGATTTCGGTGGAGGAGATTACCGCTCTGTCCAAGCGTCTGCCGGAGCTGAACGACGAGCTGGACGAGAAGAGCATGCGCTGGCTGGAGCTGAGCGAGTTTGAATCGTAACGGACATTTTGACAAAAGGATAATCAGAAGCCCTGAGACTGGCATTTTTCCGCACGGGATTCCCTGCGGACAGAATTTTCGCCAGCCTCAGGGCCTTTGTTTTTCTATATGAATCTGATTCACAGGGTGACAGCTGCTTTTGTGAAAGTGTATCTTGAAGAAAATGCCTTGCATCGGGGAGCACGAAAATGCGGCAAAACGGACCGGAAGATGGTTCATCTGCAGGAAAATGCCGTTTCCTGACGATGATTTGCTGAAGACATCCTGATCTTTTTCTTTCCCGACTGTGGTCTTTACGCATCGGAAATCTGCATATTCATGCTCTGTATGGCGATAAACTGCATGAATATGCAGCCGGGATGTATATTTATGCTTCGGATTTCAATCGGAAAGAAACTTTTGCCCCGAAGGCAAAATCCGTATTTCGGCGCAGGAGCTTACGTTTTGTTTGGAAAAAGGGGACAGAAACGAGCAAACCGCTCTCGGACACCTTGCGGAGTCCGGAGCGGTTTGTTATCTTATTTAATCTGCAATCTGCTGACAGAATTACTGGATCAGGTCGATGCTTCTCTTCACGAACTTGTTCAGAGCCTCGCCCTTCAGCATGCCGTTTTGCAGCAAGGCCAGGTCGATCAACTGATGTACGATTGGGTTTCCGGCAGCATATTCGGCCATCACCTCGTCGCGTTTCTTTTCCTGAGCCAGAATATCGTTGCCACACTGGTTCAACTGATCTTTCTCTTCCTGAGTGATCTCTTCCGGTTTCTTGTTCTCCTGCTGCTGGCGCAGAACAGCCTGACGTGCGCTGAGTCCCTTGATTTCGGCCTCGATGGGCTTCAGGCTCTCGGCAGTCTTTTCCTTGCTGTCTTCCATCACATTCTTGATGAGCTGGTGGTCGGTATTCAATACCAGAGTGAACATATCCGGCATCTCACCATAGAAAGACATGCCCGGCTGGATCTGTGCCATCTCTTTCATACGGCGCATGTACTCGCTCTGTACGATCAGCACCGGAGTAGACTGTTCGCCCATGCTCTGTGCCTCGATCTGGAACTCGGTCTGTTTCATTTCCGGCATCTGGCTCTTGAACATAGATGACAATTTGGCACTTGTCTCGGCGTCTACGGCTGACTTGTTGTCACTGTCCTTCACGATCAAACGGTCGATGGCGTCGGCATCCACACGGGTAAAGCGGCTCTTCTCGAACTTGCGCTCCAGCATGGAGATTACCGGAGTGTCCAGCTGTCCGTCGAGCAGCAATACGCTGTAGCCTTTGTTCTTGGCGCCTTCGATATAAGTGTACTGGGCATCCTGGTCGTTGGCATACAGATAAATCAGGTTACCTTCCTTATCGGTCTGGTTGTCCTTGATCAGAGTCTGATACTCTTCGAAAGTGAAGTATTTGCCGTCGCAGTCCTTGAACAGGGCGAAGTTCTTGGCCTTGTCATAGAAATCGTCCTGAGTGAGCATACCGTAGTTGATGAAAATCTTGATGTCGTCCCACTTCTGCTCGAAGTCCTTACGGTCGTTCTTGAAGATGCTCTGCAAGCGGTCGCTCACCTTCTTGGTGATATAGGTAGAGATCTTCTTTACGTTGCTGTCGCTCTGCAGGTAGCTACGGCTTACGTTCAACGGAATGTCCGGAGAATCGATGACGCCGTGCAACAGAGTCAGGAAGTCGGGCACGATACCTTCTACGGAATCCGTTACATAAACCTGGTTGCAGTAGAGCTGGATCTTGTTGCGCTGCAACTCCATGTTGCTCTTGATTTTCGGGAAGTAAAGGATACCGGTCAGGTTGAACGGGTAGTCCACATTCAGGTGAATCCAGAACAACGGCTCGTCGCTCATCGGATACAGGGTGCGGTAGAAGCTCTTGTAATCCTCATCCTTCAGGTCGCTTGGCTTGCGGGTCCACAGTGGCTCCACGTCGTTGATAATCAGGTCTTCTTCTGTTTCTACCTGCTTGCCGTCCTTCCACTCGGTTTTCTTTCCGAAAGCTACCGGAATCGGCAAGAAGCGGCAATACTTGTTCAGCAGCTCCTGAATCTTGTTCTTGTCGAGGAATTCCTTGCAGTCGTCGTCAATGTGCATGATGATGTCCGTACCGCGGTCGGCTTTCTCCACCTCGGTCAGTTCGTAAGAAGGGCTTCCGTCGCAGGTCCATTTCACAGCCTGTGCGCCTTCCTTATAGCTCTTGGTGACGATTTCCACCTGCTTGCTCACCATGAATGAAGAGTAGAATCCCAAACCGAAGTGTCCGATGATGGCGTTGGCATCCTCTTTATATTTGTCCAGGAAGTCGTTGGCTCCTGAGAAGGCAATCTGGTTGATGTATTTTTCGATCTCCTCGGCGGTCATACCGATACCACGGTCGCTCACGGTGATGGTGCCTTTCTCGGTGTCGAGAGAAACGGTTACCTTCAGTTCGCCCATCTCGCCGCTGAAGTCGCCCTTGTTGGCATAAGTCTTCAGTTTCTGGGTTGCGTCTACGGCGTTGGAAACGATTTCGCGCAAGAAGATTTCGTGATCACTATATAAGAATTTCTTGATGATGGGGAAAATGTTTTCGGTTGTAACCCCAATATTACCTTTCTGCATAGTTGTATAAGTTTTTTTGTTGTTTGTTTTTCTGCCGGGATATGTACAAAAAAAATGCCAGTCAGTATATTCTGGCTGGCATTTTAACTATTGTTTAAAGTCTTATCCCTTTTTCGCGGTCAGCTTCAGGCAATCTTTCGTTTCGCCCAGATCGGCAGAAATGGTGTCACCCGGAGTGGCTTCTTCGTTGATGATCAGTTCGCATATTGCGTCCTCGATGTAGTGCTGCAAGGCGCGCTTCAGCGGACGGGCACCGTACTGCACGTCATACCCCTTGTCGGCCAGGAAGTTTTTGCCTTCTTCACTGATTTCAAAATTGTAGCCCATCTCGTGAATGCGCTTCACAAGCGGTTTGAGTTCGATGTCTACAATCTTGCGGATGCTTTCCTTGTCGAGCTGGTCGAAGTTGATGATTTCGTCCAGACGGTTCAGGAATTCCGGAGCAAACTGCTTGTTGAGGGCCTTGGAGATGACCGAGCGGCTCTGCTCCTTGTTGATCGGTTCGTTGATGGTGCTGAAACCGATACCCTTGCCGAACTCTTTTAACTGGCGTGTTCCGCAGTTGGATGTCATGATAATTACGGTGTTGCGGAAGTCAACGGTGGTGCCGTTGCCGTCCGTCATGCGGCCTTCGTCCATCACCTGCAACAGAATGTTGAATACATCGGAATGAGCTTTCTCGATTTCATCGAGCAACAGAATGGAGTAGGGCTTGCGGCGTACCTTTTCGGTGAGCTGTCCGCCCTCTTCGTAACCCACATATCCCGGAGGCGCTCCCACCATACGGCTCACGGTGTGCTTCTCCATATATTCGCTCATGTCGATACGGATCAGGGCATCCTCCGAACCGAACAGGCTTTCGGCCAGTTTCTTGGTCAGATAGGTCTTACCCACACCCGTCGGTCCCAGGAACATGAAGGTGCCGATCGGTTTGTTCGGGTCTTTCAGTCCCACACGGCTGCGCTGGATGGCTTTCACGAGTTTTTCGATAGCTTCGTCCTGTCCGATGACGGCGCTCTTGAGTTCCGATGCCATATTCTTCAGGCGTCCGGCCTCGGTAATGCCGATTTTCTCCACCGGAATGCCGGTCATTAGAGCCACGACGCGGGCGATATCATCTTCGTCTACGGTCACGCGCTCGTTGTTGAGCTGCTTTTCCCATTCCTGGCGCATGACATCCAGTTCGCGCTGTGCGCTGCTTTCCTGGTCGCGATAGTCGGCAGCCAACTCAAAGTTCTGGTTCTTTACCGCCTCGTTTTTCAGGGTCTTCAGGCGCTCCACCTCCTGCTCCTTGGCTTCGATTTCCTTGGAAACCGGGATGTTGGACAAATGCACACGCGATCCGGCTTCGTCGAGAGCGTCGATGGCCTTGTCCGGGAAGCAGCGGTCGGATACATAGCGTTCGGTATATTTCACGCAGGCTTCGAGAGCCGCCTGAGTGTAGCGCACATTGTGGTGCTCCTCGTAACGGTCCTTGATATTCTCCAGAATGCGGAGTGTTTCCTCGTTGCTGGTCGGTTCTACCAGTACTTTCTGGAATCGGCGCTCCAGGGCACCGTCCTTTTCGATGCTCTTCTTGAACTCGTCGATGGTGGTGGCGCCGATACATTGGATTTCACCGCGCGCCAGAGCCGGTTTCAGAATGTTGGCGGCATCCATGCTGCCCGGAGCCGAACCGGCGCCCACGATGGTGTGTATCTCGTCGATGAAGAGGATGACATCCGGATTCTTCTGCAATTCGTTCAGGATGTTGCGGATGCGCTCCTCAAACTGTCCGCGGTATTTTGTTCCGGCCACAACGGCAGTCATGTCGAGGGCCACAATTCGTTTGTTGAACAGAATGCGGGCCACTTTCTTCTGCACGATGCGCAGGGCCAGACCTTCTACGATGGCCGATTTTCCGACACCGGGCTCACCGATCAGAATCGGGTTGTTTTTTTTGCGGCGGCTCAGAATCTGCGCCAGACGCATGGTCTCGTCTTCGCGGCCGATGACCGGGTCGAGCAGTCCCTCGGCTGCGGCGCGGGTCAGGTCGGTACCGAAATTGTCGAGCACCGGAGTATTGCCCGAACCGCTTGCTTTATAGGTGGTCTGTGCGGCAGCAGCCGAACCGCCGGCCTGAGCCGCGTTCTTGTCCGAGCTGCCTATCGGCTCGAAATCATCTTCCTCTTCGTCGTCCGTGAATCCCAGACCTGACTTGATGTCAGGTTTTTGTGTCAGTCTGCTCATAATGTCATCATACGAAACCGACATGCCGTCGAGAACTCTGTAAGCATTGTTGTCCTTTTCCTTCAGAATAGCCAGGAGAACATGCTCCGTGTCGGCTACATCCGATTTCAGCAAACGGGCTTCCAGCAGACATAATTTCAGGATTTTCGAAGATTTCTCGCTCAGCAGGATGTCTTCGTCGTTCAGAAGCGGCATGTTCTGGCGGTGCTGAAGGCAAAGGGCATCGAGCTGTTCCTTGATTGTGTGCAGATTAGGGACAATCTCTCTCAGAATTTCTACAGCCTTGCCTTCACCGCAGCGCAGGATGCCCAGCAGAATGTGTTCCGGGTCCACCGTGCTGCTTTGCAGACGGAGAGCCTCCTCCTTACTATAATTGAGGACCTCGGTTATTTTAGGTGAAAACTGGTTGTTCATAATCATTTGAATTTGTTGTATTTTGTTTGTGTGATTCGGTACATCGCCCGGTCAAGTCCCGGCGCTGCGCCTTTTGATACTTAAATATTACTACAAAAGTCGTGCCTGAAACATTTAATTTAATACACGTATTGGTAATAAATGTCAAAATTTAAAATATGGGCTTAAAAAGTCATTTTTCTTTTCCGGTTCAAAAGAAAAATTGTAATTTTACACGATTTTAATAGAAAATAAAAGCCTATATAAAGTATGATGCAAGATCAAGACAGAATAATAAAGGTCAATATTGAGGACGAGATGCGCAGTTCCTACATCGACTATTCGATGTCGGTAATTGTTTCGCGTGCGCTCCCTGATGTGCGTGACGGATTCAAGCCGGTGCACCGCCGTATCCTTTTCGGAATGAAAGAACTGGGCAACCTGCACGACCGCCCATATAAGAAATGTGCCCGTATCGTGGGTGAGGTGCTCGGTAAGTATCACCCGCACGGTGACTCTTCGGTTTACGGAGCATTGGTGCGTATGGCTCAGGAATGGAATATGCGCTATAAGCTGGTAGACGGCCAGGGTAACTTCGGTTCTGTGGACGGCGATACCGCAGCGGCCATGCGTTATACTGAGGCGCGACTCCAACTGATGGGTGAAGCCATGATGCAGGATCTGGAAAAAGAGACGGTAGACATGGTGAACAACTTCGATGATACATTGAAGGAGCCGACAGTGATGCCGACCCGCATCCCGAACCTTCTGGTGAACGGTGCCAGCGGTATTGCGGTGGGTATGGCTACCAATATCCCGACACACAACCTGTCAGAGGTTATCGATGCCTGTGTGGCTTATATCCAGAATCCGGCAATTGACATTGACGGACTGATGCAATATATCAAGGCTCCGGACTTCCCGACCGGAGGATTCATCTATGGTATGCAGGGCGTGCGCGATGCATACGAAACCGGTCGCGGACGTGTCGTCATGAGAGCACGTGCCGAGATTGAAACCGGTGAATCACACGACAAGATCGTAATTACTGAAATTCCATACGGCGTAAACAAAGCCGAACTGATCAAGTCAATTGCTGACTTGGTGAACGAAAAGAAAATCGAGGGTATTACCAATGCCAACGATGAGTCTGACCGCGAGGGTATGCGTATCGTGCTCGACGTGAAGCGGGATGCCAATGCTAATGTGGTGCTGAACAAACTGTTCAAGATGACGCAGTTGCAGACCAGCTTCAGCGTGAACTGTATCGCTTTGGTGAAAGGACGTCCAAAACTCCTTACTTTGAAGGATTGTATCTCTAACTTTGTGGAGCACCGTCGCGAAGTGGTGATCCGCAGAACCCGTTACGACCTGAGAAAGGCTGAGGAGCGTGCACACATCCTGGACGGACTGATCATTGCCTGCGACAACATTGACGAGGTGGTACATATTATCCGTGCTGCCAAGGATCCGCAGGAAGCTATGGCCCGCTTGATGGAGCGCTTCAACCTGGATGATCTGCAGGCCAAGGCCATCATCGAGATGCGTCTGGCTCAGCTCACCAACCTGTCACAGGAGAAGCTGCGTCAGGAATATGAGGACTTGTTGCAGAAGATTGCCTACTACAAGCAGATTCTGAGCGATGACGAGCTGTGCAAGAAGGTGATTGTGGACGAACTCGTTGAGGTGAAAGAGCAGTATGGCGACGAGCGCCGTTCTGAGATTGTGTACTCTAGCGAAGAGTTCAATCCGGAAGACTTCTATGCTGATGACGAGATGGTGATCACCATCAGCCACATGGGATATATCAAACGTACGCCGCTGGCTGAGTTTAAGGCACAGGCCCGTGGCGGTGTGGGCAGCAAGGGTAGCAGTACCCGTGATGCGGATTTTGTGGAGTACATCTATCCGGCTACCATGCACAACACCATGCTGTTCTTTACCCAGAAGGGACGTTGCTTCTGGCTCAAGGTGTACGATATTCCGGAGGGTGCGAAGAACTCCAAGGGACGTGCCATCCAGAACATGCTGAATATTGATTCGGACGATGCCATCAATGCTTGTCTGAGAATCAAGAACCTGGCTGATCCGGAATTCTGCGCCCGTCACTTTGTGGTATTCTGCACAAAGAACGGTATCATCAAGAAGACTTGTCTGACCGAATATTCCCGTCCGCGTGTGAATGGTGTGAACGCCATTACCATCCGTGAGGACGACCGCGTAATCGGCGTGCGCCTGACAAACGGTGAGAACGAAATCGTGATTGCCAACAAGAACGGTCGCGCCATCCGCTTCCATGAGTCTGCCGTAAGATGCATGGGCCGTACAGCTACCGGTGTGAAGGGTATGACTCTGGACGATGACGGTTGCGATGAGGTAGTAGGAATGGTTTGCGTGAACGATCCGAAGACAGAAACCATTATGGTAGTCAGCGAGCAGGGTTACGGTAAACGCTCGGATATTGAGGATTATCGCGTAACGAACCGTGGTGCCAAGGGTGTGAAGACCCTGAATATTACCGACAAGACCGGTAAACTGGTGGCTATCAAGGTGGTTACTGACGAGAACGACCTGATGATCATTAACAAGAGCGGTATCACAATCCGCCTGAAGGTGGCTGACGTGCGCATTATGGGTCGTGCCACTCAGGGTGTGCGCCTCATCAATCTGGAGAAACGCAACGATCATATCAGTAGCGTATGCAAGGTACAGACAGAGGATGAAGAGGAGATTCCGGCAGACGAAACACTGGAAGAAAGTGTTGAGACTACAGATAATGCCGCCGAGAATGCACCGGTAAAGGAGCAGCCACAGGCACCGGCCTCTCTGTTCGACGGATTGGAAGATAACGACAGTGACAATTAATTCTTTTATATAAAACATTAGTGTTATGAAGAAAATTTTATGTTCTATTGCCTTGATGCTGGCTGTTTCTACTGCCTTCGGTCAGGATAAATTGGTCCGTAAGGCACAGAGTTTAATCGAGGAAAATAAGTTGGACGAGGCACAGACTGTATTGACTGAGGCTCTGACGAGCGGAAAGACTAAGAAAATCGCTTTGGCCTGGGACGTTCAGGGTGATATCTACCAGCGTGTTTTTGCTGCTGAGCTGAATAAGGCAGCAGCCAGTCAGCCGCTGGACACCATGAAGTTTGCCAAGAACCTCTATGCATGTATCGATGCTTACGAGAAGTGTAACGAGCTTGACGAGGACAAGGAATTCTATCAGAAGAACAAGGGCAACGCCATGAAGTTCCGTACTTTCTATATGTACTGCGGACAGTTCTTCTTTAACAACAGACAGTATAGCGATGCTTTCACCGCTTATGACAAGTGGTTGACCTATCCTCAGACTGTGAAGTTGGTAGAGAATGAGCCGAAGATCTTGAAGGATTCTGTATTTGATGAGAATCAGATTGCTTACTACGCATGTTTGGCTGCCTATAACGACAAGAACTATCAGAACGTAGAGAAGTATATCAACCAGGCCTTGAAGTATGACAAGGAACTGGAGACAGTTCGTCAGTTGCGTCTTACCACTTACCTGGAGCAGGGTGATACTGCCAACTGGGTAAAGAGTTCAAAAGAATTTGCCCTGAGCGGTGTGAAGGCTGAAACAGTTGCCCAGAACCTGTTGGCTTACTATCTGGATAAGAAGGACGAGGCTTCTGCCCTGGCTTTTGCAGATGAGCTTTTGGCAAAGGATCCGAACAGCAAGATCGGTAACTACTCAAAGGGTGTGGTTCTTTTCGGACAGAATAAGTTTGCAGATGCTGTAACTTATTTCGTAAAGACTACGGAAATTGATCCTACTTTCTCTGATGCATTCTATAATGCCGGCGTATGCTACTGTAACGAGGGTTATGCGCTGAACGAAAAGATCTCTAACAACAAGAAGCTGACTGCAGCTCAGAACAATGAAGAGATCAAGAAGGTAAAGGCATATTATGAGAAAGCTTTGCCATTCTTCCTGAAGGTGAAAGAACTGGAGCCGGACAATGTAAGCCGTTGGGCTAGCCGTTTGAGCACAGTGTACTACATCATGGGCGACAAGGCTAAACAGAAAGAAATGGATGCTCTCTTGAAGATGTAATCAGGAGACTTGGGTTTATCCGAAATAATAAATTGTAATTATTTGGGGGTGGTGTGGACATAATGACACATCACCCTTTCTTTAAAAAATCAATGAAGAGACAATATGCTCTAGCTACTTTGCTCCTTTTGGTCTGCACGGTTGTCAGTGGCGGAAATGTCCTGAAGGAAGCAAAGGAAGCTATTAAGAATGGATCAAATCTCGAACAGGCCGAAACCAAATTGCTGGAAGCGGTAAAAACTGAGGATAACGTTTACAAACGGTTGGATTACTACTATTATGCTGCTTTACTGAATCGCAAGATAAATGATATTGAAAACGAGAAACTGTATTTGAAGCAGGCTTACGATACGGCTAAATTCTTCAACAGTATCTTTTCAATATTCCAACATATCAACCGTTATGATTCCATTACGGATAGCTTGTCGTCCGCAAAAAAGATGAGACGCTACAAGGATAAGGCTCGTCGCCTTCTCCGTTCTTATCAGGAAAACCTGTTGAATGGAGGAAAATTCTACTTCATGAAGAAGGATTATGCAAAGGCCTATGACTTCTTCAGTTGCTATCTCGTGGCGGCAGATAAAGGATTCTTTGAGTTTGACGACACGACCCATCAGGATTCTGTGACACGGAGAATTGCACGCTGGGCTACCTCTTCTGCCTATAAGCTGAATGATCCGACCAAGGTGCTGGCCCATTCTTCTCTGGCCTTGGAAGATTCGGCGGTGCGTCGTTTTATTTATGAATATCAGGCCAAGGCCCATCTGGCTTTGGGAGACACGACAAAGTGGTTGGCAACTTTGAGGGACGGCTTGATGCACGATCCCGATTATTCTTATTTCTTTGCCAGCCTGACAGATTATCTGAATGCCAATCGCCGCTATGAAGAGGCATTGCATCTGACGGACACCATGCTTTCTTTCCGTCCGCAGAGCACGTTCTTCTGGTATGCGAAAAGTCTGGTTTTACTGAACCTGAAGCGTTATGAAGAATGTATCGTGGCTGCAGACAGTGCCATTGCCTATGATTCCATCTACATGTATGCCTATTATAATAAAGGGTTGGCCTTTTGTAATCTGGCAACGAAGATGAGCGATTCTGCGGCTGCTCATATAGCCAGTGAGGATTATCAGGACTTGCGTCAGAAGTCCGTGGCTTACTATGCACAGGCTCTTCGTCCGATGGAAATTGTCCGTGTGCTGGCACCCAAGGATACGTTGCGCTGGGCTCAGCCTTTGTACCGTATCTACTTAAATCTGAATATGGGACCGCAGTTTGAGAGTATTGAGAATATCCTGAAAGCTTATAAAAACAAATAGTCTGGAAGCATGGAATTATTGATGGCACCCCTCCAGGGGTTTACCGAGGCTAATGTGCGGAATGCATTTGAAGAAAGCTTTGGAGGCATTACGGAATATTACACGCCGTTTATCCGACTTGAGAAAGGACAGTTCCGGAACAAGGATTTAAAGGATGCTGACCCTGCGAATAATCGGGTAGGGCATTTGATTCCCCAGATTATTGCGGCCGATGAGGATGAGGCTGTCCGTCTGGTGGAAAAAGTTGCGGAATGGGGATACCGTGAGGTGGATATAAATATGGGTTGTCCCTTTCTGCCTATGGTGCGAAAAGGACGGGGAGCCGGTATTTTACCGCATCCCGATAAAGTGGCCCGGGTGCTTTCTGTGACAGATCGTTATCCCGAAATTCAGTTTTCTGTAAAGATGCGTTTAGGTTGGGATTCTGCGGAAGAGAGTCTTGTTTTGCTTGACTTGCTGAATGAGCTGCCTTTGCGACAGATTACCCTTCATCCCCGTTTGGGAATCCAGCAGTATAAGGGAACCTGCACGTCGGAAGCCTTTTCGCGTTTTTATGAGTTATGCCGGAAGCCTTTGGTCTATAATGGAGACATCAGCAGTTTGTCTGCCCTTCAGGAGCTGGAGACGAAATATCCGCGCATCAAGGGCGTGATGATCGGGCGGGGACTTCTGACGACTCCCTGGCTGGCTGCGGAGTATCAGGAACAGAAGCCTTGGACATCCGATAGAAAGCGTACGGCTTTCCGCAATTTCCATCAGAAACTTCTGTCGGCCTATACAGAGAAGATTGAAGGAGGAGAGCAGCAGCTTTTGGGAAAGATGGTTTCCTTCTGGGAGTATCTTCTGGCAAACGAAGACCGGAAATGTTTAAAGAAAATCCGGAAAGCCAAGAATCTTTCTACCTATTGTCAGGCAGTAAACGAGCTGATTGCCGGCTTGCATTAATCTTCCATATTCCAGAAATGAGGAAAAACAAAACAAAGAAGCGCAGAAATTCCGGTTGGAATTTTCTGCGCTTCTTTTTATGATTGCATGTTTCTGTTTCAAACACCTCTTTGATTCTTCAGGGTAATACATTTGCCTTACATCCTGTTATGACGGGTGACATACGCATAATATTCTTTGGGGTCCAGTGCCTCGGGAAACAGACTTCCCAATACCATTTTGGTACCTTCCGGATTTGTTGCGCATGAGCGCTCCAGATATTTCAGATACTGCACCTCATCTTTGGCATAATAGAAGCAATAAGCCATGTACGGAGTGCAGTTGATTTCAGTCTGTGCACTGCAAAACTCAAGTAATTCGTAAAAATTCTCCAGAGCATCGGCATAGAGGTTATTCTCAAAGAGAGATACGGCAATCAGGAAGTAGGCCCGTTCGCGGTCCGTGCTTTCTTCTTTGGCTTTCTGGAAGCATTCCATAGCCTCCTGAATGAAGCCGTTTTCCAAGAGCACATGGCCCTTCAACACTTCATAGTCAAAACCGTCCGGTTCATAATTCCGGGCCCGGTCAAGATATAGCAGAGCCTTCTGGAATTTTCCCACTTTGCTGTATGAGAAGGACAGCTGCAAGTAAATCTGAAGTTGTTCCGGTGAGCAGTCGTTGGAGAACTCTTCGGCAGCTTCCAGACGCGAGCAGGCATCCTCATATCTTTCCATCTGGTTCAGACAAAGTCCGTCAAAGAGATAAGGATATTCATCCGACTTGGGAAATTCATCGATATATTGCGAATACAGCTGATGGGCCTTCTCGAAATTGCCCAGATGATACACGCTGTTTGCTTTTGTAAACAGCGCTTCGGGATTTCCCTTTTCTTTGATTGCCAAAGAAAATTCTGCCGCCTCAATTGCCTTGTCATACATTTCCCGCATGAAAAACGTGTCGGCCAGCATATTCCAGGATTTCAGAGAATACGGATTCTCATCCAGTATTTTGTCCAGATATTCGGCCGCCTTTTCATATTTTTCCTGAATGGAATATATTTCCGCTTTGAGAAACATCAGCTTCAGGTTCGGACCGGAAATCTTTTCTGCTTCCTCTGTCCATTCCAGAGCTTTCTCATAATAAGCATAATCCTCCAGGATGCACGCACAGTCATACAGGTAAGCATACAAATCCTTCCGGTCGTCTGCAAACCATTTCTTTTGCTCTGTCAGATAGTTCAGAGCCTCGTTGATGTCGCGCTTTCTGATGAGCAGTTCTGCATGCAGAAAGATTACTTCGCGGTCGTTCTGCTCCTGAATGCTGTCGCAAATCTTCTGCGCTTTGGCAAGATTTCCCGAGAACATGTGCTGTCGGGCCTTGAAGATCAGGGGATCGATGCTGTCGGGATGCAAGGTCAGTGCATAGTCAATGCAGGCATTGGCCTTGTCCGTATCCCCCTGAGTCAGGTAATATTCGGCGATGTCCGTCAGCTCATCTGCTTCGAGATAAGCCGACGGTCCGCCGTTTAGCATGGCTTCGTATCGAGCCAGGTTTTCTTTGAAATCTTCTTCTTCGAAAAAAGAGAAATCCTCTTCCCTCATATTTATTTATTGATTTTGTTCCAAGTATCTTTAAGTCCCACCGTGCGGTTAAAGATCAGGTGATCCGGAGTTGAGTCCTTGTCCATAGTGAAGTATCCGATGCGCTGGAACTGCAAATAATCCAGAGGCTTGGCTTCGCTCAGGAATTTCTCCACGTAGCACTCGTTCAGCACCTTGAGTGAATCCGGGTTCATCATCTGCTTCATGGCATCGAGTGCAGAGCAGTTCTGTGCCTCGCGGATGTTGGCCAACTCGTCGCGCGGGTTCTCACATTTCCACAGGCGGTCGTACAGGCGTACTTCAGCCTTCAGGCAGTGGTTGCAGCTTACCCAGTGCAGAGTACCCTTAACCTTGCGGTTGCTGTTGATCATGCCGCTTTTGGTTGTCGGATCGTATTCGGCATATACCTCGGTGATGTTTCCGTTCTCGTCCTTCTTGCATCCGGTACATTTCACGATATAGGCATTTTTCAGACGCACTTCCTGTCCCGGTGTCATGCGGAAATATTTCTTCGGAGCGTCCTCCATGAAGTCTTCGCGCTCCATCCACAATTCGCGGCTGAATTCAATAGTATGTGTGCCTGAATTCGGATCTTCCGGATTGTTGATGGCTTCCAGTTCCTCAACCTGTCCTTCCGGATAGTTGGTAAGGATCAGCTTAACCGGGTTGATTACGGCAGAAACACGTGTTGCCCGACTGTTGAGGTCTTCGCGTACGGCGCTTTCCAGCAACGCGAAGTCATTCAGCGCATCGTAAGTGGTGTAACCGATTTTGTTTACGAAGTTACGGATAGACTCCGGAGAGTAACCGCGGCGACGGAATCCGCACAGAGTCGGCATACGAGGATCGTCCCAACCGTTTACCAGTCCGTTCTGAACCATAATCAGCAAGTTACGCTTGCTCATCAGCGTATAGTTCAGGTTCAGTTTGTTGAACTCATACTGGCGTGGGCGATGGTCTTCCAAATCCTGGCCTTCCTTCAACCAGTCGATAAACAGGTTATAGAGAGGACGGTGCACCACAAATTCCAGAGTACACAAAGAGTGGGTTACTCCCTCGAAGAAGTCACTCTGTCCGTGAGCGAAGTCATACATCGGGTATGCCTTCCACTTGGAGCCGGTGCGGTGGTGCTCCTTATTGATGATACGGTAGATGATCGGATCGCGGAAGTGCATGTTCGGATTAGCCATGTCGATCTTGGCACGGAGCACCATAGAACCTTCTTCCAGCTCACCGCTGTTCATCTTGTTGAAAAGCTCCAGGCTTTCTTCAATCGGACGGTCGCGGTAAGGGCTGTTTGTACCCGGCTGGGTAGGCGTTCCCTTCTGTGCGGCAATCTGCTCGGCACTCTGCTCGTCGATATAAGCCTTGCCTTCTTTAATCAGGCGCACGGCAAAGTCCCACAACTGCTGGAAATAGTCCGAAGCATAATATTCGTTACCCCATTCGAATCCCAGCCATTTGATATCTTCCTTGATGGCCTCAACATATTCCACATCCTCTTTGGTTGGGTTTGTGTCATCAAAGCGCAGGTTACATACACCGCCGTATTTCTGTGCGATACCGAAGTCCATGCAGATGGCTTTGGCGTGTCCTATATGCAGATATCCGTTGGGCTCAGGCGGGAAACGGGTTTGCAGTCTTCCGTCGTTCTTACCTGCAGCCAGATCGGCTGTTACGATCTCTTCAACAAAGTTTAAGCTCTTTTTTTCTGATGTTTCTGTTGTCATATTCATCTAAATACTATAATTCTAAATGCAAAATTAGTAAACTTTCTCAAATTAGGCCCAACATACCTCTTAAAAATAATATAGGTACAAAAGATTGTTGCAGTTTTTCGGCGGGCGGGTACTTTTGCTTTTGGAAAAGTCGGCTGGAGAGTTTTGCCGGAAGATAAAGATGCTTCCAGAAGACCGGTGCTAAAAAGATTTTTGCAAATATGTTATCAAACATAAAAATAAGTTTGGAAGTTTCAAAACAAAGCCCGATATTTGCACCCGTTATCCTGAAAACAATCTTTTTACCTTAAACGAAACTAATACCTAATTAGTATGGAAGGGCTTGTCGTGAGACAAGCCCTTCCTGCATTTATCCCCCAGTGGATTCCGGTTTCCGGAGTCAGAACCGGTTTTTCCAAAGTTTGTTGAGATGATCTTTCAGTTTCTGTTCCTGAGCGTTGGGCTGTGGCTGCCAGATGCGCGTCTGCCGGAGATCGTCGGGCAGAAACTGCTGCTCTACGAAATGATTCTCATAATCGTGGGCATACTTGTAGTTCTCCCCATACCCCAATTCCTTCATCAGTTTGGTCGGTGCGTTGCGCAAGTGCAGCGGCACGGGCAGGTTACCCGTCTGGCGCACCAGTTCCAGTGCTCCGTTGATTGCCATGTAGCTGGAGTTGCTTTTGGGGCTGGAGGCCAGATAGACCGTAGCTTCGGCCAGAGGAATCCGTCCTTCGGGCCATCCGATCTTCATGACCGCATCAAAGGCCGCGTTGGCCAGCAGCAGTGCATTGGGGTTTGCCAGTCCGATGTCCTCGCTGGCCGAGATCACCAGTCTGCGGGCTATGAATGCCGGGTCTTCGCCGCCTTCAATCATGCGCGCCAGCCAGTAGATGGCTGCGTCGGGGTCGCTTCCGCGGATGCTTTTGATGAAGGCCGACACGATGTCGTAATGAATCTCGCCCTCCTTGTCATAAGCCATCGGGTTCTCCTGAATGCGTTCGGACACCAGCTGGTCGGTAATGACGATTTCCTCATCGTTGCACGACGAAGTGACCAGTTCCAGAATATTCAGCAGCTTGCGAGCGTCTCCGCCGCTGTAGCGCAGCATCAGGTTGGTTTCCTTCAGAGTGATTTTCTTTTCTCTCAGCACCACATCCTTTTTTATGGCCTGCTCGAGCAATGCCAGCAGATCCTCTTTGTCGAGCGATTTCAGTACATACAGCTGACAGCGCGAGAGGAGAGGGCGGATGACCTCGAACGAGGGGTTCTCGGTAGTGGCACCAATCAGGGTGATGACTCCCTGTTCCACAGCGCCCAGCAGAGAGTCCTGCTGAGACTTGCTGAAGCGGTGAATCTCGTCGATAAACAGAATCGGACTGTTCAGGGAGAAGAAACGGTTGTTCTTGGCCTTTTCGATGACCTCACGCACATCCTTCACTCCGCTTGTCACGGCGCTCAGCGTATAAAAGGGAGTCTCCAGTTTGTTGGCGATGATTTGCGCCAGCGTGGTTTTTCCCACGCCCGGCGGTCCCCACAGGATGAACGAGGAAATCTTTCCGGAGTCAATCATTTTCCGCAATACGGCTCCCGGACCGACCAGATGTTTCTGGCCGATATAGTCGTCCAGCGTTTTGGGGCGCATTCTTTCGGCTAAAGGTATATTCATGTTTTCTGATTTTTAATTCGGTGAAAAACGGCTGTTTGCGGCCATACAAAGGTACATATTAAATTCGAACCAAAGTTTTATTTGTCGCGAAAACTTTTCTCTTTGCTCGTGCCTCCGTTTCCGCAGAATCCGGCCTTCACCGGTCGGTTTTTCTTTTCTCTCTTCGTTTCTTCGTGCTATTTTCTTTATCTTTGCCCCGATAATACCGAGAAGAGAAGATGATATCCATACTGATACCCACCTATAATTACTCCTGCCGCGCGCTGGTTTGTGATTTGCAGGCCCAGTGTGTCCGGTTGCAGCGCTCCGATTCCACCTTCGAATACGAGATTCTGGTGGCCGATGATGCGTCTACGCGGCCCGATGTCTGTAAGGACAACGAGCAGATAGCCCGTTTGGAGCACTGCCGTTATCTGCCGCAGCCCGAAAATAAGGGGCGTTCGCGCATCCGCAATTATCTGGCCGACCAGGCCCGCTACGACTATCTGCTGTTTCTGGACAGCGATGCCGAGGTGGCCGATCCGCATTTTCTGGAAAACTATTTGCGCGCGCTGCGCACCAGCGGTGCCGAGGTGATTTGCGGGGGAGTGGCCAATATCCCTAGTCTGAAAGATCCTGCCTGCTCCTTGCGTTATTATTATGAAGAGAGTGTGGGCGAGGGGCGATTGGCCCGCGAGCGCATGAAGAACCCCTGTGCCCGCTTCAGCACCTTTAACTTTCTGATCCGCCGTGCGCTTTTTCTGTCTATCCGTTTTAATGAGAACTTTGTGCACTACGGCTATGAGGATGTGTTTTTCGGTATGGAAATCAAGCGCCGCCAGGTGTCCATCCTGCATATCGACAATGCGATGATTCATGCCGGAGTGGAGCATAACGATGTATTTCTGGCCAAAACCGAGACGGCGCTGCGCACCCTGCACAGTCTGGGGCCGGAGTTGCAGTCGTTTGTCACGGTGTCGCGCACGGCCTTGAAGCTGAAACGGATGGGGCTGTTATCGGTGTTGGCTGGTCTGCACCGGTGCTTTTCTCCTTGGGTGCGTCGGAATCTGGTGAGTGTCCGGCCTTCTATTTTCCTGTTTAATCTCTATAAGCTGGGATATTACGCCACGTTGGAGTGCGCTTCCCGCAAAGCATGATAAAAGCCGTTTTTACGGAGTCTGTATGCCGACTCCGTAAAAACGGCTTTCCTTTTCTTAACGATGAACACGAAATTACTGTTCTGTTCTTATTCGATGATGATTTCCATTTCGGCCTCATAAACCTCGCCCGGCTGCAACAGACTGGTCATTTCGCGGTCGGCCAGCACGGCAGTCTCGTTTTCCTTGCGGCAGCAGCCGAACCACGGTTCGATACATACAAACGGAGCGTTCTGTCCGGTTGGCGACCAGTAGGCAGTGGTTTTGGCATTTGCCTTTACGGTGAGTATCGGTTTGCGGTTCTTGTCATACAGTGAGGTACGGTTCACAATTCCGCGGGTTTCCAGAATCGTGTCGCAGTCAAAAGTATCCTTTTTCAGCGGAAGCATTCCCTTTTCATCCAGTTCAAAGAGCAGAATCTTGTCGGTGTAATGTCCGTTTGGATTGATTTCATTGGAGTGTACCTCGTCGATATTGTTGAACGACAGATAGCCGTGCACGGCATCTTCCTCTTTGAAGTCCGGCAGGAAAAAGGCCGGATGGCCGCCAATTTGGAAAGGCATGACGCCTTCGCTACCGGTATATTGCACCCGGAATTTCTGGATGACTTTGTTGCGGCTCAGCTGGAAGATGACTTCCAGGCGGAAGCTATAGGGGAACACCTTGCGCGTATCTTCGTTGTCGGTGGTCACAAATTCCAGAATGCGGTCGCCTTCGGTGCATGAAAATTTCAGGCTGGGCACGAAGCCATGCTTGGCAATCGGGTAGGCTTCTCCATCGCAGATGATTCCTTCCGCACCGGGATTTCCGATAATGGGAAACAGAATCGGAGCGTGTTTGCCCCAATACTTCGGATCGGCATTCCATATATATTCTCTGTTGCCTGCTACCTTGCGCAGGCTTTGTATCTCGGCTCCCAGTTCTGAGACCTCGATTTCGAGTATTCCATTAGATAATGTTCTCATCTTTCACGGTCAAAAAAATAGGTTATACATTATGTTCTCGATGACAAAATTATGAAAATACTTTCTTTATTTGAAGCTTTTCTGAATAAAAATTATTAAGTTTGTAGCAGGTAAACGATAACTTTTAAAATCTTAAGACGAATGAAGAGTGACATAGAAATCGCCCGCGAATGCAAGTTGGCTCCGATTACCGAAATCGCCGCCAAACTGAATATTCCAGAAAGCGAACTGGAACAGTATGGAAAATATGTGGCCAAGGTGCCTGAGAAACTGATTGATGACGAGAAAGTGAAGAAGAGCAATCTGATTCTGGTTACCGCCATCACCCCGACCAAGGCCGGAATCGGCAAGACCACCGTATCCATCGGTCTGGCTCTGGGATTGAACAAAATCAACAAGAAGGCAGTAGTGGCCCTGCGCGAACCGTCACTCGGCCCGTGCTTCGGAATGAAGGGAGGAGCTGCCGGAGGAGGATATGCCCAGGTGCTCCCGATGGACAAGATCAATCTGCACTTCACCGGTGACTTCCATGCCATCACTTCGGCCCACAACATGATTTCCGCCCTGCTGGACAACTATATCTACCAGCACAAGGACGAAGGCTTTGCCATGAAGGAGATTCTGTGGAAGCGCGTGCTCGACGTGAACGACCGCAACCTGCGTTACATCGTAACCGGCCTGGGAGCCAAGACAAACGGCGTGACTATGGAGAGCGGTTTCGACATTACTCCGGCTTCTGAAATTATGGCCATTCTCTGTCTGGCACAGGATGAACAGGATTTGCGTCGTCGCATCGAAAACATTCTGCTCGGTACCACCATCGACAACAAACCGTTCCGCGTGAAGGATATGGGCGTGGCCGGAGCCATCTGTGTGCTGCTGAAAGATGCCCTGCATCCGAATCTGGTGCAGACCACCGAGAACACACCGGCTTTCGTACACGGCGGTCCGTTTGCCAATATCGCTCACGGATGTAACTCCGTGCTGGCAACCCGTCTGGCCATGACTTATGGTGACTATGTCATCACCGAAGGAGGATTCGGTGCCGATCTGGGTGCGGAGAAATTCTATAATATCAAATGCCGCAAGGCGGGTATCGCTCCGAAGCTGACTGTGCTCGTGGCTACCACTCAGGGACTGAAGATGCACGGAGGCGTGGATCTGGCTCTGATCAAGGAACCGAACATGGAAGGACTGAAGAAGGGACTCGACAATCTGGACAAGCATATTGCCAACATCCAGAGTTTCGGACAGACAGTGGTGGTTTGCTTCAACCGTTATGCTACCGATGTGGACGAGGAAATTGACTTCTGCCGCGCACACTGTGCCGAAATGGGCGTAGGATTTGTCGTGAACAATGCTTTCGTAGAAGGCGGTGCCGGTGCTGTGGAACTGGCAGAACTGGTGGTAAAGACTATCGAAGAGAATCCGTCTGCTCCGCTGAACTTCACTTACGATGACAATGACTCCGTAGAGGTGAAGGCTACCAAGCTGGCCCAGAAGATTTATGGTGCCGACAAGGTGATTTTCTCTGCTGCCGCCAAGAAGATGCTGGCCAAGATAGAGGAGTTGGGCGTGGGTCATTATCCGATCTGTGTGGCCAAGACCCAATATTCTTTCTCTGCCGATGCCAAGGCATACGGTGTGCCTAAGAACTTCAACATCAATATCAAGGATATTGTGTTGAACTGCGGTTCGGAGATGATTGTGCTCATTGCCGGCGAGATTATGCGTATGCCGGGATTGCCTAAATCTCCTCAGGCCGAGCGTATCGACATCGTAAACGGCGAGATAGAAGGCTTGTCTTAATCAGAAATAAAAACATATTCAGAATGGAGCTGTGCCGCCTGCGGTTACAGCTCCGTTTTGTTGATTTTTAGTCCGGTCTCAAGAGTCCTGAAACCAGGTATTCCGAGGGTAAAAGAAAAGGATGCCGTGGATTTTTTAAAAACATCCCGATGTTTCTTTGAAATCAACGGGGCGATTCCTTGAAAACTTCCCGTTGTTTTTAGAAGTCTTAGACGGAGTTGAAAATCAATGTATTAAGTAAAATTGTTCTTTTTTGCGGCTTACTTTATAAAATGTAAGTCCTTTTTACTCCCTGCCGGCATAGTGTCCTTTCCGGATTCTTGTGGCAGGATTCATTCCATCAAAGCAAATTTCAGATGTGCCATTCCTGTTTTCATCCATTCACACCGCAGCCTTCGGCTGAAGAGTTGCCCCACTTTTTTACTTATCCGTTTCATTATACGCCCCATCCTTTGATTCAAAGGGCGGCTGCTGAGTTGCGCACCCATCTGCTTTCCTGCTCTTCCTGGCAGGCCGAGTTGCGGGGCGGAAAAATGTTTGGTGTGCTGCTGGTCCGTAATGCTGCGGGAGAACTTGGTTTTCTGGCGGCTTTTTCGGGACTGCTCGGCGGCAGCAACCGTCAGCCTTATTTTGTGCCGCCCGTTTTTGATTTTCTCGATCCGCAAGGGTTCTTCAAGAAGGGCGAGGCACAGCTTACAGAGATGAACCGACAGGTGGCGGCACTGAAAGAGAGCGAGGCTTATCTCAAGGCACATGAGCTGCTGACGGCTGTGAGCAGAGAGGCCGAAGAGGAACTTTCGCACATGAAAGAAGAATTCCGGAAGGCCCGTTTGCGGCGTGAAGAGCGGCGTGCTACCGCTACGCCCGAAGAGTTGCAGTTGCTGAACCGCGAGAGCCAGTTTCAGAAAGCCGAGCTCAAGCGGCGCGAAAAGGCATGGGCCGGACGCATGGCCGAGTGCCGTGCCTTGGTGGAAGAACAGGAGGCGGCGCTCACCACATTGAAACAGGAGCGGAAGAGATTGTCCGAACAACTCCAGCAACAGATATTCCGGAACTTCACTTTTCGCAATGCATTGGGAGAGGAACAAAGCCTGCAACAGATATTCTGCGAGGCCGGACGCGGTGAACCGCCTGCCGGAGCAGGGGAGTGTGCCGCCCCGAAACTGTTGCAATATGCTTATCTGAACGGCATGCAGCCGTTGGCTATGGGCGAATTCTGGTGGGGAGACTCACCGCGCGGTGTGCTCCGTGAAGACGGACGGTTCTATCCTTCGTGTACCAGCAAATGCAAGCCGATTCTGGGCTTTATGCTGCAAGGACTGGAGGTGGAACCCGATCCGGTGGTGCGTGAAGCCTCTGCACACAGTGAGGTGGAAGTGATTTATGAAGACGAATATCTGGCAGCGGTATATAAACCGGCCGGCATGTATTCCGTGCCCGGTAAGGATGAGGCTGTTTCTTCCGTGCTGAGCTGGGCGCAGAACCGTTACCCCGACAGTGACAGTCCGTTATTGGTGCACCGCCTGGACATGCACACTTCCGGTCTGCTGCTTATCGGTAAGACCAAGGAGGCACATGCCGCCTTGCAGCAGATGTTTGAGCGTCATCAGATCCGTAAGACCTATATAGCCGTGCTCGACGGCATAGTGCCTCAGGATGAAGGACTGATCCGCTTGCCCTTGCGCCCGGATGTCGAACACCGGCCGATGCAGATGGTCGATCCGGTATACGGTAAACCGGCCGTGACCCGTTATCGGGTGCTCGAGCGGTCCGGACAGACCACCCGCATTGCCTTTTTCCCGCAAACGGGACGCACGCACCAGTTGCGTGTGCATGCCGCCCATCCTGACGGACTGGGATGCCCCATCCGTGGTGACCAACTCTATGGCCGTCCGTCCGACCGGCTGTATCTTCATGCCGAGCAGGTGCAGCTGGCGCATCCCGTAACCGGGCAACGCCTGACGCTGAAAGTGCCTGTTCCTTTTTAAATTCACAGGATATAAAAAGGGTTCCTGATAAAATGAAAAGAATTGAAATGACTTTCCACTTTATCAGGAACCTTTTATTTTTAGGTGCTTTACCATTTTACTTCATCTGGAGAAATCACTCCATCTGAATTGTCGTCGACAGTAAAGCTGTTTTCTTTATATTGTATACAAAGCATGACTAAGGGAGTATTACCGATATTACGTATGGAACGTAGTCCGTTAGGTGCAATGCGGACAATGCTGCCTTCGCTAACAGGAAACACTTTTCCGTCTACCTGAAATTCACCATTTCCGGAAATGAAAAAATAAAGTTCCTCATGGGTCTTATGACTGTGCAGAAATCCAGTTTCCGTGTCCGGTGAGAATGATTGGAATGAGAACTCGGCACCTGTGGTTTTTAGGGCAGAGCCGCCGAAAACTTTTCCCGGAATCTTTGTTCCATTACCCAAATCCAACATGAAATCATTTAGTTCATTCATTTTACCAACGTTGATTACACTAAAATTTTTAGTCTCGATTACTTTTTCAATCTGTTTCATTTTCTATGTTCTTTTTGTGAGGTTTTTCGTTTTGTTGATGCAAAATTATGAAATAGATTTTTGAAAATCAAGAAGTTACATTTTTGTTCCTTGGTTACCTTTTGCTCGCATTTGCAGAATATCAGTTTCTTATAAGACAGAAAAAAATGAAAAAAAATATTTGCTCCAGAAAAAGATACTGATTTCTAAAAAATATACTAGCTTTGTAGTCAGAATAACCCTATCAAACAATAGAATATCTGGACTTATGCAAAAAAATGAAGATAAGAAATCAATTATTGAGTTTTGTCCGGTACGCAATGTCATTGCCCGGTTTGGGAATAAATGGGCTTTTCTTGTATTGCTTACAATTCATGAACATGAAGTTATCCGCTTTAATGAACTTGGACGTGTGATTCCCGATATATCTTCTCGTATGTTGTCTGAAACACTTCGTGTTCTAGAGGCGGATGGTCTGATTGTCCGTAAAATATATCCTGAAGTACCTCCACGTGTGGAATACCGGCTTACAGATATAGGTTTCTCTTTAATACCTATTATTCTTCAGTTAACGGAGTGGGCTCAGAAAAACATGAAGCAGATCATGGCTCACCGTCATAATTTCGGCGGAACATCGTCGGTTTAATGTAAAAATAAAAAGAGATAACGCATATAGCATTATCTCTTTTACTAAGAAAGAGGTGCCCAGCAGATTCGAACTGCTGTGGACGGTTTTGCAGACCGCTACCTAGCCACTCGGTCAGGGCACCATTTTGTTTTCGCATGCAAAGGTACTACTTTTTTTGAAATAAACTAATTTTTGGGCACATTTTCTTCATAAAAAGTGCACTTTTTGTTCTTTTTCCCTTTATTCTTGTGTATTTCGTCCTTCAATTTGCAGGGAGTGGAGCATGTACTGCACGGATGAGCGTCGTGCTGGGAGAGCATGCGGTATAGGCGGCGCATCAGCCAAAGGGCGACAAGGAGCAGGATGACTCCAACAATGATTTCCTGTATCATACCTTATATATTATAGAGATTCTTGAATAAAAACGCTTCTTCAAAAATAGTGGAATCTTTTTGTTTGCACAAAATATTATGGTGAAAGGATTTTTCGGCATCATAAAATTGCTGAAAAATTACGGTGTTTCGAGAGTTGGGCGTATCTTTGTTTCATCAAACATGTAGTGTCTATGGATTTCAAGGAAAAAGTGAAGAACTGTATTGCCCGCCATGAACTGCTGGGGCGCGAGCATCCTGTGCTGGTTGCTCTCAGTGGCGGAGCAGATTCGGTGGCCCTGGCTTGTGTGTTGCAGGACCTGGGATATAAAATTGAGGCGGCGCACTGCAATTTCTGTCTGCGTGGTGCGGAGTCGGACCGTGATGAGGCTTTTGTGACGGACTTCTGCCAGCGGCGGAAGATTGTACTGCACCGGCGTTGTTTTTCCACACATGCCTATGCGCACGAGCATCATGTCAGCATCGAGATGGCAGCCCGCACGTTGCGCTATGATTTCTTTGAGCAGCTGTTGCAGGAACGGGAGCTGGACAGTGTGGCCGTGGCCCATCACCGTGAGGACAACACGGAGACGGTGTTGCTGAATCTGTTGCGCGGTACCGGTATCCGCGGATTGCGGGGCATACAGTATCGGAACGGAAAAGTGGTGCGTCCGCTGCTCGATGTCAGCCGGCAGGAGATTGAAGACTATCTGGCCGAATGCCATCAGGATTATGTGACCGACAGTACCAACCTGCAGGACGAGGTGCAGCGGAACAAAATCCGTCTGAACGTGATGCCGCGCATGAGGGAAATCTATCCGAATGCCGACGAGAGCATTCATCAGGGAGCACGCCGTCTGAGTGATACATTCCGTATTTATGAATATGGTATGGATTTGTTGATGCAACAGGTGGTGCACGGCAATAGAATCCTGGTTGAGGAACTGAACCGGACTCCGGCTCCGGAGACGGTGCTGTATGAAATCCTGAGTAGAATGGATTTCAATCCGGCACAGGTGGCAGCCATTTATGAGCAGCAGGGAGGCGAATCCGGAAAAGTGTATGAGAGTGCCACCCATCGTCTGCTGCGCGACCGCGAGGCTCTGGTGTTTGAGAAAAAGGCCGTGCGACCGGTGCGTCTGGAAAAAGTGCTGCCTCTGGAAGGCATCATGCGTGTGACCGACGATGTTACTTTCCTTATTTCACGTTCTTCATACAGCAGTGGCGGTCCGCTGCCGCGCGAAAAGAATGTCATCTGCATGGATTTGGATAAAGTGGAATTTCCGCTGGTGGTGCGCACGCCACAGACGGGAGACCGTTTTATGCCCTTTGGAATGAAAGGAATGAAACTGGTGAGTGATTTTCTGACCGACCTGAAGAAAAATGTGTTTGAGAAAGAACGCCAACTGCTGGTTTGCAGCGGCGACAAGATTGCCTGGGTGGTGGGAGAGCGCCCCGATGACCGTTTCCGGGTGACGGAACATACCCGTCACATCCTGCGCATCCAGCTACTCTGAGCGGCAGACCAAAGCGGCGCCTGATATAAAAGTAAGAAATGCGGCATCCGATAGTCTTTTCAGATTGATCGGATGCCGCGTTGCTGTATGTGTCTTTATTGTTTCTCGGATTTTGCTGCGGTTTCATAATCCTCAGGAGTGAACCGAAGGTCGAATACTGTCTTTCCGCTCTTCTTTGACTTATAGCAATAACGGAAGTTGATGCGCTCCTCCTTGTATTTTCGCAGTTGCACGGAGTTTACAATCTCGCCTTCCAGCTGTTTCTTGAAGTCGGCAATAACTTCCGGTGTCAGAATCTGGGTGCTGTCAAGAAGACCCTCCATCGTGTAGTAATATTGCAAGGTACGCTTGTCCGAGGCGTAGGTCATGCTGTCCAGCACTGTGCAGGGGTCAATCCGCAGTGGGCAATGCTGTTCGGTGTATTCTTTTGCTTCGCGTGCGCAGCGCTCGTCAAAGTTTTCAAACTGGCAGCTACCCAGAAAAAGGGCTGCAGCCAGGATAGGAAATAAATAACTCTTTTTCTTCATCATTGGTTACATTTCATTGAATATCTCTGCGAAGTTAATTTTTTTATCGTACATTTGCAACGTAAATAAGTATATATATGTTAATAAATAAGGAAGAAAGAGTAGCTAAGGCAGTAGCTTTGTTTCATGAAGGCTATAATTGTGCTCAGTCGGTTGCCGGCGCTTTTGCCGACTTGTATGGATTTACTGAAGAACAGGCGTTTAGAATGGCGGCATCGTTTGGTGGAGGAATCGGCCGCATGCGCCAGACCTGCGGAGCCGCCTGCGGCATGTTTCTGTTGGCAGGACTGGATTGCGGAGTGACTGAAGGAAAAGACCGTGAGGGCAAATCGCACAACTATGCCGTGGTGCAGCATTTGGCGCATGAGTTTGAGACTGAGAACGGTTCGACGATCTGCGCGGAATTGTTGGGACTGAAGCCCAAGACTCCGGTAGTGGCTCAGGCCGAGGCACGCACGGCAGAATATTATGCCAAGCGCCCCTGTGCCAAAATGGTGGAGACCGCCGCACGCATTTTCGCCCGCTATCTGGAAGAGAAGGAGGAGCAGAAGGCCTGATTTTTTTGTAACGATTTTGAATTTTCTTTTGATTTTTTTGAAAAAAAGAAATATTTAATCCAAAAACTTATCGTTATTCTCGTAAAAAGTATTACATTTGCATCGACAAAAATATTGCAAATAGCCTAGATTAATATCTATAGTTTAAATAAAGGAGAATGATTATGCAAGAAAAAGCTGGAGTAATTGCAGGTGCAATTTGGAATGTTCTGGATCAGGTAGAATCTATGAGTGCAAAAGACCTGAAGAAAGCAGTGAAATTAAAGACTGAGAAAGAACTCTATCTTGGCCTTGGTTGGTTGCTCAGAGAAGACAAACTGAATATTACAGGTGATGAGAAAGATCCTGTTTTTTCTCTGAAAAAATAAAACTGTTTCGTAATGATATAAAATATGTTCATGACTGTTTCGTTCATGGACATATTTTTTTTATCTTTGCATAAAAACAAAGAATCGTAAAAATGAAACATATCAGAAATTTCTGTATTATTGCGCACATTGACCACGGAAAATCAACATTGGCCGACCGTTTGCTGGAGTATACCAACACGATTAAGGTAACCGAAGGACAGATGTTGGATGATATGGATTTGGAGCGTGAGCGTGGTATCACCATCAAAAGCCATGCTATTCAGATGGAATATGAATATCAGGGCGAGAAATATACGCTGAATCTGATCGACACTCCGGGGCATGTGGATTTCTCTTATGAAGTTTCCCGTTCTATTGCGGCCTGCGAAGGTGCTTTGCTGATTGTCGACGCTACTCAGGGAGTGCAGGCACAGACCATTTCCAACCTGTATATGGCGATTGATCACGATCTGGAGATTATTCCGGTGATCAATAAATGTGATATGGTGAATGCCATGCCCGAAGAGGTGGAAGATGAAATCATCGATTTGCTGGGCTGCGACCGTGAGGATATTATCCGCGCATCCGGAAAGACCGGTATGGGAGTGGACGAAATTCTCAAAGCGGTGGTGGAACGCATTCCGGCCCCGAAGGGAGACGAGGACGCTCCGCTGCAGGCTTTGATTTTTGACTCTGTGTTCAACTCCTTCCGAGGCATTATCGCATATTTCAAGATTGTAAACGGAAGTATCAAGGCCGGCGACAAGGTGGTGTTCATCAATACCGGAAAAGAATATTCAGCCGATGAGATCGGTGTACTTAAAATGGACATGATGCCCAAGAAAGAGCTGCATTGCGGCGATGTGGGCTATATCGTTTCCGGAATTAAAACGGCCACGGAAGTAAAAGTGGGTGATACCATCACGCATGTGGCCCGACCTTGTGACAAGGCCATTGCCGGATTCGAGGAGGTAAAACCAATGGTGTTTGCCGGTGTCTATCCGATAGAAACCGAAGACTTTGAGAACTTGCGTGCGTCGCTGGAGAAACTTCAGCTGAATGATGCCTCGCTGACTTTCCAGCCGGAATCGTCGGTTGCGCTGGGATTTGGTTTCCGATGCGGATTCCTGGGACTGCTTCACATGGAAATTATCCAGGAGCGTCTGGACCGCGAGTTTAACATGGATGTGATTACCACCGTGCCGAACGTATCATATATGGTATACGACAAGCAGGGTGAGGTGAAAGAGGTGCACAATCCGGCGGGAATGCCCGACGTGACCCTGATTGACCACATCGAAGAACCTTATATCAAGGCAACCATCATTACGACTACAAACTTTATCGGACCGATTATGTCGCTGTGTCTGGGCAAGCGCGGCGAACTTCTGAAGCAGGAGTATATTAGCGGAAACCGTGTGGAGTTGCATTACAACATGCCTTTGGGCGAGATTGTGATTGACTTTTACGATAAACTGAAGAGTATCTCCAAGGGATATGCTTCGTTTGATTATCATCAGGATGGCTTCCGGCCTTCCAAGCTGGTGAAACTGGATATTCTGCTCAATGGTGAACCGGTGGACGCCTTGTCTACACTGACTCATTTTGACAATGCTACCGACTTTGGACGCAGAATGTGTGAGAAACTGAAGGATCTGTTGCCCAGACAGCAGTTTGATATTGCCATTCAGGCTGCTATCGGTGCCAAGATCATTGCCCGCGAAACAGTAAAACAGGTAAGAAAGGATGTAACTGCCAAATGTTATGGTGGTGATATCAGCCGAAAAAGAAAATTGCTCGAAAAACAAAAGAAAGGTAAGAAACGTATGAAGCAGATTGGTAATGTTCAGGTGCCTCAGAAAGCCTTCCTTGCCGTTCTCAAATTAGATTAATCTTATGGATACCAGGGATGTCGCTCGTGAAATAGCACGAATTTATTGCAGACTTACGCCAGACGGTATAAATGCATTGGCAGAAATGCTTGTACCGTTTAAGTACGCAAAGGGAGATGTGATCATGCCGGAAGGGCATGTCTGCCAGTATATGTATTTTGTTAGCCGGGGCATGGTGCGTCAATATTATTATAAGAATAATAAGGACGTAACGGAACACTTCTCCTACGAAGGAAGAATTGTGATCTGCATTGAAAGTTTTCTGAAGCAGGAACCGTCAAGACTGATTGTGGAGGCTTTGGAGAACAGTGTGCTTTATGGCATTCCGTATGACAAATTGCAACGTAAGGCCGAGGAGAACCGAGAAATCGAGCTCTTGTTCAGAAAGATTCTGGAACATGCCTTGATCAGTTCTCAGGTGTATGCCGACAGCCAGCGCTTTGAGAATGCCACGGAGCGTTATCAGCGCCTGCTGGACAGCAAGCCCGAAATCTTGCTGCGTGCTCCAATGGTGCATGTTGCTTCTTATTTACAGATGTCGCCGGAAACATTAAGTCGCGTGCGCGGTGCTCATGTGGATGGTGGTGCTGCAACGGCAAATAAGGATGCCTGACAGAATGTGAAGCAGACTGCCGAAGGTTTTTTTAGATATGGAAATCCCCTGCCTCGAAGCATGATGAATGCAGAGACAGGGGATTTCTGGTTTTATGGATTTCGGTGTTTTAAGATCAGAAGCGGGGTAGTTCTGAAAGAGCATCCTGATAATAGGAGCGTTGCAGTTCTTCCTTTTTAATGATTGTTTCGTTTGCCTGTAGTATATCCATGTCAAGCCGTACGATCTCGTTTGCTTTGTCGGCAGTAGTTCTCTGGGCCAGCTGCTCCAAGGATTTGAGAAAAGAGCGTACGACCGGGATATCGTCTTCGGTTTTTAGCAGTGCCAGTTGGTTTGTGAATAGGGCTGTATTCCTTTTAAATCCTACAGGCTCTGTATCTCGGGCATTGCTGAAAACCGTTTGAGGATAGCGTTTCTTTAGTTTCTGGCGTGCCATTTCCAGGTTGGCTGCGGCATTATGGTTCGATCCCATGCCAATGATAAGGATATTCGGTTGGGGCATATCGGTAAATTTATTGCGACCAGACAATCGGGCTTTGATGGTTCCCGTTTGCCTGGTCGCAGGTGTACTATGAATTCAGTTTTTTCGTTGTCAGTGTTGCATTATGCTTTTTCTTCAGCATAAAGATAAACTCAAGTCCGCCATCGGCAACTTGTTTTGCATGCACGGTTCCGCCGTGGAAGATGATGGCATTCTTTACGATGGCCAGTCCCAGACCGGTACCTCCGATCTTTCGGCTGCGTCCTTTGTCAACGCGATAGAAGCGTTCGAAAAGGCGGGGCAGGTGGTTTGGGTCCACTCCGACACCATTGTCCTTGAAACTGAAGAAATAGAAATCTTCGTCTTCAAAAATACAGCTGATGGTAATCTTCTTTCCGATTCCGGCATAGGCAATGGCATTGTCTGTGAGATTCCGGAATATAGAGTAGAGCAGGGAGAAGTTACCGTCGATCATCATGTTGTCGGGGAACGAACAGGTCACTGTCATCTGCTTTTCTTCCAGAGGGAGAGCCAGTTCTGACACGATATTGTGGATAATCTGACTCAGGTTCAGAAGTTCCACATCAATGAGTGAGGAAGCCTCATCCAGGCGCGTCAATGCGGTGATGTCACGCAACAGGTTTGTGAGCCGCTGGCTCTGTGCAAAACTTCTTTGCAGGAACTGGTTCATCGTTTCCTGAGGAAGATCCGGATTGTTGATGATGGTCTCCAGATAACCTTGAATGCTGCTTACCGGCGTTTTCAGCTCGTGTGCCATATTCTGGGTAATCTGCCGTTTCATGCGGGCTTGCTCTTCCTGCTTGGTGATGTCGCTGATGGTCAGCTCAAAGCTGGCATCCTGAAATACGACAGCATCAATGGAGAAGATGTAACCGTTGCGATCAATGACTTCGGTCATCATCTTGGATTCGGCCATTGCATAGTCTTTGCAGGTGTCTTCAATGAACTGAATCAGTTTGGCAAATTCCGGAATGTTGAACACGTCCTGAATACATTCTATGTTTTTGTCGATAATCAGGTTGGCGTATTGCGTGAACAAGGCATTCGACAGAATGACTTCGCGGCGCGGATTGAAGATGGCCAGTCCTTCATTCGATATCTGCAAGTGGGCAATCAGTTTCTCACGGGCAATGTAGAGCTCGTCTTTCGTGCGCCGCAAACGATAGTAGATATCTACAATGTGGCGGGCGATCATGTCGAGTTCATTGTCTCCGGTGGAGTGCTGCTTCAGTTCAAACGGTTCGTCCATATCGGCCTTTTTGGCGAACAGACGCAACTGGGTGATGGTCTTACCAAGGCGTGCCGTTAGTTTGTAGAAGACAAAAGTCAGCACAAAGGTAATAAGCAAAATCCCCCAAAGGTAGTTCATGTCAGCTTTCAGCCGTTTGGAAAGACTGAAATCATAAGGCAGTGCACAACGGATGATGAGTTTCGAATCTTTGAAATAGCTGGCATAGTAGAAGAAAGGGGCCTTCATCGTTTCCGAGTTTCTCATAATCGAGTATCCGGAACCATACCTCAGAGCCTTGATGACTTCCTCACGGCCTGAGTGGTTTGCCATCGTCCGGGCAGCCTGTTGATTGTCATAAATGATTCTTCCGGTGGGAGTAATCAGAGTGACTCTCAGGCTCTCTATATGAGAGAAATTTACAAACGTATCTACCAGTTCTTCATATTCAGCTACAGGCTTCTTTGCGAGCATCTCATGCAGCTGGCTGTTGAATATGGCCAGACGGTCATTCAGGAGTTCTATCTTGTATTCCTTTTCACGCGTATACTGATAGAAGGTGAAACAGCCGGCAAAGAGCCAGAAGAGCAGGATGATCGAAAGAAACAGTTTATTGGAAAATGTTAATCTGAAATGCATCTCTTACTCCTTTGCTCCGGCTTCGAAATAATATCCGTAGCCTTGTCTTGTCATGATATACTTGCCATAGTCACCCAACTTCTTTCTCAGTCGCGTGATGTTGACATCAATGGTTCGGTCCAATACTTCTGCGTCGTCGTGCCAGATTTTACGCAATATTTCCGCACGTGAGAATACCCGTCTTTCGTTTTCGATAAACAGGCGCAGCAACTCAAATTCTGTTTTGGTCAGCTGCAATACCTCGCCATGCAGAATCGCTTCTTTCAGCTTCATGTTAATCTTCAGATCCTTGTATCCGATTAAGGATGCCTGAGGAACAGCCTTTGGCGATGTGCGGCGCAATACGGCCTTTACGCGCAAAACAACTTCACGCAGGGAGAACGGTTTGGAAATATAGTCGTCCGCACCGAGTGTAAAACCGGTCACCGCATCATTTTCCGTATCACGTGCCGTCAGGAAGATAATGGGGATGTGATTCAGGTTCTTGGATTCCTTGAGCATCTTTGCCATACGGAATCCGGAGATTTCTCCCATCATCACATCCAACAGAATCAGATGATATTGCGTAAGATCTAGTTTGAGTGCTTCTTCTGCAGAATAGGCGATATCCACGTTATACCCTTCGTTCTCGAGATTAAAGCGCAGGATGTCACACAAATCTTCTTCGTCGTCTACAACCAAAATTTTGTAATCGTTCATAAACATAACTTTTAAAAATCTACTGCAAAAGTATAACCTTATTGTTACATGATTGTAAAGTCCATGTTACAATATTGTTTCAGCACCTGATTAGTGCTGAAATTTTCTGCAAGCACGTACCAGATGGCGGAAATGACCAATAAGTTCCTGGCTTTCCTGCAGCATGCTCAGGTAAAGGAAATCTACCTTCAGACTGGTAGCAGTACTTTTGGCGATGCGTTGCTGCTGCTCTTTGCGCAGGTTTGACAAGGTTGCCTTCATTTCATTTCCCTTTTCGCGCAGTTCAATGGCACGGGAGTATTCGTTGCTTTCAATCATCTGGGCAATGTCCCGAATGAAGGTGATGATATCGCTCTTGATGGGCGCAAATTCTTTTTCATATTCTTCATTCAGCGGATTGAAGTTATTGTCCACGTGTTCGAAAATCGGTTCGCACATTCGTTTCAGGCAGTAGAAGCTTTGTTCGCAACTGTTGCAGGCAAGATAGAACCAAGTGTTTTTCTCGACAGCAACCAGCGGATCAATTTTGCGCAGACCGATAATTTCCTTGCGGCGCTGCACCTTCCAGTGCTTCTTTTGAGTGTCCAGGTCATTGAATACTCTGCGCAGCTTTTTGACATCCTCTTCCACCAGACCGTCGGTAATGAGCACATAAGTATCGGCAACGAAGCGAACCACCTCGGTCTGTGTGTTCAGGAAGTGTTTGCTCAGCAATGGCCAAGCCACTTTCGGATCTTGTGTTTCTACCAGTTCGGTAAAGATCTCGTCCTTCTTGACAGATGACATCTTTTTCTTATAGCTACGGCTGTTGTTCCACAAAATCAGGACTACAGTGGCCATCAGCAGAATCATGGCAACGATACCTCCATAATATACAATCATGGTGACGATAAAACAAAGGAAGAATGCTGCACCTGCTGTCATGAACCAGCCGCCGATTACAGAAATTACACCGGTAACACGGAATACGGCACTCTCACGTCCCCAAGCGCGGTCGGCCAAAGAAGAACCCATACCCACCATGAAAGCTACGTAAGTAGTTGAGAGCGGAAGTTTGAGAGAAGTTCCGACTACAATCAGCAAGCCAGAGAGAACCAGGTTTACAGAAGCGCGAACCAGGTCGAAGGCAGCTCCTTTTTCCAGAATAGTCTCGTCTTGGTTAAAGCGGGAATTCACCCAAGTCTTTACGTTTTCAGGAACGTGCGCAATGACATATTCTGTGGAATTCATCACTCCGCGCACCAGGCGGCGGGCAAAGCGGGAAGAGCCGAACATTTCGTCACCGGCAGTCTGGCGAGACAGGTCGACGGATGTTTTGATTACGTTGTGGGCTTTCTTTGAGAAGGTCAGTGCTGTGATCATGATCACACCGGCCATCACGAGGAAGATCAATGGCGTTTTTGCCTCATCATTCAAGGAACCCATCAGATAGGTCGTTGGGTCTGCTCCAGGGTGAGCCATGAAATCCTGATAAGAAGAGAAACCGGCCAGAGTAACTCCGATAAAGTTTACAAGATCATTGCCGGCAAAAGCCATAGCCAATGAGAATGTACCGAATAATACCGTGATTTTAAATATGTTGACCTTCAGCAGATGAAGTATTTGTGTAAGGATAGTAAAACCGATCAGGAACGAGATCAGTATGGTAGAAGTGTTGGATGCTATCCATGCCTTGATAGCAGGTGTCATGAAAGAGGCTGTGCCGAATCCTTTTACCATCAGGAAGTAAGAAATTGAGGTAAAAGCCAGACCACCGAATATGGCGATGGTGTATTTGAGATGTTTGGTATAGTGGAAAGTAAAGATGCAACGTGCAATCCATTGCACAATCAAACCGAAAATAAAAGCGATAGCCACCGATATGAATATGGCCATGATTACCGAAAGGGCCTTGTCGGTGTTGATCAGTTGGGCGTAGGTCAGTGAATGATCGTGCATCATCTTTACAAAAGCCAATGCCGTACTACCGCCCAGCAGCTCGAATACCATCGACACTGTGGTGGAAGTGGGCATACCCAGCATGTTGAACATGTCCAGCAGAATTACGTCCGAGGCAACAACAGCCAGAAAGATGCACATCAGCTGTTCGAAGGTGAAGCATTCCGGACGGAAGATGCCGTGACGGGCGATATCCATCATGCCGTTACTTGTAGTGGCACCGACAAATACACCGATTGCGGCTACTGCTAAAATAAGTTTGAAACGGGCTGCCTTGGAGCCAATGGCAGAACTGAGAAAGTTTACCGCGTCATTACTAACTCCGACCGATAAATCGAAGATAGATAAAGCAAACAGGAATATGACAATTCCCAAATACACAAATTCCATAAAATAATGAATTTAATAATTTATTGATGCAAAGATACGAAAATTCATAGTTTTGTAACAGGTTTGTATTATCTGTATTTCTTAATTTTTTTAAAAGAAAGGAGCGCTTTGCATTAAAATTATCTATAGATAATCTGAATAAACCTTTTCTCCTATTTATATATAGAGGCCTGATAGAAAGAGAGAAAGCCCATATACAAAAATCAGGTCGCTCTGCATTCCAGAATCGGGAATGCCGGAGCGACCTGACAGACAAATATCTTTTTTCGCCTAATCGAAGCGGATGGACTTGATTGGGTTGATTCGGGAAATCATCAGACTGGGCAGAACCAGTACGGACACGGAAATCAGCAGGGTAGACAGATTGATCAGCAAGACATAAAGCCAGTTGATAATCAGAGGTACCTCTTCTACATAATAAACCTGCGGATCCAGTTTGATGATGCCGAACTGCTGTTGGATGAAGATGAGCAGGAAGGCCAAAAGATTACCCCAGAGGAGTCCCTTACCCACGATGAAAGTAGAGAACCAGAGGAAGATGCTGCGGACGGAACTGTCGCGTGCTCCCAAAGCCTTGAGGGTTCCGATAAAGACCGTGCGTTCCAGGATGATGATCAGCAGGCCCGATATCATGGTAATGCCCGCTACTCCCGTCATCAGAATCAGGATGACCCACACGTTGGTGTTCAGCAGGCTGAGCCAGGTAAACATCTGAGGGTAGAGATCTTCGATGGACATGGTCGAGAAAGAAGCCCCGTAAACGTCTGTTCCGAGTTCCACGTTGATTCTTCGCGCCAGCTTTTGTGTCGTTGCTTTCAGGGCGTTGTAGTCCTTCACGGTGATATTGAGCGAACTGCATTGGTTCTTTTGCCAGCCGTTCAGTCGGTTGCAGGTATAAATGTCGGTCAGCACCATGTTGTTGTCCAGCTCGGCCAGATTGGTCCGGTAGATACCTTTCACCAGAAAGCGGCGGGCGCGCAGGGTGCGGTCAAAAAAGTAAGCAGATATTCTGTCGCCCGTTTTCAGGCGCAGTTCGCGGGCAATAGTCTCCGAGATAAGCACCTCGTTCGAGGCTTTCTGGTCGGAAAAGTCGGGCAGGCTTCCCGAAAGCAGGTTCTTGTGGATGAAGGTTGTGTCAAATTCTTCTCCCACGCCTTTCAGAAGAATGCCTTTGAATACCTCGTCAGTTTTCAGGATACCGGCCTTGTAGCAAGTGCGTTCCCAGTGTGCAATGTTGGGAGTACTTTTTACGATGCGTAGCAGCGAATCGTTCACCGCGATGGGATAAGACTCGGACGAAGCCTGGCTTTCATAGTTCTGCACCTGGATGTGCGAACCGAATCCGACCAGCTTGTTCTTGATCTCCTGCTTGAAGCCGAGCACCACGCACACGGAGATAATCATCACGGCCACACCTATGGCCACTCCTCCGATGGCAATGTTGACAGCCAGTTTGGAAGCGCCTTTTTCGTTTCCTTTGTTTTTAAAGAGTCGTTTGGCTATAAAAACAACAAAATTCATTTTTAGGACCTTTTTAATATTAATGCATCTATTCTAATCCCTCAGGGGAAAACGGGGGAACCGCTCTGAAAAGAAAACAAGCCCAAAAAGAACACGCAGACTCTTTCTGGGCTTGTTTTCGAAGTATGTTGGGACATACATTATTCAGAAACCCGACCCGGATAAGCCTCCAGAGCTTTCCGGAGCACCACAATGGCGCGGTTCAGATCTTCCTTTTTCAATACATAAGCGATACGCACCTCGTTCTTTCCCGATCCCGGAGTGGTGTAGAAACCCGATGCCGGAGCCATCATGACGGTTTCTCCCTCATAGTTGAACTCCGTGAGACACCAGGCACAGAACTTTTCCGCATCATCAACCGGCAGTTTGGCTACCGTGTAGAAGGCACCCATCGGAATTGGAGAATAGACTCCCGGAATGCGGTTCAGTCCATCAATCAGGCATTTGCGTCGCTCTACATACTCGTCATACACCTCACGGCTGTATTCTTCCGGCTCGTCCAAAGACGCCTCGGCTGCAATCTGACCGATGAGCGGAGGGCTCAAACGGGCCTGACAGAACTTCATCACCGCCTTGCGCACTTCGGCATTCTTGGTGATCAGGGCACCGATACGGATACCGCATTCGCTGTACCGCTTGGAAACAGAGTCGATGAGCACCACATTCTTCTCGATGCCTTCCAGATGGCAGGCCGAGATATAAGGAGAGCCGGTATAGATGAATTCACGATACACCTCGTCGGAGAACAGGTACAGGTCGTACTTCTTGACCAGATCGCGAATCTGGTTCATCTCGCGGTGTGTATACAGATAACCGGTCGGATTGTTCGGGTTACAGATCAGGATGGCGCGGGTGCGCTCGTTGATGAGTTCCTCGAATTTCTCCACCTTTGGCAGAGAGAATCCCTCTTCGATAGTGGTAGAGATGGTGCGGATAACCGCTCCTGCCGAAATGGCAAAAGCCATGTAGTTGGCATAAGCCGGTTCGGGCACGATGATTTCGTCGCCGGGATTCAGACACGACATGAAGGCGAAGAGTACGGCCTCCGAACCACCCGAAGTGATGATGATGTCGTCGGGAGTCAGACTGATGTGGTATTTCTCGTAATACTTGACCAGTTTCTTACGGTAACTCAGATATCCCTGGCTGGGACTGTATTCCAATACGGTGCGGTCTATGTTGCGAATGGCATCCAGCGCCGCTTTGGGAGTGGGCAGGTCAGGTTGCCCGATATTTAGATGGTACACATGTATTCCGCGTTCTTTAGCCTGCTGTGCCAAGGGAGCAAGCTTTCTGATAGGCGATTCCGGCATTTCCTGGCCGCGCGTTGAGATTTTTGGCATATTATCTTTACTTATTTTAGAATAATATTGATTTCCTGTTATCAACTTGCAAATATACGATATTGACTTCAATTCGGCAAATAAAAGGGTTTTTAATTGGCCGTTCTCTTATCTTAATGGGCAAAACACGATAATAAATGAAAATAAATGTGTAAGTTTGCGGTTGCTTTCACTGAAGGCAACTAATTAGGATTTACTAAAATATAAAAGGAAATAAAAAGTTATGATGAACGAATGGTTTGAATGCAAGGTGAAGTATGAGAAGACTATGGAGAACGGAATGGTGAAGAAAGTCACCGAGCCTTATTTGGTAGACGCCTTGAGCTTCACTGAGGCAGAAAGACGCTTCCTGGAGGAGATTGAACCGTTTATGTCGGGAGAATACCAGGTTTCGGATATCAAGAGAGCCAAATATGCAGAACTCTTCGAGACCGATGACGAAGAGGCAGACAAGTGGTTTAAGGCCAAGGTGGCTTTTATCACTTTGGACGAGAAGACCGGTGTGGAGAAGAAAAGCGCCCAGAACATGCTGATTCAGGCTTCCGACCTGCGCGATGCGGTAAAGCGTCTCGACAAGGGAATGGAAGGCACGATGGCCGACTACGAAATCGCCTCTGTGATGGAGACTCCGATTATGGACGTGTTCCACTATAAGACTGCCGAGGTGGAGAAACCCGAGTTCCCCGACGCAGCCAATGTTTAATCTCAAAAGCCAGAAATCATGTCTGTTACTCAGGAAATCATTAAATTAAAGAGCGAGCTGCCCGAGCATGTATCGCTTGTGGCGGTTTCGAAATACCATCCGGCTTCTGCCATCAGAGAGGCTTATGAGGCCGGTCAGCGTATTTTTGGAGAAAGTCAGGTTCAGGAGTTGCAGCGCAAACATGAAGAGCTTCAGCTGGAGGGTATCCAGTGGCACTTTATCGGTCATTTGCAGACCAATAAAGTAAAGTATATTGCCCCTTATATTTCGCTGATTCATTCCGTGGATTCCGTCAAGCTGCTTCAGGAGATCAACAAGCAGGGAGAGAAGTGCGGACGGAAAATCAACTGCCTGTTGCAGTTGCATGTGGCCCGTGAGGAGAACAAGTACGGATTTACCGAAGACGAGTGCTGGGATTATCTGGCATCCGGCGCATGGAAGGAACTGCCGTTTGTGCAGTTGTGCGGTGTGATGTGCATTGCCACCAATACCGACGACGAGGCGGTGGTGCGTGGAGAATTCCGCCGTGCCTCAGCCTTTTTCAACAAGGCCAGACAGGAGTTCTTTTCCGGTTGCGAAGCCTTTTCGGTATGCTCCTGGGGCATGAGCGAAGACTACCCGCTGGCTATTGAAGAGGGTAGCAATATGGTGCGTATCGGATCAATGATTTTCGGAATGCGTGTTTATTGACAATTTTTTTGGAGAAACCAGTTAAATCTCTTATTTTTGCGCAAACCAATCTTTTTTGTGCAATGAACATACCGAGTTTTAACGCGTGTATAGAGAAAAGCATCAAGGATAATTGGAACCTTGATGCTTTATCTGATTATCAGGGTGCCACCATGCAGTATAAGGATGTGGCGCGGGTAATTGAGAAACTACATATCATCTTTGAATATAGCGGTGTGCGCCCGGGAGATAAAGTTGCTCTTTGCGACAAGAACTCTGCCCATTGGGGAGCCGCCTTTCTGGCTACACTGACTTATGGTGCCGTAGCGGTGCCTATTCTGCATGAATTCAAGGCCGATCAGATTCACAACATCGTGAACCACAGCGAGGCCAAACTGCTGTTTGTCGGCGAGCAGATCTGGAAGAATCTGGATGCCGAAGCCATGCCGCAGGTGGAGGGAGTCATCAACATCATTGATTACTCTCTTTTCGTGAGCCGCACCGACAAGGTGGTTTATGCCCGCGAGAACCTGAACCGTCTTTTCGGAGAGAAGTTCCCGAAATTTTTCCGTCCCAACCATGTGAGCTATCATGTGGACGAGCCGGAGGAGCTGGCAGTAATCAACTACACCTCGGGCACCACGAGCTATTCCAAGGGAGTGATGATTCCGTATCGCGCCCTGTGGTCGAACTACGCCTTTGCTCAGGGAGCTTTGGGCGGACATTGCAAGGCCGGTTCCACAGTGCTCTCCATGCTGCCTATGGCGCACATGTATGGCATGGCCTTTGAATTCATCTTCGAATTCTGTCAGGGTGCCCATGTTTATTTCCTGACCAAGATGCCGACTCCGAAACTCTTGCTGGCGGCTCTGGCCGACGTGAAGCCGGTGATTGTCATCGCTGTGCCGCTGATTATCGAAAAGATTGTGCGCAAGGCCGTATGGCCTAAAATCAATTCGCGTGTGAAGATGCTGATGAAACTGCCGGTCATCGGACAGAAAGTCAAGGACCGCATCCGCGAAACCATGCGCGAGTCTTTGGGAGGCAACTATTACGAGGTGATTATCGGTGGTGCGGCTCTGAACCACGAGGTGGAAGCATTTCTGAATGACATCGGCTTCAACTATACCGTGGGTTATGGTGCTACGGAGTGTGCGCCGATTATAGCCTATGAAGACTGGAAGAAATTTAAGGAAGGTTCTTGCGGCAAGGCAGCTCCGCGTCTGGAAGTCATCATCAACAGTCATGATCCCGCTCATGAGGTGGGCGAGATTCTGGTGCGCGGAACCAATGTGATGCTGGGCTATTATAAGAATGAAGAAGCCACCGCCGAGACGATAGACGCTGAAGGCTGGTATCACACCGGCGATTTGGGTCTGATGGACGAGGAAGGAAACATCTTCATTAAGGGCCGCAGCAAGAACATGCTGTTGGGTGCCAGCGGACAGAATATCTATCCGGAGGAAATCGAAGACAAGTTGAACAACCTCACTCTGGTGGCCGAGAGTCTGGTGATCCAGCGCAATGAAAAGCTCTACGGACTGGTGTATCCGGATTTTGACGAGGCTGCCAAGTTGGGACTTCAGGAGGCTGATCTGGTGCAGATTATGGAGCAGAACCGTCAGGAACTGAATGCCATGATTCCGGGATACAGTCAGCTGTCCGGAATCAAGATCTGCAAGGAAGAGTTTGAAAAGACTCCTAAAAAGAGTATCAAGCGTTTCCTTTATACCGATGTGGAAATCTGAAACGTGCGGAGGCATCACGATGAAAGTGGTTTATCTGTATCATAGCGGCATAGCCTTTGAACTGGAGCATTGCATCCTCATTGTGGATTACTATCAGCCGGAGGCCGTGACTGCCGTTTTGCAGCCGCAGGTGCGCCGGTTGCTGGGCTGTGGGAAGCCGGTTTACGTGCTGGTTTCTCATGTTCACGCCGATCATTTTGATCCGGTCGTCCTGAACTGGCAGCAGGAAGGTGAGGTGCATTATGTTTTCTCTGCCGATGTGGCTCCGGCTTTGCGAGGTAGGGAGGCACAGGTGCATTTCCTGAAGAAAGGAGAAGTTTTTCAGGAAATGCACCTGACGGTCAAGGCGTATGGCTCTACCGATGTGGGCATCTCCTTTTATATACAGACCGAGGGATGGAAACTGTTTCATGCCGGCGATTTGAACAACTGGCACTGGAATGAGGAATCCACCGAGGAGGAGATCCGGCAAAGCGAACAGGAATATCAGGATGAACTGACTTTGATTACTCAGGAACTCAAGGAGTTGGATGTGCTTTGCTTTCCGGTAGACTCCCGTTTGGGGCACGATTACATGCGCGGAGCCGAACAGTTTGTTTCGGCGGTGCCGGTGCGTTGGTTCGTGCCGATTCATTTCACTTCCGGTCGTCCTGAAGATCCGCTGGCTTTTGGACCGGTGGCCCGGAAATACGGCGCTTCCTTCTGGTGCGCCGCCCATGAATGTGACTCTGTTATTTTGGAAAAATAAAAGATAAGAAAAATTATGGAAATCAAGTCTAGATTTGATCATTTGAACGTAAATGTAACTGATTTGGAAAGAAGTATTGCCTTTTACAATCTGGCACTTGGCCTGAAGGAGCATCATCGCAAGGAAGCCGCCGACGGTTCGTTCGTGCTGGTTTATCTGTGCGACGAGGCCAAGACTTTCTTTCTGGAACTGACCTGGCTCAAGGACCATCCTCAGGCATACGAGTTGGGAGAGAACGAAACCCACCTGTGCCTGCGTGTAGAAGGAGATTATGACCAGGTGCGTGCCTACCATCGCGAGATGGGATGCATCTGTTTTGAGAACCACGAGATGGGACTGTACTTTATCAACGATCCCGACGACTATTGGATTGAAATCCTTCCGGCAAAATAATGCAGACCGAAATATAGGAAACATATCACGCGCCGCGGCAGCCTTTGTCAAAGGGCTGTTGCGGCGCGTGTGTTTTATTCTTTCGCCAGCGGTTTTGTCCTGAAAAAGTGCTCCTGAAAAAAGATGCTGATGAATTGCGCAAAACATCGAAATGATTTTTCCGGTTCATTGGGATGATTTTTTGAAGCGGTTGCATCGGTCTGCTTGCGGATGACCGAACGTGTCGGTGACGCACCGTTCCGGGCCAACCGTGTCCTCCGTTTTATCTTCGGGTAAAAGAGGTGGGGCCGATGCGGACATTTTGTATGCAAAACCGCCGGTTTCTGGTTGTCATAACGGTCCGTTTTGGTGTGATTTTTAATCTAAAGTAACGTTAAAGCATTAAATGTTTGTAAAAATCTTGTTCGTTTAAGGTATTATGCTTATTTTTGATATATAATTGTATAATATTGGATATAAATGAACTTTAAATATTATCTTACCGGCATTGCCCTTGCTTTTGTTCTGGATGCAGGAGCTCAGAAAATAACTATAGGTAACTACACCTTCAAGGATGGAGGTGAATATCAGGGAGAGCTTTTCAAGGGAAAGCCCTATGGTAAAGGAATCACAAAATATCAGAACGGAGACACTTATCAGGGAGAATATGTCAAGGGAAAACGTCAGGGTTTTGGCGTTTATACCTTTTCCGATGGTGAGAAGTACGAAGGACAGTGGTTTCAGGATCAGCAGCACGGCAAGGGAATCTATTATTTTGTGAACAACAACAAATATGACGGTCTCTGGTTCCGTGACTATCAGCAGGGACAGGGAACCATGTACTATTATAACGGCGACGTTTATGTGGGTAACTGGCGCGGAGATATGCGCGAAGGGCAAGGCACCTATACCTTTGCCAACGGCGCATTCTACAAGGGCCAGTGGCTGAACGACCGGAAAGAGGGTAAGGGCGTGTTCGACTGGAATGACGGTTCGCGCTACGAGGGTGCCTGGAAAAACAACCAGAGAAACGGTAAGGGAACCTTCTATTACTCAGACGGTGACGTGTACAGCGGTGAGTGGGTAGACGATGTGCAGCATGGCAAGGGAACCTACAAATTTCATAACGGCGACGTGTACGAAGGCGACTATGTGCAGGGAGAAAGAACCGGCGAAGGAGTGTTCACTTTTGCCAACGGCAACAAGTATGTGGGACATTTCAAGGCAGGAGAGCAGGACGGAACCGGCACCTTTACCTGGGCCACCGGTGCGTCTTACGTGGGAACCTGGAAGGCAAACCGCCGCGACGGCAAAGGCGTTTACACCTGGAGCAACGGCGATGTGTATGACGGCGAATGGAAAAACGGTCAGATGGACGGACAGGGCATTCTGCGACTGGCCGACGGAACCAAGTTCAAGGGTACCTTCCGGAAAGGTGAGAAAAACGGTCCCGGAATCCTGGTAGACGCTGACGGAAAACGATATGAAGGAGGATTCCTGAATAACGAAAAAGACGGAGAGTATGTGCTGAAAGACAAGAATGGAAACATTCTGGAGAAAGGAACATACGCTCGCGGAGTAAAGAAAAACTAATCTAAAAACGACCTTTAAAAGGCCTTATAAAATCTTATTCTTATGGCAGAAAAAACAAAACGACCCAATTGCGCCAGATTGAAAATGGTCAAGAACGACCCCTGGCTCGAACCTTACGAGCAGATCATCAATGACCGGCATGAATATGCTGTGCGCAGAATGAATGAATTGACAGGAAACGGGGCACAGACCCTTTCTGATTTTGCAACCGGATATCTGTATTTCGGCCTGCAGAAGACCGATAAGGGATGGGTGTTCCGCGAGTGGGCTCCCAATGCCACTTCCATGTTCCTGGTTGGTGATTTTAGCAAGTGGGAAGAACTTCCCCAATACGAGCTCAAGAAAATCAACGACGCCGGTGTTTGGGAAGTGAAGTTGCGCAAGTCTGCCCTGAAACACGGTCAGTTCTATAAGCTGAAGGTTTACTGGGAAGGCGGTTGTGGTGAGCGTATTCCGGCATGGGCCAAGCGCGTGGTGCAGGATGAGGAAAGCCACATTTTTTCTGCTCAGGTATGGGACCCCGAGAATCCATACGTATTCAAGAAACGCAATTTCAAGATCAAGTCAAGCGCCCCGCTGCTCATTTACGAGTGCCATGTAGGTATGGCTCAGGATGCAGAGAAGGTGGGTACTTATAAGGAATTCAAGGACAATGTGTTGCCGCGTATCGTGGCCGACGGTTATAACTGTATTCAGATTATGGCCATTCAGGAGCATCCGTATTACGGCAGCTTCGGTTATCATGTGTCCAGCTTCTTCGCTCCGTCCAGCCGTTTCGGTACTCCCGAAGAGCTGAAGGAACTGATTGATGCTGCCCACGCCAAGGGTATTGCCGTGATTATGGACCTGGTTCATTCTCATGCCGTGAAGAACGAAATGGAGGGCCTGGCCAATTTTGCCGGCGATCCGTGTCAGTACTTCTGTCAGGGCGACCGTCGCGAGCATCCGGCATGGGACAGCCTCTGCTTTGACTACGGACGCAATGAGGTGGTACACTTCCTGTTGTCTAACTGTAAGTATTGGCTGGAGGAATTCCAGTTCGACGGTTTCCGCTTCGACGGCGTTACTTCCATGCTTTATTACAACCACGGTCTGGGCGAGGCTTATACCAACTATGGTGATTATTATAATGGTGCGCAGGATGATCAGGCTATCTGTTATCTGACACTGGCCAACCTGTTGATTCACGAAGTCAAGCCGAAGGCCATCACCATTGCCGAGGAAGTTTCCGGAATGCCGGGGCTGGCTTCCACATTCAAGGACGGCGGTATCGGATTCGACTACCGTATGGCCATGAATATTCCGGATTACTGGATCAAGCTGATCAAGGAATATGCCGACGAGAACTGGAAACCGAGCAGCATGTTCTGGGAGGTGACTAACCGTCGCAAGGATGAAAAGACCATTTCTTATTGCGAGAGCCACGATCAGGCTCTGGTGGGCGACAAGACCATCATCTTCCGTCTGGTGGATGCAGACATGTACTGGCACTTCAAGATTGGCGACGAGAATTATCAGGCCGAGCGTGGTATTGCCCTGCACAAGATGATCCGTCTGCTCACCGCATCCACAATCAACGGCGGTTATCTGAACTTTATGGGAAATGAGTTCGGACATCCGGAATGGATTGACTTCCCGCGCGAAGGTAACGGATGGAGCTATAAATATGCCCGTCGCCAGTGGCATCTGGTAGATGATAATACATTGTGCTTTAAGTATCTGGGAGATTTTGATAAAGAAATGATTCATCTGATCCGCAAGAAGGCCGGATTTGAAAAGACACCGGTGGTAGAGGTATGGCACAACGACGGCGACCAGGTGCTGGCATACAGCCGCAAGGATTTGCTCTTTGTGTTCAACTTCAGCTACAACCGCTCATATTCTGACTATGGCTTCATGATGCCGGAAGGTTCGTATGAGGTCGTGCTGAATACGGATGCACCGGAGTTTGGCGGACACGGTCTGAACGACGATCGTATAGAACATTTCACTTTGCACGATGACCTTCTGGCGCGCGATGGCAAGGGATGGCTGAAGCTGTATCTGCCGGCGCGAACAGCTATGGTGCTGCGTAAGAAGTGAGACAAATTGTAGTTGTTGAATGATGCGTAATAACGAAAAGGACAAATTTATGTGGAGGGCGACAAAGCTCTGTGCGACTCTTTTGTTCGCCCTCTTTTCTTTCTTATATCTATACTGCATGCAGGCGGACTTGTTGGCGTGCTTTCAGTACATCCTGTCTGATGGCCTCACGTCATACAGTCCGCTTGTAGGCGGATTGATCATCACGCTGCTTCTGGTTTTTCTGGGAGAACTGCTGGCCTATGCCTGTCCGTTGCCCACACCTTTTGTAGCTCTGTCTTATTTTCCTTCGGCTGTATTGCTGGCGGTGATCAGCGGAGGCACTCCGAAAAGTGACGGAATCGGGTTTGCGGCATCCGGCTGGACGTGGGTGGCTGTGACGGCTGTCGTGGTGGGGGTATGTATGCTTCTGCTGCGGAAATATGCCTCATACATCGTGCAAGACAAATACCGTTATACAGACTCCTGGCCCAATGCCCTGCTGTTTTTCCTGATGTTTGCCTTTGTGGGCAAGGTCGGTAATACGAACGACCGGTTGCATTATCAGCTCAAGGCAGAAAGCCTGCTGAACGATGAGTGTTATGATGAGATTCTGGAGATGCGACCGGGCAGTACGGGCATGTCTCCCGCTTTTCATGCCATACGCGCTTTGGCCTTGTCGCAGGATCAGCGTTTGGGCGAGGAACTCTTCCGTGCCCGCGGACTTTCCGGTTCTTCGGACCTGCTGGTGTCGGAACATGAGTTCTTGTCATGCGACAGTCTGGAATATAAGTTCTATGATTTCTGGGGAGCGCGTCCCGGCAAACACCTGCAGCAGAATCCCGAACTGTTCTTCCAGATTATTCTGGAACGCAATCTGTGTGATTCTACACGCCGCAAGGAAGTGCAGGACCTCTACCTGAGCAGTCTGCTTCTGGACCGTAAGATTGACCAGTTCGCTTCGTCTGTGGTGAAATATTATCCGCTGAATGACTCTCTGCCGAGACACTACCGCGAGGCTCTGATTCTGTATAAGCGGATACGCACGGCTCCGGTCTGCGTGTATGAGAATGAGTCGCTGGAAGAAAACTACAACGATTATCTCACCATGTCCCGCAACAAAGTGTCTGCAGAGGAAGTGCAGAACAAGATCCGCCAGTCCTTCGGACGGACTTACTGGTACTATTATAACTACCGGTAAACGGGGGTAGCAGCTTTCAGACGGCCGCGTTCGGGCTTTTTTTCGTTTTTTTTCGGCGAGAATAAGCAAAAAGTATATGGTTGATTCGTTTTTTTTTTATACCTTTGCACACTAAATAGAAATAGTTCAAAGGGATGCATATAGAAGGAGAAAAATGTGTACAGCCGTATTGGAAAACGTACGGCGGAACAACAGAACGAAAAACTGACTTTTGCAAACTAATTTGTTTAGATTGCAAGGTGTCGGCCTTTTTTCCTTTCACAGTTTCTCCAACTTTACGACATATTGTTTGTTAGGCCACCTTTCGGTATTTATTTACCGGAATGAGTGGTCTTTCTTGTGTCCGTACGTTTCACTCTGGCAAGAACCAAACAATAATAACTATAATTATTCTTTATACAATAGTATTGTGCAATGAGAAATGTAACACTTATCCTCGACGACGGGACCAAATTTTGTGGAAAGTCGTTCGGCTATGAGAAGCCGGTGGCAGGCGAAGTTGTGTTTAACACAGCAATGATGGGATATCCCGAGAGTTTGACCGATCCGTCTTATGCCGGACAGCTTATGGTGCTGACTTATCCGTTGGTGGGAAATTATGGCGTTCCGGCCTTCACCTTCGAAGAAAACGGTTTGGCAACCTTTATGGAAAGCGACAAGATTTATGCCTCTGCAATCATTGTGTCGGATTACAGCAATGAGTATTCACACTGGAATGCCAAGGAAAGTCTGGCCGACTGGTTGAAGCGTGAGCAGATTCCGGGAATTACCGGCATTGACACTCGCGAACTGACTAAGGTGCTGCGTGAGCATGGTGTTATGATGGGTAAGATCATCTTCGACGACGAACCAGAGAATATTCCTCATGCTGACTATAACGGCGTGAACTTCGTGGACCGCGTGTCTTGCAAGGAAATCATCCGTTACAACACCGGTGCCCCCAAGAAAGTCGTTTTGGTGGACTGCGGTGTGAAGCACAATATTATCCGTTGCCTGATCAATCGTGGGGTAGAGGTCATCCGAGTGCCTTGGAACTACGATTTCAATGATATGGAGTTCGACGGTCTGTTCCTGGCCAACGGTCCCGGTGACCCGGACACTTGCGAGGATGCTGTAGTGAACATCCGCAAGTTCCTCAACTCAGACAAGGTGCGTCCTTGCATGGGTATCTGTATGGGTAACCAGCTGTTGAGCAAGGCAGCAGGAGCTAAGATCTACAAACTGAAGTACGGTCACCGTAGCCATAACCAGCCGGTTCGCATGGTCGGTACCAACAAATGCTTCATCACCAGCCAAAATCACGGATATGCAGTAGACAGCGATACTCTGGGACAGGATTGGGAACCATTGTTTGTGAACATGAACGACGGATCTAATGAAGGTATCCGCCACAAGACAAATCCTTGGTTCAGCGCACAGTTCCACCCGGAAGCTTGCAGCGGTCCGATTGATACTGAGTTCTTATTCGATGATTTTGTAAAACTTCTTTAATTCTTGACTTTAAATGATTGACAAAAATATTAAGAAGGTCCTGCTGTTAGGTTCAGGAGCCTTGAAAATCGGTGAAGCCGGTGAGTTTGATTATTCTGGTTCTCAGGCCTTGAAGGCACTGAAGGAAGAAGGTATTGAAACCGTATTGATCAACCCGAACATTGCCACAGTGCAGACCAGTGAGGGCGTGGCTGATCAGATTTACTTCCTGCCGGTAACTCCGTTCTTCGTTGAGAAGGTAATCGAGAAAGAGAAACCACAGGGAATCCTGCTGGCATTCGGTGGACAGACTGCCTTGAACTGCGGTGTGCAGCTTTACAAGAGCGGCATTCTGGAGAAGTATAATGTGCAGGTGCTCGGTACTCCGGTTCAGGCCATTATCGACACAGAAGACCGCGAGCTGTTCGTGAAGAAACTGGACGAGATTGATGTGAAGACCATCAAGAGCCAGGCTTGCGAAAGCATCGAGGAGGCACGCAAGGCTGCTGCCGAGCTGGGTTATCCGGTTATCATTCGTGCCGCTTACGCACTGGGAGGTCTGGGTTCCGGCTTCTGCGATAATGAAGAAGAACTGAACAAGCTGGCCGAGAAAGCCTTCTCATTCTCACCGCAGGTATTGGTAGAGAAGAGCTTGAAGGGCTGGAAGGAAATTGAATATGAGGTAGTGCGCGACAAGTACGACAACTGTATTACCGTATGTAATATGGAAAACTTCGACCCGCTGGGTATCCACACCGGTGAGAGTATCGTAATCGCTCCGTCGCAGACACTGACCAACTCTGAATATCACAAGTTGCGTGCCTTGAGTATCAAGATTGTGCGTCACATCGGTATCGTGGGAGAGTGTAACGTACAATATGCATTCGACCCGGAATCTGAGGACTACCGCGTAATCGAGGTAAATGCCCGTCTGAGCCGTTCTTCAGCTTTGGCCTCAAAGGCAACCGGTTATCCGTTGGCGTTCGTAGCTGCCAAGTTGGGTATGGGTTACGGTCTGTTTGAGTTGAAGAACTCGGTTACCAAGACCACTTCAGCTTTCTTTGAGCCGGCATTGGACTATGTAGTCTGCAAGATCCCTCGTTGGGACTTGGGTAAGTTCCGTGGTGTAGACCGCGAATTGGGTTCATCCATGAAGTCTGTCGGCGAGGTGATGGCTATCGGCCGTACCTTCGAGGAGGCTATCCAGAAGGGTCTGCGTATGATCGGTCAGGGCATGCACGGTTTCGTCGGCAACAACGACGTGGAATTCGATAACCTGGACGACGCGCTGGCCAACCCGACCGACCTCCGTATCTTCGCCGTAGCCAAAGCGCTTGAAAAAGGCTACACGGTAGACCGCATCCACGAACTGTCCAAGATCACTCCGTGGTTCCTGGAAAAACTGAAAAACATCGTAGACTATACGAAAGTATTGTCTGCTTACGATAAGATCGAAGACCTGCCTGAAGATGTGCTGAAGGAAGCAAAACGCCTGGGATTCTCCGACTTCCAGATTGCTCGTTATGTTGAAAACCCGGAAGGCAACATGGAAAAGGAAAATATCCGCGTGCGCAACCTGCGTAAGAAATTAGGTATCCTGCCGAGTGTAAAACGCATCAATACGATCGCATCGGAACATCCCGAACTGACGAACTACCTGTATATGACATACGACGGCAGCCAGCACGATATCTCTTACTATCCGAACGACAAGAGCGTCGTGATTCTGGGATCGGGCGCTTACCGCATCGGTTCTTCCGTTGAGTTCGACTGGTGTTCGGTGAATGCCGCACAGACAGCCCGCAAGTTAGGCTATAAATCCATCATGATCAACTATAACCCGGAAACGGTTTCCACTGATTATGACATGTGCGACCGTCTGTACTTCG
>OGMP01000108.1_pt1 | contig 87404 bp, 63 predicted proteins | sample 1573261 | NCBI WGS metagenome assembly OGMP01 (sample SAMEA2581878, study PRJEB24529) | metagenome | biome: Human gut stool | place: China | collected 2011 | reverse complement strand
GGAGGGACGGTCCCATACTCCGTCGAACCATATAGCTCCGATCGGCCCGTAATTGGTTAGTAGTTCTGTAAGCTGGTTATTCATGAACCGATAATAACTGGGCCAATCTCCGTGTCCATTGGTACGACCGGTTCCTTTCCCGGTATTGCCTCCGGCCGGGTAATCTTCTCTACGCCAGTCTATATGAGAATAATACAAATGGAGCTTAATGTCTTGTTTGTGGCATTCGTCGGCCAATTCTTTTAAAATATCGCGTTTAAAAGGTGTCGCATCTACGATATTAAAGTCGGACTGTTGGGTGTGAAACATAGAAAATCCATCATGGTGTCGGCTGGTAATACAAATGTATTTTGCCCCTGAGGCCTTGATTGCCGACACCCACTCGGCTGCGTTGAACCGAGACGGATAAAATCCTGATGCCAATTTTTCATATTCTCGCCAGTCGATGTTGTGATTGGTCATGTACCATTCTCCTTGTGCCAACATGCTGTAAATGCCCCAGTGTATGAAGATTCCGAATTTGTTGTCTTGAAATTCTTTTCGAGCTTCGATATTCTTTTGCGATGGTATATAACTGTCGATTGTCTGTGCGAATGAAATATTCCAAGATAAAAGAGAGGTAGTAATGGCTAAACCTATTTTTGGGATCATTTTGTTTTTCATGTTATGTGAATTTTCGGTAAAGATATGGATAATATGGAAAAAATATTGAACAAAGATAGCAAAAAGAAACCCAGATAGGGTAAACTATTTGGGTTTCTTTTTGCTATGAAAGATGTTTTTACTGGACATTAACCTGATCGCCACTGAATACCGACAGGTCGAGTTTATTCATAATATGTTTGATTGCCAGTTGAGCCTTAACTGAGTTGCCTGCTGCATCGATAGGGGGTGCAAAGGCTGCAATACCCATGATTCCGGGAAGAACTCCCATGACACCTCCGCCTACTCCGGTTTTTGCAGGGATTCCCGAAGTGAAGAGCCAGTCTCCGGTGTGTTCGTAAAATCCTACTGTCGCTATCAGCGATGTAATTTGAGGAGACAGCGAGGCATCGAATACTCTTGCTCCGTTTTTTGGATTGACTCCTTTATTGGCTATGGTCGCACCGCATACAGAAAGCTGTTCTGCCGTGATTCCCAAAGAGCATTGACGAGTATAGAGGTCGAGCGACAGATCGGGATCGTCATAAATACGGTTGTAGTTTTTCAATAACCATGTAATTGAGCGGTTGTTGAAATTTGTAGCCGATTCGGAGCGATACAATTCATCTATCAATTCGGGAGCACTTCCCGAGAGTTCAGTGATATTTTTCACTATCGCAGCCCATTTTTCTTTTGGATTACCAACTGGTTGAACCATACTGCATGCGGTGATAGCTCCGGCATTAACCAATGGGGTCGAGGGGTGATCGTTTTCCAACAAAATAGCGATTATCGAATTGAACGGTAATCCTGTCGCATCGGCTCCAATCATGGAAAGGAGCTTTTCTGCGCCATATTGGCGTAATACCAATATGGCGGTGTGCACCTTAGAAACCGATTCTATACCGAATCTATATTGAGTATCTCCGACTTCGATAATTTGTCCGTCCAGTAGACATACGCTGATACCGAACAAGTTTTTGTCGATGTTGGCAAGATAGGGAATATAGTCGGCATTTTTACCGTCTTGGTTATTTTTATAGAGATCGTACGCTTCGTTGACCGCTTGTTTGATTTGGGAAACCGAAATTGTTTGTTTCATATTCCTATTTTTTTGTTTTATGGCGGTTCCCCGTATGGGTAAATACCGAACCTTTCACTTCAATATTTTTGTCTTGTGCGATACGAGTATTGGTCGGGTATTCCAATTTTTCGAGAGACGCGACGGCATCGCGAATATCGTTCAGCAACATGTCGGCCATATCCCTGCTGAACCCTTGACGTACGACGATACGCATGACTACATAGTTTTGAATATTTTCGGGTAGAGTATATGCCGGAACCATCCAGCCGCCTTGTTTCAATTTGTCTTGCAAGTCATATAGAGTCCATTTTGCCGTTTTTGCGTAATCGGGCTTCATATACCAGATGAACAATGGGTTTTCAACATGATCGCTGTAATTGACAAATGGAGCCATTTTACCGATTTCGTCGTGGAGGTATTGGGTTATTTGCATACTATTGTATTGGACCTTCGGACTGATTTGCTATGCACTGGGATGGACGGCTTTGTATCCTTGAAATCCCAATCGGATAAATTGGTAATATTGTCCCAATATTTGAGCTGCCGGGCGTGAGAAATTGAGCCCTACTTGTGTGATATTCGCTCCTAAATAGTTTACACTGAATGACATTTCGTCGGGGAGGTATTTTTTGTCTTTCCAAACGACCCAGCCTAGACCGGGGTATACCAATCCGAATTTGTGCCCCGATGTACTGATTGATAGAACCCATTTTAATCTGAAATCCCATTTTTTGTGTGGATCGAGGAAAGGTAATATAAATCCACCGGAAGCTGCATCTACGTGGATAGGAATGTCATATCCTGTTTTTTTGTTGAATTCGTCGAGGGCTTTGTCGAGAGCTTCGACGTCATCGTTCAATCCGGTCCAAGTTACGCCCTCGATAGGAACGATGCAAATTGTATTTTCATCGCACATCTTTAAAGCTTCTACCGGGTCGAGGGTTGTTTTTTCGAGAGTCAGGGGAACTTCTCGCATCTCGATTTGCCAAAGTTGTGCAAATTTTTCCCAAACGACTTGAAATCCCGAAGAGATAACAAAATTGGGTTTATCGGTAGGCTTCCCTTCTGCCTGACGTTTTTTACGCCAACGTAGCCATGCTGCGACACCGCCGAGCATACAGGCTTCGGAAGAACCTATGGCCAAAGCTCCGCTTTTCCATTTTTCCTCTTCGGGAGAGTTCCAAAGGTTAGCCATGATATTTATACATTTGGCATTCATGACAGCGATACGCGGATATTCTGTTTCATCGATATAGTTGATGTTGATCGCTTCATTCATCAATTTGGTTGCGTAGTCGTCCATGTAGGTGGTTACGAATGTAGCCAGATTTAATCGAGGTTGTGTTTGAGCGAATGTTTCGTCTTTAACCATTTGGTATGCGATCTCTGGTGTTGTAGGTGCATCGGGAATACGATCTACCGGTGATGGTTTCAACATTTCGTTGGACCCGAAGATACTTGTCTTGGCATCTCCTTCTCTGAAATTCAAATCTTTCATTGTATAAAATTTTATGAGTTAGAACTATAAAGCCGGATTATTTTGTACGGCTCTTCGATAAAACAACAGCCTTGTAAGGTGAAAGTTTGACCGATTTGTCTATTCATACACAATTTGGCACTTATTAAAATATTAGAATAGTACCGGTAAACATTCGAAGGTGATTATTGTTTTTGAAAATGCAAGCATAAAAAAGATGTGATTATGAAAATAGAAACTGGACAAGGGACTATACCTTTGATTACGCTTTTGGGAATATGGTCTATTTCAGCTTTAAATGCATTACCGGGTCTAGCTGTTTCCCCTATTTTGGGACAGATGTCTACAATATTTCCGCATTCTTCGGAGTTCGACATACAACTGTTATCTTCACTACCTTCGCTATTGACTATACCTTTCATCTTGTTATCCGGGAAGTTGACCGAACGTATTAATAACATCGTCTTGTTACAAGTTGGATTAATTATTTTTGCATTAAGTGGTTTGCTATATATGCTTTCTTCCCGAATGTGGCAGTTAATAGCGGTGAGTGCGTTGTTGGGTATTGGCTCGGGTATGATAGTTCCGTTGTCAACGGGTTTGATTTCTCGCCATTTTATAGGTCGATATCGTACTCGACAGTTTGGTTTGAGTTCTGCGATTACAAATATAACGTTAGTGACGGCGACTGTATTGACTGGATATTTGGCAGAGATTAATTGGCACTTGCCTTTTATTGTTTATTTTTTCCCTGTGGTATCGTTCTTTTTGTCTTTTTATTTGAAACGAGATACTATATCGGTAGCCCCAGTAAAGGTGACTGTATCGGGTAAAATAGAAGTGAAGAGGTTGGTTTCTCTCATGTTGTTTTATGGCCTGGTAACTTATTTAGCTGTTATCGTTAGCTTCAATTTACCATTTTTGATGAAGGAATATCATTTCGACACGGGAGCCTCGGGAATTATTATTTCTTTGTTTTATTTAGCTATTATGGCTCCCGGTTTCATATTGAATCGAGTGTTATCGATTTTTGGGTCGTTTACAAAATGTGTGAGTCTATTGTGTATGGCAGGAGGTATGGTTCTGATATTGTTGTCGGGCAATGAATGGATATTGGGACTTGGAGCCATATTTATCGGGTTCGGGTATGGGGTGATGCAACCTGTTATTTATGATCAGACAACGAGAGTAGCTACACCCGATAAAGTGACTTTGGCTCTCGCATTTGTCATGTCTATGAATTATTTGGCTATCTTACTTTGTCCTACGATTATCGATACATTACAATCTCTATTCCATATTCATACTCAGCAGTTTGCATTTATATTTAATTTGGTTATAACACTACTTGTCGTTTTAGGGGCATATTATCTTCGCCATACGTTTTTGTTTAATGATAGTTGTGATAGTGATAAATCTCTGGAAAAGTTATGACAAATAAAATTCAGGAAGCCAATTTGGCTATGGTCGTTTCAAAAACGTTTAGCGGATTAAACGTAAATGCGTTACGATATTTGTTGCCTTTGTGGATCGCCCCGCTAACCGGTGTGACTTTTCGTTGTGTTTTTGCAGCCGTGGCTTTTTGGATCATAGGGTATTGGGCAAAACCGGAGACGGCTTCGGTAAAAGATAAAATTTATCTGTTTTTGTTGGGGGCTGTCGGCATTTATGGTTATATGTTTTCCTATTTAATGGGACTTAGTAAAACGACTCCGGTATCGGCGGCTATTTTTACTTCTATGCAGCCCATTTGGGTTTTTATTTTGTCGGTTTTCTTTTTTAATGAGAAAGCGACTGTGATGAAAATTGTCGGTATTTTAGTAGGATTAGGTGGGGCTCTACTCTGTATTTCAACACAAAAGAGCGATGATTTGGCTTCGGATGCTTTTTCCGGTAATCTTTTTTGTTTGGTGAGTTCTGTGATTTATGCCGTATATCTGATATTGAGTAATCGGTTTTTGAAACGAACAGGCCCTTATACACTTATGCGTTATACGTTTTCAGGAGCGGCTGTATCGAGTCTTATCGTTATGGCTTTTGTTGGATATGAAGCGTCTTTAACTACACCTCCGCTACATTTTTGGCCTATTGCCTTATTGCTGTTTGTGTTGATATTTCCAACTGTTATCAGTTATTTACTAATACCGACAGGTCTCAAATATCTGAGTACGACAGTCGTGGCTATATATGGGTATTTAATTTTGGTCGTCGCTTCGATTGTTTCATTTCTGGTAGGACAGGATAGATTCTCTTGGGAACAGTTGGGTGCTATGCTTCTTATTTGTGTGGGTGTTTATTGGGTAGAGATAGCTGAAAACAACGGTCGTGAGAGAAAACGGCCCCATTCGCCATCTATCACTTGACTCTTGATTTATGCAGTAGTTTGGGGATAAGTTGCAGACCCTTTTTTATTTCGTGGGGATTACGAGCTATGATAACAGTGGTTACAGCGATGAGTATGATACAAATACCGATACTTTGTATGAAGTTACAACTTTCACCCAGAAATAATACACCCATAATGACTGCTGTTAAAGGTTCCATGCAACCCAATACTGCCGTTGTCGTCGAACCGACATGCTGGACGGCAAGAATAAGGGTTAGATCAGATATAAGTGTAGGCACTAAGGCTAGAAGAATAAGATCAACGCCGATTTCCCAAGAGGGTATGGGAGTAAGCATTTCCCGATTTACGATTAAGTTCAACAAGAAAATGAATGCACCCGATAGTAAAACGTAGAACGTGAGTTTTAAACCGTCCATATCGCTTACGCTCGATTTGTTTATTCCGACGATATAAGAGGCATAGGTCAATACGGTTGTGAGAGCTAATGCCAATCCTGTGGAATTAAGTGTACCGCCTTCGCTTCCGCTTAATAAGTAGACACCGCCGATAGCCATTATTGTTGCAATGATGATGGAGACGGAAACTTTGTCTTTGAAAAAAGTGACCATCAGTAAGGTTACGAGTACAGGATAAAGGAAGTGTAGGGTAGTAGCCAATCCGCTAGGAATGTACAGATATGATTTTGTCAGAAGAAGGGAAGTGGCCGCATATAAAAACGCCAACCCGAAAATGATGAAGGCTTGTTTCCCTGAGATTTTGAAGTTCGTTTTTCGTATACAGAGTATAATGCCGAGCAAGATTGAGGAAAACAGGAATCGATAAAATACTACTGAGTTGAGGGGGATACCGGCTTGTAAAGCAGGTATGGCAAATAGGGGTACAAGCCCGAATGTCGATGAAGAAATGATAGCGTAGAAGAGTCCTTTGGGGGAGTTCATGATTCTTGGTTTCGAATTTGAGTGTGCAAAGGTAACCAAAACCAAGAGGAGAAAGAGTGGGTTTTGAATTTTTTTAAGGAGTTTTCAATGAAAGAAAAAGAGCTCCCGAATTATTCGGGAGCTCTTTTTCTTTCATTGGGCAGTATGAATTTATTTACCCAAACATTCTTTGATGTAAGCCTTCATTTTGGGGATAGCGGCTTCGGCACTTTGTAGAAGTTTGAATTGAGCCTTTGTACGAACTAAATTGTGTTCGGGGTATTTTATCTTGTAATAGGTGTCGCCGTTGATATAGTCTGTCAGGAAACGTACGGTTTGCATATAAGGAAACAAGGTAACAGCATAGGGCAGATTGTCGATTTCGATGTCGGTGAGAAACGATTTAGCAGTTTCTAAGTATCCTTTGGTAAATGCTTTAAATATTTCCATATTGAAATTGACGTTGTCCAAATTCTTGTCGTCCTCTTCTCCGGTATTGGCTGCCGTTCGCATGAAATCGCCGAAGTCGGAAAATATGTAGCTGGGCATGACTGTATCGAGATCGATCACGCATAATACATGACCGTTTTCATCGAACATCATGTTATTCACTTTGGTGTCGCAGTGGCAAATGCGTTTGGGCAATTTCCCTTCTCGATGCAATCTTTCGGCCAAACACATGGCGTCGGCTCGTTTGTCTAGCTCGTCGATGATGGGTTTGACGGAGGCCACACGACCGACAGGATCGGCTGTTATGGCTTCTTGCAGTTGTTTTAATCGGAATTCCATATTGTGAAAATCTGGAATCGTTTCACCCAGTTCCACCGGAATATCCGACAGCATAGCTTGGAAATTACCGAATGCTTGTCCGGCATAATATGAGAATTCCGGGGTTACGGCTTCGTAGCTTTTTGCGTTTGGAATGAAGATGAGTATTCTCCAATAACTTTCTCCATCGAAATAGTATAATTTACCATCGGTTGTCGGTATTAAGGTTAAAACCTTGCGGTCTATATCGGTTTCTCCTTTGGTTTCTAATTTGTGGCGGATATGAGTCGTGACTTGGTAAAAATTATTTTGCAGCATATCCACATCTTTGAAGATCGAGTGATTGATTCTCTGTAAAACATAGTCGGGGGTATCGGGGGCGGCGGTGGTTACTTTATAAGAATCGTTGATGAGTCCTGCTCCTAATGGCTTAATTTCGAGAATTTTTCCGGCAAGAGAAAAATGCGATAATATGTCTTTCAAATCTTTCATAATATTATATGTGTTTTTATTTGTTTGAGTCGATAAAATTTTGATAGAGGTTTTGATAACAGTTATAGAGGTCTTTGAACTCTTTGTATTCCGATGTTTTTACTTCATACATAAAAGGCCCTGTATATCCGGCTTTGTAGAGCTCTTTCAGTATTTTTATCCAATCGTTGTCTCCTTTTCCGCTACAAGGGTTAGGCATGTAATGACACTCGTGTCGTCCGTCACCGTCGGCGATGTGAACAGATTTTAATCGTTTGCCCATAGCCTGTATGAGCAGTTCTGGGTTATCGATGTGATTCATGTCGATGGCAGAATATACATTTTTAGGAAGTTGTTTCATGATGAGTTTGACTTCTTCTACTGTACGACCTAAGGGACGTTCATGTTGTTCGTTTCTCACGAGTTCGTATCCTAACATATTTTCTATAACCATTTTGGCTCCCAGTTCTTTAACTTTGGGATTGAGCTCATTTACCGAGCGTCCTAACTGAGCGATACGTTCATTCCGCTCGTTGTGGCCCAGATACCAGCTTGGGTGGAAAAGAATGATTTTAGGTTGTATGATTTTACAAAATTCGAGTACTTTCATGTGTAGAGCGACGCTGTTTTTCCGTATTTTTTCGTCGGTTTGCGAAATATCGATGTCTTTTCCGAAAGGCATGTGTATAGACCAAATTTCAATACCGGCAGAGTCGGCTGCTAATTTGGTACGAGTCAACAACTCCGTAATTTCGGCATCTGTTTTGGGTTTCTTCGTGGATATGAATCCACCTGTTGTAATTTCTATGCAGTCGATACCGGCATCTTTCATCGCTTTGAGACGTTCGTAGTTCATGTCTTTGATACCGATGGAGTTCCCAATTCGGAGTGGAGGATACTTTGTTTTACATGCCGAAGGGAACGCAATGGTAATAACCATTAGAAGCACTAAAAAATTTTTGATTTGTGTGAACATGATGAATTTGTTTTGATGTAATTATTATATTGTTTTTGTGTATCCTAACGGACGAATTTGCTGAAAAATAGCCAAATATGCTCGCTTGTATTCAAGTCTTTTTCTCCCCATGAATGTTTACCCCCTTTTATTTCGTATAACCAAACTTCGTTTCTGTTTATACCGTTGACGTATTTATGGCTGATAATAGTATGATTGGATAAAGAATCAATAGAGGCAATCGTATCGGTAATTTCATGAGTGCATCTGTTTTGAATAGCCCAATAGTTTACAGCGATAGGTACTGCTATATATTTCCCCCAGTCTCCTTCATTATTCGGGTCTCCGTTCCACATAGAGGTTTTGTCTTCGGTTCCGTGTATTTCGAATAGAGGGATAGGGCGGTTTGTTTCTAATTCCCGATACATCCATTCGAGCGTAAGACCGGCAACAGGAGCTACTGCTGTAAATATATCGGGACGTTTGTACGCTAAAAGATAGCACATTTCTCCTCCATTGGAGTAACCCGTGCAAAATGTATTGTGCGGGCTTAGTCGGTAATTCTTTTGAAGGTATAAGGCGAGATCACATAAAAAGTTTATATCGTCGATAGTCATATCGGCCTGAAATGGATAGCCGACATTCCAGCAGTTTTTCCCTTTTTTATCTTGTTCGCCTTGCGGATAACATACGGCGAATCCGTATTTATCGGCGATAGGATTCATACCGAATCTTTTTGGATCGGCTGTGCCACCATAGCCATGAAGTACAAAGACAAGAGGAGCCCCAGATGAGAGATTGGCTGGCTGATAGTATTTATAACTACGCTCGATTCCTCCTGATTGAAATTTATGAGAGGTTAGTGTCCCGGTGGTTTGTCCCACAGCCAATATGCTGCCATATAGAGAGATAGTTAGACAAAATAAAAACTGTTTCATTTTTCAGGTATTATTATTCAAAGGTAGAGAAAAAGTAGATATTGGAAAGAATTATTTACTGAAAATTTAAGAAAAATGTTTTGGAGGGGAGCCGAAATACCGGAGGTTGTGCTATATTTGTAAAACGAACGGAAATAGATTGTAGCTCATTGGAATCGATAGGGATATTGTATTTGCCTTCGGGTTACTCTATTTTTTAGAATATTATTCACCAAAATATTTACGTGATGATTGAAAAGATTAAAGAAACAGCCGCCTATATCGCAGCAAAAGTTCAGGTGATGCCTAAGACCGCCATTATATTGGGAACTGGGTTGGGCGAGTTGGTAGACCACATTACAGACAAGACTGAAATTCCTTATACCGAGATTCCCAATTTCCCGGTGTCGACAGTAGAAGGGCATCAGGGGAAGTTGATATTCGGAAAATTGGGAAAGAAAGATGTCATGGCTATGCAGGGGCGTTTTCACTATTACGAGGGATACGATATGAAACAAGTTACCTTCCCGGTGCGTGTCATGAAGGAACTGGGGATAGAGCATCTCTTCGTTTCGAATGCAGCCGGAGGTATGAATCCCGATTTTGCCATCGGCGATATTATGATTATCCGTGACCACATCAATCTCTTTCCCGAACATCCGTTGCATGGACGCAATTATAAGGAATTGGGTGTACGATTCCCCGATATGAGCGAGGCGTATTCTCGCCGTTTGATTGCAAAGGCTCTTGAAATAGCTGAAAAAAATCATATAAAAGTACAGCAAGGTGTGTATGTGGGTACACAGGGACCTACTTTCGAAACCCCGGCCGAGTATCGTTACTTTCATATTATAGGCGGTGATGCCGTGGGCATGAGTACGGTTCCCGAAGTCATTGTCGCGCGTCATGCCGGTATCGAAGTCTTTGCCGTTTCGGTGATTACCGATTTGGGGGTAGAAGGTATTGTGGAGAAATGTTCTCACGAAGAGGTGCAAAAGGCAGCGGCAGAAGCTCAGCCCAGAATGAGCTTTATTATGAAAGAACTGGTAGAACAATTTTAATATGAAATAGAAGAAGTCCATGAGCCATGAGCTTGTGGACTTTGTTATAATTTATGGAAGAAATAAAACGTACAGAAATTGCCTCGTTAGGCGAATTTGGTTTGATAGAGCGTTTGACCGGGCATATACAGTTGAAGAACACTTCTACTCTAAAAGGGGTGGGAGATGATTCGGCCGTGCTCGACTATCAAGGAAAACAGACGTTGATTACAACCGATTTATTGCTCGAAGGTGTTCATTTCGACTTTACCTATGTCCCGTTGAAACATTTGGGGTATAAATCGGCGGTGGTTAATTTTTCCGACATATATGCCATGAATGGGACACCGCGTCAGATAACTGTTTCATTGGGTGTCTCCAAACGTTTTTCGGTAGAAAATCTCGAAGAACTTTATGCCGGCATACAGCTCGCTTGCGATATCTACGGGGTGGATTTGGTCGGGGGAGATACATCGGCTTCGATGACGGGGCTGACTATCAGCATTACCTGTATCGGAGAAGGAGAACCCGGGAAGGTCGTCTATCGTAACGGAGCGAAAGAAAACGATTTGATTTGTGTCAGCGGAGATTTAGGAGCAGCCTATATGGGATTGCAACTATTGGAACGGGAGAAGCGGGTGTTTGCCGGAGAAACCGAATTCAAGCCTGCGTTCGAAGGACATGAATACCTGCTCGAACGCCAATTGAAACCAGAAGCCCGTAAGGATATTGTTGCCGAGTTGGATAAAGCAGGGATCGTTCCGACAGCCATGATGGATATTTCTGATGGGCTCTCCTCCGAATTATTGCACATCTGTTCGCAGAGTCATGTGGGCTGCCGTATATATGAAGACCGGATACCGATCGATTACCAGACGGCAGCTATGGCGGAGGAATTTAATATGAATCTGGTGACTGCTGCATTGAATGGAGGCGAGGATTATGAATTGCTTTTTACCGTACCTCTCGAAAAGCACGACATTGTCGCTGCTATCCCCGGAGTGCGAGTGATAGGACATATTACAAAACCAGAATTGGGTTGTTGCATGATAACCCGTGACGATACCGAGATAACCCTTCGGGCACAGGGGTGGAATTCTCTTGCCGAAGAATAAGAATTTATTCGTCCCTTGCGTCGTTTGCATATTTATATTTTTGAACGGAAAAATTCGACAATATATTTGGTAAATTGGAATAACCCTATTATCTTTGCACACGCAAAAATGATGGTGCCATAGCTCAGTTGGTAGAGCAAAGGACTGAAAATCCTTGTGTCACTGGTTCGATTCCCGTTGGCACCACTTGAAAAAAGAGAGTTACAGTTTGGTGACTCTCTTTTTTATTTCTTTACTTTTGTCTATTATAGAAAATTCGGCTTTCACCACGGACGGTGCGGTGGTCTTGTCGGTTGAAAATCGCGAGGCGAGTCGTGATAGTCGCTTATTCGCTTTCCGGCAGTGTTCAATAAGTACCACCCCATGATTTTGTCTTTCACCAAAGCGACGCCCCCGTGAAACGGATAGGCTTCTTCGTAATAGTCGCCGAGTCGATGACCGTCCCTATTGATGAAACAATAGCCCATGATTTTATCTTTGACAAGTGCATACCCTTCGTGGAAGTCGTCGACGAGAAGGTAATAATCGGTGCATCGTTTACCGTCGAGGGAAATGAAACACCAACCCATGATTTTGTCTAATGCTGCTGCCCGACCTTGCCTATAAGGTCGGATTTGTTCGTAATAGTCGCTAATGCGGTTTCCGTTTATGTCGGAAACGTACCAACCCATGATTCGGCTTTTCTGAATAATAAGACGTGGGGCATTATCGTAGTAATGATTGCCGTTATCATAAGGATAATCATATTGGGCTTGTATGGATAGGAATCCGAATAAAATCGAAATAAGGATAAGTAGTGGTTTCATGTGCAATCTTTTTTCATTTGACGAAGTTAACGAAAAAAGGTTTAAACGCAGTCATAACTTATTATTAATCTCTGCTGGGAATATGTGATTTTCTGTGTTCGAATAGAAGTCTGTTTGTATATCGGCGAGTGTTTATCGGTTGTTGTAATGACTCTAAAAATAAAAAGGTAGGCCGTATGAATCTTTTAGTGCATTGTTTGTGTAACTTTGCAAGAGGCAATGCGACAAGTGAGATTTCGGTACGAGTGTATTTATTGTTGTCCGAAGCGGCGCTGTCATTGGAGAAATAATTTATAAGATATGAATGTGAGGATAGAGGAAAGTTGGCGAAAGAGGCTGCAAGACGAGTTCGATAAGCCCTATTTCGAGCGATTGGTTTCTTTTGTGCGGAGCGAATATGGCCGTGCGCATGTTTTGCCTCCGGGACATTTGATATTTCATGTATTCGATGCATGTCCTTTCGAGTCTGTGAGAGTTGTTATTTTAGGCCAGGATCCCTATCCCAATCCCGGACAGTATTACGGTGTTTGTTTTTCTGTGCCCGAGGGGGTGGCTATTCCCGGTTCTTTGTTTAATATGTTTAAGGAGATACATGATGATTTGGGCAAGCCTATTCCCGCTTCGGGTAATTTGGATCGGTGGGTGAGGCAAGGTGTATTTCCTTTGAATTCTGTGCTTACCGTGCGAGCTCATGAAACAGGATCGCACCGAAACATGGGCTGGGAGGTTTTTACCGATGCGGTCATTCGAAAGTTGAGCGATGAGAGAGAAAATCTCGTGTTTATGCTGTGGGGGAGTTATGCTAAGGAGAAGATTGCGCTTATTGATGCTCGCAAGCATTTGGTTTTAACAGCCGCGCACCCGTCGCCACGATCGGCTGATCGTGGCTTTTTCGGATGTCGGCATTTCAGTAGAGCGAATGCATTTTTACGGAGTAAGGGAATACGGGAAATCGATTGGTGAGATTTTTAGTCCCCGTTTATTATGATTTCAATCTTAGTATAAAACGGCTCCCTTTTCCTAATTCGCTTTCTACGGAAAGAGTCCCCCCATGTGCTTCTACAAAATCTTTGGATATAGACAATCCTAATCCGCTGCCTTGTACTTTTGTTCCCGGCACTCGGAAATAACGGTCGAATATGCTTTGATGATAGCGAGGGTCGATTCCCTTCCCAAAGTCTTGTACATAGATTTCGACCATATTGCCGTCTTGGTGAGTGCCGATAATGACGCGACCGTTTTCTTTGGAATAACGTATGGCATTGCTTACAAGATTGGTAAGTACCCATGCTATTTTTTCGCTGTCGACGAATAGTTTCTTTGTATTTTCGTCATAATCGACTTCGATGTGTATGTTGAATTTGTCGGCTTGTACCTGATTGGCCTTGATCGCATATTCGATCAATTCTATGGGCCGGGTTATCTTGGGCATCAGTTGTAGTTTTCCGGCTTCTACTTGGGTCATGTTCAGCAATTCTCCGGTGATATTGAGCAACCGTTCTCCGTTTTCCTTAATACTTTGGGAGAGTTGTTCTTGTTCTTTGTTAAGAGACCCGATACGTCTGTCTTCCAATAATTGCAAACTCATCATAATGGCTGATATGGGAGTCTTCAATTCATGAGATATCGTCGAGATAAATGTTGTTTTCGCAGAATCCAGCTCTTTAAACTCCGTGATGTTTTTCAATATAATTACGTGCCCCAGTTTTTCGGGTTCTTCACTGTCGTGATTCGTGTTGTCTATTTCTATATAGGAGGCTTTGAAGTAACTTTCTTTATTGTCGGCATATATTTTGATAGGCTCTTTCTGAGGATTGGGAGAAACCAATTCTCGTATTAATTTCCTTAATAAATCATTCTTCAAAGAAATCTCTTCGGCCGATTTGAAGATTGTGTTTTCTTTTTTCAGATTCAGTATGTTCAGAGCTTCACTATTTATGAAAAGTATTTTGCGGTCTGGATCTAATCCTATTATGGGATCGCTGATGCTATTGATAATTGCTTCGAGAAATTTTTTATGTGCCAGTAGTGTCGATAGGGTGGTAGATCTGTATTCAGCCAAATGTTGAGCCATTCTATTGAAACTATCGACCACATTTTTAAATTCTTCGTTTTTATCCGATATATTCAGCCTTTTTTCATAGTTGCGATTCGCTATTTCGAGGATACCGTCGGTTAGCTCCTTGATAGGTCTATTTATCGATTGAGGAAGCCAGATAGCTAATGTGATACCGCAGACTATGCAGATGCCTCCGATAATTGCCACCCATACAACGGCTTGTTTTAAGCCTGTCGAAGCTATCGGGCTGTCTGGTTCGGCAGCCGTCAGCATCTGTAAATAGATAACTGATAAGGAGACCAGCAGAATAATCATTCCGGTCAGTAACCCTATACTTAAAAGCAACTTTGTTTTTATATTCATGACGGGTATTTTTATTAGGCTAAGATAATTAAATCTATATTGTTCTCGGATAAAGATTTCATGAAATTTTTATATTTGGACACCGTAAATATGGTTTGGGGCAATTTCAGTGCTGGAATTCCTGTACATATTGTTGTAATTTGTTTTTCGATTGCGACCTTTATAATGCTTTCGAGAATGTGCGGGGAATGTACCTGTATGACTTCTCCACCTAATTCAGTGGCTAATTTGAAATGGTTTAACAGATGTCGCTGATCTGCCAGCGAGATGCGATCGGGATCCTCTTTGGGTGTTTGTACATATAGTACGAAAAATTTTGTGTTATATCGTGTAGCCAATCGAGCGCAGCGTCGAATGATTTTGCGGGGCGTTTTTTCGTGGGAACTGATGCACGCCATGAATTTTTCATGACGTACGTGAGATGTATCTAAGGGGAGTTCGTTTTCTACTTTTTTTTCGACCCGTAAAGCAACTTCTTTGAGTGCGAGTTCTCGTAGTTGTAAAATATTCTCGGCCTTGAAAAAATTATTCAATGCCAATTCTATTTTTTCCGGCCTATATATTTTCCCGGCTTTTAACCGTTCGATCAATTCTTCTGCTGTGAGGTCTATATTTACGACTTCATCGGCCTCTTCCAAAACACGATCGGGAATTCGTTCTCGAACTTCGATTCCTGATATTTCCTGCACCTCTTCGTTCAGGCTTTCGATATGTTGGATATTTACTGCCGATATAACATTGATACCGGCATCGAGTAACTCCATGACGTCTTGCCATCGCTTTTCATTCCGACTACCTTCGACGTTGGTATGAGCCAATTCATCAACAATAACCAATTCGGGACGCATTTGAAGGATAGCATCCAAATCCATCTCTTCCAATTCTTTCCCTTTGTAGAAAATTTTTTTTCTTGGGATAACGGGAATCCCTTGTAGGATAGCTTCTGTACCGGTACGTCCGTGTGTCTCTATGAAACCCACTTTCACATCTACGCCGTTTTCTAAGAGTTCGTGGGCTTCTTGTAGCATTCTATAAGATTTCCCTACACCGGCAATCATGCCGATGTAGAGTTTAAACTTACCTCTCCTCGATTTTTTTATCAAGTCGAGAAAATATTGTACATTTTTTTCGTTTTCAATTATATCCATTCTCCCTGTTATGGTTTAAGAGTGATTCCGAATACGATATGAGCATCTTCCATACGAGGGTTCCATATTACTTGTGAAAATATCGGAAGGGAGAACGAATCTGTGATTTTAATTGCGTAGCTTCCTTTCAATGCTACATTAGTAACGGCAAATCCGTTGGTATAGTATTGAGGTGCTTTATAAGGTACTATACCACATGTTACATTGAGATCGACCGATTTTACACTGAACGGATAATTGAGTTCTACATAAGACGAGTAGTTGTTTTTATCGCCTTTTTCATTTTTATCCATACCGGCAAACATGGTGTACCATGCGATCGAAAGAGGAAATTTTTCTACCGGAAGTACATAAGCAAGACTTGCTTCGAAATGATGAGCTGTCGTCTTGTTATTGAAATCGAAATATTTTCCAGCTCCCTGTCCGGCCCACCACATATCGGCAACCGAAACTGTTAGTCCCAATTTTGGGAAGGTATAAGCCAGAGTCAAGTCAAGTTCTTTATTCGCAGAGGGAATATTACCATTCCGATAACCATCGAAGTCGGTGGATCCCCATGCCGTCAACGATAGGTTTTCAACACTGAAACTCAACGTCGGTTGAATACTGGCACCTGTTTGATACATACCTCTCCACACATAGGAGCTAACTAAATCTCCTTGTACATTGAATCGTACTTGAGCAGATACTTTATTGGTAAACATGGCAAGGAGTCCTATAATCGAAATGATTATCAATGCTCTGATAAGGCTAGCGCCTTCTTTATCGATTAATTGTTTCTTTTTCATGGTAGCTATTGCTGAAATGTTTTTATTTGTTTTCATAATTTTCTAAATTAATGTTCAATTTTAATACGTTTACTTTCTCTGTTCCGAATAATCCTAAAAATGGTTTTTCAATTGTTTGGTCTACTATTTCTTTTACGGTAGTTTCGTCCATATTTCTGGCTGCGGCAACACGCTTTACTTGTACGTATGCACTTTCTGGCGTGATGTCAGGGTCGAGACCAGAACCACTGGCTGTGACCATTTCTGCCGGTACATCTTTACGTTCCAAATAAGGGTGGTGTACCAAGAAGGTGTCGATACGAGTTTCTACTTCTGCCAAGTATTCTTCGTTCGTAGGTCCTTTGTTGCTACCGGCAGAACTACTGGCATCATATCCATCTCCGGCACAAGAGGGACGGCCCCAGAAATAGATGTCTTCGGTGAAGACTTGCCCTACATTGGCTGCACCCACTATTTTCCCATCTAAGGTCGCAACCTCGGCGTTTCCAGAGTTTGGCCCTGCGAATTGGGCGAATATCCATAATATCAGTATATAAAATACTGAGAAGAAAAGGCAGAAAACTAATGTTAGCCTGATTGATTTTATGAAATTTTTCATTGTTGCTTTTATTAAAAGAATAATCCTATTACTAAATCTATGAGTTTAATGCCGACGAATGGAGCTATTATACCACCTAATCCGTAAATGAGCAGGTTGCGGCGGAGTAAAGCCGAAGCTCCGATAGGCTTGTATTGAACACCTCTTAAAGCCAATGGAATCAATATGGGAATAATGATTGCATTGAAAATAATGGCCGATAGAATAGCACTTTCGGGGCTATGTAATCCCATAATGTTCAGTGAAGCTAATTCTGGTACGGCTATCATGAATAGAGCCGGAATAATGGCAAAGTATTTTGCGACATCATTGGCGATGGAGAATGTGGTAAGGGTTCCGCGAGTCATTAATAATTGTTTCCCGATTTCTACAATTTCGATTAATTTCGTCGGATCGTTGTCCAAGTCTACCATGTTTCCAGCTTCTTTGGCTGCCTGAGTTCCACTATTCATAGCTACACCAACATTCGCTTGGGCCAAAGCAGGAGCATCGTTGGTTCCGTCGCCCATCATGGCTACCAGTTTACCGGCACTTTGTTCTTTCTTGATGTAGTTCATTTTGTCTTCGGGTTTGGCTTCTGCGATGAAGTCATCTACACCGGCTTTTTCTGCAATGTATTTGGCCGTTAATGGATTATCCCCGGTAACCATGACTGTTTTAACTCCCATTTTACGCAACCGTTCGAACCGTTCCTGTATTCCCGGTTTGATAACATCTTGTAATTCTATGACACCGGCAGGTTTTTCATTGACGCTAACTACAAGAGGGGTTCCTCCATTTTTTGAAATCTCTGTGATACGATTTTCCAAATCTTGTGGAATTTCGTAGCTTGCGTTTTGAGCAATTTTTCGAATAGCTTCTGCTGCCCCTTTTCTAATCCGAGTACCGTCTGCTAAATCTACACCGGAACATTTTGTTTCGGCACTGAATTTGATAAGCTTGCTACCGGTTGTATTCAAGTTGTGTACTCTTAAACCCGATTCACGAGCCAGTTCTACGATAGATTTACCCTCGGGAGTTTCATCGGATAGAGACGACATCATACAAATTTCGGCAAAAGCATGATTTTCCAAATCGTTGGCGGGATAGAAATGGGTAGCTTTACGGTTTCCGATTGTAATAGTTCCTGTTTTATCCAAAAGGAGAGTATCGATATCTCCGGCAGTTTCTACTGCTTTTCCCGATTTGGTAATTACATTTGCTCTCAGAGCTCTGTCCATTCCTGCTATACCGATAGCTGAAAGCAAACCTCCGATTGTCGTCGGGATAAGGCAGACAAACAACGATAAGAAAGATGCTATTGTAATAACGGTTCCTGTATAGTCGGCAAACGGTTTAAGGGTTACACATACGATTAGGAATACCAATGTGAAGCCGGCTAAAAGGATTGTCAGCGCAATTTCGTTAGGAGTTTTTTGTCTGGAAGCGCCTTCGACGAGAGCAATCATTTTGTCCAAGAAACTTTCTCCCGGTTGTTGTGTGACAAGCACTTCGATGCGATCCGAAAGGACTTTTGTTCCACCGGTCACTGAACTTTTGTCACCACCGGCTTCTCGAATTACAGGAGCACTTTCTCCGGTAATCGCACTTTCGTCGATAGAAGCCAATCCGTTTATGATTTCACCATCGGCTGGTATGGTATCACCTGCTTCACAGATAAATACATCACCTTTTTTCAGTTGAGAGCTACTTGTCGTTTTTATTTGTCCATTGACAAGTAGTTTTGCCGGAGTTTCTTCGCGGGTTTTTCTCAGACTATCAGCCTGTGCTTTGCCTCGGGCCTCAGCGATAGCTTCGGCGAAGTTGGCGAATAATAGTGTGATAAACAAGATAACAAAAACCCATGCATTGTACACGAATGAACCTTGAGCGTTGTCAAAGATGGAATAAATCATCACAAGGAACATAATGGCTGTACAAACTTCTACCGTGAACATGATGGGGTTTTTCACCATGATTCGGGGATTCAATTTAACGAATGATTGTTTTAAGTTCGTTAAAACTTGCTCTTTTTCAAATAAAGAAGCTGATTTATTATTTTTCATATCTATCGTTCTGTTATTATAAGCTGAAATGTTCTGCAATAGTACTTAATGCTTGAACCGGGAAGAATGACAGAGCTGCAACGATAAAGATGACAGCGAAGGTCATGACACCGAAAGTAACTGTATCGGTTTTTAAGGTTCCTGCACTTTCTGGTACATATTTCTTATTGGCTAATAATCCTGCAATGGCAACTTGTCCTACGATGGGAAGGTATCGGCTGAGTATCAATACTATACCGCAAGAGTAGTTCCAGAACCATGTATTATCACCCAATCCCTCGAAACCGGAACCATTATTGGCGGCACAGGAAGTAAATTCATAAAGCATTTCGCTTAGTCCGTGGAATCCCGGGTTATTCAACCAACCGCCTTCGTTTTCGACAAAGGAAGGTGCATGGACATATAAATAGGCCGCTAATGAGGTTCCTACTAAGATGACAAATGGGTGTAACAAGGCAACGATCGTAGCGATTTTCATTTCTCGAGCTTCTATTTTTTTGCCGAGGAATTCGGGAGTACGACCAACCATCAATCCACTGATAAATACGACGATAATGATAAAAGTAAAGTAGTTCATCCAACCTACACCTACACCACCGAACCATGTATTGATTTGCATGTTCAGCATTTCGATCATGCCGGAGAGAGGCATGGTAGAGTCATGCATACCGTTTACAGAGCCGTTGGAAGTAACGGTGGTTGTCACGCTCCAAAGCGCCGTGGCAGCAGAACCCAGTCGGATTTCTTTTCCTTCCATAGCACCGTTGTCTTGTGCTATACCCATTGCGTCGATGCGCGGGTTGCCACCTGTTTCTTGGGATACATTTATCCATACCCCGGCTAAGTAAGCAAATAGCATTACTCCGAAAATACTGTATGCTAATTTCTTTCGTTTAAGGTAAAACCCAAAAGCGAATACCATAGCCATAGGTAAAATCAATATGGCCCAACATTCTATCATATTAGTGAGATAGGTAGGATTTTCAAGAGGGTGCGATGAATTTACTCCGAAGTATCCACCTCCATTCGTACCTAATTGTTTGATGGGAACTATCGCCGCAGTAGGACCTTGCGATACATATTGTGTTTGTCCTTCTATTGTAGTCACTTCCATCTTTCCGTCAAAGCCCATAGGGGTCCCTTCTATAATCAGTATGAATCCGATAACGAGGCAAATAGGAAATAAAACACGGGTACAGCTCCTTACTAAGAAGTACCAGAAGTTTCCAATTGTTTTGGTCGTTTTAGCGGCCAATGCTTTCATGATACCTGCCATTGCCGCCATACCGGTTGCAGCGGTAATGAATTGGAACAGCATGATAACGAATAACTGGGTGAGATAGCTTAGCCCACTCTCTCCGCTATAATGTTGTAAGTTACAATTCACGAGGAAGCTGATACATGTGTTGAATGCCTGATGAACAGACTGTCCTAAATTGCCGTCTGGATTTAGGGGCAGTGCTCCCTGAGAAACTAATAATATCATTCCCCAGAAAAACCAAAAGAGGTTTATCACGAGCAATGCTTTCAGGAATTGTTTCCAGCTCATCTCTTCTGTTGGATCGACACCTCCCAGTTTGTACATGATTTTTTCGATGGGAGTCATGAAGTCCGACCAAACTTTCTCACCTTTGAAAACCTTTGAAATGTATTTCCCGATGGGGTAGGCGAGTACGACCATCAGGACAATTTGTGCAATAACACCTAATATCTCTGTATTCATTGTGTTTAATCTTTATAAATGACTAAAACTTTTCGGGTTTTACTAATACATACATCAGATACCCGAACATAATTACGCTGATAATAAATAATGCAGTGTACATGTTAAATCTCCTTTTAATTAAATTTTTTCAAACCAGTCTATGCACTTATAGAAGAGCCAGAAACAGGCAATTCCACTGAGTATACAAACTCCAAAACCTAATGCGTCAAATTCCATGTTACATTTTTTTTAAGTGAATACTAAATTATTTTTTTTCGGTTTGGGGTATGCCAAAGTTGTGCCAATATTGTTTTTGAATATTTTAATTGATTCATAATTAGTATTGTAAATGAAAAGGGAGTATCTGTTCACCAGATACTCCCTTTTCATTTTGGTAGGGTCGTGTATTATTTTGAAAAGAATTAGAGTTTATATTCTTCTATTTTTCGATATAAAGTGGTAAGTCCTATTTTTAGGAGTTTTGCAGCTTCGGTTTTATTGCCGTTCGTATAGTCCAGTACTCGGGCGATGTGGCGTTTTTCCATAGCCGATAATTCGAAACCACTATTATTGCAGCTTTTTTCCTTAAAAGCTGCATTTTGTATTTCTATGGGTAAATCTTCGGGGTGTAACTCATCACTTTCACAAACAATAAGACTCCTTTCGATAACGTTTCTGAGTTCACGCACATTGCCTTTCCATTCTTGTTGTTCGAGCATGTCGATGAATGCTTTGGAAACCGTTTTCGAGGAATGGGTCATTTTTTCGGATAAGGATTGTACAAACGCTTCGGTTAGAAGCCTAATATCTCCCGGACGTTCTCTCAACGGCGGTAAATGGATTTGGAAAACTGACAGCCGATAAAACAAATCCTCCCTGAAATGCCCTGCATTTATTTCTTCCGGCAAGTTTCGGTTGGTTGCTGCAATGATACGAACATTTACAGATGTCGGTTTGGTTTCACCTATTTTGATATATTCTCCGGTTTCTAATACTCGAAGCAACTTGGCTTGCAACTCTATCGCCATCTCTCCGATTTCATCTAAAAATATCGTTCCGTTGTGAGCCTCTTCGAAAAGTCCCTTTTTGTCTTTCAAGGCTCCGGTAAAGGAGCCTGCTTTATGTCCGAATATTTCGCTTTCCAAGAGTTCTTTGCTAAATGCCGAACAGTTTATTGCAACGAAATTTCCTTTATTTCGTTTGCTCTCGTGGTGAATCGCTTGGGCGAAAACTTCCTTTCCTGTACCGGTCTCTCCGGTTAAAAGAACCGGTACATCGGTCGATGCCACTTTTCGTGCCAACGCGATAGCTTCCAGCAAAGGCTTTGACTGACCGAGAATAGAATTGAATGAATATTGCTGAAAGGTTTCTTTTTCGGGACGATTTTTTACTCCGTTAGTTCGAGCTTTTTCCATAGCCCGACTAATCAGAGGAATAATTTTGTTATTGTCGTCACCTTTGGTTATGTAGTCGAAGGCTCCGTTTTTTATGGCTTGTACCCCGTCGGGTATATTTCCGTGGGCTGTTAATAAAATGATTTCCGATTCGGGCGATATTTTTTTAATTGTTTTTATGAAATCTACACCATTCCCGTCGGGGAGAAATACATCGCATAAGACAACATTGGGAGAATACTCCATTTGTTTTACTGCTGCCTTACAGTCTCCTGCCTGTAAAACTTCATATCCTTCCAGCCCTAAAATGCGGGCTAATAACTGTCTTATCTGTGGTTCGTCATCGATGATTAAAACCTTATTCATAATATTCTCATTCTTACTCATGCGTGCAAAGATAGGATATATTTTTGTTCCGAAAAAGCAGATACAGAAAAGGCGAGACATTGCATGTTCCCGCCTTTATAGTTTATGGAAGATTTATTAAAGAGCAATTTTAAATGTTGTATCGTATCCTTCTATGGAGATGAAATATATGCCATGAGGGAATCCTTCTATACTGAGAACCGTTATTTCGTGTTCGGCTGAAATTTGTCGGCTCAAAATGCCTTGATCGGTATATATCGAAATCAATTTTCCAGTTTGAATGCCGTCAATTTGGATTGCGTTATTGTGTCTGACAATAGAAATATTTTTATGAATATTGGTTATGGCCGAGGAGGTAGATAGATTGACCGAGAAAGCATCGGAGAATGCAGTTTCCATAAACGAATGTGCCTTTACACGTACAGTGTAATCTTTTTTATCGAGATTAGAGAAACTGGCCTTCTTTTCGGTAAGTCTGGTTTTCGTGTCGACAACTTGTCCATTGGCAGATAATTCGACACTCCATGTGTTACCGTCGGTTCCGTCCCATAAAATGTCGAATGAATTTTCGGTTTGATTTTCTGTCCGTAGATTCGTAGGAGTCTGCGCTACTGTTTCCCAACTGTAATCGGTATCGATAGCGCCCATACACCATGCTTGATTACCTTCGGGCTCTGCTAAGTTGGCCGTGTGGTCTCCATTACCTTCTGCGAAATTGAAATTTTTAATCAGTCCTGTCGTGGACGGTTCTACTTGTTTCTGATAATTATTTTTTATTTCTTCTGCTGTGCGGGCTACACTCCAAAGTCGAAAGTCTGCCATTTTGCAATTGCAAGGATTGCCCCACGGAGCAGTTCCCAAAAAAAGAGGCTTTCCATCGGCTTCCGTATTATATCCTGTTGTATTCTCCTGTGTTCCGGCTATTTCACCGTTAACATAGACAATCATCTGACTTCCGTCGGCGACACAAGCGATGTGAGTCCAGTTCTCTTTCCAAGAAGTAGGATCGATCCATATAGATGCTCCGTCCAACTGAAATTTAAACCACCCGTCGAATCCTAATGCAAATCCCTTGTCGTTGTGCATATTGCTAGCGAAAAATCCGGTACTATTGTCTATATATAACCATGTTTCTAAAGTCATTTGATTAGACCCGATTGTTGTTTCCAACGCATTCATACCGGCAGCCGATGTTTTGAAAGAAATAGCTCCGATGTCCGCTTTTGTAGGCATAGCTGCAAAAAGACAAGCTGTTATTAAACCTGCGATTTTGAATGAAGTAATTGTTTTCATAGATTTGAAATTTAAATGATTAAAGAATTATTTACTGAGAATTTCTAAAATGGATTTTCTGAATTTTTCTATTTCTGCATTGTTTTTCGAGTATTTTTCGGGCGATTGGTATATAGATTGGAAAAGGGTTTCGCTTTTGGCTCTTCCTATTTTCTTTTCGAGCTTGGCAAGGTATTCATAGTCTTCCATACTGTCTCTCCAACGTTCCATTCGTATTGATACTACGGGGCTTGTGCTGTTGAAATATTGGCCGGGGTAAATCAGCACACCGTCGCCCTCGGGGAGGTCTTTGCGAAAAGCCAATGTGTCGGATTCGGCATAGGCATTGACTGCCCAATATAGGAATCCGGTGGTACGCTCTTTCCAGCTGCGCCATAATACAGCTCGATGCTGGTATCCGTCCATCGTGAGCAATAGATTGGGCTGCTCTTCTCCGGGGCCCATGCAGACATAAGTCCACCATTCTTCATTGTCTCGGAGAAGAGAACGGCATGTGTCTGCGTTAGCTTCGTTCGCTTGTAAAGCCCAAGCGCTCATACTGAAAATTTGAGTGTCTCCTCGCCAAAGGTCGAATACGGAAAACAACCGGTCTTTGTATTTCCCGTCTTTCGGTCCACAGTAAAAGGTCGTGAGGACCTTTGCTTCGGGCATGAGCTTGTGTATTTCTTGGGAATATTGACCGATGAGGTGATATTCTTTCATATAAGCAGGTTCGTCCCATAAGTAGAAGTAGGATTTATCGAGTAAATTGGTTTGTTTTAATTGCTGCAACAAGCTGTCCAATTCGTTGTGTGACAGAGAGTGGTAGGGGACAGCGAACCGATTGAATCGTTTGTCCGATAGGAAAGGAACCGTTCGCTTGTCGTTCCATTTCCACGGAGATGAAGATGCCTCATGTTTCATGCTGTTGGCCAACCATGTGGAGAAATAGGGATTCATGCGATAATCAAGGCATAATTCTGCCCATTCCAGTTTGTTTTGCAAAGTTTGTTCTTTCGAAGTCGAGTCGATGAGATTCTTTTCTATGATACCGAATGCTGCTGGTAACGAAGGTGTCGAGGGTAATGCCGTGTCGTACACTTGCAGATCGATTTTTATTTTTTGCCGTTTTCCGTTACCATCGATCGAAATTTGTTCTTCGTATTTCCCCGGTCGGATCGACTCGGCCGTACGGAATGTAATCCATAGTTTAGCGATAGAGTCATTTAAAGTAACTTGTTTTCCATCTATGGGGACTAAGGCATCGTCGAATCCATATACCGATTTGATTTGCCGACAACTATATCGGATAGAATTGTCGTCATTTCCGTTTCGATGTATTTTATAAGTTTCTCCCGGACAGCCTTTGAAAACGATTTGGATATGTTCCGCTTCATTTTTAGCGAGGAATAACGTGCCGGAATTTTGGGGTTGAACTTTATGAAAATCAGATGCTTTTTCGGTCGAAGGTATAAGGTAACATTCGATTGTTTGTTGACAAGAGATTAAAAAGAATGTACAGCTTATGATGAGAAGCCGATAGAAAAGGTGATGTTGCATATCGAAATATTTATTCTGTGATGTTTTCAATTAAATTTTTACGTAGAGCCAATGCGTATTTGCTTTGATCTGTGTAGTTCGAGGGACTCTTATAAACGTTGTTGAGAAGAGATAAGGCGGCCGATCGTCCGAGTTTTTTTTCGTACAAGACCAGCATGTCGTAATCTTCGGCTCCATCGCGCCATCGTTCCAACCGGACAGAGGTACAAATTTTGTTTGTGCCGAACGATTCGCCGGGATAGATGAGTATCCCGTCTCCTTCGGGCAGTTCAGGGCGAGGTCTGAGGGGATAAACGCTGGCGAATCCGTTGACGACCCAATATAGGAATCCGGAATTTTGTTCTTTATAATTACGCCACATGGTCGCCCTGTTACCGATAGCGGTAGAATTTGAAGCAAGCCCCGGAGTGTTAGACATGCACACGTAGCTCCACCATTCTTGTCCTGATTTTAATTTGGCTTTGCATTGCTCCGAGCGATTTTCATTATCCTGCAACGCCCATACGCCAGTACAATAAATAGATGTCGCTCCATTTAGAATGTCGAATACGGCGAATAAATCGTCTTTGTGTTCTCCGTCGGTAGGGCCGCAATAGAATGTAGTGAGCACTTTGGCTTCCGGTGCATATCGATGAATGCGATCCGAAAGAGTTTTGATTTGTTCATATTCATTGGTCTTTGTAGGTTCGTCCCATACATAGAAAAATGCTTTGTTTAGCAATCCGGTTTCGCGAGCTTTATTCAGCATCATCTCTAACTCATCGTCGGATAACCCATGCGATGGCAAGGCAATACGGCTAAAACGTTTGTCTGCCAAGTATTCCCAAGTGCGATCGTCATTCCATGCGTATGGCGAGGAGAAACATTCGGTTTTCATCGTTCCGCTCAGCCATGTGGAAAAGTAGGGCGATATGCGATATTCCAATAAAAGATCCGAAGCTGCTTTGCGCTTTTCTATTTTTTGTTCTTCCGATAGACCGGTGAATATGAAGTTTTGAGGGTTGATTCCGAATACCGAGGCAATAGATGGAGTTTCTGGCAAAGATGCGTTAACGACATTAATCGATATAGCTACGGCATATTCTTTGTCATCGGTTTTGAATCGTATGATTTCTTTATGTCGTTTAGCCTCGGCTTTGGACCTGACTTTAAAAGTGAGCCAAGCTCGCACTACTTTGTCGTCGGGTTCTATTTCGTTATCGCAAGGAATCAGAACATCGTATTTCCCGTTGAAAGCTTCCAGTTTCCGACATTGAAATTCAATGGCATCGTTGTTGCCGATACGTTCTATTTTCAGACTTTTTTTACTATCGGTTTGTATAACGAGCTGTACACTTTCGTATTCGTTACGAACCATATTTATATCGTATCGGTTTTCTGGATCCGAGTTGGAATAATTTTCTATGTTATCCAGACTGTTTAATAGCCAAGTATTGGTCGCTACGGAGGGAACGTCGTTGTCCGAATTTTCTTTTTCACCCGGCCCGTCGTCTTTACAGGCGGCAAGTAAAAACGAGAATAGTATTATATAATAAAAATGTGATGATTTCATACCTACAAGACTATTTAGTTAGTTTAATCAGTTTTACGCCATGCGCAGGAACAGAAAACGAGACGGAGTTATTTTTGATTTCCATTGATTCGTTTTTCCACAAATCGGTGATGTGACAGTCTCCGATATAATTTATGGTTTGTAGTGGAAAGGTGTAAGATTCTATATCTTTATCGGTAGTGTTAAATATGGCGATATAGTGGGTCAATTCGTCTTCGCTTTGAGCATACCAAGCGATTATTCCATTTCGAGCGAACAATTCTTTATTTCCTTTGGAATATTGATTAATGTCAAGTACCTCTTTATTTGTAATCAAGTTTAGCGTGAAATCGTCTATTTCGGGTAGATTGCAGCCAATCATCAGAGGGGATCTAAACATGGCCCATAGTGTGAGCATTGTGTATTGTTCGTCTGGTGTAAAATTACTCATTCGGGGAGTTCCTCTCATGGCTCTTTGTGCCATTGGGCCTATGGGGAGCATATCGGCGTCGGGCCAGTGCCCTTTACAAATATACTTTTGCCATTTCCGGCAAAGTGGAAATTGTTCTTTCAGGGCCTCCCAGTTGTCCCAGAAATCTTCGGAAATGCGCCATAGTTGGGCTACGCTTTGCAAATGTTTTATGTTCTCGACAGGGGCAGGGCCAGGAGAAAGGCTCAGGACGATGGGCCTTTTCCCTTTTCTTGCGGCTTTGGTTATCGCTTCTATTTCGTCGTGTGCATAAATGGGAGATAGTAAATCGTCGGCCTTTACATAGTCTATTCCCCATGATTCATAAAGTTCGAAAAGCGAATCATAGTATTCCTGAGCTCCGGGCTTACTCATGTCTATCCCATAAAATCCGAAATACCATTTGCATCGAGAATCGGTATTGACAATGTCTCGTGCTCGATATGATGTCCCTTTTATGGGCGTATTAGCTTCGACAGCTTGAATGGGAATGCCTCTCATGATGTGTATACCTAATTTTAAGCCTCTGCTATGCAGATAATCGGCGAGAGGTTTCAACCCTTCTCCGTTTTTTGCAGATGGGAATTTTTCCGCATCGACGATGAGGCGTCCGAATTTGTCGATGATTTGATGTGGCGTTGCCGATTCATATTGCTCCAAAGTCTCCATGCCGGACGCATACCAACCGGCATCGATAACAATGTATTCCCAACCGTATTTTTTCAGATTTTCGGCCATGAAGTCGGCATTGGCTTTAACTTCGTCTTCTGTTACAGAAGTTCCAAAGCATATCCAGCTGTTCCAACCCATCGGTGGGCGTTCGGCTAATATTGCGGTGGATTCCGGTTGGTTGGTTTTGTTGACGTTGGTGCAATTAGAACAAAGTAGGAGTATGAGTAGCCCTATTGCAATTGAGGTTTTGATGTTCATGATATTCAGTTATCGGGGTTAGGGTAAGTATGCTATACGTTATTGCCGAAGGATCCGGCAATAACGTATAGCGATAGTTTAATCTAATACGCAGCGGACACTATATCCTCTGTTCCTGTCGTAAGGATAAAGGGCGGCTCCTGAATCGTTAAGTGTGAATCCGTATGTTACTCCCTGATTGGGGAAGTTTACGGGATCGGGATTCCACGGGTACACATCTCCGTCTTTGGGAGCTGTCGAGGTCCAGAAATAGGTATTGGCAAAGGCTTCTATTACATCGTTTTCAGGGATGCTCCAAATGTATCCAGTTCCAGCCATATTGAATCCGATAGAGTTCATACCGACATCTCCGGCATTAGGATCCCAATAGCTTTTTTCTTTTAATATGGTGGCGGGCATAGTGGGGTCACCGCAAGCATTGATTAAGAAGTCCCATTCAGTTTTAGTCGGTATGTGCCAACCTTCGGGCGCTATACCTTGAATTTTTTCACCTTCTTCTGCTCCACGAGTGCCCCGCATGGTGGCGGTCCATGTGTAATACCCTCCGAAAACTTTTGTCCAAGATTCGTCTTCTCCTTCTTGGGGAGTATAGAATTTTACATCATTTTCTCCAAGAGGAGTTCCGTCGGAATAGGTCGTCGCTCTTAAATTGTCGGCCAACCATACGGCATAATCTTCGGATATGGGATCGAAAACACGACATACGCGATATTCTTCGTTGTCACGAGGATCGATGAAAGGTTTATAAAAACGGAACAATTTCATGCTGCGAATTTCGCTGCGGGACAAGGTTCCTTCGTTTTCACTTTCGACCGCCCAATATAATTCACCTCTTTTGTATTCGCCTACGCCCAGTTTACCGAGTAAGTCGTCGAGGTCTTGATGGGTGAGAGATGTGTACATTTCGGTTCCGATATCAATTCTTTCGATGTTGTTCATCTCTTCATCGAGGCTGAATATAAGAGCGTATGTAGCCCCTTCTTTATCGCCTTCCCATTCGAATTTCAGTTTTCGTGTGGGATTTTCGTACAAAAGATCAAACTCTTCCAAATCGTCGGGAGCGTATAGTGTAATGTTGCTCTCTTGCCCTTTGGGGTCATCGTCATTGTTGTCTTCGGAACATGAGGTCGTAGCAATGAGTAGTGTTGCTGCTAAATAAAAAAGTGATTTTTTCATTGTAATTGTGTTTTTAGGGTTGATGAATTATTTAGTGATTTGTATAGTACCGATTTGTAGCCAGTCGTTTATGAATTTCCCGTTTTTTACGGCAAGATTCAATCCCGGTTTTTGATTTTGGGTATCGTCTGTAATGGCAACTGCCAATATGTATTGTCCGGCTGGGACAATTAAAGATTCGCTGGTTTTATACGTTTTATCGGTTCCTTTTATCCATGCCGACGGTTCTGCGTTTTCATCGGTGATCCGTTGTTTTATTTCATGGCTTTCGGGATCGAGTAGGGCAAATGAAACTTTATATTTATAGTTCCATCTTTTGTTATTGTTGGGACATACGCCTACCCCGCTATTTCGCCATATATGCTTTATGGATAATGTATTTCCCATTTGTACCGATACTGGATATTCTATTTGGATAGGGGTTAATCTGTATCCACCGTTACTAATGAAGTCTTTTACCAAATCTTTGGCGTGGGTTATCCAACCTCTGGTTTCGGTAGCCTCTCTCAAATCGAGTGTATTGGCATGTCCTCGTATAGCGTCTTTATAAGCCTGAGCATAAAAGTTGGACCATGATTTGAATTTGTCGGCATAAAGCGGATCGGTGTTCCACGGTTGATAGCTGTCGGAATTTCCTCCCCAATAGCAGCCTTCAGCTATGAATGCTTTTTGTGGGAAAAGCGAGTTGATGATATTGACTTCTGCATCTTGGAACCAATAACTGCCGATTCCGTCGCGGCGAGTCAAAAAATCGTGTTTGTCGATAGCCAATCGTTTTTCATATTCGAATCCTATTTCTGTTCCAAAGTTCACGACAAGCAAAACATTTTTGAAATTCTCGGCATATAGGTCTGTAATCCATTGATACACTTTGAATTTATTATTGTTGTTCAAATATTGTACGTGATGCCCTTCGCCCCACCAGCCTAAATTGTAAGCGTCGATAAAATCTACTTGTTCGGGATTGTCGAATTCTTTGGCGAAAGCACGGATAAAATTCCCGAATTTTTCCTGAAAGACGGGGTCGTCGGCATAGGGAGTCCAGTTGTTGTTTTCATTTGCAGGGTCCCAGAGCTTATGGACTGCATAACCTTTGGCTCCGGCCTCTCTTACGAAGTCGGGAGTACCGTTATGAATATTGTCTTGTCCGTCGATGTAAACTCTGAATGCCAATTTCAATCCTCGGTCAAGGGCGCCTTGAATGAGCGCTTTGAAATTCTCGTCATGTTCCCATGCGTATTTACCTTCTTCTGGTTCGAGCTCAGACCATCGGGAACGCCAATAGAAAATAGAAGCATATTTTTCTGCTGCGGCTCCCTGTTGATTCCAATAGGTATTCGCTTGTGCGACGTAGTCGTTTGCATCGTCGTATAAAGTCCAACCCGATGCTGGATTGCGGATAAGTGTATTCAGGTCGGGTTCGAACGAGATTATTTCATCTCCCGATTGTAGATTGTCTCCGCTACTGTTCTTTTCACTGCACGCTGTAAGGTTCATGCAGATACAAAATAGGAATAAATTAGGAAACAGATATTTAAAATTTAATTTGTTCATAACTAAAAACCTTCGTTATTTTTGAGATTTGGATTTTCATAAATTACCGATTGTGGTATTGCATATAGAATGTGTTTGGGTTCGGCCATAAGCTTGCCACGAGCAATGGCATTGGATATTAGTTCTCCATGACGAATCAAATCGGGGCGACGCATGCCTTCCCAACAAAACTCCCAACCTCTTTCTTTTAATAGGTGTGCTCTGAATGCATCTTTATCGGTTATGTCATTTATCTCTTTTTCGTATTTGCTACCTTTGTAATTATCGAATGCTCGTTCCCGTATTTCATGAACGAGGTCTTTGGCCTCTTGGGTCGGACCGTATATTTCGTTCAGAGCTTCGGCTCTGGCCAATATTACTTCGGCATATCGGTTTATTACGTATTCGCTGGCATCCCATTGCCCTGTCGTGCTAGGATTTTCTTGGTATTTCATTGGAACAGCACCCGGTTTACCCGTGTATTCAGTACGGCGGTCGACCATCTTTTTTCCATTCCAATAGGTCGCCAACAAAGCATTTCTCCGTTTGTCTTTGGGATCATAGGTGTCGTAAAAATCCCAGGGAACAAGGAAACCTCCCCATTTAGTCAATGCTATTCCGTTTTGCGATACATAATCGGCGGGTAATGCATGTGCGAGGAAACAGTTTCCTAAACCGCCTTCGGGGAAATTGGGTATCGGGAAAATTACTTCGCTGTTCCTTTGGTTCGAAGGAGACCATATCGACATGTAATCTTTTTGCAGGGAGTATTCTCCGTCTTTTATCATGACTTCGGTAATCGAATCTACTCGATTCCACCACATCATGGCTTTGCCTTCGTCGTTTCGATAGTGGCGTTCTTGACCGGCTTCATGCATATAGAGTTTCAACATATACATTTGAGCGATACCTTTGGTCATTCTCCCGTATTCACTTGCCGCGAGCAGACTGGCCGGTTTCAAATTTTCTTCTGCTTCTTTTAATTCAGTGTCTATGAAGTTGACATACCATTCTATCGAGGGCCGTTTTGGCATATAAGATTGGGCTTTTTGAGGATCGAGGGCTATATCTGGATCGGTAATTAATGGTACTGTTCCGTAGAGATCATATAGATCATATGCCCACATAGCTCTGAGACATCGGACTTCGGCCATATATCTGCGTTTTATTGGAGCGGATATAGATATTTTTCGCATGCGTTCCAGCAGAGAGGTCGCTTTGGTAACAGCGGGAACTAGTCCGGTATAAAATTGCCCTAAATCGGTTGTTTCGGCAGTCCACAGAAAATCGAGTTGTTTGTCCCATACCCAGTTGCAGTCACATTCATCGGTACAACCGATTTGCATAGTTAGTAGAGAACCCCATGCACAATTATAGCGATCCCAGCCTCCGCCACGTAGTTCGTGGTATATCCCGGTGACAGCGGCTTTGACATCGTTTTCGGTAGTCATCACGTTATCGGAGCTAAGTTGATCATAAGTTTCGTTTTCCAAAGAGCACGAATATGCTGCTATGAGAAACAGCGAGGAGAAAAATATATTTTTAGTTTTCATAATTCATATAGGATTAAAAGGTTATGTCCACTCCAAAAGAATAGGTACGTTGATTGGGGTAACCGGCTTTGAAATCGGTTTCCGGGTCATTGCCAGAGTAAGGTGTAATTACGAAGGGATTTGAAACATCTGCAAAAATCCGGGCTCTGGAAAATACTTTCCGTATCCATTTTTGAGGAAGTGTATAACCCAGAGTGATATTTTTACAGCGTATGAACCAAGCGTCTTCCCACAGATAATCAGATGGCTGCGGGTATTGGCTTACGAATCCAGACGGATATTTGCTGTGTGGTTTTTCACTAGACCAACGTTCGGATATTTCTTTCATCATGTTTTGTCCGTTTAGAATAAAACGAATATTGGGAATGGAGAATTTTCCACGCGTGGCGTTGTTGACGATTCGGTCGAACATGCCGTAAAAGAATATATTCAGATCGAAACCTTTGTATTCGAATGTATTTCCAAATCCGATTGAGAAGCCCGGATCGTATGTTCCCAATAATACGATATCCGCTTCATCGATAATCCCGTCCGGGGCATCTGTGTATTGAACGTTTCCGTTTTCATCGGGTATAAGGTTCCCGAAGTCGTCTCGGAGATAACCGTTTACGTCTTTTATTTTATATTCACCGGGCAGCAGGTTGGGCATGGAAGCGGGAGGTGTCTCGTCTATACCCAGAACTCCGTCGGATAGGTATCCGTAGTGAGCTCGAATGGGATCATTCGCTTTTTGCCAAGGGCTTAGTTCGTCTTCGGGATTACGCTCTTTCCAACGGTCTACATATCGGGTGAAATTAAGTTCAGTGTCCCATTTGAATTCTCCTGTAAAATTTCGGCTTTTCAAGGAAATTTCTATACCGGTACTTTGAGTTTTTCCGATGTTGGCGGCTACCGTAGATACTTCCATGAATGATTTTAGCGAGCGGTAACCCAAAAGGTCTTTCACTTCTTTTTTAAAATATTCGAATGTACCACTTAACCGTTGGTTGAAGAATCCGAAATCCAAACCAAAGTTAAATTCGGTTGTTGTTTCCCATTTTAAATCTGGGTTGGCGATTTGCGATTTTGCCGTTCCGGTGTTAATCGAATTGCCAAATACATATTGTTGCCATGCTGCCGTATAGTATTCAAAGGCGTTATTCCCGATTTCACTGTTACCCGTCTGACCTAAACTTATTCTCATTTTTAAGTCGGAGAGGAAGTCGATGTCTTTTAAAAAGTCTTCCTGTTTGATACGCCATGCAAATGCTCCCGACGGGAATATTCCGTATCGATTGTTTTCACCGAATCGGTTTGAGCCATCGACACGAGCAGTGAGAGTGAAAAGATATTTATCGAACAAGTTATAATTTATTCGACCGAAGTAGGAGATGAACATAGTTTTTGACTTGTTGGAAGCTACCGTGGGGCGGGCTGCTTCTCCGGAAGCCAGTGAGTTGTATTTGAATATATCGGTGAAAAATTGTGAATTGGCAGCAGAGAATCCTTCGTTGTTGAAATCTTGATAGGAATATCCTGCTAAAATATTGAACTTGTGCGCTTTTGCAATATTGAAATTATAGTTTACGGTTGCTTCTAACAAGCGGTCGAACTGTTGTGCCATACTTTTGCTGGCTTTTCCTCCTTCTTGCTTACCGTATAATGTAGTAGTGGGTATGTAGGAATTTCTTACACCGTTTTGGTCATCGAATCCTATATTGATTTTCGCAACCAATCCTTTTATGATTTCTGCTTGAAGAAAAGCGTTCACCAATAATCTTTTAGTTTGTGTATAGTCATCTATTTCGAGCATGGAAACAGGATTGGGTACAGTAGTCATTCGATCGCTTTGCGCATAATCCCCGTTTTTGTCTCTGACAGGTGTCGTCGGGTCGTACGACATAGCCGAGTTTATCAATCCAGAGTTTTCGAAGTCTTCTGTTCCCAATGGAACATTCGAGGACTTGATGTAACTTTGAGTCGCATTGATTCCGTATTTGAATATTTTATTTATTTGATGTTCGATGTTCAGACGTCCGGTATAGCGGGTGAAGTCGCTGTTTCTAACAACTCCGTTTTGATCGAAGAAGTTGAATGATGCCATGTATTTCAGGTTGGAAGTTCCGCCAGATACCGATAAATTGTGTTGGTGAATCATACCTTCTCTGGTAATTAAGTCATACCAGTCGGTTCCTTTCCCCGCATTTTTTATATCTTTTGCGTCATAAGGATAGACGATGGGGTCTTTTATCGACGATGGGTTCGTATTTCCGTATGGATATACTCTGTTGTTATAGAGCCATTGCTCTTTGGCGAATTTGTTGGCTTCGGTCATGAATTCTTCGGCTGTCATCATTTCCGTCTTGTTGGCAATTTGTTGGACGCCATAGTTTGCGCTGTAATTGACAACGGGTTTTCCCTTGCGTCCCTTTTTAGTCGTAATGATGATAACACCGTTCGCAGCTCTTGCTCCGTAAATAGCCGTGGAAGAAGCATCTTTTAGAATCTCTATGGATTCGATGTCGTTGGGGTTGATAGAGTTCAGAGGATTACGAGACCCGAAATCGCTATATCTGTTGTCTGCCGCCGGTTCGACTTGGGATCCTCCTACTGGAAATCCGTCGATGATGTATAAAGGTTCGTTTCCGGCTCCGGTAGATGCTTCGCCTCGTATACGCAGAGTGACGCCGCCACCCGGTTGTGCGCTGTTTTGAACCGATGTTATCCCGGCGGCTTTTCCCGATAACATGTGAGAGATCGATGTGTTGGCTGCCATCGGAAGGTCTTCGGTTTTTACCGAGGTAACAGCTCCTGTCAGGTCGCTTTTTTTCATACTGCCATATCCGATAACGACCACTTCGTCGAGGTCATTTATCTTTTCTTGTAGGGTGGCGTTCAATATATTCCCTTTTCCTAATTTTAGTTCTTGGGTATCGTAGCCTACATAAGAGAATTGTATAACAGATTTGTCGGGTACAGTTAAAGAATAATACCCGTCTATATTGGTTATCGTGCCTTTGTTGGCTCCTTTTGCAATGATACTTACCCCGATGAGCGGGTCACCTTGTTTATCGGTTACTCTACCGGAGATTTTTTTGCTTTCGGCTGTGCTTCCTGTTTGTTTCGAATCTTTTTCAGGGGCTTTAATGATTCTTACCATTTTACCTTCTATTTCGAAAGAAACCGGTTGGTTTTGGAATATGGTTTCCAAGACCTTTTCGATAGGTTGGTTTTGCAAATCGGCATTGACTTTTTGTCGTAAGTTTACATCATTTGTTTTGACAGAGAAAGAATACCCTTCTTGATTCCGAAGAATTTCCAAAGCTCTTTCTACTGTTATATTCGGGAAGTTGACAGATATGTTTTGTCCGTATCCCATAAAGACGAAGCATAATAAAAATGGGATTATGCCTTTCTTGCATCTCCCGACAATGTCGGCGGAGTGATGAATTTTGTGCCTTTTCATGATAAATTAGTTTGATTGTCAATAAATTTCTATGATTTTACCATCTCGTTTGATTGTTAAATATCCGTCTAAATTCATGGCCGATAGAATGTCGTCTAAAGTTTCGTTGTTGACAAATGCCATGTGATAAGGAATTTGTTTGAGTGAATCGTTTTTGATAATTATGTTGACATCGAAATTCCGCTCTAACTGTTTGGCAATATTTTCCAATGTTTCGTTTTTGAAATAGTATTTTCCATCTTTCCATGAAGAATAGTCGGATAGGATAAAATTTTTCTTTTCCAGATTGTGGGTTGTGCGATTGTAATAAACTTGCTCGCCCGGAGAGAGGATACATTTCATTTCTTGGTCTGTCGTACTCGGATAACAGAACGCTACCGATCCATCGAGAAGGGCTACTTCTATTCTGTTGTCGTTGCTGTACGATTTTAAATTGAATTGGGTTCCTAAAACTTCTATACTGCTTTCGTTCGATTTAATGATGAATGGTTTTTCTTTATTTTTTGCCACAGAAAAATGACCTTCTCCCGTAAAGAATATTTGCCGGAAACGGCCGATGAACTCTTCGGGGTAAATAATAGTGCTGCCGGCATTCAACCATACAGTGGTGTTATCGGGCAAAGTGATATGTTTGATGTCGCCATATCCGGCACTTTTTTCTATCCACACTATGTTTTCTTCTTTTTGGTGTTGATAGAATAAGTACCCCGAAAATATAATCAGAGGGAGAATGAGGATTGCCGCAATACGTTGTATCCAGAGAAACAAGTTTGGTTTTTTAGACTTGTTTTCTTGGGGTGCGGTGCTCAGTAGTCGGGCTTTGAATTGCTCGAAAGCGGCTTGTATCTCTTCGGGAGAAGTAGATGATGTAGTATCTTCCAATTCTTCCCATAAGGAGAATAATAACTTTTTGTCTTTGTCTTCATACATGTTGTTTACATTTGCTGTAGACAAGTCAAATGTCGAATTTTTATCTTTATACGAAATAAGTTTACGGCTGTTTCGGGGTATTATCATCATACCTTTGCCTGATGTACCGATCAGGATATTTCCATTGCTGTCTAATATTGCTTTTCGGATAGAGACAGTCCTGTTAAGTTCACTCATATCGAAACCGGCATCATGTATGGTTCCGTCTTTATATCGATATTCAAGTATGCCATACATGCATACGATATAAAAACTTTTAGCGCCATTCTTTATAAAGCTAATAGCAGGACCATGGTTAAGTTTAAAATCTTTGAATTGTACAGGAACTTTTTCTTTGTTCAGAATAATTCTTGTTATTATTGGCAGATGACTGTTTTGCCATATGTTACCCATGTCATCTTCGAATATTCTGCTTTTATAGTCGTCATTATGACTTTTCCAAAAAGAATTATCCTTAATGATTTTATCTGTGCCTTTGGATATTTTATATAATCCGTATCCGGCAGTGGCAATGAGAATGTCGCCATTGCTCATTTCGAGAATTGTTTCTATTCTTGGTGTGTTGCCGTCTGGACAATGATATCTTTTAAAATCGTTGGTCTTGTAGTTGTATTTCATCAAGCCTTTCTCGCTTCCAATCCAAAATTGCCCTTTTTTATCAACTAAGAAAGATGTTATGTCATTGCTGATTATAGACGTACTGTCGTTGATGTCTGTGATGTAATGTGTAAATCTGTAACCGTCGAATTTGTTAAGCCCATATTCTGTTCCTATCCATATAAATCCATATTTATCCTGAATTATACATGTTGTCTTGTTACTGGCCAGGCGTTCAGACGTATAAAGGTGTGAGCCGCTGTCGGCTATTGCCAACAACGATACACACAAATATATAATAAAGTAAATAGCAAGTTTAAAGTTTTTCATATCCGTTTGTTGTATAACTACAAAAATAACGAAAAAATCTTAACCGCCAAATTGTTTTATGTTTTATTTGCCTTTATTATGATTACATCGTCCTGAACTTCTCAGATTCTTTCATGTGCAGATATGAATTTTTGTATCCGCCCATGTCTATAACGATTTTTTCAAACACGATGCCCGGATCGTTGGGCGTTATCTTTATTTCATGCATGTTGTCGCTTGTTTTTCCGAGCGGCAGTGTTATTACGCTCTCAACAACTCTGCGGGCAACAGTGGGGTAGTAGACCGTATAGATGTTCTCTGGACTTTCGTTCAGATCCTTGTTGAAGTTTATTGTTTTGGCTTCGCTGCCGTCAATACTGATGTTATAGGTCAGTCCGCCTTTATTGAGGAAGTCGAGAGTTGATTTCACTACGACATATACCTTAACATCGCCTGTGTATTTACCGTCTGTAACGAATTTGTATGTCAGTCCGGCGCCTTCAACCTCCTTGTTGTATGGTCTTAATGATATTCCGCTCAGAGTCCTGCCCATAAATGGGATTACAGTCCACTTGGCATCTTTGGCATCAGCCTTGCTGTAAAAATGTTCTGCCTCTATGGCTGCATAGCCGTTGCTTGCCTTGTGTATGAAGCCGCCTTCGGCGTTATTCTCTGCTATTCTGAACACTTCGGGTAACATGTCTTTCTCAAAATCGTCGTTCCAGCTGGTGTATCCAATGTGCTTCTGGATCATCATGCCGTTCCATTTTCCGCCGGCAATCTCATGATTATATTGCGCGCACAATACAGAGTCGCGTCTGAAGGCTTCTTCCACTTTGTCGGCCCATATATTTGCATCAGGGTCGTTGTTCTTGTATAGCTTGTGATTCATGGCCTGTGCGTAATACATCTGGTAAAGGTTGCCCATGGCCTGTATGGGGAACAGGATTATCTCGCGGTATGTGTCCTTATATTCATCTTTCAGTGTGATAAACTGTCGCAGTGCTTCTGCTTCCAGTTTCATATAGTCGTTGACAACCTTTTCCCATTCGCCGGTTTCAAGGTTATATGTGTTGCGGTCAAGCATTTCTGCCGTGATTCTTCCGTTGTACTTACAGCAGAGGTTAAGCAGGCGTGCGGCTTCTTCTGCCTGTTCGTCGCCAAACTGCTGTTTACAGAAGTCGAGGGTGTGGTCGGTTATGTTGGTTTCGTTATATCTCTTTGGATTCCATGCCATGTCGAGGAACAGGCTGATAGGATATTCCATCGGTTTCAAGTCGCCTACGTTTAATATCCAGATGCGGTCAATGCCGTATTCAGAAGCCAGCGAGAGCTGTTCCCACATATTCTGTGTGGGTGTTACGTTTATCCATTTTGAATTTCTTGGTGCGCCAACGTAATCAACGTGGTAATACAGACCCCAGCCTCCGGCATGTTTTGCTTCTTTTGCGTTTGGCACGCGTCTTACGTTGCCCCAGTTGTCGTCACACAGCAGTATGGTAACGTCGTCAGGCACCTTCATGCCTTTGTCGTAATAGTCCATAACCTCTTTATACAGTGCCCACATCTGTGGGGTCTTGTCTGCCCGCTGCTTCGTAACGTCACTGATTATCTGTCTTTGGTTGCGTATTATCTTTTCGAGCAGTGCTACGTCAGACTCCTCGCTCATTGCCTCGTCACCGTCGCCTCTCATACCGATGGTTACAATGTCTTCTGTACCCTGTCGTCTTTCAATTCCTTCCTTAAAGAATTTGTCAAGTACTTCCTGATTTGTGTTATAGTTCCACTTTCCGTATTTGTCACGGTTACGTGCCCATTCCTGATGGTTGCGTGCCATGGGCTCATGGTGCGATGTGCCTATAATCACTCCCATCTCGTCTGCAGTCTTGCTGTTAAGCTCATCGTCAGCGTAGAAGGCCCATCCCCACATGGCCGGCCATAGCAGGTTACCTTTCAGGCGGAGTATAAGTTCGAACACTTTTGCATAAAACTCGTGGTTGCCGTATTCTGTGCCAAAGGTGTTCTTCACCCATGTTGTGAGGCATGGAGCTTCATCGTTGAGAAAAATTCCACGGTATCTTACGGCCGGTTCACCGTCCGTATAGACACCTTTTTTTATATATATATGTTTGTGCTGTTCGATAGGAGTGTCTGCCCAATAGTACCATGGCGAGACGCCAATCTGTTTTGACAGTTCATAAATCCCGTATATCGTACCTCTTCTGTCGCTGCCGGCAATCACCAGCTGGCCGTTGTCGATGGTGATGACATACATCTCTCGCTTTCCCTTCAGCTGCTTCATGTCGTTCTTGCGCTGTTTCATTATTTTGTCTATGGCAGCAGAGTGGCCTATTGTGCCTACAATGATTTTTGCGTTGTTGCTGTTTGTGCTGATCTTTACGTCTGCTCCACAAACTTTGTTGATGTCAGTTGACATGTTGCGTACAGCCGTCATCACACCCTTACAGTCGTTTTGGTCAACAAATATAGTCACTTCATTGTTCTGGTTCAGCAGCATGTCGCCTGCCGAAAAACTGATAAAGCTATTTGCACTAAAAGCTTTTAATGATGCAAAAAAGATAAAGAATACAAATGCTGTAACTACTTTATTTTTCATATTACTAAGGTTTTTTATGCAAAAATACTTACGTAAATATAAAAAACCTAATTTATTTGTTGTAAATAGTTGCCGATGATACGAATTGAAACGCAATGGTAACGAAAATAATCCCCATTTAGAAAACAATGGAGTATTTTTGCAATTGATAAATAATTTTGATTTTGTATAAGCCTGACTGATGTCTGCTTTTTCATCAAGGCTGTGACACCGACGGCTTGTTTCTTTAATATTTAATAACATGAAAAAATTTTTTATTGTTGCTCTGTTGAGCATTGCAATGAGTGCCAATGCCGGTAATGATGTTAAGGATAACTGGTGGACCGGCACATGGGCAGCGGCACCTCAGCTTGCTGCCGGAAAGGATATGCCTGCCGAGACCGACTTGTCGGGCATGTCGTTGCGTCAGATTGTGCGTGTTTCGGTTGGTGGAGATGTCTTGAGGCTTCAACTTTCAAACGAATACAGCAAGACGCCTGTTGAAATCAAGTCGGTTTACATCGCAGATGCAGAAGATTCGTGTGTTATCGACAAGAGTTCTGCAAAGTATCTTACTTTTGGCAAGAAACGCAATGTTACCATTGCAGCCGGCAAGGCTGTAATGTCTGATGCAGTTAAGTTTGACCTTAAACCGCTGCAGCGCCTTGCCATAACAATAAATTATGGCAGCACGCCTTCAGAAGCCACATCACATCTCGGTTCGCGTACAACGTCATATATTATTAAAGGTGTGTCAAAGCCCGGCAGCGATTTTTCAAAAGGAATAAAGGTAGACCACTGGTACAATATTTCAGCAATAGATATTTGCGGAAATGAAAATAGTGCAGTGGCCGTGTTGGGTAACTCGATAACAGACGGTAGAGGAAGTACTACAAATATGCAGAACCGTTGGACAGACATCCTGGCAACAAACCTGCAGGCCGGCGGAAAGAACCTGGCTGTGCTTAACCTCGGAATTGGCGGCAACTGCGTGTTGAACGGCGGACTCGGTACGCCTGCCATGCAGCGCTATGACAGGGATATCTTGGCACAGAGAGGCGTTTCGGCTGTGGTGATTTTTGAGGGTGTCAACGACTTGGGTTCTATCAACGGCAACAGTGAGGCTATGGCAGCCAAGCTTATTGAGGCTTATCAGCAGCTTGCCAAGAAGGCACGCGAACGTGGATATAAGGTATATGGAGCAACGATAACTCCTTTTGCCGGACATTCTTATTTTACATTCTTCCGTGAGGCTGCACGACAGGCAGTGAACGAGTGGATAAGGACGAGCGGAACGTTTGATGACGTGATAGACTTTGACAAGCTTATGCGCGATCCTTCAGAGCCTTCAAAGCTAAAGGCAGATTTGCAGGACGACTGGCTGCATCCTAATGCCGCAGGATATAAGGTTATGGGTGAGTATGCCGCAAAAATAATAAAATAGCATAATTGGTTTACCTTAGTTACAAAACAAATTTAAATTAAAAAAGATGAGTTCAAACACGATGGAAAACGCAGCCTCGAGAGGCTTTTACAAGCTGTCGTGGCTTCAGCGAATAGGTTTCGGATCAGGTGATTTGGCCCAAAACCTTATTTATCAGACCATATCGATGTATCTGCTTATGTTTTATACAAACGTATATGGTCTCGACCCTTCTGCTGCTGCATTTATGTTCCTGATTGTCAGGGTGGTGGATGTTATCTGGGACCCTGTTGTAGGAACCTATGTCGATAAGCATAATCCAAGGTTTGGCAAGTACAGGTCTTACCTTTTGCTGGCCGGCGTGCCACTTACGGGCTTCGCCATATTATGTTTCTGGGATGGCTTCTCCGGGTCTTTGCTTTATGCATACATCACTTATGTGGGCATGTCTATGCTATACACTCTGATAAATGTGCCTTATGGCGCGCTTAATGCGTCGCTGACCCGCGATACGGAAGAGATAACCGTGCTTACGTCTGTAAGAATGTTCCTTGCCAACGTCGGCGGACTTGCCGTTGCATATGGCATACCTATGATTGTGGCAACATTATCGCCCGACGGCAAGATAAATACCGTTGAATCAGCCAATGCCTGGTTCGTAACAATGGCCATCTATGCAGTGGCCGGTCTTGTGTTGCTGCTGTTCTGCTTCACTCAGACAAAGGAACGTGTGGTTATGGATAAGAGTGAGACCGACGACGTTAAGGTGAGCGACCTTTGGGTTGAGTTCCGCCGCAACCGTCCGTTGCGCATTCTTGCCTTCTTCTTTGTAACGGCTTTCGCCATGATGGCAATAGGCAACTCTGCCGGTTCTTATTACATGATTTACAACATACACTCTTCAGCCGACCAGCTGGCTTACTTCATGGCTCTTGGTTCTGTTCCGGCATTTATTTTCATGCCTATGGTTCCGGCCATCAAGCGCAAGGTTGGCAAGCGTGGCATGTTCAACATTTTCTTGTCTGTTGCCATTCTCGGTATGATTCTTATTTATATTATCTCAATGGTGCCGTCGCTCCGTTCACAGATATGGCTGGTGTATCTTGCACAGTTTATCAAGTCTACCGGAGTTATCGTTGCCACGGGATATATGTGGGCGCTCGTTCCTGAGGTTATTTCTTATGGCGAATACACTCATGGCAAGCGTATTTCAGGCATCGTAAACGCCCTTACCGGTATATTCTATAAGGCTGGTATGGCTCTCGGAGGCGTTGTTCCCGGCCTTATTCTGGCTTTTGTCGGTTTCGACAAGAACAATGCTGTTTCGCAGACAGCTTTTGCAGAGCAGGGTATTCTTTGGCTTGTAGCTGTCATTCCGGCCTTGCTGTTAGGTCTTTCAATGTTCATAATTTCAAAATATGAGCTTACAGACGAGGTTATTGACAAGATAAACATGGAAATAGAAAAACGTTCAACTGAAAAAGCTTAATATAAAAATGAAACGAAATGTAGTATTTTTGCTGGCATGTATGTTCGCTATGGCAGGTGCATTGCCCGTTTCTGCCGGAAACACCAAGACTCTTAAAGATGTATTGGGACGTTACTTCCTGGTCGGAGCGGCCATGAATGTTGACCAGATATGGAACAGGACGCCGGATGAAACAAACGTCGTTAAGAATAACTTTAACTCTATTGTGGCAGAAAACTGTATGAAAGGGGAGGAGATTCATCCTGAAGAAAACCGTTTCTTCTGGGACGATGCCGACCGTTTTGTAAAGTTTGGTCAGGACAATGGTCTCGCCATTATCGGCCATTGCCTTGTATGGCATTCGCAGCCTCCTGTATGGATGTTTACCGACGAGCGTGGCGACACGGTTTCACGCGATGTACTCATCGACCGTATGCACCGTCATATTTCAGCAGTTGTAGACCGTTACAAGGGACGTATCTTGGGATGGGATGTCGTAAACGAGATTTTTAACGATGACGGCACTTTCCGTAATTCTCCATATTATCGCATAATAGGTCCTGAATTTGTTGAACTTGCATTTAAGTTTGCCCACGAGGCCGATCCAAATGCGGAACTCTATATCAACGACTATTCGCTGGCAAAGCCAGCAAAGCGCGACGCTGTTTGCCGTATTGTCAGAGAGCTGAAGTCGAAAGGCTACCGCGTTGACGGTATCGGAATGCAGTCGCACAACGGACTCGAATATCCTGACCTTGATGAATACGAGAAGTCGATAGATGCCTTTGCTGCCTGTGGCGTTAAGGTGATGATTACTGAGCTTGATGTAAATGTCCTGCCAAATCCTGAAAAGTTTGGCGGAGCAGAGATAAGCCAGAATTTCAAGTATGCTGATGCACTGAATCCGTATAAGAACGGACTTCCCGAGGCAGTTGAAAAAGAGTTTGAAAAGCGTTATCTCGACATTTTCAATATCTACTATCGCCATCGCGGACAGATTTCGCGCGTAACTCTGTGGGGTGTTACAGACACACGTTCGTGGCTTAACGATTTCCCCGTTCCCGGACGTGTAAACTATCCGCTCCTCTTCGACCGCAGCAATAAGCCTAAGCCGGTGGTCGACAAGATTATAAAGATCTTTGAGAAATAAGTTCAATAAATTAAATAGAAACAACTTTTAAAATTAATAATCATGAAAAAAGCAAGATATCTTTTCCCGTCTGATTATATGGCAGACCCGTCTGTACATGTGTTTAACGACAAACTGTATATTTATCCGTCTCACGACTGGGATTCAGGTGCTGCGTTTGATGACGACGGCGGTCATTTCGAAATGAAAGACTATCATGCGCTCACGCTCACTGATATTGAGAACGAAGAGGCTACCGACTGTGGCAAGATTCTCGACCTGCAGGATATTCCATGGGCAGGCAGACAGCTGTGGGACAATGATGTCGTTGAGAAAGACGGTAAGTATTATCTTATCTTCAGCGCAAAGGACAAGAACGATGTGTTCCACCTCGGAGTGGCTGTTGCTGACAGACCGGAAGGTCCGTTTAAGCCGCAGGCCGACCACATTCGCGGATCTTACTCGATAGACCCTTGTGTCTTCAAGGATGATGACGGCTCTATTTATGTATATTTCGGCGGACTTTGGGGCGGACAGCTTCAGCGCTATAAGGACAACAAAGCCATGGGCAAGGAGTATCTGCCCGAAGGAGATGAGCCTGCATTGCCGTCAAGAGTGGTTAAGATGACCGATGACGTGCTGCAGTTTGCCGAAGAGCCGAAGCCCGTGCTTGTGGTTGACGAAAACGGCAAGCCGCTTGCTGCCTCTGATCCTCACCGCTTCTTTGAGGCTTCATGGATGCACAAATTCAATGGTAAGTATTATTTCTCTTATTCAACCGGCGACAGCCACCTGCTGTGTTATGCCGTTGGAGATAATCCTTATGGTCCGTTTACATACAAGGGAGTGGTTCTTGAGCCGGTGGTAGGCTGGACAACTCACCATTCTATTGTTGAATATAAAGGCAAATGGTATCTGTTCCATCACGACTGTGTGCCCTCTAACGACGTTACATGGCTAAGAAGTCTGAAGGTGCTTGAACTTGATGTCAACGAAGAAGGCGAAATAAAGACAGCAAAAAGCGAATAATCAGGTGTCTGACTAAGCCTGATTTGTATTAGATTATATCAATTATTCTGGCAGGGCCGCAGTGTTGCGGTCCTGTTTTTATATATGTACGGTTTTGCCTTATGTACGTTTCGTTTGCAGTGCCGGTTATGCTGCAATGCCTTCTTTTTGGCTTTTACATACAGGATATGCTGCGGTTGATGTATACAAAAATAGATAGGCGCGCTAAAAATACGTTGTAATAAATAATGGTAAAAGTAAGTCTTTTTGATAACGAACGGCCGCAGAAATCATAAGATTTGCGGCCGTTCTCGTTTGCTATTATAAAAAAGTGTATTATGCGTTAAAGCTCTTTCAGCTGTAAAATAGTCAATAGAGTTCTCTCTTTGAGTTCTTTTTTCTCCATCTCTGTAAGAGGGGGAATGTTAAATCTGTTGCCTGACAGAATCCTGTCAACCATTGTTTTAATGTTCTGTTTTTTTTCCATCTTATATTATTTTATAATATGACGGCAAGCAGTTTGTTTTGTACTCTTTATACAGCCTCATTTCTTGCTGCTAAAAAACGCAATCTTAGCAGGCTTCTGTGCATGAGGTTACGCACCGACTGATAGTTTATGCCCATAATCTGGCAGATATCGTCATATTTGCGCTGCTCAATATAGTAGAGCTTTATTATCTGCTGCTGCCTGGGCGACAGGCATTTAACATATTCTGTAAGGGTGCTGTTCTTTTTCTGCTCTTCTTCTATGCGCTCCATGTCGTACGTTTCGCTGTCGAAGAGCGGCTTGACGTTGTTATCGTTAATCTCGTTGTCGCAGACATGAGTGTTGTGTCTGAACTCGTCGTTGATTCTGTTCCTTAATGATACATACAGATACGACTCAATGTTGATCACAGATTCAAGTTCACCGCGTTTGGTGTACAACTTGACAAAGACGTCCTGTATGCAGTCTTTAATCATTTCGCGGTCGGAGGTGAATTTGGTTCCGAATGCGAAAAGGTTATCAATTGTTTTGTCGTAAAGTTCGGTAAAGTTAATCATAGGTTTTCTCGTTCTTTTGCTGCAAAATTAGTGATGAACGGCTTAAAAGAATGGGAAAAATTGATTTATAAATACGAAAAACAGGTATTGACGTGTAAAATCAACACCTGTTATCAGTAAATTCTATGATTTCTTATAATCTTTCCAGCCAGTAGGCTGTGTCTTTGGCTTTACCGCTTATTGTGTATGTGCCTGAAATTTTTTCGCTCTTCTTCACAGTTTTTACCAGTCCGCTTTTCGTGTCGACGGCATGCAGTGTGTATTTTCCGTTCTCAACGTTGAGCGTAATGTCGCCTTCGGCATGGGCATATATCACATATCCAACGGCAGGGTTGCCTATCACCTGAGTGGCTGAGTTGCCTTCGCCGCTGATGTAGCTCATCTTTGTCAGGTCGGTCAGCAGTTTGTCGCTGCCTATGGCCACGTTTGGACAAGAGCCACCGGCCATGAGGATGGCCCAGCCGTACTGCGGATATTGCTGCGAGAAGAATGTTACGGCCTTTTCGGGATACTTTGTGCGGTATTCCTTCACGGCATTATATGCCTCGGCAAATCCAGTCTTGCCTACCTTCATCTTGCGCATGAACTGTCGCGGAGCAAGGTTCTTGCCTGCCTCTGGCGCCCAAAGTCCCTTGGTGTTGTAGTGCCAGTATCTTATGTCGATGATGTCTACCACCTTCGACAGCTCCGGATCGGCAAGTATGGCGTCCTGTGCGTCCTTCGTGCAGCTCAGCGCCACCATAGGATGCAGGCCTGTCTCTTTTTCCCATTCGGCTATTGTCTCGAGCCAGAAGCGTGTGAAGTGCAGCGGACCTGTATATTCCTCGCTCAGCAGCTGCACCACGTTGCCTTTGTCCTTGAGGTTGTCGAGACACTGGCGGATGTACTGCTTGTGCAGCGGTCGCAGTATGGGGTTGTTGATGTCGTAGAACTGCTCGGCCATGAATATGCGCTTGTCGCCTGTGAAAGGCACAGGTTCGGGAAAATCGGTGCCGTTGACATTGTTCACCGGACGCCACGGACAGTCTACCCAGTGGGCTCCTGCCTCGAGTATGTTGTGCTGAAAATAGTTCTGGTTGAACAGCAGTATGCCTTTCTCTGCACCTTTTTCGGCAAACTCGTTGAGTCGCATCCAGTACCATTGGTTAGGCTTTGTAAGGTCGTAGCAGCTCAGCCCGTCCCATGCGGTGCCTTGACCTGTACGGCTGAAAGCCTGTTCGTAGAACGGAGCCCAAACGTCGCCGTCGGCACGGCGCACGCGCTCATGGTCAGTGCGGCGCAGGTCATACCACAGTCCGTAGTGGTGGTCTAAGATGCAGAAGTTGTTTTTGTCGAGATATGTCACCACAGAGTCTATGCGGTCGGTCCAGCCGGTGCCCTCGCGTCCCGGCACGAAGCGTGTTATGGCAGGGCGTGCGCCTTTCTTCACGAAGTTGTCCTTCACGCGTCCGGCCCACCATGGTATCTGGTAGTTGTTGCCCGTTATCAGCTTGCCGTCGGCTGTGATGTGGCCGTTCTCTATTGCAAATTTCATGGCTTTGCCGCCATTTTCAGCCACGTCATACTTGCTTCCTTTCACGCTCTCAATGTCTTTCACGCCTTTGGCCGATGTGCTTGCTGTGTAGGGTACAGAGTCTATCCACATCTCCATAGTCAGTCTTGGCTGTGTCAGCGACACCTGTGCCATGATCTGCGCCTGTGCAATCTCAGGACTGCTCGATGCGTTGGTGTTTCTGGGCAGTATGTATCCGTTTATGGCTTCTTTGCCCATGCGCTTCTCGAGCTGTGCGTAGAAGAGGCTGCGCGGCTGCACGTGGTCGTTGCTGCTTGTCCATTCGGCGTTGCCTGTCAGCGTGCCCCAGCATCCGTGTGCGCTGTTGCGGTTGTCGCTGTCGGGCGAATAGCAGTAGAGAGTTGAGCCTGTACACTGCCACATCATGCTGTTGGCCGTGTTCCAGCCCGTTCCAAACTGGAACTGCTCAAGATTCTTGAAGCTTATGTCGTTGCCGTCGATGTTCACAATGTCAAACAGCAGTCCGGCTGCCCATGAGCCAATGCTTCCGCTGAAGCCCAAAGAGTTTTCGCCCTCACACTGTACAAAGGCGTTGGGGCCTGCCGCACAGAAGCCTGCCGCAAAGTCGTGTATGCCCTGGCGCGACACGCAGCGCTGTATCAGGGTCTGCTGTCCGCGTGTTATGAACACGCATCTGCGCCATCCTCCTGTCTCCGACACGGGCTCGCCTGCAATGCAGTCTTCAACCGTTATGCGGCTTGTCTGCTTCTGCAAATTTACTGCGCTGCCTGCGAAGTGCCTGAATTCCACACGTCTTACCCAGCAGTCGCGCGCATTGTCAGCCCAAATCGCGTCCCAGCAGTGGTCTTCGTCCTTAGGGTTCCATGAGTTGTGTTCCGACATGAGAGTAAGGTTCTCAACGCCACATTCGCTTATCTCCGCGCTGTTATATCCCGTAACAACGAAGCCCCCGCCGTATTTCTTGTCGAGCGTGGTGGTTATCGGCGCGTCGAGCGTTATGCTGTTGCCGTTAACGGCGCTGACGGTTCTGTCCCATGTTATGTCGATGTCAGTGGGTTTCCATCCGGTGTAGTCGAGTCCTCCGCCGAAGTCGTTGCAGCAGAGCGACGCTATCCATTCCTTTGTCGACGGCCTTACAATTCTTATACGACTGCCTTTCTGTATCTTGGCGGCAGATGTCAGCGTCAGCGTAGTGGCTCCGGCCATTGTCTTTTCGCCTGCAACGGCAATGGTGTCGCCTCCAGTCATCTTCATTCCGCCCTCGATATAGAGCAGTGCACCTCTGTCATAGCCCTGCTTTATTATGGTTGTCTTGCCGCGTCCGGCACCTCTTATCACCACTCCCGATGTGCTTATGCGCAGCGGTTTGCTTATTCTGAAAGTGCCTTCGCCCAGCAGTACGGCTCCGCGGTGGCCGTTCTTGTCGGGTTTCAGTGCCGACACGTAGTTGATGGCGCGCTGCAGTTTCTCGTAGCAGTCGGCCCCGTCGCTGCCCACGAAGACAGCGTTTCGTACATCCGGAATGGCTATTTCAGACGCATGATATCCGCATGCCGAATAGTCCATCGGAATGTAAACCTCTTTTTTTGCCTTGCCTGCCATGGCCTTAACTGTGCACAATCCGGCTATCAGCAGAATGGCAAGGCAGCGGCTTGTTAGATTTTTTTTCATATCAGATTGACAAATTGTTTGTTTCAGTAATTACCTATACTTACAAAACGACGCGTATGTTTTTTTATTGTACTTATTATTCTGCGCCAATTTTTTTCTTTTAACCCAAATCTGTCATAGAGATTAGGCAGGATTTTTTCGTTTAATATGATGTGGATGGCCGACGGATTTTTCGCAGGTATGGCTGCTTACGTCAAGAACAGACGTACGGCAATCCGGCAGAAAGCATCAGTCTGCTTATAAAATCAGACTGTATTCGGTCTGCAGGGCGATTCGCGTTTAGGCTTATAGCAGGCCTCATTATCCAGCCGCGGCTGCCATTGTTGGACCCTATCAGTGGGTTATGGCTGAGGTTGATTGTTTCTGTGTGATAACATACTGATATTCAATGCGTTGCAAAATGCCGTCTTTTGGCCTCTAAAAGATGCCCTTTTACAACGCAAAAGGTGCCCTTTCGCAGTGCAAAAGGACACCTTTTATATTTACATCAGCCACGGCCTCTCTTTGTATGTTGCAGAAACTGTCATGCCGGACCGTCTTTCAGGCCTTCCGTGCAGTCTCTGTGGCCGCTGAGTCAGAGGTTATTTCATGTGTTCAAGGTCGACAAACTTGCCTCTCACTTTGCGCTCGGCTATCATCTTTATCAGTTTCTTATGGCGTTCAGGTGCAATCCATTTGCGTGCAAATATGTTAGGAATGGCCACGCCGATGGCTATGCAGAGAATAATCAGCGACGCCCTTATGCCGTTATGTATGGCGATGGTAAGCTCGCCGACCACTCCGTGCATTTCTATCAGTGCAAAGAGAGCCCTGTACATGAGCACGCCCGGCACCATCGGGATGACACTCGGGATAGACAGGCAGTGGTGAGGCGTGTGGAATATGTGAACGGCCTTTATGCAGATGATACTTATGAGCGACGAACCTATGAGCGAGCCAAGGATGAGGCCCCAGTCGAGTCCCACGTTGCCGTTGCTCGGTCCGAGATTCACGAAGTTACGCGTGCATACGGCTATTATGCCTCCTATGGCCACCACCCAGAGCAGACGCCGCGGTATGTTGAATATCATAGAGAAGCCCATGGCCGATATGGCTGCCGCCACGGCATAGGCCAGATAGCTGTTGTGTGGCGTCATGCTGAGGTCTTTCACAAAGTTGTCTATGCCGCACACCTTGATGGCTATTACTATGCCGAACGACATGGCCGCCACTATCATGAGCGTGTTGACGGCCCGCGTTATGCCTATGCTGATGTGGCTGTCGAGCATGTCGCTCACAAAGTTGATCAGCGGTACGCCCGGAACGATGAACAGGGCACAGGCCATGAGCGGATGCCAAGGTGTGTCGCTGTGTGTGAAGGGTATCAGTTCCGACGGTATGTGCGACTCAATCACCGGCAGCGAGATGTATGCTGACAGGCATGCCAGCAGTGTGGAGAAAAATGCTGCAAAGGCAATGTTGACGTATTCGTTGGAGCCTGTCGAGTTGAGCCATGCTCTAAGGCGGAAGCCTGCTATGGCTGCTATCGAAGAATAGATAAACGCAGGCCAGTCGCAGCCGAACTGAACGCAGAAGCCGCCGCAGGCCAGACCGGCTCCTATGGCTGTGAGCCACGGGCTGTAGTTGCGCTTCTTGTTCTTTATTCTTTCCAGCTCCTTCTCGTATTGGTCGAGGGTATAGTCCTCTTTGATGGCCCTCCACGACAGCTTGCTTATGGCAGATATGGCGTCCATGTTGATGCCGTGCCTGTCGCAGCGCTGAAATTTAGAGAAAGAATGGGTCTTGTCGCTGAGGTTTACCATCAGCATGTTGTAGGTGATGTGAATGTGCAGCTTCTTTTCCGGCAGGCCCAGATATGCCGCCGTGCGGTCCATGTTGCGTATTATGCGGCTGGTGTCTGCCGAACTTTCCATCAATAACTGACCGGTGCGCAGCAGCAGGTCGAGTTTACGGCGTAACACCTCCAGGGAGTCAGACTGCTGAGTTTCTTCCATAATCTTTTTGCCTTTATTTTAATGAAATTTGACGAATAGTCATACCTATGCTCATTTTCAGGGTGCAAAATTACAAAATATCTATGTAATTAAGGCAAAATAGTCTTTTCATAATATACATTTTGTTTTGTCAGCTGGTGTTTTTTGACTTTTGTTACAAGTATGTCATTCTGATTTTGCCGCGTCATGGTTTTGCTATGTGCTGATTGGTGCCGCTTAGGTTGTCTGCAAGGGCAGAAATTACGGTCAAGGGCTGTTGGCTTTCACTCGGTATAAAGTAAATTGCATGCAGAATGCATGAATGTGTCGGTAGGGCGGGGAGTGGTGCTCGCTTACGGTGGGAGTCGGCGTGTCTGCGGCTCGTGTCTGATGTTTTTCCGTCAGCCTTTTGTTTGGACATAAAAAAGAGGCATGCCATTTGCGGCATGCCTCTTTTTATATAGATTAACAATGTTTATTCGTCTGCCAGCGGGTCGAATGTTCCGGCTGAACCTCCGTGCTGACTGTCTTCCCAACCGATGGTCTGCTCCAGAGCCTTGTTGTTGTTCTGTGCTCCCTGTGTCAGTCCGAGGAAGTAGTAGCGAGGCAGGAAGTTCATGTAGAGCTTAACCTTGTTCTGGTCGTAAGAGTCGCCCTTCTTGTCCTTGCGAACGAGGTTGTCGCTGTACCATGTCTTCAGAGTTTCCAGCTGCGGGTTGAGCTCCTTGCGGAGGTCTACTGCTGCACAGCGTGTTCCGCCGTTCTTCAGCAGCGGGTCGCTGTCGGCTGTTGTTCCGCCAACACCATACTTGTCGGCTACGCGGAATTCCATGTTCTCACGGCGCTGTCCGTTGAGCTGCTTGAAGCCGAGCCATGTACATGTGTTGCCGCCCCATCCTGTCAGTGTCCATGTTGAAGGCGCACCCTCAACCTTTGTTGCACCACCGTCGTAGAGCATCCAGCGGCGAAGGTCGTCGAAACGCTTGCCCTCGTATGCAAACTCTATCTGGCGCTCATAGAGAATGGCCGACATACATGCAGCCTGGTCTGACTCAAGGTTGCTCTGCAGTCCGTAGTTGTTCTCGCCGGTGTAGCCTGCGCGGGCACGAACCTGCTTCAGATAGCTTACGGCGTCTGTCAGCTCACCTGCACCGCATGCAACCTCAGCAAGGTTGAGCAGCACCTCTGCGTAGCGGAGTTCGATGTAAGGCTGAGCTGAATAAGCAAATCCGCCGTTGCTTGCTGTACCGGTGAAGGTGTACATAGAGTTTGTATTTACGTCGTAATCGTCAGAACGCTTGCGCACGTAAACGCCAGAGCAGTTTGTCAGCAGGTTGTCTGCACCATAGTCGTTTCCGCTCTCAGGGTCGCCCTGGTCGTCGAGGTCTGTATACCATACATAGTTCCAGAGTTCATAGTTCTTTCCGTCGTCATACAGCGGGTTGTTAGGATCAGCCTCCTGAACGCTGCTGTTGCCGTTGTAAGCCCAGCGGAAGCCGGGGAATGCGAATGTGCGGTAGAAACGCGGGTCGCGGTTCATGAACGGATGTTCGCGGTCGTATGTCATAGACGAAGCCTCGAGCTTTGTGTAAGTGTCGGCAGAAGCCGGGCGCTTACCGTCAGCCATCGGGAACATGTCAACCAGCATTGCAGAAGCGTTCTTGCCAGAACCTGTTGTGTTCTTCGGACGGATGTAGCGCTCCCAGTTGCTGTTCTTCTGACCGTCGCCGGCCTGTACAGTGTTGTAGAGAGTTACGAACACAGCCTCAGGGTTCTTGTCGCTCTGGTTGAACTGCAGTGCGAAGTCTGAACCGTTTACGTTGTTTGTAGATGTGAACAGACCATAGCCGCAAGAGTTGATAGAGTCGAGCTCAGCCTTCATCTGTGTGTATGCGTTCTTCCAGCGTGTCTCGTCGTTGGCACGGTTGAACAGCGGGCTAGCCCACAGCAGCAGCACACGGCCTTTCAGCGCGAGGGCTGTTCCTGTTGTTACCATACCCCATTCGTCGCTCGACCAGCCGCCGTTCATAGTCTTGTCAGCAAGCATTTTGGCTGATTGGTCAAGGTCGCTGAGGATGAAGTCGATACAAGCCTTTGCTGAACGGCGAGGGTTAACCACACCTTCAACAGGGTCCTGAACCTCAGTTACGATAGGCACACCTCCGTAGTATTTCACGAGGTTATAGTAGCACCATGCACGGAAGAAGTAGAGCTGTCCGAGATATTCGTCCTTCTTCTCCTGTGAGAGGGCGCCGCCTGAGATGCCTTCAATGGCGTCGTTGATGTTGCGGATACGTCCCCATGCGTTGTTCTGAATGTTGTTAGGAGTACCGAAGAAATAGTCAGGAACAGATGTTCCGCTCATTACAGACAGCGGGTTCTGCGGATCAACGAATGCTCCGAAGCCGCTGTACTCCTCAGTCGACTTTGCCTGAGTGTCGTTGCTTCCTGTAGAAGGATATTGCCATGTGGGGTCGCTGTTAACCGTAGGCAGACACCAGCTGTAAACGTCGTATACACGGCGCAGGCATCCCTCTTCTGTGTCGTAAATACCTGTATTTACGTTATCGTAGTTCTTCTTTTCCTCAAGGAAGTCATCACTACATGATGTGATGGTCATGCTTGCGATGAGGCCAAGTCCGAACACTTTTATTATATTTGTTTTCATTGATAAAATTCTATTAAACGGTTATATTTTCTTAGAATGTAAGATTTACTCCAACTGTAAACTGACGCAGTGTAGGATAAGAACCGTAGCTGCACATCGGATCCATGAAGTTGTCTGGATAAGGATTATAGAAGCTCAGCAGGTTCTGGCCTGTAACGTTTACGCGGGCTGACTGTATACCGATTTTCTTCACGAGGCTTGACGGAATAGTGTAGGCCAGTGTCAGACGGCTCAGTTTTACTCGTGTTCCGCTTATTCTCCAGAACGATGATGTTATTGCGTTTACGCTCTGGTAAGCGAGGTTAGGCAGGCTTCCGTTGCGGTTGGCAGCTACTACGAGGTTGCCGGCTGCATCGTATATGTCCTGATATGAGTACATGTTGTCAACATTCCAGAATGAAGGCATGTTGGTGAACTCGAGGTCGTCTACGCCTGAGCCTGACTTCAGTGCAGAAGCGTCAACGAAGCTGTATCCACCCCATGAAGCGCTCAGCTGGGCAGTGAGAGAGAATCCCTTGTAGTCGGCGCCGAGGTTCATTGTAACGCTGTAAGGATTGTTGCGGTTAGACAGACATACCTGGTCGTTGTCCTTGTCTACCACGCCGTCAGGTCCTGCGTATGTTCCGTCTTCCTGCTGCGGTCCGCGTACATCCTTATATATAAGCATACCCGGGCGAACCTCGTCTTTGCTCATTCCGAGGTAAGATGTGATGTTGTATTTGTCGAAATACTCCTCAATATCCTGGAATGAACGGAACATGCCGATGCACTGCATACCCCACAGACCGATGTCTGTACGTCCGCCGCGCTGTATCTGACGATAGATATAGTCTGTGGCGAAGTCCATGTTCAGCACCTTGTTGTCGCTGTAGCCTGTGTTGAGGCCGATACGGTATTTGAAGTCCTTGCCGATCTTGTCACGCCATGTAGCGCTCAACTCGTAGCCCCAGCTGTCCATCTCGCCAAGGTTTACTGCTGCCGACTGTGTACCGATTGTTCCCTCGATAGCCTGGCTGATGTTCATCAGCATGTCGCGGTTCCACTCGCGGTACATATCGTAAGTAACGCTCAGACGGTTGTCAAGTACGGTGAAGTCGAGACCGAAGTTGGCTTTGTAAACCTTATCCCAGTGAACATCCTTGTTTACGGCAGAGTTGTTCTTGTTGATGGTTATACGGTTCTCACTTTCGTTAGAGATGCCTGTACCGAACACCGGACCGCGGTTGGCGTCCTGGGCGTAAACCTGCATCCACTGCCATGCGGCTGTGTTGTCACGTCCTGTCATACCGAATGATCCGCGAACTTTCAGGAAGTCTACCCATGGAAGAGCCTCCTTGAACCATTTTTCTTCAGACATTACCCAACCTGCGCTGAATGACGGGAATACTCCCCAATAGTTTACCGGGGCGAATTTCGTTGAAGCGTCAGAACGGATAAGGAATTCTGCCAGATACTTGTTGGCGTATGCATAGTTGATACGTCCGATGTAAGAGAGAGTTCCTGACTCGCTGCGGGTGAAGGTTATAACCTTTGTCTCGCCCTCAGCTGAGTTTGACTGTCCTGTCGTGAAGGGGTAGGGGTCTGAAACCATGGCATAGAGATACTCGCTCTCTGCTTCTGATTTCTCTATTGAGAATAATGCTCCGATGCTGTGCTCGCCGAAGTCTCTGTTATATGACGCCGTAAAGTTCATCTGGTAGTTGTCTGTACGTGTCATAGAGCGGTTCAGCTGTGACGGGTCACCGTTGGCTATTGTATGGGGCAGCAGGTTCGCCTCTGTGATAAACTGGCTGTAGTCCTGACCTTCTACCGGAGTATACAGGTGGCTTCCGCTTCCGGGGCGTGTCTGCATTGTGTACACTTTGTATTCAGAGCCATACTGGTTGGTCTTGTCTGTGTTGATGCTCTTTGAATAAGAGAATCTCAGCTTCAGTCCCTTCAGTATCTTGCTCCATCCGAAGTCGTAGTTGATGCTTCCCTGAATGTTGATGTTAGAGTTCATCGTGCGGCTGTAGTCGCCGTTGTTTCTCAGTTCAGAGAATGAGTAGTTCTGGTCATCGTCCACCTGAGTGTTGCTTATTCCGTATGCTGCGATTGGCAGGCCGTTGACATACTCCGGAATATAGCGCGGACGTGTGAGCAGGATATTGTAGTCTTTTTCGTTAGAAGTACCGCCCACCTTGATGTAAGGTGTGTTCTTCTTTCCGTAGTCGCCTGATACACTGAGGTTTGCACCCAGCCACTGGCTTACCTTAACGTCTACTCCTGCACGGTAGTTCCAGCGGTTGTAGTCAAGGTTGCCGAGGTTACCGTCCTGGTCGAAGTAAGAAAGACTTGCAAAATAGCTTGCACGGTCAGTTGCTCCGCTGAGGTTTACGTTATGCTTCATCGTAACGCCAGTCTCCCAGTATTTGTCCAGCAGGTCGTAGTTGAGGCCCTTCATGGCGTTGAGCTCGTCTGCCTGATAGAGGTCTGTAAGATGGTTGAGCGATGTGTTCTTCGGGTCGGCAGCTGCAACAGCGTTGTAGAGACGGCCATACTCGTATGCGCTCAGCATCTTGGGATGTGATACGGCGTCTGTGAAACCGAATGTACCGCTGTAAGAGATGCGCGGTGCGCCGAGCTTACCCTTCTTTGTGGTAACGAGGATAACACCATTGGCCGCACGTGCACCGTAGACGGCTGCTGAAGCGTCTTTCAGCACAGAGATGCTCTCCACTTCTGCCGGGTCGAGGTTGTTGAATGCCTCTGCACCGAGGTTCTGTGTTGAGTTGCCCACCTTTACGTCGTTGGGATAGATGTATCCGTCGATGACGAACAGAGGCTGCTGTGCCACGCTACCTACGTCGCCGAGCGAGTTGGTGTCACGTATATACATTGTTGCGTTTTCGCCCGGACGGGTGTCGCCGCCGCTTACGCTCAGACCGTTGACAAGTCCTGACAGACTGCTTGCCAGACCGCCTGAGGTCATGTCCTGAATCTCGTCCATCGGAACAGTTGCAACAGAACCGGTCAGGTGAGCCTTCTTCTGCACACCGTAACCTACTACGACAACTTCTTCAAGATTCTGTGAGTCTTCCTGCATTTGTGTTCTTCCGCCGGGAGCAACAGTCTGTGTAAGATATCCGATGTAGGATATTGTCACCTTGCTGCCCTTGGGTGCAGAGATGGTGTAGTTACCATTTATGTCGGTTATCACACCGGTGCCCTCCTTGCCGCTTATGCGGACAGATGCGCCAATGATAGGGTCGCCGTTTTCGTCAACGACTGTACCCTTCACCGTCTGGCTTTGTGCCAGTGCCGGTGTGGCAGCACAAACCATGAGGCCGAAGCATAGAGCTTTTATGAATTTTCTTTTCATATCTTATGTTTTTCTTTTGTTATCGATTATTATTCTGCAGCCGGAAGCCAGCGCGGGTCGCCGGTTCTCTTAGACAGCTGTTCGCCTCCGTTGACAGTGAAGTCGCCGTTTGTCGGGTCTGCAAACTGCGGGTTGCTCTTTATTGCAGTGCCGCTCTTGTCGTAGTTCTCTTCATTGTCATAAGTGTCTGTGGCAGCATCCTGCAGATAAGTGTTGTTAAGGAATGTATATGACGGGCTTGTGCTGAAGTTACCGCCGATGAAGCGGCGTGCTATTTCCTTGGCACAGTCAACGAATATTGTGTTTGTCAGTACGAATACTGATGTTGCCTTGCCGCTGAATCCGCTGTAGTTAGCCCACTGTCCTGATTTTGCGATGTTGTAGAATGTGCTGTTCTTGATGTTTACGCTGTTAGATGTGTATCCGGCACGGTCGCAGCGTCCTGAGTTGTTGTATTGTATGAAGTATTTTGCATCAGAGTCGCCGGCGTTCCAGAATGTAGAATTCTGTACGGTCAGATTGTTGATGAATCCTGACTTGAAGTAGATTATGGCATTGCTGCTTACGCCGCTTGATGCTGTAGATGTCAGTTTCACCACAGTATTGTCAATGACACATGTCTCAATACAATATTTCTTGTTGTTGTCGTGTATAAACTGGGCGTTCACTCCTTCAAAGTTACAGTTTGTGATATGCAGCGTACCCATTATGTTGTAGTAGTCGCCGCTGCCTGTTGCGCCTTTTATGCTCTCGTCAGGTGTCTCGCTCAGTCCTATTGCCTCATTGCTGGATGCACTGCAGTTAAAGTTGAGGCTCTTCAGTTTCAGAGGAGCTGATGTGCGTATTGTTCCTTGTTCACCATAAGTGATTGTAGGTCTCTTCTGGTCGTTTGTACAGCGCAGCTGTATCTTGTTTCCGCCAAATTCAAGAATATTAGAAACTGTATACTGTCCGCCTTCCTCAAGGTCGTATACGAGTTCCTCTTCGTTGCCTTCAGGTATAGGGTTGTTCTGGAAGTATTCGCAGAGGTCGCTTCCTGAAGGAATTGTTGCAAATGCAACGGCAAAGGTGTTGAAAGTCTTGATTACAGGGTCGCAGCCTGTGTTGTTCCTTTCCTCGTTGCCGAGAACCTCCAGAGACAGTTCGTAGTTGTTGTCCTCAACACGTGCTACGGCGAATGAAGTGCCGTCGTAGACAGAGTCTACCAATACTTCTCCTGCAGTAGTGTTAGTCAGGATGGCATGATAGCCGCCTGCACCATAGACTACCGGCCAGCTGATGGTCTGTTGTGTTCCATCTGCGCTTGCCGTGATTTGGATGTCGTCTGTTGAAGGAGCCTCAAGCTGTGTGTTGTATACACCGCTGTCGAAGCTTTCTTCGTCGAAACCATCCTGCGCACATGAAGCAAAGAGCAGCACGCCTGCCGCAAGCGACATCAGGGCGTATGCCTTTCTTCGTAGTGAAAAATGATTTTTCTTCATAAGAATGTTTTTATTAATGTTATACAATATAATTAAATTTGTTTTTTCAAGTATGTCTTGCCCATGGCATCAGGGCATATTTTCTCCTTTACAATTCTTTGACGGATATAATAGAAAAATGTAACCAAAATATAATAAAAAATAAAAACAAAAGGTTGCATTAAACCATTTGTTGCTTTTGTCTCCGGTGTAAACGGCTGATTTATAACATGATACGTCTCGGATGGTGCATATTTGTCGCATGGCAGACATGGAAGTTATATGTTTTTTTATCCTTCATGTATGAGTTTTGCCGGTTGTGTTTTGATGTCCGTATTAGATATGGCATGCTTCTGCTTGTCCGTTTGCGCCCGTTTGGTGTGTCTGCGGGCATCTCGTAAAAAAGAACAGCAGTATGGTGCAGCTGCCGGAGTGACAAGTCATTAAGAAAAACTGTGATTAGCAGAGTCAGGATTAATCATATCCTCCAAAAGCAAATAATCCTCCTAATGACAGGCGTGCTGTCTTTAGGAAGATTATTTGTGCGTTATGTATAAAAGATGTTTATTGGTTTACGTACGATTCGTACACAATCGTCATCAGGCTTATTTTCTGATGAACTTCTTTCCGTTCTGAATCAGTATGCCCTTCGCATCCTTGCTTACGCGCTGTCCGGCAAGGTTGTATACAGGAGCATCAGCGTCAAATGTGTTGTTTGTTATGTCGTTGATGCCGTTTGTGCCGGCTTCAAATTCAACATCGCTTACACCGATCTGTGCGCTGTGCAGGAACACCATGTAGGTCTGGTCAGCCTTCATAGGTATGTTCAGCCATCCCCAGATTGCCTGGTTGCCGCCTTTTGCACCCCAGATGTACAGGTCGTCACCTTCTGTTCCCTTTGTAGGAATGCCCATGGTGTAAGCCTTTGTGCCGTCTTCGTTTGTCACGCCGTTCTCATATCCGTCCAGAGTATAGTCTACTTTAGGTGTCAGAGCCTTCTGTGTCTCCTTGTCTACAACGAAGAGCTTGCGGTTACCTTTGTTGATCCATACACCGAGTACGAGAGTTCCTTCAGCCTTAGCCTTGAACTCATAGTAGAGTCCTGACACGGGCAGACCCTTGCTTCCGTCCGGCTCGTAGTATTCGTATGCAGGACGGTATGTGCCTGTAGGCTGGTCGTCTGTAATCACTTCTTCTGCCAGAAGCTTAACGTAGGGGTTACCTGTTCCCTGTACGTAAGGAAACTCGATGTCGCCCTGGTTGCCGGTCTTCCATTCTATGGCATTCCATTCTGATACGTTTGCGTCTTTGTCTATTTCTTTAGGAGTAGTGCCGCCTACTGCTGTCATTGTTACATTTGTAAGATCTACGGTAACAACAGATTTGCCGTTCTGAGTGTCGATAACAGCATTCTGGAATTCTTCTGCCATTACTACGTTCTTGTCTGCATCATAAGTTGCAGCAGCATAATAATCCTGAGCGTTTGCGCTCATTGCTGCAAGTGCAACTGCTACTAAAGTAAAAATTTTTTTCATAAGCTAATTTTATTAAGTTAATAGATTTTCTGATGTTTTTCTCTTTAAACGATTACTGATTTGCTTTGTAATCAAAAGCAAAAATGCTATTAACTAAATTTAACCTTCGTGCGTCCCGATTATGCGAAGCGCCTTTTGCGAAAATGGGCACAGGCGCTTTAACCCTAATCGGCTATCAGCATTCAGAAACTAAAAGACGGGCTGAAAGCATGAAGACACAAAACAGATAAAACAATGTGCGGTCTAATGGCCAATTGTGCTTAAATGTCAATAAGCGCAGCTCAAATAACGTAGTGACTATCCGAATCTCGCAAATCATTACCCAAATTCATTTCGTCGTTTTTTTATTAGCGCTAAACTAGCGGCCATTGTGATTCGGCAAGATTCTGATACAAAAAACTTATCTTAATAAACTCATCACTCGTCACAATAGCTTTTAATATGCTGATTTACAGATTGTTAAGTTGTGATGAGTTGCTTTCAGTACTCATCACGCAACAGACCGTTCACCTCGGATGTGATGAGTTGAAAATGCAACTCGTCACACTCTAAAGCCTTGACTACAAGGCTCTTATGCAGCTTTGTGATGAGTGATGAGTTTTTTCTTAAAATCTTTTTCATATCTCTTTTCCTTTTTGCGTCGTTACATGGCCATGCAGCTTGTAAAAGCTGTCCTTTTACATCGTAAAACACCACGTTTCATCATCTAAAAGCATACCTTTTCCAATGCCGTTTGCCGTCTTTTATGTCCAAACCAGTAATTAATATTCAGCAATGTTAATGCTTTATGTTATTGGTCAGCCTGTGCTTTTGCCTTATCTTAATAGTCTTTCCGTTTGCTTTTTCGCTGGCATAATGGGCTGTGTCAAGAAAAAACGTACGAAAAGACCTGCAAGGATGGCTGAGAGCATAAATCACCTTGTTTAATTAAAATCTATTTGCCTGACGACGAACTGTGGCAATATAATATAAGGTGTATGTATTGCCCGCATACTCTATGCGCCTCGGATCTGCGCCGTAGGATGCGAAGTCACCTATCTTTGATACGATGCGCTGGCTGCCTATGTAGATGTGCTTGGTGTAGCATTATGATCATACCGATGTCGGTTTCACTGTTTAAGTTGTTAAGGTCTAATATGTAGTCAACTACTACTAAGTCTTTTCCTTATTGCGGCAAATAATAATATAGAAAAGAATAAATACAGAACGCCACCAAGTACTATATGTCTTACTCCCAGCTCACTTGCTTCAAAAACATCATCTTTCTCTCTGTCATAATAGAATTTTATTTTTTGAGGATCAAATGGCTTGCATTTATTCCTTGGAACTCCTACGAGATATTGCTTTCCGTTGAACTCTATAAGAATTTTTGATGCATTTTTTGCATGGTAATTAATTTTCAGTACCGAATAATTTTGTATATGTTTCTCACTATTTATTATAGTTTGTCTATGGTTGTATGTTAGCCAAACATATACAAAAAATACTAGTATGCCAATATTTAACAATATGCCAACTATAAGTTCCATATTTGTAACACGTTTCATTTCCTTATTTTTTATGATTAAATCACGCCGTCTTTTTTATTAGATGTCATGATTCTTTTTGTTATTTATATTTAAATCTATCAGAAGCACTTCTTGAAAGTGTTTTCGTTGCAGTTTCATTTCAACATATGACTCTTTATTATTCTGAGAAATTGTTTTGCATTATTAATAAAAACCTGATTAAAGTTGATTGTCGGCTTGCAATAAAGTGTTGTATCGCTTTTCTTTTTCCCGCCTAAAGATAGTCATAATTTATTTGAAACGCAACGTTTTCATTGTCAATCGTCTTGTTCTTTGCTCTTTTTTAACAAAACGTTTCTTTATGTCTTACCGTTATATTCTGATTCTCCGTTTAAGATTCGGTAAAATGTTCTGTATTTGCCTTCACCGTGCGCTCGTCGTCAGCGTCATACCAGTAGTTGGTCACGAATCCGTCGTCGTCTGAGGCCAGCAGACGGTTCTCCTCGTCCCATTTCAGCTTGCGTTTTTATATTCCAGAAGAATAATATTTACCTTGTTTCATCATTTTATTTTCATATACCTCGATTTTCTATTTTTATTAATTTATAAAATCCACATATTATTTCATAATAAAACACAAAAGTACCAGAGGATATTATTCTCAGTTCATTTTTTTACGTTTTATTTGACATATATTTATTATTATAATCGCACTATTTTTTTTTATAACGCATGGATTTATTATATATATAGGCAAACTTTCTCCATTCCTTAAAAATGGTGTTTCAAAAGAAATTATTCTGTCTATTTTGTCTTGTTTATTATCAATATCCACTCCTTCATTTAAAATAATATAAAGAGTGTCAGTTTTAGACAATACTCCATTCTCTAATAATTTATCATATAATACAGATATGGTATTGCCATATATCGAATTTTTATTTTTATATTGTGCTTCTGCATTAATGCAAAAACATAATGTCAATAAGAATAGTGCTATTTTCATATCAATAAAAATTATTTCATAATTTTAATAGGGTAAATGCCGAAATGATAGCATACAATTATGGTCGTTATCTCACTTTCTGATTTTTATTTGTATAGATGCAAAAGTTTGCGAGATTACCAATTTTTATGTGTGTTATTTTATCTCTAACTCGCGTAGATTAATGCATTGATGATAACGGCTAATAACAAAGTAAAAATATCAAGATTCGTTTTTTTCCATATGCTTTTTATGCCCATAAAAGGTATGCACAAAATAAACAACAATAACAGATATACAACCATCAATGAAAATCCAATAATTAAATTTAGAATAAAACTTCTATTGTATGTCTCCACAGATGCAAAACTTATACAAGACAAGGTAACACTGCATATAAAGGTCAAACTCCAAAGTATGCAACGTACGGTTAATAAATAAATATTTTTTATAGAAACATGCCCCATGCTATATACATAAATATTAATAAAAAAACGATTAAATGGATAATTCTACATATCTTATTCTTGGCAATTAAAAATTTATCTATGATTGAAATTATTGAAATGGACAAAACGCCAATTGCTAATTTTTCATACCATAAGAAATTTGTTACCATAACAATATATATTGACAAACAGAGAATTAAAGTAAAGATATAGGCAGATAATTTCATAAATAAAGAATTTTTATTGTCATCTACGTCCAAATTGGTGATGCATCTGCTGTTGTCAGATGTTTTGGATGGTAGTAGAACTGTAGATTCTCGTAGACGTCGCATTCTTAGAAGTTGTCTTCTTGTGCTTTGTTCATTGAACGTGTATTGGCTGCTATCTTTAGGGTTCATCATCGAAGGTGCCCTCACTGTTCACATAATCATAGTTGCTTTTCCGTTATACGGCATTCTAAATATAGCATAATTTTCTTTGATTGCCTGCAGTTGTTGACTATATTTAACATCATAGTCCATATTTACTGCGTCAGCCTCTTTGCCGGCATATTGTATGCATTTCGAGTATGAATAGCCTGATGCGAATGATGTCATTTGTATTTTCCTATTTTTATCGTTTTCAAAATATCGTCATATTTCTTTTTATCTTTTGGATTTACATTGTAGTAATATAATCTGACATTGCCGTAAACATATTTTTTCCAAAGTTTTCCATGTTTTTCTCCCCAGAATATTGAGCATTTATTTTTGCGTACAGACCCTTGCGGGGTATAAGCATCTGGTTCAAATTGCATTAATGCGCCTTCAAAAAACAATACAACTCCGTCATTAAAAATATAAGTATATATCACGCCCTCATCATAATTTTCTTTTTCGTAATGAATAGGTGTTGGCATATCTGCAATAATTTTCACAGAGAGCAAACTTATTTGTTCTCTCTTTATTGATGAACATGTTTTATGGTTTAGTGTAGAGCACGAAACAAAGAATGTTATCAACATACAAATTATTATTTTTATCTTCATCGTCATGTCAATATGTCGTCTTTTATATGGTTCTATAGGTGTCGATAGCCAGGTTATGTAATGCGGGCTTATAGTGCGCGTTAGTCACTTAGTACGTCTTGTCATGATTGATACTTGAAACATTAAAGTATCCACTTTAATATTAGACGAACGTGGCTCACCGGAAGTGGTTATGCCATTCCCGGATATTGGGTAATATATTGAATCACCTTTTATAATGAAAACGCGTTCCAATATATTCAGATCCAATTTAATACTTTTGCCATCACTGTAAATTGTAAATGAATTGCTAAACATCATCTTGGACATTTTGATTATAGCGGTATCTCCATTCATATTATACGCTTCAATGAACGGAGGCATATATTCTATTGTATCACTTCCGTTGAAAGTAGGAGGAGGGCAGTAATTATAAACTTGCTTAAATTTTAGCCTGACATCAATAGGTAAATCTTCAAACCTCAGCGTTTTAGCAGAAGATTGAGATTTGTTTGAGCATCCTGCCAATATGGAACTTAAACAAGCTACGATGATTATAATGTTTGTTTTCATTGTGTTTTATCATTAATGGGAGCGAACCATAATTTTGATATTTATTCATTTTCAATAATCTGATTTCTTCTTTGAAGTCAAAATATATCTGATAAGAAAAATCAATGCAATTACAGCAGAAACATTTGGAATAATACGTTCAAGCAAAAATACTTCAAAGTTTATATTCACCGAAAATGAAAGTAAATCGAAAATCGATGTAAACAATATCATAAATGCAGAATATATTAGAACCGATGTAGTAATAACTTTTAATACTATGACTGATATTTTTCGAGACATACTTTTTTGTTTTTTTATGTTATACATTGATTTATTCTTTAAGAATCACTCAAGATTTTTAATTAGTCATTACAGGAGTGGATATGATTTTAATCTTTTCCATAAATTTAAGATTTTAGTATATCTGGAAACTGTGTATGTATTTGATTCCGGCATTCCCCTGATTTTACATCTGAATCATTCAATTTTCAACCCATAAATTTATATCTGATCAAAGGAGAACTTGGGCATTTGTATTTTTGATATTAAATATAGCTTGTCCAAATTGAATATAAATCATTCAGAAATGTATGTGATGCAGTTCCTTTTATAATTTTTAGGCCTTGAATATACATTAACCATACAGGATTTATTCTTTGCGAATTTTTCAACATAATGACCATGTGACCATAGTCATTATCATTTTTATTTCGTGAAAAGAATTGCTCCCAATGTAAGGTATTGTTATTATGTATTATCACCTCTCCCCAATAAATTCCCGCATCTATCAACAATGAACGTGATTCAACGGTTAAATCCCACGGCTGAATGGTTATGTAATCTGGTACTGTCTTCTTTTTTGCTTCTAATTCTTGCTTGGAAAGATTTTTTGATTTTATATTATTCAATAAAAATAAATTTAGTTCAGTTAAAGAATTTATAGAATAGTCTTGTTGCCACATTTTGTCTATAAATCGTTCAACAGCACGATTAAGTTCGGCCATTCTTATTTCTTTATTCTGATAGAACCATTCTGAATATTTCATCAGTTCTTTTCGCGAACGATTATGAAAATCAAACCCGAAAGGAAGATTATCTATAATTCTATACTTATTCATGGACTTTTATTTTTATATATATTGTTACTTTCCTTTTCCCATTAATAATGGTTTAGATAGACCAACTTTATTGATAACAGAACTTTTGAAGAAAAGAGCATCCTCCTAAGATTCTACAAGACCAAATGACATTAAAGAACTTTGCCTTTATTAAAAATAATTAAAACATATTCCTAAAATACCAGCTAGTATTAAGAGAAAACCGGCGCACCATCTATTATTCTTGTCATAATTATCATCATGCAATTTTTTATCCCTTCTTGTTTTACGTGTATTTCCTGCCTGAAAATTAGAATATACTACTTTTTCCCTCTTTACATATTTATGATATGTAAATCTTAATAATGCTCCAAAATCATTTGCTATTACATCAACTATTAAATATAAAATTGTATCCACTATTATCATATTTTCATTCTTTTTGTTTTTCCTCTATTTTATCCTTACATGGACTTTTATTTTATATATTGTTATTTTCCAGTTTCCATTAATAATGGTTTAGGTAGATCAACTTTATTGATAACAGAACTTATGAAGAAAAAAGCATCCTCCTAAGATCCTACAAGAACAAATGACATTAAAGATCTTAGCCTCTATTAAAAATAATTAAAACATATTCCTAAAATACCGGCTAGTATTAAGAGAAAACCGGCACACCACGTTCTATTTTTGCCATAATTATTATCATACAATGCTTTATCTACTTTTGTTCGAGGCGTTACACCTGTGAGGAGTTTTGAATATATAACTTTTTTCCTCTTAACATATTTATAATATATGAATCTTAATAATGCCCCAAAATAGTCTGTCATAAATGCTTTTATCATATTTTCATTCTTTTTGCTTTACCTCCATTTTTTGTTTATACGATTAGTTGCCTTATATAAGGCATCGTATATTATATAATCTGAATAAAAATAAGTCCAATTTGTACCATTTTAATAAACTTATAATTTTCTTTTTGTAAATTTTCCATCAAAGTAACATATCATTTCTCTGTCACTTTATTTGAAGAATTTCTATTGCTTCATTATCATGAATAAGTGAAGATAGAGTCGAGAGAGGTCGCCTGTGCAGCGCTCTGCAGAAGGCCTTTTAACTTTAATCATATTTTATTTGGGAAATTAAAAAACTTATTAATACTAATCGTTATTGTCTATTTTGTTATACAACATTCCAAATATAGCATAATTTTCTTTGATAGCCTGTGTTTGTTGACTATATTTAACATCCTTGTCAACATTTATTGCGTTTGTCTTTTGCAGACATTATTTGCGAACTTCTGATCATAGCCGTAGGATGTATAGTCGCCAATATTTGTCTGTCATTCCGTTCTTTTCTCTTCTTTCCGTAGATTTACGTTTGGTCATCGGATAATAAATTTTATTTTTCTTGTTGGGTTGACTGTCTGTCTGTAACGCTGCTATCTATGTTACTGCTATTTTTGCCAATTAAATAAATGCACGAAGATTTGAAAAAATATTTTTCATCAATCTGCATTCTTAAATATTGTTCAACATCTTTCTTCTTAAGAATGACAATTCTTTCTTTATAAAATTTTGCGTCTGCTTTGTCAATAAAATATGAAAACGTTTTGCCGACAGCTATATTTTTGACAAAAGAATATCCTATGCTGATTGGTCGTTTGTCTAATAGGTTTTCATACATCATCTCTATAAAACTGAAATCACCTTTTCTACTTTTAAAATACTCGTGTACCAATTCCATATCAGACTTGTTGTTTATTGGCGCTAACGATACCCAAGTTAAATAATCTTCGTTTGAATTATTTATAATTCGGTATTCATATATCGCCTGGGCTTGTTGAGTAATTCCGTTTAAATAACAAAATGATGTCGTATCAACAGATATTTCATTCTGTGCATTTAAATTAATGACACTACTCATAAAAAGCAAAATTAGTATGTAAAATCTTGTTCCCATTGTGTTTCGAATTGATTTTAAGTTTTTGATTTCATAAAAATATTTGTCTGTAGAGAAATTCCATTGCTCATCAGAGTTTAGCAGTCTGCTCTGATTATCCATTCATATTCTTGACCTTCTGAGCTATAATTATAAGTAAAATAACCAGTTTTCCGGTTTGCTTTATTCTTAAATGCAGAAAAATCAAATAAAAAAGCTCTCACTAAAAGGAAGGTTTATAATTGCTCCATTCGGAAGAATCTCAAATTTCATCGGATATGGATAATTCCAGTCTTTAATTGTCGTATATCTAAAATTGGGTATACCGAATTTTCCTTTTTTAATCCACGTGTCATCCAATATTCCATCAGACTGCTCTACGCCATACAATACAACTAAGTACCCGTTTCGGTAAAAATATCCATCGTATTTGTCCTTGTCATAAAAACGCATAGACCGTAATGTGAAATATTGCTTGTTGTTTTTCTCTATAAACCGAAGTTCATACAAAACATTAACATCGTATTGTATAAATGAATTTAGACAGCTGTTTATTTCTTCATTCTTAATAACATTATTTCCTGTAACGTGTCTATTGAATTTTAATTTTGACTCATTTGTTATAAGTGACAGCTTATCTTTGTTAACAATCTCATACACCGCATATTTAGGTTCAGAAGTTTCATGAACTAAACGAAAATCTTTATAATTATTTATCTGCCCATTAAATTTCAATAGATGCTTTGTGTCAATTATGGATGTCCTATCCAGACTGTCTGTTTGATAATATGTTATTAATTTATCTTTATAAAAGCAGTAACCGTCAATCAGGTCACTGTCATAATGATTCATGGTTGTAAGAAACAACAGATCATGTTCATCAAGTTTAGATGTCATAATCTGTATACCGCGCCAGTTGGGATATTTCACAATAAAGCTGTCAATGGCAGCTGTTAAGGCTGGAGACAGAGCTTCGTTATTGCCACTGCAACTGGTTAACAGGATTAGAAGTATAAAAATAATGTTTTTCATTTTTATAGATTTTATTCTTATTTACCCGTAATTTGGATTTAATCCAGGATTATCAAATCATATTGATATATACAGTTTTTCAACTTTTTCTTTTCTATCAATGGTTGACCGCATAAATATTTTATTAAGCAAGTACACTGTTGTTTGGAGAAAATTTACTACAACGTAAGCCTGCTTAAGGCTATAAATCTTAAGGAACATTAGCAGTTTTAGTTTGCGCTCATGTTTTTTCTCGTCTGTAGTTCCGTCCTTCTTCGTGTGTCCGGTATTGACGTAAACGAGGTTTCTCCTTCGCATTGAAGAGGTAAGGCGTATTCCAGATGTTGTTCCGCTCTTCAATGAACACTTCGCCGTCTACATAGTCGGCATTGTCCGTTCCGTTGTACGGCACTCCAAATATATGAAAATAAACTGTAATTTTATTCTTTTAAAGCAAAAAAATGTACTTTTATCATAGAGGATTAGCTGTCGTAGCGATGTTATTGCAATATTGGAAAGAAAGCTAGTTTTGTCGTGCTGTCTGTTTATATATAATCAACGTGCCTTCCGTCCATTCCGGTTAATACAAACGAATGGGACGGAAGGCAGGCTGATGCAGAGTGCTGTTTAGTGCAATTCCTTAGCTTGCTTTTAAGTCTTATTTCGTGTCATAGCTTTATTTCGTGCCTTAGTTCCGGCTATGCTATTGCTGCTGCGCCTGACGCTTTTCGGCTCTGTATTCCTTTGGCGTCATGTCATATTTCTTGCGGAAGCACTTGCCGAAGTAGCCGGCGTCGCGGAAGCCCACAGAGTAGGCTATCTCTGTTATGCTGTCGTCGGTTGTCTCTATGAGGCGTGCAGCCTTGGTCAGCCTTATCTCCTTTACGAGGTCTACCGGGGCAAAGCCCGTCAGGCTCTTCAGTTTCTTGAAGAATGCAGAGCGGCTAAGACCTATCGTGCCGGCTATGGTGTCGATGTTGAAGTCGTTAGAGTTGAGGTTCTCCTCAATAATCTCATGAATCTTGTGTACAAACTCGATGTCCTTCTTCACGAGGTGCTGTTCGTAAGAGTCGTTGGCTGCCTCGGCCGTGCTCTCCACGGTGGTCTGCACCACCATCTTGCGCTGGAAGATGCGCTGCTCCTCGAGCAGCTGGTTTATTCTGGCCATGAGGTGACTGCTGCTGAAGGGCTTTGTTATAAAGGCGTTGGCTCCGCTCTTTATGGATGTCAGCTTGTCTTCCTCGGTGTTCTTTGCCGTGAGCACGATGACGGGTATGTGACTGATGTTGAAGTCTTGTCTTACGTTGCGCAGCAGCTCCATGCCGTCCATGCCCGGCATCATGAGGTCGGTTATTATTATGTCGGGGTGGTGCTGATAAATCTTCTTCAGTCCTTCCTCGCCGTCGTGCGCCGTAAATACGTTGTATTTGTTGCTTCGCAGCTGCAGCTGCAGCATGCGGCACATGTCGATGTTGTCCTCTATGAGCATTATCGTAGGCAGATCGTCCTGCGGTTCTTCCGCTTTCTGCTCCTGCGTGTCCTGTTCTGCTTCGGCCTCGTCAGCTGTCTTGCTGCCTGCAGTGTTGTCGTCGAAGTAGACCTCGATGTCCTTCTCGTCGAAGTGTTCGCGGCCTGTAGGCAGCTCAACAGAGAACACCACGCCCTTGCCGCCGTCGATGTTTTCGGCCCATATGCGTCCGTGGTGCATGTTGACATACTCTCTCGACAGCGAAAGGCCGATGCCCGTGCCGGCATAGGCGTTGTCGTCAGACGTCTTGTTGCTTGCCTGCGAGAAGCGCTCGAATATCACCTCAAGCTGCGACTTTGGTATGCCCACTCCGTCGTCTTCAACCCTTATCGTACACATGTGCCTGTCGTAGTCGTGTTCGAGCGCTATGCATATCTTGCCTCCCTCGCCGGTGTACTTGAAGGCGTTGCTCAGCAGGTTGTTGAGCACTATGGCTATCTTTTCGGCGTCGCACCATGCCGTAACGTGTTCTTCAGCCTTGTCGAACACGAAGGCTATGTCGCGCTCTTCGGCATGCATCCTGAACTCCTGCATGAGCTGCTCTATCATGCTGTTGAGGTCGACATACGACACGTGCATCTTCATCTTGCCGTTCTGAATCTTGCGGAAGTCGAGTATCTGGTTTACCAGCTGCAGCATCTTGCGCGCGTTGCGGTCGATGAGGCTAATATATTCCTTGCCCGTAGGGCTCAGCTTCTCGGTGTTCTTCAGTTCCTCTATCGGGCCCTTTATGAGCGACAGCGGCGTGCGCAGCTCATGGCTGACGTTGGTGAAGAAGCGTATCTTCAGTTCGGCCAGACGGTCGTTGATATACACCTCGTTGCGCATCTTTATCATGTACATCACGAGACGCAGCGCACCGTAGAGAGCCAGCAGGGTGTATATGGTGTAAGCCCACCATGTGGCCCACCACGGCGGACTGATGATTATCTCGATGACGCGTTCGGGCGAGTTGTTGTCGTTGACCTTAACCCTGAACTTATAGTGGCCCGGCGGCACGTTGGCATACGAGGCTATGCGGTTGGTGCCGCTGTTGTGCCATTCGTCTTCGTATCCGTCGAGTATGTAGGTGTAGGGTATAAGGCTGTTGTCGGCGTAGTAGGGGGCAGAGAACTCAATTGTGAATGTCGACTGGTCGTGGTCGAGCACAATCTTGTCGGCATACTTCAGCGAGCCTTCGAATATCGGCGGATTGAAGTCCCACAGCTCGCGGTTGACCACCTTGAAGTTGGTTATGAAGGTGGGGTATCGGGCGTCGTTGTCGTTTCTTACTGCCTCAGGGTCGAACGACAGCAGACCCTGGCGGCTGCCTATCAGAATGGTGCCGTTGTGCAGGCATATCGATGTGTTGTCCTCGATGTTCACCTCGGGGAAGCCCGCAAACCTGTCGTAGCTCTTCAGGTAAGACGAGCCCTGCTTCATGCTTGCCAGTCCGTTCTCGGTGCATATCCACAGGCAGTGGCTCTTGTCTTCGACGATAGACGATATGACGTCGCCGCCCTGCTTCTCGTTTATCATGTATGTCTTCAGCACGGGCTGGCGGTTCTTCTCGTCGTAATATTCTATCTTGTTGAGGCCGCTGCCGAATATGCCCATCCAGATATATCCCTTGTGGTCTTTATACATCGTGAAGATGTCGTTGTCGGTTATTCCCGACTTGTGGCTTTCGCGGTAGGTCTCAAACTTTATGTCAGACGGCTTGCTGAACTTTCCGTCGAACGACATCAGTCCGTCCGTTGTGCCCACCCACATGCGTCCGTTGCGGTCTTCGGTTATGGAGCGCACGTCGGTGTATAGCTCGTAGCGCGGATACTGCCTGAACCCGTTGCGCTTGTTTCTGAATATTATTCTGCCGCCGCGTTCCTCTATGAGGTTCAGTCCGCCGTAGAAGGTGCACACCCATATGCGCCCGCGGCTGTCCTGATAGGTGTAATACACGCGGTTGCTGCTCAGCGAGTTGCGGTCGCCCCGCTTGTTGGTATACCGTGTTATGCGCAGTCCCTGTGGCGCCATGGCGTCGGGCGTGGCCTTTATCAGTCCGGCGCCCTTTGTAGAGAACCAGTAGTTGCCCTTCTTGTCTTCCATTATGTGGTAGACTGGGCCTATCTCGTTGTTGCCGAACTTTCGCTTTATGTTCCTGGTCTTCAGGTCCATGCAGAACAGCTCGCCCTTGCGCGTGCCTATCCAGAGGTCGCCGTTGCGTGCCTGATATACGGCACGTATGCCGTTGTTGTCGCTGTCGTTGTCGGTTATGAGCATCTGCGGGAACATAAACCTGAAGTTGTATCGCGGGAAGCACACCTTGTAGACACCGCTGCTGGTGGACGACAGCCATAGGATGCCGTTTGCGTCGATGTCGATGTCAAAGAAGTGAGGCTCCGACGTGTAGTTGCTGAAGTCTTTCTGCCGGTTGATGTTCTGCACCATCCTTGTCTGATGGTTGTAGCGCCACACCTCGCCGTTGCGCATCAGTATGAACAGGCCGTTGGCGCCTGTGTCTCTGAACTTCATCTCGGCAAACAGGCTGTCTGTGGGCATGGTGAACGTCTGCGACGTGGCTGTCTTGGGGTCGTGGCATATAAGCAGGCCCCTGCCGGAGCACAGCCACAGCTTGTTATATTTGTCGGTGAACGACTGCGTGATGCCCGATGCCTGCGATGTTATGAGCCTCGGTGCCGAGCCTCTGGCAAAGGAGTAGAGCCCGTCTTTCGTGGTGAAGTACACCTTGCCGTCGATGATGTTTATGCTCGACACGGCAGACTGCATCCCCTTGAAGGCATATTGGTCAGTGTGACCGTTGGCGGTGTTGATGATATACAGGATGCCGCGTGCAGTTCCGATGCACAGATACTGCTTCTTTTTCTTGAAGCACGTTATGTCTCTGTCCTTTATCCTGCCCAGCAGCGGGGCGCTGTTTTTCTTCGTAACGATGTTGAGCACCAGACTCCTGCTTATCCAGTAGACATAGCGGCTGTTTTCGCCCAGGATGTTGGTCTTCAGTTTCATTGTGGCAGGGTCGATGTGGCGCCGCGAGTCGAATATCTTTCTCACCTCAATCTTCTTCTCCTCGTTGACGTATGCCTCAAACACGTCCTTGTTGCGCGTCAGCAGCATTATGTGGCCGTTGTCCATGGCCTGTATCTTTATCACCTGCACGTTGCGCGACTGCTTTTTCAGCTCGTTGTATATGTCGTGGTAGGTTTCGTCATACTTGTTGAACATATACAGATGGTTGTCCGTGTTGCGTATCCACAGATATCCGTTCTTGTCGCCTATGATGTTGCGCACCTTGCGCGGCGGCATGTCCGACTTGTGGCTTATGCGCGTTATGAAGGGCGTAAACTCCGCGCCTTCGAACGAGCACAGGCCGTGCCATGTGCCGAACCACACAAAGCCGTCGCCGTCCTTATGGGCACAATACACCGTGTTGCTCGGCAGTCCGTTGTCCTTGGTGTAGTGTTCCACAATCATGTCGGGCTGTGCCGCGGCTGTGGCGGGATATAATATCAGCATGAATATAAGGCGCAACATGGTTTTCATAATCAAAGGCTTAAATTCTGAATTAATAAATTTGACTTATTTTAGGAACGTTTGTTTTCTTAACAGTTTATCCGCGGCTGCCGCGCTTTCCTCACGGCTGCTTTATGGCTTGTCATGGTCGGGTAAGCCTCGTAGCGGCATATCCGGCGTGCATCTGCAAAGGTACATCATATTTTTTATAACAGCGAAAAAAACAATAAAAGTTTTTTATGCCCGGGCCGTTGCGGCTGTTGTTACGCATTATGTGCCGTAAGACAACCGGATGGTGCCGATGGAGACAACGTGCGCGGCAGGACAGATAAAAAAACTCCATGTGCGGTCAGACTGCCGGTTTGGGATAATTTACGGGTGTTATGGCAGGTTTTTCGCTATAAATTTGTAATTTTGCATTGTTTTTTTAATAAAAATAACAGACATAATTATGACAACCGAACGCAAGCGTATTGACGAGCTCGACTTTCTTAAATGTGTGTTTATCGTGCTGATGATAGTTTTTCATCTGGCATATTTCGGCGACATGCACCCCGTTGCCAAGAAGTTTGTGTATACGTTCCACATGCCGGCATTTCTGTTTCTCGCTGGCTATCTTGCCAACACCGCCAAGCCGTGGCACCGCTTCGGCAGCTATCTGCTGTGGCTCGTCGTCAGTCTGCTCCTCTTTGTCTTTCGCCATGTCCGCGTGGGCAGACTTGTGCTTTATATTGGCCGCCACACGCTTATCATTCTGCTCTTTTCGCCCATATTCACTCTTCTGTCTAAGGCGTTCATACCGCTCTTTGCGTTCGACCCCACGGCTCTCTCGTTCATGGTGGTCGCGGTGGTCTTTGTCCTTGCTGGCTGCTTTGCCCTTGCCCGTCTGCTCGACTTCATCGGCATTTCGCGCTTTCTGCTGGGCAAGAACAAGACCGTATGACGTTTTAGTGGCATAACGGCTGAGCGGAAGAAACATCGCCGTGCGATGTGCATTCAGTATGATGCCGACGTACAGGAAGGAAAAAGAAAACAGAAAACTTTTTAATTTTGATGCTCTGAGAATTGCCTTCGTCTGCGCAATTCTGCCGTTTGAGCGAAAAAGTGCCCGTTTTCTCACGTTTTTGTTAAGTGGTTGATATGGTGATATTTATGCCGCTTTATGCGCAAAAGTGTAAATGTTAAAAAACAAAACTCGGCCATTTACGGGTAACAAACCATAGGTTTATGCCTCTAAAACCATAGACTTGTTGCTCCGAAATGCCTGATTAAGACCATTAAAACCACTGATTTTAGGGCGTAAAAGGGTATGATATGCAAACTGATGTTAATACGTTGTTGCCTAATTATCCATTTCTTTAACATCTGTTATAACTCGGTTTTCTCTTTCAAAGAAAACTTTGTACACGAAAAATGTAAATTTATCAGAAAAATATGTATCTTTGTACATTCTTATATTAAAACATAATAATATGATTAAATTCATGATATTAAAATAAATAGAACCTAAAATTGAAGCGTGTGAAATCTAATCCACAGCAAGTAATGGTTGCACAGGTTGCATGGTAATCATCAATTGCATAGAAAAACGCAGCATAGTGTTGAGTAAAAACGCTAAATATTTATTCAATGTGTTACAGAATGTCAATAATGATTTAATTCAATATGTCTGAATTTATGGTTTAACGGTAGCGAAACTTTAGTAAAAGCCATTCATCTAAATATTAATATTATCAATACAATAAATGTATACTCCATTAAGTCACAATGATGAAAGATGCTATTTCGTCATTAATTTAGAAATTTATAATACGATGATAGATTGATAACAATTAGTATTCTTAATAGAGTAAATTGACAGTCATTGGCAGTAAATTGTTTAATATTGTCATATAACATAATTTTTATGTTGTGATTAATTTAAAAGAAGGAGGTTAAAATCAGATAGAGAATGAAATAAAAACAAGGGATATTTCTGTTCGGAAGAATGGAGCCCTGCAGTTTGTGAACAATAAACGCCACTCTATTATGTGAGGCATAATTAACAAACCTAAAGAGCGTCTTTATTCGTGCTACTTGATAAATGGACAAATAAAACATATGGAACGTTTCGTCTTTGTTCTATTTTGATGAAATTCCTCGGATATTTATATACAGAGAACAAATATATTGAAAGTTCATGTTGATATGGATAGATAATGTAATCATTGGTTTTTAGTATTTATGTCTATGGACATTAGGCATATCGAGAAACAAGTAAAATGAATAAATTAACGCTTTTATTGCTAATTTTATAAACTATGAAAAATTTATTATTGCCATTTTATTGTATAGTATGCGTTCTGTTTTATGGATGTTCTAATAATGATGATATGTTCACCATAGAGAATAACATTAATGATGTACAAATGTTTGCATTAGATATCTCATCTGAAACAGATTCTACCAATATTTTACTTTTATGTAAAGATGGTAGTTATGTTTATACTGACGTCAATGCAGACAATGGGTACGGATTGATTTATATGAATCCATCAGTAGAAAATGATATTTCGGAAGGTATTACAGTATGGGTAGATAAGGATGGTATACCATTTATGGTTAATTGGGATAATAAGTATATTATTTTTGAAAATGTGTCTGATAGAGGTTTTGATTGCGCCTATATAAATGATAAAGGTGAAATCTATTATTATTGGGATGTTGATATATCAGAAAAAACTCGTAGTATTGGTACTAGAGCATTTTATGATCCATGGGTAGGGGCTTGGAAAGATTTATGGATAACAACAAAAAATCACTCATGGGATGAACATAATAAAAAAGCCTTAGTGCCTTTTCTTTGTAAAGTCGTGTCGTTTTCTATTACAGCAATTGGAACTGTTACAGGAAATGATATAACAAATTTGGCCCTTACGCTTATAAGTGAAACAGCTAAGTCTAGTAATATAAATTCCGCTAACATTGAATATATGTCAAATACTCTTGATTTCGTAGGTTTAGTAAATGATTCGTTTGAAGATGGTTGGAAAGGTTTTTTAACAAATGGCCTAATAAGTTTCTCATATAAAAAATTTGGAATTAGTATGTTGGCACAAATGATTAATAAATATGGTGATGATGGACTTGAGGCTTTGGGGAAACATCAGGAAGAGATAGACTATACGTTCCTTAATAAGGAATGGCAAATAAAACTGAGTACAAATCTAATAGAATGTGGAATAGAAGAGAAAGAGTTTAGAATTAATGTGGCAACAAAAGCCCTTTGGGAAATAGATGATACAAATGTTGACAATAGTTGGTGTTCTGTGTATAAAGAAGGTGATCAGATAATTGTAAAAGTAAAATCATACGATGGTGTTGAAACACGTTTATGTTCAGCGAAAGTAAAGACTAAAACTTATAATAAACAAATACCACCGGCTTTACTTACTATAAAGCAAGATGGTGTCCTCTTTGAATTATCCGAAACAGATTTAACATTTACTCAGGAAGGTGGAACAAAAGGTGTTTATGTATATACAAACGATAATATTACTTCATGGGAAGTGTCTACACCTGTTTGGTGTAAAATTACGAAAGGTACGAACTCATTTTTTATTGATGTGGATAAATCTGATGTAGATAGAGAAGGTGTCATAGAAGTAGCAGGAGTGGTAAAAAATAGTGGAAGTTACATTAAAAGACAAATCGCAGTAAAACAGATATGTGATAGTTCTTGGGACGGAACATCATGGAGCTTTAGCGGAAGTATTAATGTTTCAGGTGTTACAAGTATTTGGAATATATTAGAAAGTTTGAATATGGTTGATATCACAAATTTTGGGATTCAAATTATTGATGTTGCGAATAATAAATTTTCTTTATCTGGTGATTTAGCAGGAATGGAACATAATTCAAATATAAGTATTGATGAGAAGGGAAATCTTGTTTTGAATGTATCTCAAGATATTTCAGAAATGGGAATTTATAATCTCAAATTTATTTCTAAGGTAGTTTTTGAACGAATAGAACGAACAAAATCCTTGGGAAATCTTACAGGAGAAGTATTTGGAAAGGTTTATGTTCCAGATGGTGAAGATATGAATGTTGAAATAGAATTAAATGGAACATTTAATGGAGTCCTTTTAAATTATTCCAAATAATCTTGTCAGATTATATATGATTGGCAATGTAAAAGTGAATTCTAATATTTTCAGTTTATATAAAAATTTTTTATAACGTTAATAGTATAATTAGTTTTAATTTCAGATTTAGAGTTTCCAATATATTGTATTATTGTTGTCTTTGAAATTCTTTTTCTTGAGAGATATTAGAACATTTTGCGTATAAATATGATAGCCCGCCGTATGAGCTCAGGCAGCCTCACAGCTTCAGAGGCTTCGGGCATATACGGCGGGCAGATATCAGGTTGAGAAAGTCAGGCACAAATGGCGTTAGACGGCGAAAATAAAAGCATGGGGCAATACCCTGCATGACAGCTCAAGACGGCTGAAAGCATCAGACGGCTTGTCGGTTCTTTGCCATTTTCTGCCTGACGGCCTGTTTGTGGTAATTATGGCGCTGCCCGTCAGTTAAAAATCTTCACGCCAATGAACAGCGTGCGCGGCTGTGTGGGGCCGTAAAAATATTTAGAGTCGCGCTCGGCACCCTTGTCAAGGTCCTTCTGAAAGGCGTTGAATATGTTGTTAACGCCGCCGTTGAACTGCAGTTTCAGATGGTCGTTCAGCACGAAGGTGTAGTTGAGCTTCAGGTTCAGGTCCATGAAGTCGGGCGTCTTCTCCATTCTGTCTTTCTCTATGTATCCCGCGAAGTGGGGCACGAGCATGCTGCCCGTGTAGACACCTGACACGGAGAAGTCGAAGTTCTTGAGCGGAGCCGACGTGAAGGTGAAGTAGCCGTAGCAGTCGGGCGTGCGCGTCATGCGCTTTGTGGGCGCCACGTCGGGGTCGCTGCTCCATGCCAGCGCCTCGGTGTAGCGGCTCTGCTGCACGGTGAAGCCCAGCTGCAGCTGCGCCTCCTTGCCGTGAGCTATCTTATAGTCGATGTTGGCTCCGTAGACTCTTGCCCCGTGGCCGTTGCGGCGCTCCTGTATTTTGGTGCCCGTGGTCTCGTCGAATCCTGTCTCTTCGAGATAGAACACGTCGTTGAGCATGGTGTAGAAGCCCTCTATGAGCAGGTTAGAGCTGAAGTGTCCCAGATTGAAAGCCCAGTCGACCGAGCCGCTGAAGCTGTTTGAGCGTTCGGGCTTCAGTCCGTCGGCCAGCTTTATCATCATCGCCTCGCCGCCCACGGCAGCCACGTGCAGGTCTTCGTCGTAGGCCTGCGGCGCCCTGAATCCGGTAGACCATGTCAGTCGGCCCTGCAGCCTGTCGGTGGGTTTCCACAGCAGGTTGACGCGCGGACTGAATATCACGTTGTCCACAAGGTTGTGCTTGTCGAGTCTGAATCCGGCAAGCAGCGTCAGGTATCTCATCTTCCATTCGTTCTGCAGGTACGCCCCGGCAATCCTCACATACTGTTTCAGGTCGCGCCCGTAGCCAGTCATGACGTCGTGAAGTCCGTTAAACTGATATTCAAAGCCTCCCGTCAGCGTGGCAGGCGAAAACAGCAGACGGTCGAAGTTGCCAGAGTACATGGCTCCGCCCACTGCCGTAAGGTCGTCGGTGGTGCCGTAGGCGTTGGCGTCCATGCCCGCGCCGTAGTAGCTGTCGCGGTCGGTATGCTGCACCGATCCGTACACGGACAGCTTGTGCTTGTATTCGTCCATGAATAAGTCGTAGGTCAGTCCGCCGCTGTTTATCACGTGGCGTGTCTGCTCGGTTATGTCGGTTTCGTGCGGCTGCAGGTCGAACTTGTTGCCTCCGCGGCGGAATTCGTTGGTGGTGTGGTATTCAACGCTGAGGCGGCTGAACTGCGTGGGGCGGTAGTATCCCCTCAGTCCGAAGGTGTTCATGTTGAGCTTGCCCAGCTCGGAGAAGCCGTCGCCGTCGGCGTCATAAGGGTTGCGGTTCCTGTAAGCCTGGTAGAATGCCACGCCGTAGGTGCGGTCCTTCGACACGAGCGATGCGTTTGCGCCGAAATACTGCTCCCATGTCTTGCCGCCGAGGTTCGACATCGTAGAGTTTACCTGGAACGAGTTGTTTATAGGGTCCTTGGTTATTATGTTGATGGTGCCGCCCACGGCGTTGGCGCCAAACAGCGCCGAGCCTCCGCCGCGCACCACCTCTACGCGCTCGATCATGCTTACGGGTATCTGTTCGAGACCATACACGCCCGACAGCGCACTCATCACGGGGCGGCTGTTGATGAGCAGCTGCGAGTAAGGACCCTCAAGACCGTTGATCCTTACCTGCGGAAAACCGCAGTTCTGGCAGTTGTTCTCCACGCGCAGTCCCGACTGGTAGCTGAGCGACTTGGCAAGGTCGGTAGAGTTGACCGTCTCGAACAGCTTGCTGTTCATCACGTTCACCACCACCGGAGCCACCCTTCTGTTAGTCTCGTTTCTGTTGGCCGACACCACCACCTCGTCCATCATGATGTCCTCTTTCTCCATCACGAAGTGCAGGTCTACGGTATATTCGTTGCTCACCACAACGGTCTTGGTCTGCGAGGCATAGCCCATGAGCTGCACCTTCAGCGTGTATTTGCCTGCCGGCACATCCTTCAGGCGGAAGTGGCCGTCGTAGCCCGTTACGGTGCCCATGCCGTTCTCCACAATCAGCACCGTGGCATAGGCCAGGTTTTCTTCTGTTCCTTTCTCAATGACGTGTCCTGTTATGATGTTGCCCTCTTTCACCGTACTTGGCTCAACGGGATGGGCCATCCCTGCTAGCGGGCACAGCAGGCCCGCCAGAAAAAGTAATATTAGTTTCTTCATTTATTTTTTAAAAAATACGTAATATCCGGCCATGACGGCACGGCATGCCTGCATCGTCACAGCATAAATAATAATGTTGAGATAAACCCTGATCGGTCATCGGGCCGCTTGGAGGTTATTAATGTCGTAGGATGTAACCTTCCGGCCGTATTTTCGTTTTCTTGTTACCGTCATGCCGTCTGCTTTTTAGCAGGCATAGTTCACCATGCCGGCAAAAAGTCATACGTCAGTCAGCCCAATGCAAAACAAAAATCCAACCGAATGCCAACGGCCGATTTCAGGATAAAATGATTTATGAAAATGAAGAAACGGGAGGCGCGCGCAGATATATGCCCGAATTGTAGTCGGGCGTGGCGTGTGACACTGCATATTCGCTGTAGCTTGTGTGAATAAGCTTCACGTCGGGCGCCTCAATCTCGGCGGCAGGTCCGGCTTCGAGCGAATTAAAATGTGTGAGGTGATGCAGCACGAGCGTCTGCCCCGTAGGGTGGCTGTGCTTGTCTTTAAAGGGATGTGAGTGAACCACCATCACGCCGTTGACCACATGCACGTGGGCATACACCGAGATTATGGCATAATAAGCCATAAACACGGTAAGCAGCATGGCAGCGCATGCTCTTGTCAGCGTTCGTGAGCGTTGTGTCATATCCGGCGGCAAAGATACATATAAATTATGAAATAAGAAGATAAACGCAAAAAAATAAGAATTAATCTGCTTCGGAATCGGTAAAGGTGTTGTTTTTCCCCTTGGCCTATATATTTTTTCAGATTAACGGGCGGCAATACGAATAATTTTATATATTTGCAGACATGATGTCGGATGGCAACAATCGTAACAGAATCAGGCCGATGCCTTAAATAAAATATGGAGAACTCATAAAAACTTATAAATATGATGGAAACAATGCCAAAACCATTTGTCGCCATAACATATTACGCGTTATACATTCTTGGCGTATTGATACTTATACCGGCCATTGTTTATGTTGCCGGCTGGATTTTTGAGAATTACGTACTCAACAACAACATGCCGATAGAGGATGTCATGCAGTTGGGCAGTATGGACAGCGCCACGCTGATTCTGAGCAATCTGTTTATTGCCGCACTCTTTATAAAGAGAAAATATGTGAAGCTGCCGTCTTTCGGTCAGCATGGCTCAGATAACTCTCCGGCATCAGTCTATCTGATGGCAATGCTGATGATGTTGGTCTCAATATTGCCGCTCAACCTTTTTGTCTCGGCCCTAAACCTTAACGACTATAGCGAAGCCGTTGCAGTTGACGGACAGCTCTCTTTTGCAAGTATAATAGGCATCAGCATACTTGCTCCGCTGGCAGAGGAGATAGTGTTTCGCGGAGGTATAGAGGAAAAACTGCTTCAATGGAAGACAAATCCGTGGATAGGTATTCTGATTTCTGCCTTTATGTTCTCAATACTGCATTTTTATCCAAGCCTGATTATCGGCACGTTCATAAGCGGAATACTTTTAGGTTGGGTTTATTATAAAACTCGCAACGTCATGGTGTGCTTCGGCATGCATCTGGTAAACAATTCTGCATCATGCGTCATAGATTATATAAGCCCCGGCAGCAGTTTCTATGCCGACATAATGAATCAGACCAGATTCATCATTATCGCCATATTCTGTCTGCTGATATTGGTTGCCTTAATTAATAGATTCAGAAGAATTTCATAAAAAGTTTTTGGGCAGAAACACACCGCTTTTGCTTGATTTTTTGATGTTACAAATATAATGACAGTTTGATAACGCAATATAATGACAGGTGATATTCTTTTAATGTGAATATAATATGAAAAACAAAATAATTCTGTTGTTGTTTGGTATGTTTGCGTTTGTGGCAGATGTCGTGGCTGCAGATACATCACGATATGTGGAGTTTGCCCGCACGTATGGCATAGTCCGTTACTTTTCGCCCAATCCATATACACAGGACTGGTCGGAAAGCGACTGGATGAAAGTGTGTGCGCTGCTTGCAGAAAGGGCCGAGACGCAATCCTTGGAGACATTGTTCAAGCCGCTTGCCCCTACAATGTCGTTCACTGCCGTGCCTGTTTCGTCGTCGGGTGAAAATGACACATGCTCATGTGGCCGTGCCATGTATTACAGTTATAGCGGTTCGGGCGAGCTCAATGTTCCTTTTCTTGCCAAGCTGCTTATGCCCGGACTTGCCGACTATATACCATATTACAAAAAACTCTCAACGATTTCCGGCAGCACTGATACGGCAGTCGTGCCTTTGGCATGCAGATATTACTCTTATCCTGTTGGCAAAGGAAAATATCTTAACGTACAGCATGCGCTGCCCGAAGAAACGTTTGACGGTAAGGCAACACACCGTTTGCTTGTAGACGCAAAGGACTATTGGAAGAATCATCAGATTGACGATAAGGCTTTGTCAAAAAGAAGGCGATTCATTTTCGGACTGCTGTCGGACAAGGCGGTGAGAGTGGCTGATATAACAGTACGCTGGAATATTGTAAGACATTTTTATCCGTATTACGAAGAAGATAGTCTCGATTGGGACAACCAGTTGGAAAGATATCTGCAAAAAGCCGTTCAAATGGCAGGCGTAAATTCTTTTGAGTCGCTTGTGGAATGGTATGATACGCTTTGCCGCTTTATGAATCCGGTGAAGGACGGGCATATGTTTGTGCGTAGAGATATGAATGTTTCAGGTATCATGTCAACATATCTGCCAGAATTTTACGCTGAAGCCGAGACAAAAGCGGTGAACGACACGCTGCTTGTAAGGATAGGGACAGACGGCAAGCAACCGTGGCGCATACTCAATGCCGTAAACGGTCAACAGGCATCTGAGCGTTTGCAGTATTGCAGACAGATTACCAATGCCGCCACAGAAGCCCATCGCGACAAGATGGCTGTGGAAAAGATGCTGTCTTCAGCCGAATACGGCACGCCTTTTGTTATTCAGACTGTCAATGCTTCGGGACAGGCATATGAGGACACTCTATATGCACGGAGCCAGAATATTCCGAAGATGGAGAAGGAAAAACAGCCTGTAAAGAAATTAGAGAACGGAATATTGTATGTAGACGCCACGTCGCGCGAGCTGAACGAGAAACTGTTTATGTCGGCATTGACGCCCGATGTCAGAGGGTTGTGTTTCGACCTGCGCGGACTTCCCACTTATCAGTTTGAATACATTCTGGCTCATCTGATTGCATCCGACGTAACGGCTCCGGCCACTGAAGTTCCGATAAACAATTTTCCATATCAGCAGAATATTACATGGCGTGTAAATAGTGAAACGCTAAAGGCTAAACAGCCGCATATAGCCCTGCCTGCAACATTCTTGTGCGATGGAGCAACTGTAAGCTGGGGCGAGACAATATTGATGATGGTGCGTAATTATAAGTTGGGGAAAATTGTTGGGCAGGCCACTGCCGGCACAACGGGCGACATGACGCAGTTTTTGCTGCCCCTGTTTCCTTTCTCAATGACAGGGATGCTAATGCGCTGCATGGACGGGGAACTGCATCACGCAAAAGGCATTAAGCCCGACATCACAATTCCCGTTTATGCCACAGACTATATGAATGGCTACGACAGAATTTTGAACGTGGCACTGAAAATGGACGAATGAATAAAGATATATGGACGGAATTTGAATTGCTGACGGTAATATAATTTATTGTATTATTTCGCTGTTTTGTTATTCCTGTCAGGAATTTTTATTACTTTTGTTCCTGCTAAGAACATGCCCCTGAGAGGGGCGGTGTGCCGGCCTCATGGTTATGAGCCGGAGCAATGGGCGTGAGCCTGGCAGAGGTATACGCCATGTAAACGAAAAGCTAGATAAGAACAATGTCAGCAGATAATTCATATAACGGTAAGATTTCTTTCGGCGAGAAGGTAGGCTATTCGTTGGGCGACCTGGCTGCCAATCTGGTGTTTCAGATGATAATGATATATCAGCTGAAGTTTTACACCGACGTGTTCGGACTCAACGGAGCCATTGCCGGCTCAGTGCTGCTTGTGGCGCCTATGGTGAGTGCATTTGCCGACCCGATAGTGGGCATACTTACCGACCGCACCAGCACGCGCTGGGGCAAATATCGTCCGTGGATACTGGCATCGGCCCTGCCGTTCTGCCTGTTCTACATCCTTGCCTTCCACAGGCCTGACATACAGGACAAGACGTTGCTGGCCGTTTATGCCGCCGTGTCGTATGTGCTCCTGCTGATGATGTATTCGTTCAACAACACGCCTTACGCCTCGCTCGGCGGAGTGATGACGGCCAACATAAAGGAGCGCACAAGCATCAACACGGTGAGGTTTGTGGCAAGCACCATAGCCCAGTTTGCCGTGCAGGGCTTTACGCTGCCGCTGATTGACCGCCTTGGCGGGTCGGATGCGAGTCGCGGATGGAGCCGCACCATTCTGCTGTTTGCCTTCATCGCCTTTATCTGTCTGCTCATAACATTCTTCACCACCAGAGAGCGCATAGCCCAGCCGCCGCAACAGAAAGCAAGCGTTAAGGAAGACGTAAAGGAAACCTTCGGCAACGTGTCGTGGCGCGTAATGTTTGTGCTGTGTCTTGCCGTATATACCTCGCTGGCGATGTTCGGCTCGTCGATGAACTTCTATTTTCAAAGCTATCTCGACCAGCGTTCGCTCTATGAGTTTCTGCATAACTTCGGACTTGCCGATACGGAGCGTGAGGCTTATTCGGCAGGCTTCTCGCTGTTCAACATACTCAACGCCATAATGCAGTTTGTAGGCGTGGTGTTTCTTTCGGGATGGCTTGCCGGCAAGTTGGGCAAGAAGACCGTATATATAGTGTGCCTGTCGCTCACCGTATTGTTTCAGGCTCTGTTCTATCTGCCTTCGCCCGATGACGTTGTGCTTGTTTATCTGCTGTGTGTATTGAAGAGCCTGGCCTATGCCCCGACGATACCTCTTATGTGGGCAATGGTGGCAGATGTGGCCGACTATATGGAATATCTCAACCGCCGGCGCGCAACGGGCTTCTGTTTCTCGGGCATAATGTTTGCACTGAAGATGGGGCTCGGCTTCGGCGGAGCCTTGTCGGGCATACTGCTGTCGGCATTCGGCTACGTGTCGGGCGGCACAGCCATGCAGAGCAGCGGGGCTGTTGAGGGCATACGCCTCGTGTCGAGCATAGTGCCGGCAGTGGTGTTCGGCATAGCTTTGGCGTCGGTAGTGTTTTATCCCATAACAAAGCGTTTCAACGAGAAGATGCAGGCCGAACTGGCAGAGAGACGTAAAGCGGTAGAAGGGCAGGGCGAATGACCGTTTGCGGCAGTACATAAAGAAACAAGAAAAGGAGAAAGGCTGAATATGAACGCTAAACATTATAATGTGGTGGCAGCTGTAATACGCAAGGACGGAAAATATTTCTGCGTGAAAAAGGGCCGCACAAAATACAGTTATACAAGCTACAAATACGAGTTTCCGGGCGGAAAAATTGAGCCCGGCGAAACGCCGCAGGAGGCCTTGAAGCGCGAACTTGCCGAGGAACTTGATTATGACATATCTGTAGGCAACCTGATTGTGGCTGCCCGTCATGATTATCCCGACTTTTCGATAACGCTCAACGCATACCTCTGTGAGCCGCTGGCAGACGGGTTCGTTCTCTCGGAGCATGTAGACTATGTGTGGCTCGGCGCTAAAGAGCTGCGCTCAGTCGACTGGGCTGAGGCTGATCTTGCGGTGGTTAGATGTATTGAAGAGTCAGATTTGCGCTG